>Ga0065714_10003793_pt1 | contig 10079 bp, 8 predicted proteins | sample MisRhiReplicate2_FD_59101 | JGI IMG/M metagenome (GOLD analysis project Ga0065714, IMG submission 59101) | Miscanthus rhizosphere microbial communities from Kellogg Biological Station, MSU, sample Rhizosphere Soil Replicate 2: eDNA_1 v2... | ecosystem: Host-associated > Plants > Roots >... | reverse complement strand
TGTGGGCGCGAGAGAGATGGGCAGGCTGGCAGGCCGCCTTCGCTGGCAAGCCAGCTCCTACAGTGGATCGGGCCAGCCGTGAGAACGATGGCGCCCGGAAGACCAACGCAATGTTCAGTAGCGCATCTCAACCCAGGATTTCGAAGGCGGTGCTCGCCAGCCGCTCCCCGTTCACCAGCACATGCACCGCGTGCTTGCCCGCGTAATGCCGGCGAGTGGTGAGTTCCTTGATGTGCTGGCCACGGGCGATGGATTGTGTCGCGTTGCCCGGCAGCGTCAGGGCCTTGAGCTTGAAGACCTTGGCCGAAGTGCTGCCGTTGGCCTTGACGTAATCGATNGCGTAGTCGATCACCAGGCGCTGGCTGTTGTGGGCCGTGGATTTGACCGCGAAGGACANGGTGATTTTTTCGCCTAGGCCAATCACCGGCGGATTGACCTGNACATCGATGATCTGCACTTCAGGCTTGGCCCCCGCGCCGATGATCGCCAGGGCTCGCAAATTGCCCTGTTTGATCAGGCTGCGCAACGCATGCCTGGCGATCCACGCAGTGTGTGGGTTGTCCAGCGACCAGCCCTCGATCAGGTCCAGCACCCACTCGGGATGGTCCTTGGTGATGTCGTTGAGGTGGTTGGCCACGGACTTGCGCACGTAAAGGCTGGGGTCGGCCTTGAGGTTGTCGAGGATTGCCGCCGCCAGGCGCGGGTCGGCCTGGATCTGCTCCAGGCGAAACGACCACGGCAGGCGCGGTCGACTACCTTCGCTGGCGAGGCGCCGGACATGCTCGTTGGCGTCCAGTGACCAGTCATGCATCAGTTTCAGCGAGCGCTGCATATCGGCGCGCAGGAAATGCCGGATGGCGAACTCCGAAGAACCGAACGCGGTGAAGTACTTGAGCGCCTCCATCGACAGTTCGAAGCGGTCGGCGCCATAGGTCGCCACGTAATGCGGCAGGCACATGCTGACAAAACCACTGTTGAGGCGAGGGGCGAGTTCGCGCAATAGCGCAAGGGACGCTTCATACCCCGCTGGCAATACCGCGTGCAGGCATTCGCTGACGCGAGCCAGACGCTGCATCACCGACAACTCGGCCAGACCGTTGTTGGCCAGTTTCAGGAAACCCTTGGCATTGAAGCCGGGATACACCGCCGTCATCTCGGCGGCGATGTGCCGCAGGCGTTCGGCGTTGAAGATTTCCTTGAGCGCGGGGGATGTGTCGCCAGCCATGGTGTACTCCGTGTGGTTGTGGTTTATCGCAAAGCGGCCAGGTTCACCTCAACCGTTCCTGGCCTGCTCTTCCAACTGGTCCGACTCAAACAACCGTGCCAGTTCCGCCCGCGCTTCCTGGGCCGTCTGCTTGACCTTCACTGCGTCGTCGTAGATCGCATGCTGGGCTTCGAGCACCTGTTCGTCGTGATGCTTGAAACGTTTGATCCGTGCATCGGCCTGCTCGGGGGTCAGTCCGAGTCCGATCAAGGTCTGGCGGCTCATTTCCAGGCTGGAGTAGAAGGTTTCGCGCACCGCGTGGGCGCCCAGGTCCACCAGCCGGTGCACATGCTGGCGGTTGCGCGCGCGGGCAATGATCTTGATGTGCGGATAGAGCTTGTGGACCAGCTCGGCCGTCTTGATGTTGGTGTCCGGGTCGTCGGTGGCGATGATGAAGAATTCGGCATTCCCGACCTTGGCCGCGCTGAGGATTTCCGGGCGCATCGGGTCGCCGTAGTACACCGGCACGCCGCCGAAGCTGCGCGACAGTTCGATGGTTTCCACCGAGGTGTCGAGGGCCACGAACTTGATGTTCTGCGCCCGCAGGATGCGCGCGACGATCTGCCCCATACGGCCCATGCCGGCGATCACCACACGGGGTTCGTCGGCATCGATTTCGCGAAACTGCTCCGGCACCGCCACCGGTTGCACCTTCGGGCTGACCAGTCGGGCGCATAGCAGCAGCAACAATGGCGTCAGTGCCATCGACAGGGTGATCGCCAACACCAGCAAGTCGTACAGGCGCGGATCGAACAAGCCATGGTCACGGCCGATCTTGAACACCACAAAGGCAAACTCACCACCAGCCGCCAGCACGATGCCCAGGCGAATGGCGCTGATCTTGTTCAAGCCGCCGGCGACTTTACCCACGATAAACAGCAACGGCAGCTTGACGGCGATCAGCAGCACGGTCAGCCCCAGCACCACGATGGGTTCGCGCAGGAGCAGGCTGAGGTTGGCACCCATGCCGACGCTCATGAAAAACAGCCCCAGCAGCAGGCCCTTGAAGGGTTCGATCTGCGCTTCGAGTTCGTGCCGATATTCGGAGTCCGCCAGCAGCAGGCCGGCAAGGAAGGCGCCGAGGGCCATGGAAATACCAGCCAGGTCCATCAGCCAGGCGGTGCCCATCACCACCAGCAACGCGGTCGCGGTGGACACCTCCGGCAAGCCGCTCTTGGCCACCACGCGGAACACCGGGCGCAGCAGGTAGCGGCCGCCGACCACCACGATGGCGATGCTGATCAGCACGCGCAGGCCCTGGTTCACATCGTCGGCAGCGCTGACGCTTTCAGCGCTGCCCGCCAGCAACGGCACCATGGCAATCAGCGGTATCGCTGCGATGTCCTGGAACAGCAGGATCGCGAACGCCAGGCGCCCGTGGGGGCTGGTCAGTTCCTTGCGCTCGGCCAGGCTCTGCAGGCCGAACGCGGTGGACGACAGGGCCAGCCCCAGGCCCAGCACGATAGAGGTGTTCACGGGTTGCCCGAAGACATACAGGGCCAACGCCCCCAGCAGCGCTCCAGTCAGCAGCACCTGCGCCAGCCCGACGCCGAACACCGCCTTGCGCATCACCCACAACCGGCGTGGCGACAATTCCAGGCCGATGATGAACAGCAGCAACACCACGCCGAGTTCCGAGATGTGCGCGACGCTTTCCGGATTGCCGATCAGGCCCAGCCCCGAGGGGCCGATGATCACTCCGGCAAACAGATAACCCAGCACCGCGCCCAGCTGCAGACGCTTGGCCAGGGGAACGGTGAGTACGGCCGCGAGCAGAAAAACGACTGCGGCTTGTAACAGACTGCCTTCATGGGGCATTAGAAAACTCCATCAACTCGGTACGGCGGGTCGACAAGGATAAAGGCTGGTCTTGGGTCAACGCTATCGCGCGATAGAGATTATGGGCGGGCAATGCCACGCCGCTACAACAATTCGCCCAGGTCCCAGAGCCGCACCAGCTCAGCGGGCGCCTGGTCTTCCGGCACCTTCAACACCATCTGGTCGTCGTGTTCGCCTTCGTGGTAGTGCAACTCGATCTGGTAAAAACGCTGGTCGCCTCCACCTGCGACCGAACTGGCCAGCGGCAGGCAACCTTCAAGCAAGCCATAGATGCGCGAGCGTTGATCGATGCTGCACTGAGCGAAATCGATCTCCCGGGGGCGAGTCATGGCCTGGATCGCGGCAAAACCGCCCTGGCGCGAAACGCACACGACTGCGCGCTCATCCAGCGTTGGCAAGGTTTTCATGGTTCCTCCTGCATCGCATCGACACCCACTTCAGACCAGCCCTGCTGCACCGCCCGGGCTTCCTTGGCCGTGAAGCGCCGCCGTGCATGCTCCAGGGTGAGTTTTGCAAAGGCACTGAATGACGTCTCGCGGTCCAAGCGCTTGTCGCACAGCGCGTCGTACCAGATGAGCCCGGCCTTTTCCCAGGCAAAGCCGCCCAAGGTCTTGGCTGCCAGGTAAAACGCCCGGTTGGGAATGCCTGAATTGATGTGCACACCGCCATTGTCCTCCTGGGTGATGACGAACTTGCGCATGTGATCCGGTTGCGGGTCCTTGCCCAGTAGCGGGTCGTCATAGGCGGTGCCCGGGTGGGCCATCGAGCGCAGGCCGATGCCCTTGATGCGCGGTGTCAGCAAATCCGCACCGATCAGCCAGTCTGCCTGGTCGGCGGTCTGCTCCAGCAGATACTGCTTGGTCAGCACGCCAAACACGTCCGACAGTGATTCATTCAACGCCCCGGACTGGTCGGCATAGACCAGGCCCGCTTCGCTCTCGACCACGCCGTGGGTCAGTTCGTGCGCGACCACGTCGAGGGAGCGGGTGAAGCGCTCGAATATCTCGCCATCGCCGTCGCCGAAGACCATTTGCGCGCCGTTCCAGAAGGCGTTTTCGTAGTCCTGGCCATAATGCACGCTGCCGACCAGGGCGAAGCCTTTGTTGTCGATGGAGTCGCGACCCAACACCTTCCAGAAGAAATCGTAGCTGGCTCCCAGCGCATCATAGGCTTCATCGACCGCCGGATCGCCGCTCGCTGCCTGCCCTTCAAGGCGCACCGGCATGCCGGGCAAGAGCATTTTGCCCTGGGCATCATGCACGCTGCGCTGGGCCTGGCCGGCTTTGCCGGAAGGCGGCAGGATTGCGGCGGCAGCAGGGCGCACCGGTGGGCCAGGCGGGTGCCGCAGGGTGCGCACGTGGGCCAGCGTGCTCATGGCGCTGTGACGCTGGCGTTCGGAGCCGTGCGCGACGATACGATGCAGGATGTACGGCGGAATAAAACTGCGCAGGTCGTTCATCAGAGCATCCTTTCTGAGTGCGAAGTCGATACTTGTTCTGAGCGGCACAGGGGCCTTTCGGTTCCGACGGTTGCCATCGACGGCGGATTCTGCGAAAACCTGCGTCCGCGCCCGCAAGTCAGGGCACTGTAGATGAGTTAAGAACATGAACGACGAACTGCAAATCATTGATCTTGAGCCGGGTGACGGCAAGGCCGCCGTCAAGGGCGCGCTGATCACCACCCAGTACCGTGGCTGGCTGGAAGACGGTAGCGAATTCGACTCTTCCTACAGTCGAGGCAAGCCGTTCCAGTGCGTGATCGGCACCGGGCGGGTGATCAAGGGCTGGGACCAGGGCATTTTGGGCATGCAGGTGGGTGGCAAGCGCAAGCTGCTGGTGCCGGCGCACCTGGCCTATGGCGAGCGCACGATGGGCAAGATCACGCCGAATTCGAACCTGATCTTCGAGATCGAGTTGCTGGAAGTGTTGACGCGGGATGATTGATGCGGCAAAAAAAACGCCGCCTTCGAAGTCGAGGGCGGCGTTTTCATGGCAGGGGACGTCAGGTCAGACCTTGACGATCCAGCCTGCTGGCGCTTCGACGTCGCCGGTTTGCACGCCGGTCAGCTCTTTGTAGAGCTTCTGGGTGATCGGGCCGACTTCGGTTTCGCTGTGGAACACGTGCAAGTGGTCGTTGTAGCTGATACCGCCGATCGGCGTGATCACGGCCGCCGTGCCGCAAGCGCCGGCTTCCTTGAAGTCCGACAGCTTGTCGATGAACACGTCACCTTCGATCACTTCCAGGCCCAGGCGCGACTTGGCCAGCTCGATCAGCGACAGGCGGGTGATGCCCGGCAGCACCGACGGCGAGTTCGGGGTCACGAACTTGTTGTCGTGGGTGATCCCGAAGAAGTTGGCCGAACCGACTTCCTCGATCTTGGTGTGGGTCATCGGATCCAGGTAGATGGCGTCGGCGAAGTGGGCTTTCTTGGCCTGGGAGCCCGGCATCAGGCTGGCGGCGTAGTTGCCGCCGACCTTGGCTGCGCCGGTGCCTTGTGGGGCGGCGCGGTCGTAGCTGGAGATCAGGAAGTTGTGCGGGGTGAGGCCGCCCTTGAAGTAGGCGCCGACCGGGATGCAGAAGATCGAGAAGATGAACTCGGGTGCGGTGCGCACGCCGATGTTGTCACCTACGCCAATCACGAACGGACGCAGGTACAGCGCGCCGCCAGTGCCGTACGGCGGGATGAAGCGCTCGTTGGCGCGGACCACTTCCTTGCACGCTTCGATGAACTGCTCGGTAGAGACCTGTGGCATCAGCAGGCGCGCGCAGCTGCGCTGCATGCGGGCGGCGTTCTGGTCCGGGCGGAACAGGTTGATCGAACCGTCCTTGCANCGNTAGGCCTTCANGCCTTCGAAGCANTGCTGGCCATAGTGAAGGGCCGTGGAGCCTTCGCTGATGTGCAGCACATTGTCTTCTGTCAGGGTGCCCTTGTCCCACTCGCCATCGCGAAAGTGCGACAGATAGCGCTTGTCGGTCTTGATGTAGTCAAAACCCAGCTTGTCCCAATTGATGCTTTCGTTACCCATGACACCCTCTATCACTTAACAACCGCCGAAACGGTTCAATGTTTCTGACGTTTTCTGGATGGGGACAACAATACTTCATTCCGGACCGATTTCGCAGCCCGGATTACATTCCTTGTAGGCGCTGGCTTGCCAGCGATCGATGCGACTCGGTGTGCCAGATCCATCGCCTTCGCCGGCAAGCCGGCTCCTACAGGTTCGGTGTACGCTTTGAATCACAGGTGCAACGCGTGCCCCAGGGCCCGCAACGCCGCTTCCTGAACGGCTTCGCCCAAGGTCGGATGCGCATGGATGGTGCCGCCGATGTCTTCCAATCGCGCGCCCATTTCCAGGCTTTGCGCGAACGCCGTGGACAATTCGGAGACACCGACACCCACCGCCTGCCAGCCGACAATTACATGATTGTCCCGACGAGCGACCACGCGCACGAAACCGCTTCTGGATTCCAGCGTCATCGCCCGGCCATTGGCCGCGAACGGGAAGCTCGACACGATGCAATCCAGGCCAGCGGCCTTGGCTTCGTCCGGGGTCTTGCCGACCACCACCAGTTCCGGGTCGGTGAAGCACACGGCGGCAATGGCGGTGGGGTTGAACTCGCGGTGCTTGCCGCTGATCAGCTCGGCCACCATCTCGCCTTGGGCCATGGCCCGGTGGGCGAGCATCGGTTCGCCACTGAGGTCGCCGATGGCATACACGTTGCGCATGCTGGTCTGGCAGCGGTCGTCGACCTTGATCGATGCGCCGTTCATGTCCAGGTTCAGCGCTTCGAGGTTCCAGCCCTGGGTGTTGGGTTTGCGACCGACGGCCACCAGCACCTGGTCGGTTTCCAGGTTCAGGGTGTCGCCATTCGGATCCAGAACTTGCAAAGTATTGGCTTGTGAATCAAAGCCTTGCACGCTGTGCTTCAAGTAAAGCTTCATGCCGAGCTTTTTCAGTTCATCGTGCACCGGCTGGGTCAATTCAGCGTCATAGGCCGGCAGGATGCGCTCCTGGGCTTCGACCACGCTGACGTCGGCACCGAGCTTGCGATAGGCAATGCCCAGTTCCAGGCCGATGTAGCCGCCCCCCACCACGACCAGGCGTTTGGGCACGGACGTCGGCGCCAGCGCTTCGGTGGAGGAGATGATCGGCCCGCCAATGGGCAGCATCGGCAAGTTGACGCTTTTCGACCCGGTGGCCAGCACCAGGTGCTCGCACTGGATGCGCGTGTCACCGACGTCGACGGTCTTGCCGTCGACGACCTTGGCCCAGCCCTGGATGACCTGGACCTTGTGCTTTTTCAGCAGGGCCGCGACGCCGGTGGTCAGGCGGTCGACGATGCCGTCCTTCCATTCCACGCTTTTGCCGATATCCAGGGTTGGCGCCGAAACGCTGATGCCCAGGGCCGAATGCTGGCTGTGATTGTGCGTCTGGTGGAACTGTTCCGCGACGTGAATCAGCGCCTTGGACGGAATGCAGCCGATGTTCAGGCAGGTACCGCCCAGGGATTGGCCTTCCACCAGGAGGGTCGGGATGCCCAACTGGCCGGCACGGATCGCCGTCACATAACCGCCAGGACCGCCGCCGATGATCAGCAGTGTGGTGTTCAGAGTTTGCATCGTGCTCTCCAACAAATATCAGTCCACAAACAAGGTGGCGGGTTGTTCCAGCAGGCCACGCACGGCCTGGATGAATTGCGCCGCGTCCATGCCGTCGACCACCCGGTGATCGAAGGAACTGGAGAGGTTCATCATCTTGCGGATCACGATCTGCCCTTTGACTACCATCGGCCGTTCGACGATCTTGTTCACGCCGACGATCGCCACTTCCGGCAGGTTCAGCACCGGGGTGCTGACGATGCCACCCAATGCGCCAAGGCTGGTCAGGGTGATGGACGATCCGGACAGTTCGTCGCGGCTGGCCTTGCCGTTACGGGCGGCGGTGGCCAAGCGGGAGATTTCCTGGGCGTTGTCCCACAGGCTGCGGGCTTCGGCGTGACGTACCACCGGTACCATCAGGCCGATATCGGCCTGGGTGGCGATGCCGACATGCACCGCGCCGAGGCGGGTGATGACCTGGGCTTCGTCGTCGTAGCGCGCGTTGATCTGCGGGAAATCACGCAGGGCGACGACCAAGGCGCGGACCAGGAACGGCAGCAAGGTCAGCTTGCCGCGGGTGGCACCGTGCTTTTCGTTGAGGTGTGCGCGCAGTTCTTCCACGGCCGTGACGTCGATTTCCTCGACATAACTGAAGTGAGCGGCACGCTGGGTGGCGTCCTGCATGCGCTGGGCGATCTTGCGGCGCATGCCGATCACAGGGATCTGTTCTTCGTCGTTGCGCTGGCTGTAAGCGCTGCTGACGGTCGACGCATTCGACTGACCCTGGGCCAGGTAGGCCTCGAGGTCTTCGTGCAGCACTCGGCCGGCAGGGCCGGTGCCACGGACCAGGCGCAACTGGATACCGAGGTCCAGCGCGTGCTTGCGCACGGCAGGAGAGGCCAGGGGACGCTCATTGGCTTCGCGGGCGACCATCGGGCCCTGGCACACGGCGGCTTTTGGCGCTGCGGCAACGACTGGCTTGCTTTGCACCACGCTTTCGACTTTCGGCGCTGCAACTGGCGCTTCTTTGGCCGGTGCCGGTTGCGCCGACTCCTTAACGTTTCCCGCGCCTTCGACTTCAATGCTGATCAGCACACTGCCGACCGCCATCACTTCACCTGGCTGGCCGCCCAGGGCGATTACCTTGCCATGGACCGGTGACGGAATATCCACCATCGCCTTGTCGGTCATGACATCGGCCAGCACCTGATCCTCGACGACCATGTCGCCGACCTTGACGTGCCATACCGACAATTCTACTTCTGCAATGCCTTCGCCAATGTCCGGCATTTTAATGACGTGCGTGCCCATTCAGACCTCCATGACCCGTTTCAAAGCCGCGCCCACACGGGACGGGCCAGGGAAATACGCCCACTCTTGCGCGTGCGGGTACGGGGTGTCCCAGCCGGTGACGCGTTCGATTGGCGCTTCCAGGTGGTGGAAGCAATGCTCTTGCACCAGCGCCGTCAGTTCGGCACCGAAGCCGCAAGTGCGGGTGGCTTCGTGAACGATCACGCAGCGGCCGGTTTTCTTCACCGATTTGGTGATGGTTTCCAGATCCAGCGGCCACAGGCTGCGCAGGTCGATGACTTCGGCATCGACACCGCTTTCTTCAGCGGCCACTTGCGACACATAAACGGTGGTGCCGTAGGTCAGCACCGTGACGTCCTTGCCCGGACGGGCGATAGCGGCAACGTCCAGCGGTACCGTGTAGTAACCGTCCGGAACCTGTGCGGCGGGGTGTTTCGACCACGGGGTCACCGGGCGGTCGTGGTGGCCGTCGAACGGGCCGTTGTACAGGCGCTTCGGCTCCAGGAAGATCACCGGGTCATCGTTTTCGATGGAGGCGATCAGCAAACCCTTGGCGTCGTAGGGGTTGGACGGCATGACGGTGCGCAGACCGCATACCTGGGTGAAGAGTGCCTCGATGCTCTGGCTGTGGGTCTGGCCGCCGTAGATGCCGCCACCGCAGGGCATGCGCAGGGTCAGCGGCGCGGTGAATTCGCCGGCCGAGCGATAACGCAGGCGTGCGGCTTCGGAGATGATCTGATCGTAGGCCGGGTACACGTAGTCGGCGAACTGGATCTCCACCACCGGGCGCAGGCCGTAGGCGCCCATGCCCACGGCGGTGCCGACGATGCCGCTTTCGGAGATCGGCGCGTCGAATACGCGGGAGGTGCCGTACTTGGCCTGCAGGCCTTCGGTGCAGCGGAACACACCGCCGAAATAGCCCACGTCCTGGCCGAACACCACGACGTTGTCGTCACGTTCAAGCATCACATCCATGGCCGAGCGCAGGGCCTGGATCATGGTCATGGTGGTCGTGGTCATGGCGGTTTCCAGCTCGATATTGTTGTTGTGATCGTTCATGTCAGA
>Ga0065714_10004026_pt1 | contig 10089 bp, 10 predicted proteins | sample MisRhiReplicate2_FD_59101 | JGI IMG/M metagenome (GOLD analysis project Ga0065714, IMG submission 59101) | Miscanthus rhizosphere microbial communities from Kellogg Biological Station, MSU, sample Rhizosphere Soil Replicate 2: eDNA_1 v2... | ecosystem: Host-associated > Plants > Roots >... | reverse complement strand
TGTTTGAAATAAAAAAAGACCATTTTGGAACAGTCTGGATCCGGTTGTTCAGCCTGACCGCTCATTTTGGAGCCTACTGCAGTTCCATGATCAGTGATGGTGTGCCACCTAAAACAGGAGGGAAAGATTTTTTTGAACCTTATCAGGGAATGTTCAACAACACCTTCAACGATTTCACTAGTCGCTACGATGATAATCATGACAGCTTTATATTCGTCCAGCTGGCTTATTTCGCCGCCACGCTGGGGAGAATTGAGACCGCCTATAAGTGGTCGCTAAAAGCCTTTGATGCGGCCAGGTCCAGCGGCTCCCAGGAGGTCTTCAAGACGGTTAGTTCCGTGTCTGCACACTTTGCGATCCTGAGTTTCAAACCGACTGAAGCCTTCGAGGCCTATTTATATAACGGCGCGGTAATTTCCCACTTAAAAGGTAGCCCCCAGGAAAGACGCGGTCTGCTTAAAAACCTGGATTCGGCGAACTTCTTTACCCAAAAGCCAAGTTCGCAATGGGCCGATGCTGAGGATACGGCAACTACCTTAGCTGTACTTCCGCTTTTCATGATGCTCCTGAGCGCAATCAAGGAAAACAGGAAGGATAAAAATCAGATGAAGGCCAGCTATCTGAAAATGATAGCCATTTACCAGGCCACTGCATCAGATGAATTGCTTTTTGACCTGCTCAATGAGATCTCTACAAAAATTCTGGACAACAAGATTTCTGTGGAGACCCTTGGTGAACGGGCAAATAACTTTGGGCGTCAGGAAAGAAATAGCCTGCAAATTCTCTGCCTGCTGGGCATAATCCATCTGACCAGAAATCAAAGCCAACGTTTGGTACAGATGGTCAATATTGTCCCCAAGGCCCAAAAAATTCTCTCGGCAGCAAAACACACCTCTCAGTTTACACTTGTACCATTCGTTCAAATACATGCGATTGATATCATAGAAAGCGAATTTGTTGGATCAAGAAATGAGCTGGCCTTGCTGAAGGAGAAGATCGCAAATGTCAACGCGGCAGATAGCAACTGCACAAGGGAAATCATCAACCTGGTGAGGCAGGTGGTAGATGTGAAAGTGCCAGATGACCGGCAGCAATGGCTCAGTGGAGAGGATATTTGAGGCTGCTGGCGAAGGAAACAAATTTAAGTAAATGTGGTGTGTAGATTGATACTGAACAGATTTTTATCATCCTAGAGTGAGCTGTGATTCGCATCTTTGCTCATTCCCCATAGGAAATGTGCAGTGCTTGCATACCGTGGTGTCATTCACTGCCGCATCTTCTCGTGAAGATAGGGAAATGGAGCCTGCTTAAACAGTGTTGGGCCAACCTGTATCAAATCAGATTGCCTGCTTAGGGTTTGATGAAGTTTTGTTATTGATGTATTACTTACTGAATTTTCGGAATGCACTGACGATTTGAAAAAGGAAATAGGATACCACAATTCTACTGAGCAGGTCAAAAAGGTATACGATTGATGGATATTTATCAATATGCTCTGTAAGATCCTTTATACGGTGGGCAGGATTCAATAGAATGATCCACATCTTTAAATTGTCCCAAAAAACTACTTTGAGATTGATAAGAAGATTATCGGGGTCAAGGCTGAAATCGTTATAATCTAATGTCTCTGAGGTCAAGAAGCCAACTGGAAGATAGGCTGCAAACGAAAAGGGAATAAGTAACCAAAGTGCGGTTGTCCAGCTTTGACCGAATTTATTCGATTGGCTGGCCCATAGGATCCAGAATTCACTCCACATTTTAGGACGTTGAAATTTTGTAATTTGCTGATAGACCCTCATTTCCTGGGCCTGGAAGCGGTGTACTTCAGGCATGTCTCCCTGTCTTTGACTCACAAATTTAAGTTGTCTGTAAATCTCTCGCCTGCTGTTCAACCAGGAAATCAAACCTGAACGGCTAATATCAATCTGCTCTTTATGTTTAAATCTGATGCTCTTTCGAAGATCTCTGTAATAGAAATCTGAATCCGCAGCCTCTAACTGGTCTGGAGTAAACCAAGTCATGCCTAAGGTGGAGATTTCCGTAAGAATCACATTAGAAATATAAATCTGACCAAATGATGCCAGATCTGTTTCAAAGAGCTGCGCTTTTCCAAAATTGGTGCCGTAAATTTTTAATACGCTTGGGCTGACTTCATTTTTAGCATTTCGTCCGTCATTCATTGCCCGGACGTCTGAGAAGATGAGGGCAGTGTCGTTGACGAACTCATTTATTTCGAGTTCTTTGATTAAAAGTTGCCGAAAACTCATTTTGGCTGTGGAATATCCCGAAAGCTTGAAATAATGAATTTTTAATCCGATAAAAGAAATGTTTCCTGATAAGCTGGAAGATGCTTTGATGTTGCATTCCCGGATTTCGGGGAAATGATTTCCCGGATTTTTCCGCCCGAATACATTTAGACCGCCTGCAAAAGAGGCACCTGTTATATCAAAAGACGAAATGCCGACGGTATCAGAATGAAGGGCGTCCTGGTAATTGACTTCAAATCCTTTTTCAAATTCAGACTCAATAATGATCAAGCCACCATTAATCGTATGGACTACCTGCAACCGAACCTCGTCTTTGAACAGTCCTCTGTTGAAATCTATACCATCTTGTAGTCGGCATCTATAGAGATACAGATCACCGTCAAAGACATTGGCACCATTAAATGAAATATTATCGCCGTTTACATCAGAGATACTAACTCCGTTTGCTACTTTGTTAGTGCCCAGACCGATGTTCTTCAGGTTGCAGGCTGCGAAAGACAGTTCGTCTTTGAAATCATTTTCCAAACAATAAACGGAAGCATCTACTAAATCAAGTAATCTAAATTTGACATATTCCTCAAAGTTGCAGCGTATCAGGCTAATATCTTTATGGAATCTCCCGGTTGTAATACTGAGCATGGCTTTAAAGTCGCATTTATTGAACTCGATCCCATTAGCGTTCTTGTTACCACTACAAGTTACGCCTGAAAAATTTACACTACCCAGAAAAGTACAGCCGGTAAACGATATTCCATTTCCGAGATCTAGGTGACTAAATTTAATCACTCCAGTAAAAGTACAATCTGTAAATGATAGGGATTTAGCGTGATAATTTTCAGCTGAAAAGGAATGCGGCCCAACAGCAATACCATTAAATTCTAATGGTAAAGATTGCAATAATTGAGGATACAAGTTATATTGCTTTTCAGGATCTTCCTTCATAATGTGAGCGTTAATTAGTTGGGTGTAAGTTACGACAGCATTTGTAAAATGAAGTATGTCAAATAGAAAAATGTGTGCGGGGTGTCTACTTTACTACAATTGGTCCAAATGGTAACCGAGTAAGTTTTTGATGCAGAACTATAGGTGTTTAATTGGTATTTTTGGAATAATAAATTAACGTTTCATGTCAGAAGTAGCTTATTTAATCGGTGCAGGAGCCAGTGCGGGCTGCATTCCAATAGTCAACAATATGGAGGCAGCAATTGAATTGCTGTTAAAGGATATTCAACAGCTAACTGCTAAGCATCATAATACTATTCATGGTGATAATAGAATGAAATTTGTTGCACAGGCAGATTATTGTAAAGGAGTACTCACTAAGTTGCAATTGGTATGTAAAGAGTATTTCAGCATTGATACCTATGCAAAGAAGCTCTACCTGACGGATAAGATTCAATTCGAAGTACTTAAAAAGGAATTGTGTTTTTATTTCACATTAATGCAAATCGTTCGTCCAAGAGATAAACGATATGACAACTTTTTTGCTTCTGTCATTAATGAATTGGGAAAGCTTCCTCCTAGAATTAAGATCATTTCGTGGAATTATGATTACCAGTTGGAACTGTCCCATACGCAGTTTACAGAGGAAAAGAAATTAAACCTTAGCAGGCAAATGTTAAATATGGTTTCGCCGGCTAATTATCAGGATTTCAGTAATATGCTTAATCAGTTCAGCGTAATCAAATTGAATGGATCTGCTTCATTCAGAAATGGTAACTCTACCCGGTATCTATGTGAGAACCTAAGTGCTCGTGTTGAGGAAAACCTGGTTCAATTGTATGCGGAATTTGATAATTTAATGAATGGTCCCGAATCAATTGAGACGGATCTGAAATTTGCTTGGGAAAGCAAGGAATTCAAATCTATGGTTCAGGTATATGGGAAGGAATTACGTAAGGTACAAACCTTAGTGGTCATAGGATATTCTTTCCCTTATTTTAATCGTACCATTGATATGGCACTTTTTTCTGAGATGAAGAATTTGAAGAAAATTTACATTCAGGATTTGGCGCCTGACAAAATTCAGGAAATTATGGTTGAATTTGTTGATGGGAAGATTGGTTCAATTAATGAAATAGAATATATTGGCAAAACTAATCTTGCTCAGTTTGTTTTCCCTAAAGAGATGGACATCACAGGACCTGTCGGTCATGCAATTAAGGATGTTAGCTAGGTTGCCTCGAAAATCACATAAAAATATTTCCATTGTTATCGGCGAGGCTTTTTATTACGCGGAAAATTGATGGCAAACCAGTTTACAATTTATGATTGAATCATTATCTTTAGATCTAAACTCTCAGCTTGGAAACTGGATATAAATGGGTTGTTGAGAAATTGGCATGAAGAAAATTGGCGCTAAAAGCTTTGATATAATTTATTTCATGAATACATTCTCTTTAAAAAAGGAGTTCCTGTATTTTGACGAGATCTATTACAATGAAGACACCCTGGAAAGAAATGCCAAAATTGGCAAATGGCTCTCGACTTTAGTAAGAAAAGATGACGGAAATTTGCACGATTGGAGAATGTATGAAATTGAGTTACTTAAAAAGGAGGGGGTATTAATACCTTTTCAGCCGGTATCCTTAGATTCTTATGAGGAATGTCAAAGTTTCCACCAACAAACCGACGTGCGTAAAATACTGAAGGATATGGGGTTGTTGCATGACCAGATAGTTCAGGAATTGCAGCGTTTTATAGATCGAGATTTTGATGGTCTGCAAAAAGCATTTAACCACTCTAGTACATATTCTGATTTGGAGGCGCTGTTGTTAGCCAGGTCTTATAATTTTAAAAAAAGCGGATGTGTTCCGATAGTTCAGCCAAAGAAATCCCTGAACATTAAGGATCCACTGTTGAGCCAAGCTCTTGTAGTTAATACTATCATCCAGGATTTTCCGATTATCTGCGTGACTACTGATTGGCCAGATATTACCAGGTATAAAGCCGATTCTAAGGTTCAGGAGTATCTCCTGGCACTAAAGAACTGGTTGATCGATTTAAATAAGAGTGAGTTTACTGCTGAAGAATTAGATGATCGACTAGCATATTTTAAAAGTGAGTATGTGAAACATGCTACCTATCACGAGCTGAAAGTAAAATATTCCAGTTTGGAAAATAATGTATTCACACCACTTTCTATTCTTGAAAATGTGATTAAGGGTAATTTTACGGAAATAGGAAAGACATTCCTAGATAAGAAAAAAGAAAACATCGAGCTTAAAATAGAAGAAGCCAATCTTAAATTTCAGGAAGTAGCTTACTTAGTCAATACCACNAAAGTATTTGACAATGATAAAAGCAGGCTCGTAAAAGAAGGGGTGAAGAAGAAAATTGGTTGATTTTATCTTTAAACCTGAACTGCCGTTTCTAAGATGCTGATTTGTTGATGAATTTTATAATTTTACTTCGGCACTATAAAGTCTTGTTTGTAAATTAGGTGCTATGGAAAACCAAAACCCCGCTCACCAAATTCAAATTAAAACCATAAGCGTCAATGGAAGAAAGTTGACAAAGAGTCTGTTTAGTCAGATGGAAAGCCGTGATTGTATCGATGCTGAATTGGGCTTTAAAGGAGACGAAATCCTAGGTTTTGTCAGTGTTAGTGGTAAACGGTTCTTATTGTGGATCAGTAATGGCCTGCTTAAAAAAACTGATCTTGAGCCTTACTACAAAATCTTACTTGCTTCTTCAAGTACTTTTTTCCAGAATGTTCGATGGTTCCTAAGGCTAACAGGAATAGAATTCTACGAACCAATTGGTAGTATCGGTAAGTTATCTGATCTGGATGATCAGGATGTTTTCTATGAAAAGGTAGCAAAGCTCAGAACCTTTCTCCACACAATTAAGCCTGAAATGCAAATATTTTTATAATTGCTGTTTGTTATTAAGTCATCTAGTTCTGGCTGATTTACAGGAATGATAAAGACTAAAGACAGGTTTTTGTCTGCCTTTAGTCCTGATCTGCCAGCTCAAGATGACGTGCTTGTTGCAGGTCGTACGCATTTTGTAATCCGAACCAGTACGCTGCACTAATGTTCAGGTACTTTTCCAGCTTAATTGCGAGTTGAGCTGATATGTTCCTTTTGCCTGTAAATATCTGGCTGAGGTTATTTGGTAGCAAGTCCAGTGCTTTTGCTACATCTTTTTTTAATAATTCGCGTTCTTCTATTTCTTCCAGTAAATAAATGCCGGGGTGAAACGCTTCTGGTAATAACTCAGCACCTTTGTGGTTAAAGATCTGATTGTTCATGTCTATAGTATCAATACTGTTGTTACAGTAGTTAAGTATTATTAGCCATAGTGATTGTTAATATCTTCGATTATAACAATTTCAAGGGTCTGTTCATCCTTTCCTATTGCAAATATTAAGCGATAGGCCTTGTTTAACCTGATGGAGTACTTATCCTTGTACCTGGCTTCTTTTAATTTTTCAAAATGTAGGGATTTAATTGCCCTTAAATCCTGTGTGTTACTTGCCTGTGAAATCTGGTTGATCCGCATTTTGTATTTAGTAATGACTTCTGCTGGATACTTCTGTTTCCCGGTAAGTTCTGTCTGCTCTGCAAGTATACCTAGATACTCGTCCTGAATAATGATTTTCATTAGTTGGGGTTAAAGTACTGTTGTTCCGATTGTTTCATAATACAAATGATGAGGTTTGTGTTTATTAATTTGTTGAATCAAATGTAAATAGAATAATTTACTTATCAAAATTTGATCATGATCTTTTTTTGATAAGTATCAAAATCAGATATTCTTTTGACATTTAGGCACTGGATAGCTTAATTCATCACTTAGTGGTATGCCTTTTTATCGCAAATACCTACATCTTGGTATTTACATGGGGTGGTGTGGATTAGATTTTCGTGGTGGTGGCAATATTACTGCTCAAACTTTTAAAATTAAAGTTACCTGTACTCAAACATATCATTGTTTGGCTATATTTGAGTTAATTAAAAATTAACCTCTCAACTATGAGTACTAAAATTATACTTATCGAAAAAACGATTCATTATTATAATCTCAATTTCCAATTTGAAAAAGATTTTAAACCGGCTGACGGTGATCATTTCAGAGGTCTTTTTGAAATTATAGTTACACTAGCAAAAACAAAAGATGGAATTAGATACCAGAATTTTGGGGAAAAGTCTATTTTCATTCAGGATGTAAAGTTCCATCCGTCATTGAAACAAATTTCGGGGAAATTAAGGTGCGTTAGAACTGACCTCTTGCCTGAAATAATGAATACAAAAACCGATGAAGCAAGGGGTATCGAAACCTTGGCTGAGGAGGGGTTGCTTGAAACCACGCATTTTATTATTGATTATTCAAAAAAGAATAAAAAGCTTGCACTGGAATATAATCAATTTGGAGCAAAGATTAATGACTTTGTGTTGTATATTCAAAATATCGGGGTGCAAAAAAAGGCTGTAGATTTATTAGGTTATTCTCCTCTCGTTAAAGATGAACTTTCTCAATATATTAACCGAATTAACAGAACAAGTGAATTTATCGTCAAAATTCATAAGGATAATATTGAAAAGATAAAAAACATTGATACTGGTATTTATACGGCAGCCAAAGCAGCTCTAGATCAGTTTGCAAGTGAATATGCGCTATTAGATTTGAAATTTGACTATCAAAAAAAGCAAGATACAAAGAAAGTAAACCAATCAATATTTAATACGATTAGAAATCTTATAAAAAAACCAGAGAACGCAGAATTCTTTAACACTTTAAGTGTTAAAGCAGAAGACGAGGAAAAAAATAATAAACTTGAAGTTTTTGATTTGTTAGTAAATAAAATAAAGAGTAACATTAAAGTTCAAAAACAACCGAGGTATAGAACTATTATTTCTGCTGACATCTTGGAAAAAATGCAGGTTGAGATAATTCGTAAAAAGATATAAATGGAAACAAAGTCTAATTTTATTGATTTTTACCTGAAGCACCCTATCTGGTTGGATAGCTTGTTAGTCATTGTTTTATTCTTCACAAATTATTTTGTACCTAAGGTTTTTACAATAAAGTATGGGATTGACACACAATTGAATATATTATCAAGCTTAATTGGTACTAGTGTTTCCCTAGCAGGCTTTATTTTGGCCGCTTTAACTATAATAGTAGCCTTCAAATCAAATATTGCATCTAAGATCGCCCAAGAGGCTAGTAATCCCCTCGAATTGTTGTTCTCTACTTCTAATTATTCTAAAGTAGTTAAGGTTTTTAAAGATGCTATAATTGAATTAACCGTTGTGTTTATAGGTCTTTATGTCATTTGGGTAATGTTAGAGAATTTTTCATCTTCTACCCTTTTAAACTCGAATATTTACGGTGCACTATTGATATTTTTAGCCGTCCTAAGAACATTATTTGTTTTATTTTTAGTATTGGATCTCGATGGCGCTGACGGAGATCCTGATGAGTAACAATGGTGAATTTGAATTTAACTTTTAGTTTATTCAAGCAAATAATAAAAATTAAAACTAATATATATCACTGATCTAGAACGGTCTTACTAAAATATTTAACCAAGCTTTTTGATTTATTCTTGGGTACTACCTAATAGGTCATCAATTTAAAATTTTTGATATTTCAAATTTTGCTACTCTAACATAAATAAATAGTTATGGCAGCATTTGACCTTATAACAAAAGATGATCTTGAGAAGTTCAAGATTGACCTCTTTACAGAATTAAAAAGCCCAGGATATAAGTTGAATAAAAAGGACGAACAAAAGGAATAGCTAAAAAGCTATGAAGTTCGTCAAATGTTAAATATTTCTGCGGGTACATTGGCAACCTTAGACGAAATGGTACATTGCCATTTTCGAAGATTGGTTGATTAATGTTCTATCGTTATGATGCTATACTCAAATTGCTGGAAGGGAAATAATCCTTTTAACCTTGTTGACTAAAGCTTTCGATTAGAGTTATTCGGATCAATTATTAACACAAACCGATGTTCACAGATGCATTTGGAGTAGGTGCTTTGAAGTCCGCGTGGACTTAGCAAAGATGTATTTTCGTATACGAAAAATCTTTGCTGTCCATTCTGGACAGGGGCTCACTCGGAACTCGTGATCCTGAAGTCATTATTAGGTGTATGCTTATGCCAAGAAAGAAAGCTAAAGATCAGGAAGGTATTTTAAGTCATCCAATTATAGTAAGACTTACTGAGGGCCAATTTAATAAGCTTGAAAAAATCCGTCTGGAAAGTGATTGCAAAACCATTGGTGAAATTGTAAGGAAAATTCTTATAAACCGTCCGATTAAACTGCTTCATAAAGATATTTCTATGAATGCACCCATGGAAGAAATGGCATTAATACGCAAAGAAATAAAGAGTATTGGGATCAATATCAATCAGCAAACCCATCGTTTTCATACAAGTCAGAATCAAACAGAGCGGTCGTTTCACGCCATTAAAACAGCAGAAACTTACAAGGCTATAGAACCCAAAATAGACCGGCTATTTATTCTGCTCTCCAAGCTAGCAGAAAAATGGTTGCAAAAATAAAGATTGGTACCAGCATAAGAGGGATTCTCCATTACAACGAAAACAAAGTGGAGGAAGGGGAAGCTAAATTAATATTGGCAAGTGGATTTGCCGGAGAGATTGATAAGATGACTTTTGAGAATAAACTGCAAAGGTTCCTGAATTTAACTGAATTAAAGCCAAGTGTGAAAACCAATGCCATGCACATCTCATTAAATTTTGATGCGTCTGAAAAAATTACCAGTACCAAAATGCAGGATATTGCCATTGCATATATGGAACGCATTGGTTTTGGTGATCAACCATTTCTGGTCTATAG
>Ga0065714_10003220_pt1 | contig 10089 bp, 4 predicted proteins | sample MisRhiReplicate2_FD_59101 | JGI IMG/M metagenome (GOLD analysis project Ga0065714, IMG submission 59101) | Miscanthus rhizosphere microbial communities from Kellogg Biological Station, MSU, sample Rhizosphere Soil Replicate 2: eDNA_1 v2... | ecosystem: Host-associated > Plants > Roots >... | reverse complement strand
GCATGTTTGGGCTAATCTAAAACAACGTGATACCATTATTTTTTATAATAATGATTTTGAAGTTTTCATAGATCCGGACAGCGATACTTTTAACTATTATGAATTAGAGATCAATGCTTTAAATACAGCCTGGGATTTATTCTTAACAAAACCATACAGAGAAGAAGATAAGGTTGTTCTAAACGATTGGAACATTCCGGGTTTAAAATCGGCTGTAAAAGTCAACGGTACCTTAAACAATCCAAACGATACGGATCAAGGCTGGGTATTGGAAATGGCAATTCCGTGGGCATCTTACAAGACAACTTTTTTTGATCAAAATGTTCCGGTAGATAAATTCTGGAGAGTTAATTTCTCCAGGGTAAACTGGCAGCATGACATTAAAAATGGAAGTTACGAACGCAAGAAAGATGCATCCGGAAAATTTCTTCCGGAGTACAATTGGGTGTGGTCGCCAATGGGTGTTATCAATATGCATGAACCTGAAAAATGGGGTTACGTTTATTTTTCTTCCAAAGAAGGAAAAGATAGTTTTGAGATTCCAAAGGATGAAAAAGTCAAATGGGAATTGTACACTCTTTACCGCGCACAGAAAGAATATCATAGCAAAAATAAAACCTGGGCAAAATCGATAACAGATCTTACTAAAAAACCAATTACTGTTGATGGAAAAGTATTAAAACCAATACTCGAAAATCATACAACAGGATTTAATATAGCTGTAAAAAGTCCATTTTCGAATAAAACTTTAATTATTGAAGAAGACGGCAAAATAACACCAAAATAAACCACTATGAAACTACCAAAATTATTACTTTTTTTATTGGCACTTAGTATTTTTTCCTGTGCTAAAAAAGAAGAACAAACCACCTTTAAATTTGGAGTCTGGACAACGGCAGATGCTAAAAAGTCTGACGCAGATTACACCAAAGAATTCAAAAAATACAAAGACGGAGGAATTGACGAAGTCCTAATAAATACAGGAACTGATCCAAAACTTCTAACAAGAATAGCGCCTTTAGCAGCCAAAGAAGGATTAAAAGTACACGCCTGGATTATGGCCATGAACAGACCGGGAGATTCAATTGCTTTACAGCATCCGGATTGGTATCAGGTAAGTAAAGAAGGGAAATCCTGTTTTGATAACCGTCCTTATGTAGATTATTATCAATGGTTATGTCCAACCAGAAAAGAATCAAGAGAACACGTTTTACATTTGGTTGAAGAACTGGCTAAAGTAGAGGGCATCGAAAGCGTTCANNTGGATTANATTCGTTTCCCGGACATCTTTTTGCCAATCAGTTTATTGCCAAAATACAACTTGGTTCAGGATGTAGAATTNCCTCAGTTTGATTTTTGTTATTGCGATGAATGTGTGAAAGCATTTGAAAAAATCCACCATAAAAATCCAAAAACAAGCCACAACACTTCTATCGATATGGAGTGGAAAAACTTCAGACTAAATGCCATACAAGCTGTGGTAAATGACGCTTACAAAATTGTACACAAACATAACAAAAAACTAACGGCAGCGGTATTTCCTTACCCTGAAATGGCAGATCATATGGTGCGCCAGCGTTGGGATAAATGGGATATTGATGAAGTGTATCCAATGATTTATCATAGTTTTTATGATGAAGAAATTGACTGGGTGGGTTACGCCACCAAACAAGGTGTAGCCGATTTACAAGGCAAACAAACGAAAGTAAATACCGGAATTTATATCCCGGGATTAAAATCGGACAAAGAATTAAAGGAGGCCATTTTGTTAGCAAAAGAAAATGGTGCCGTAGGGGTTTCTTTTTTTGATGGTGGGGCTTTATCTGAAAGCAATCTGAAAACAATTAAGGAAACAAAAGCAACTTTAAATAATTAGTGTTTTTTTGTTAAATCCGGATATCTGCTGAGTTGGTTAGCGCAGATATTCGGATTTTAATCAAAAGTACCTTTATATATTTTTGTATTATGAACCATAATAACAATTATGGTTCTGTTTGTTTTATTATAGTATGTGTTTTTATTTCATAAGAAGAAATGTTTTATTATTTTTCTGATGGAATAAAATTTAAGAATTTACAAGAGTAAAAATCAAATAATGAAAAAAACTATATTCATTGCCGCACTTACCATAGTTTCTATATTTTCTGTTCAGGCGCAGGAAAATACTCCTTTCTGGCAAAACGAAAAAATAAATGAGGAAAACAGAGAGCCGATGCATGCGGCTTATTATGTTTTTGAAAATGAAAAATTAGCCGCCAATAACGACTGGAAATCATCAAAAAACTATTTGGATATCAACGGAGCCTGGAAATTTAAATATGTTGACAGCCCGACAGATCTTCCGGCGGCATTCGAAAAAAATAACTTTAACGATCAATCCTGGGATAATTTTAAAATTCCGGCAAGCTGGGATGTAAATGGTTATGGTTTTCCCGTGTACACCAATACAACCTATGATTTTGCAAAATACATAAAAGTAAATCCACCTTTTGTTCCCACAAACTACAATCCGACAGGAGTTTACCGACGCGAAATCACAATCGATAAATCTTGGGAAGGAAAAGATATTTTTCTTCATGTAGGTACTGCAAAATCAAATCTTACCGTGTGGGTAAATGGTGTTTACGTCGGTTATGGTGAAGACGGAAAATTACCATCTGAATTTAACCTGAATAAATATGTAAAAACGGGTAAAAACACGATCGTTTTAAAAGTAATGAAATGGAGCGACGGTTCGTATTTAGAATGTCAGGATTTTTGGAGATTTAGCGGTATTACCAGAGATTCTTATCTGGTTGCGCGAAATAAAACACATCTAAAGGATTATGAAATCGTTCCGGATTTAGACGCTTCTTATGTAAACGGAACCTTAAAAATTTCAACTGAATTTTCCGCTGTAAATAAAAAAGACAATTATACGTTAGAGGTTCAATTGAAAGAAGGTGACAAGATTATTACTTCTAAAATTATTTCCGCTTTAAGCGAAAAACAAACGTTCGAACTCGCAGTAAATAATCCTAAGAAATGGAGTGCTGAAATTCCGAATTTATATCAGGTTAGTTTCCTTCTGAAAAATAATAAAGGAAATATTATTGAAGTAATCCATCAGAATATTGGTTTCAGAAAAGTGGAAATCAAAGGAGGACAACTTTTGGTTAACGGAAAAGCAATTTACATAAAAGGGGTTAACCGCCATGAAACGGATCCCGTTACCGGACAAACGGTTTCAAGAGAACGTATGGAAGAAGATATTAAATTAATGAAAGAATTTAATATCAATGCGGTAAGAATGTCGCATTATCCAAACGATGAATATTTCTATGAATTATGTGACAAATACGGAATCTATGTGGTAGATGAGGCAAATGTCGAATCTCATGGAATGGGCTATGATCTTACCAAAACCTTGGGCAATAAACCAAGTTGGGAGCTGGCGCATTTACAACGTATGCAGCGCATGGTGGAGCGTGATAAAAACTATCCTTCGATTATTATCTGGAGTATGGGGAATGAAGCGGGTAATGGTTATAATTTTTACAGAGGATATTTGTGGATAAAAGACCGCGATAAATCAAGACCTATTCAGTACGAAAGAGCAACTGCCGGAGCATGGGATGGAAAGGATCTGAGATACGAATGGAACTCGGATATTATTGACCCGATGTACAGTTCACCAGATAAAATGGAAGAATATATTTTGGCAAACCCAAATCCGTCAAGACCTTATATTTTATGTGAATATGCACATGCAATGGGAAATTCGATGGGAAATTTCAAAGATTATTGGGATATTATCCGAAAGTATCCAAATTTACAGGGTGGCTTTATTTGGGATATGATCGATCAGTCGGTTTATAAAAAACAACCGGATGGAACAGTAGTTTTAGCCTATGGAGGTGACTTTGGGCCTAAAGACACACCAAGTGATAATAATTTTTTGGACAATGGTGTTTTTAGTCCGGAAAGAAAACCAAACCCGCATGCTTTTGAAATGCGAAATGTATATCAAAACATTCTGACTTCGTGGGAAAATAAAGAAACGACGACTATAAAAGTGTACAATGAATTTTCGTTTAAGGATTTGAGCAATGTAAGTTTGCATTGGAAATTAATTTTGGATGGAAAAGAGGCTCAAAGCGGTGTTATTGCTAATTTGGAAATAAAATCTAATGAATCTAAATCGTATCAATTACCAGTCAGTTTAGATGGAAAACAGTTTCAGGAAGCTTTTATAAATGTAACGTATCATATAAAACAAGACGAACCGTTTTTACCAAAAGGTTTCCAGATTGCAACAGACCAATTAGCACTTAAAGGAAGCTGGAAAAACGAGATTAAAATTGAAGGTACTTCAAAAATTACGGTAGAGAAAAAGGAAAACAGTACCGTATTTAAAAGCGATAAAATGGAAATTGCTTTTGATAAAAAAACAGGATTCATAAATGGCTATTCCTTCCAAAATCAGCCCATTGTAAAAGAAGGTTATCAATTGCGTCCTAATTTATGGAGAGCACCAAACGATAATGATTTTGGAGCTTATCTTCAGGAAAAATTAAAACCATGGAAAGACGCAACTGAAAACCCGATACTGGTGAGCTGGTCTTATACTGCAGCTAAAGGCAATAAAATTATTGTTACGGCAACATATGATTTACCTCCCGTTGCTTCCAAATTAGTTTTGAATTACGAACTTAGCGGCAATGGAGAATTAATTGTGAAAGAACAGTTAAGTATTGATAAAACAAAAGAGCAGCCCATGCTGCCAAGATTTGGCATGGAAATAATTGTTCCGAAAGATTTTAGCAACATGACATATTACGGAAGAGGGCCACACGAAAACTACATTGACAGAAATTACAGTTCACAGGTTGGGCTTTATACACAAACAGTTTCAGAGCAGTTTTATCCTTATATTCGCCCGCAGGAAACCGGAAATAAAACGGATATCCGTTGGGTAGAATTATCAAACGATAAATTGAAATTAACAGTAAAATCAGATGATTTGTTATCAATAACGGCTTTGCATTATTTAAATGAAGATTTAGATGACGGATTAAAAAAAGATCAAAGACACGCTGCCGAATTAAAAGAAAGAGATTTGACCAGTTTAAAAATCGATTACAAACAAATGGGTGTAGGAGGTATTGATAGCTGGCAAGCGTGGCCAATGAAAAAATATCTTATGCAAGACAAAAATTATCAATATCAATTTAAAATTACACCATCATTAAAATAATAATATGAGGACATTAAAACCATTATTTGTCTTAATCTTCTTAGCCGTGTTAACAGCGGGTTACAGTCAAAAAGTGTATACGGAAAAAGATATCAAAATCATTCCGAAACCAACACAATTACTAATAAACAAAGGCATTTTTGAATTTTCTAAAAGCACAAAATTTATAGCGGTTACTGATTTTCAAAAAGAAATCTCGAATGCACTTATAAGTAAGTTTGAAAAAGCAGGAGGATTTCGTCCTGAAGTATCAACCGCGATTCCGAATAGCAATTATGTACAGTTTAAAGTAGATGAAACTTTAGAGAAAGAAGCGTATATATTAGAAGTAAATTCCAAATTCATTACCATTACAGCAAAAGGACAAGCCGGATTTATTTACGGATTAGAAAGTATCCGACAATTGCTTCCGGTTGTTATTGAAAGTAAAAATGTGATAGCAAAGCAAAAATGGCAGATTCCGAATTTGCTTATTAATGACAAACCTCGTTTTCAATGGCGAGGTTTAATGCTGGATTTATCACGTCATTTCTTTGATAGAAATTATATTCTCGCTACAATCGATCGTTTGGCCATGCATAAAATGAATGTTTTGCATTTGCATTTGGTTGATGATCAGGGGTGGAGAATTGAAATCAAAAAATATCCAAAACTAACTGAAGTAGGAGCCTGGAGAGTTGATCAGGAGCACTTATCATGGAATGCGAGACTGACCACAAATCCGGATGAAAAAGGAACTTATGGCGGCTTTTTAACTCAGGAAGAACTAAAAGAAATTGTAAAATACGCAGCAGCGAAAAACGTCGAAATTATTCCTGAAATCGAAATGCCGGCACACGTAAGCAGTGCTATTGCAGCATATCCGGAACTGGCTTGTTTCGATCAGCGTATTGGCGTTCCTTCAGGCGGTGTCTGGCCCATTACCGATATTTATTGTGCCGGAAAAGAAACAACATTTGAATTTTTACAGAATGTAATAGATGAAGTGGTTACCATTTTTCCTTCAAAATACATTCATATTGGAGGCGATGAAGCCACTAAAACCAATTGGGAAAAATGCCCGCATTGCCAAAAAAGAATGCAGGAAAATGGTTTGAAAAACACNCATGAACTGCAAAGTTANTTTGTNAAAAGAATGGAGAAATACATCAATTCTAAAGGTAAAAAGATAATTGGCTGGGANGAAATATTAGAAGGAGGCTTAGCTCCGGATGCTACTGTAATGAGCTGGAGAGGAACTAAAGGCGGTATTGAAGCGGCAGCACAAGGACATGATGTTATTATGACACCGGAATCACCTTGTTATTTTAATTTTTATCAGGGACCTCAAAACGAAGAACCTTTGGCATTTGACGCTTATAATCCATTAAATAAAGTGTATGAATTTGATCCTGTTGTTTCCACAATGACTGCAGAGCAGGCGAAGCATGTATTAGGCGGGCAAGCAAATTTATGGGCAGAATTTCTTTCGACACCAAGTGCTTCAGAATATATGATTTTCCCCAGACTGGCTGCTTTATCTGAAGTTTTATGGAGCCCGAAAGAAAGCCACAACTGGAATGATTTCACTACAAGATTAACGTCATTATTACAGCGTTACAATTATTTAGGTATCAATTATGCAAAAAGCGCTTATTTGGTAACGGCCTCTTCCAGCGCCGATTTGGCTCATAAACAGATAAATGTTACGTTGAAAAATGAATTCCAAAACCCGGATATTCGTTATGTTTTGGGTAATAAACCATTAGACCAACAAGCTTTAAAGTATACAAATCCAATTCCGTTTAACGGAACAACGATACTAAAAGCATCCTTATTTCAAAACGATAAACCAGTTGGAAAAACATTTACAGATACGATTGTATTTCATAAAGGTTTTGGCCGAAAAGTAAGCTATCTAACGCCATACAATAGCAATTATAAAGGCGACGGACCATTCGGAATGGTAAATACAATTCGCGGTTCTAAAAATTTCCACGATGGGCAGTGGCAGGCATGGCTGGTAAACGATATGGAGGTTGTGATTGATCTTGAACAGCAACAAAGCATCCAGCAGGTAAAAGTTGGAACTTTGGAAAGTCAGGGAGCTGGCATAAATTTTCCGGTTCAGGTAAAAGTCTTAGTTTCAAACGATAGTATCAATTACAAGGAAGTGGGAAAGTTGAGTCGTGCATATGCATCAAATCCGGTATCGGAATTAAAAGATTTTATAATTACTTTTGACAAGCAAAATACCAGATTTATAAAGATAATCGCAATCAACTTAAGAAAGAACCCCAAAGGAGATAGCTCCTGGTTATTTGTGGATGAAATTTTAGTGAATTAAAATAGCTGAAGTAATAATAGCTAAAAACAAAATGAGAAATACAACAATCCAGACAGCATGTTTTTTTTGCATGCTGTTTTTTAGCATAAGTATTTTTGGGCAGGAGCCCGCAGATCTTGTGAACCCCTTGATCGGAACTTCAAATTATGGGGCTGCCTTTCCGGGACCAATTGCCCCAAGAGGAATGGCAAGTATCAGTCCGTTTAACGTAGCGGGACCTCAAAATCGACCTTTAGAAAAAGACAGTCAGTGGTTGTCTAATCCTTATGTTAATGAAAATACTTTTTTGACCGGATTTAGCCAGGTGAATTTAAGCGGTGTGGGTTGTCCTGATTTAGGTGTGTTGTTGCTAATGCCAACGACCGGAGCGGTTGAAACCAATCATTTGAAGTATGGTTCGACTTATTCTAAGGAAGTTGCCAAAACGGGTTATTACAGCGTAGATATTGATAAATATAAAGTTAAGGGAGAATTTACAGCTTCGAAAAGAGTAGGCGTAAGCAGATTCACTTTCCCGAAAGGACAATCTAATATTTTACTGAATTTAGGTTTAGGATTGACCAACGAAGAAGGAGCCATGATAAAAGTGGTTTCGGCAACAGAAATTGAAGGAATGCGTTCTGTTGGTTCGTTTTGTTATAACAGTCCTGAAGATGCTTATCCGGTTTATTTTGTAGCCAAATTTTCAAAGCCGGCAAATCATTTCGGAGTTTGGAAAAAAACACCAAAATACGAAGGTACAGAAGCACAATGGATGGGGTACAATGGTAAAACCCGAATGATGAAAAACACCATTAAAACAGTGGTTGGCGATAGCATCGGGTCTTATTTTACTTATGAATTTGATAAAAAAGAAACGGTTGAAGTTAAAATCGGAGTTTCGTATGTAAGTATTGCCAATGCCCGCGAGAATTTAGAAAGAGAAACCGGAGGCAAATCATTTGATACTGTTTATAAGGAAACGTATGAGGAATGGAACAAGGAACTTTCTAAAATTTTGGTCGAAGGCGGTTCCTATCAGGATAAAGTTATTTTTTATACGGCATTGTATCATACTTTAATTCATCCTAACACTTTAAATGATAATAATGGAGAATATCCTCAAATAAAACGGACCAAGATTGGGAAAACCGCAGACACGCGTTATACAGTATTTTCTTTGTGGGATACGTATCGAAACATGCATCCGTTAACGTCTTTGGTTTATCCGAAGCAACAATCGGATATGATTAAAAGTATGTTGGAAATGTATGATGAAAACGGCTGGTTACCCAAATGGGAGCTAAATTCAACCGAAACCTTTACCATGGTGGGAGATCCGGCAAGCATTGTTATAGTTGATGCCTGCTTAAAAGGAATTCAGGATTTTGATATTTACAAAGCCTATCATGCCATGCTGAAAGGTGCAGATCAAATTGAAGAAAACCCGTTGCGTCCCGGGCTTAAAGAATATCTTGACAAAGGATATTTATCAACCAATTATCCCGGACCGGTTTCTACAACGCTTGAATATAATACATCAGATTATGCAATTTCACTTTTAGCGAAAGCATTAGGTGAAAAAGAAGATTATAAACGTTTTACTAAACGTTCGTTATCGTACCGAAAATTATACGACAAAGATTTAAAACTGCTTCGACCAAGAACAGCTACAGACAATTGGTACGAACCTTTTGATCCTATAGCAGGAGCTAATTTTCAGGCTAATGTTGGTTTTATTGAAGGGAATGCATGGCAGTATGCTTTTATGGTACCGCATGATATCAGAGGATTGATAAAATTAATGGGCGGTGATAAGCCCTTCTCTGATCAGTTACAAAAAGTTTTTGACATCAAACAGTTTGATATGGCAAACGAGCCCGATATTGCGTATCCTTATTTGTTCAATTATATAAAAGGTGAGGAGTGGAAAAGTCAGGAAATGGTGAAGAAATTAGTGAGAGAACACTTCAAAAATGAACCAAAAGGGTTACCCGGAAATGACGATACAGGAACCATGTCGGCCTGGTTGGTGTATTCAATGATGGGATTCTATCCAATATCACCCGGAGATCCAATTTATACTATTACAACACCTATCTTTGATAAAGTAACGATTCAGTTGGATCCAAGATATTATAAGAAAGAAAATATCGTAATTCAACGAGAAACTAATACGGACGGAAAAATAAAGGATATTCAGTTAAATGGAAAAAGCCTGAACAGTTTCTTTATTTCACATGATGATTTTGTTAACGGAACGACATTAAAAATCATTCAGGAATAATATCAATATTTTAAAACAGACTGCTTTCTCATTTGGGTGAACGGTTAAAAGGGCTTTAATAATGTATTTATAATCAAATTATGAGTTACGAAAAAATTAAAGAAGAATTTATTAGAGCTGCGGAAGAATACATAAACGCAAAGCGAGAACCATTTAAAAAATTATCTGGCACCGAATTAGACTTTGCAAAGTATCAATATCTGGAAAATTTTCAGGACTATATTAACCATCTTAATTTTCTAATAAATGACAAGCTCGATG
>Ga0065714_10002991_pt1 | contig 10089 bp, 9 predicted proteins | sample MisRhiReplicate2_FD_59101 | JGI IMG/M metagenome (GOLD analysis project Ga0065714, IMG submission 59101) | Miscanthus rhizosphere microbial communities from Kellogg Biological Station, MSU, sample Rhizosphere Soil Replicate 2: eDNA_1 v2... | ecosystem: Host-associated > Plants > Roots >... | reverse complement strand
CCAGCGATTTCTTCAGCACGAAAGCCAGCTCGGGCTCGACACGCGGATGCACGAAGCGCGCGAACTTCACCGCGGTGCCCTCCTCCACCTGCATGCCGCTGGACAGGCGCCCCCAGATCACGTCGTCGATGCCCATCTGGACCATCTTGGCGCGGCTCGTGAAGCCCATCTTCACGCCGACGCGGCGCTCACCGCGCGCCACGCGAAGCTGGATGGATGCGGACTGGATCGCATAGGCATCGGCCAGCGAGAGCTCGCCCTTCGGGTCGATCTGCGCCACGGCCTTGGCATGGCGCGCCGCATCGTCCAGCAGATGCGCGAATTCAAGCAGTTGGCTCATGGGTTTTCCTTCGAATTGACAGCGGCTTCGAACACGGCCTTGACGCTACCGAGGCCATTGATATGGGTTTCGAACACGTCGCCGGGCGCGGCCGCCACCATCGGGCCGAGCGCGCCTGACAGCACCAGGTCGCCGGCGCGCAGCGGTTGGCCCAGCGCGGCCATGGTGCGGGCCAGCCAGACCACCGCATTGATCGGGTGGCCCAGGCAGGCCGCACCCGCGCCGGCCGACACCGGTTCGCCGCGCCGGTTCATGACCATGCCGCACAGCCTGAGGTCGATGTCCCTCAGAAGCCTTGGCGATCCGCCCAGCACGAAAGCCCCGGAGGACGCGTTGTCCGCCACCGTGTCGACGAACCGGATGTCCCAGCCCGCGATGCGGCTGCCCACGATCTCGATGGCCGGGAGCACATGGTCCACCGCGTTGATCACGTCCGCGTGCCCGGGGTTGGCCATGCCGAGGTCCCGACCGAGCACGAAGGCGATCTCCGCCTCGACCTTCGGCTGATGAAGCCGATGCATTGGAATCGGCTCTGCGTCGCCGAAGCTCATGTCGTCGAACAGCACGCCGAAATCGGGCTGGTCGACGCCAAGCTGGGCCTGGACCGCGCGTGCCGTGAGGCCGATCTTGCAACCGACTACGCGGCGGCCTTCGGCCAGTTTGCGCTCGGTGTTCATCCGCTGGATGGCGTAGGCGTCGGCCGCGTCGAGGCCGGGATAGGTGGCTCTCAACGGTGGAATGAAGTGGCCGGTCTGGGCGGCGCGCCACAGGGCGTCGGCCGCTTCAGCCAGCACGGCGGGTTGGGAAGGCATGGGTTCTCCGTTGCCCGCGCGCGGCGGGCAGTTTGAAAATTGGGGGGACGGGGTCAACGCGGGGCAGGCTCGGCCGCCGCGCGCGGCACTCAGAGGGCGCGATCCTTCAGGCCGACCTTGCTGTAGATCTCGTTCACGTGCTTCTTCACGCTTTCGGGCGTCGTGTCATCGACCGGCATGTGGGCCCAGCCCACCTTCGCGCGGGCGTGCTGGCCGATCTCCTCGTCCTGGTCGCCCGTCGCACCGCTGATGCCGTAGGCGCCGACCATCTCGTTGCCCTTGAACACGGGCGCGCAGCCGCCGGAGGCGACCACCTGGCCGTTGGTGAAGACCGATGCGTTGACCAGCATCTGCGGGTTGCGCTCCTTGAACCACTGCTGAATGACCAGACCGTCGCTGAAGCGCGGGCTCATCGAGCGGAAGGCGGCCACGGTGAACGCCTTCGCGCGCGCCGTGTCCGGCGTGATGAAGCCCGCGTCGTCCATGCGCTCGAGCGCGATCAGGTGGCCCTCGGGCCCGACGATGGCAACGGAGATGGGCACTCCCATTTCCGCGGCTTTCTCGGTGACCGCAGCGATGAAATCGCGGCACTCGGTGGCGTGCAGTTTGGACATGTCGGTATTCCTTTGAAAAAATCTGTTTTCACTCGGGCTTGATGCCCGTCTGCTGAATGAACTTCGACCACCGCACGCCTTCGCCCTGCAGAAATCGGGAGAGTTCCGCGTCGCTGGTCTTCAGGACGTCGATGGCCTGGGCCTTGTAGATCGCCTGGATCTCGCTCGAATCGAGCGCCGCATGGGCCGCGGTGCGCAGCGCGGCGATCACGCTGTCCGGCGTGCGCGCCGGTGCCATCAGCCCCATCCACACGGAAGTGTCGAAGCCCTTCAAGCCCAGCTCGTCGAGCGTGTGCAATTCCGGTGCGATCGAGGTCCTGCGCAGGCTGGTGACGGCCAGCGCCACCAGCTTGTTCGCGCGCACCTGCGGCAGCACCGTGGAGGCCGGCGAGAACATGAGCTGCACCTGGCCCCCGAGCAAGTCCGTCACCGCGGGCGTGCTTCCCTTGTACGGCACATGGACCATCTTGATGTCGGCCATCCGCGCGAACAGTTCGCCCGACAGATGCGGAGAGGTGCCGACGCCCGACGACGCAAAGGAAAGCGAGCCGGGCTTAGCCTTGGCGAGCGCGATCAGCTCGGCCACGCTCGACACCTTGAGCGAGGGATGCACCACCAGCACATTGGGCACATTCCCGATCAGCGTGATGGGCTTGAAGTCTTTCAGCGGGTCGACCGCATTGGCGACCGGGAACGCGGCGTTGATGACGTTGGCGATCGTGATCGCGAACAAGGTGTAGCCGTCGGGCGGCGCGGTGGCCACGGCTTTGGCCGCGATGTTGCTGCCGGCGCCGGGCCGGTTGTCCACAATGAAGGGCTGGCCCATGCGCCTGCCCATCTGATCCGCGACGGCGCGCACCGCCACGTCCGTTGCCGTGCCGGGCGGAAAGCCCACCAGCACCTTGATGGGTGCACTCGGGTAGGCAGGCTGCGCAACGCTCCATGAGGGCAAGGCGGCGGCAGCGAGCGCCGGCACGGACGCAAGGAGAAGTTCACGGCGTTTCATGTCTCGGGTCTTTCTGTGTTGGAGTGATTAGAAGACGCGCGTGGCTATGATTCAATCGAGACTTTCCAATCGAATGATTGGCTCCGCTCATGAATGTGACTCTCCGCCAGCTCCGGGCTTTCGTGCTGGTCGCGCGGCTTGGCAACTTCACCCGCGCCGCGCAGGCCATGCACCTCACGCAGTCGGCCCTGAGTCTCTTGGTGCGCGAACTCGAAAGCGCCATCGAGACCCGGCTGTTCGACCGCACCACGCGTACCGTGGCCCTGACCGCGGCCGGCAGCGATTTCTTCCCGCGCGCCGAACGCATCCTGGCCGAGCTCGAATCGGCGATCGCAGGCGTGGACAAGCTGGTGGCGCGGGAACGCGGGCGCGTCGTGGTGGCGGCCCCGCTGGTGCTGTCAAGCACCTACCTTCCGCCGATCCTGGCCGCGTTCGGTGCGCAATACCCCGGCATCGAGGTCGTGCTGCAAGACACGCTACCCAACCAGGTGCTGCCGCTGGTCCGCGGCGGTGCGGCTGATGTGGGCATCGGCACTTTCGCATCGGATGAAGCCGACATCCAGCGCACCCTGCTCTTCTCCGAAGCCATGGCGGCCGCGTTCCCAGCCGGGCATGCGTTCAGCCGCCTGAAGAAACTCAGCTGGGCAGACCTTGCGCAGGAGCCGGTGCTTGCATTGAGCCGCGGCAGCGTGTTCCGCGACCTCACCGAAGCCGGCTTCGCCGCCGCCGGGCTGATGCTGAAGCCCGCACGGGAGGCCAACTATGCGGGCTCCCTCATCGGCATGGTGGATGCCGGGCTCGGCGTCGCGGTTCTTCCCGGCTATGCGGTGAAGCTGGCCGACCCCGCGCGGATCGGCTGGCGCCGCGTGGAGAACCCGTCGATCGACCGAGAGGTCTCGCTCGTGCGGCGCGCAGGCGTTTCGCTCTCCCACGCGGCGCAAGGCTTCGTCGACTTCATCGTCGCGGCGCCCGGCGCGCAGCAACCCGCGCCGGCCAAGCCGCGCCGAGGCAAGCTGACCTAGAACGCGTGGCGAATGCCCAGGTCGTATCCGCTCGAGGTTCGCGGTGCAAACACGCTGGTGGTGATGAACGCCGGCCCGCCCACCGTCAACGCGGCGCCGTTCTTGTTGCTGATGCGCGCGACAGTCGCATACAGCGCGGTGCGCTTCGACAGGTTGTGCACGTAGCTGAGGCTGAGCTTGCCGGCTTTGGGATCGGGCACCGGCACCAGGGCGGTGGGCGGCGCATCCGTGTCGTAGCTCACCCGTGAATAGGCGGCGCGGATGAGGCCCGGACCCACCGGAACGGTCGCACCGATCAGGTAGCCCTTGAGGTCCGTGTCGGGCATCGGAAAGAGCGGCGCGGCCGCGTAGTCGCGCGTCTTGCTCACGCGGGACAGTTCGCCGAACAGCTTGACGATGCCGAAGTCGTACGAGGCGCCCAGGTTGAGTGTCTTCACGTTGTCGGTGGTGCCCGCGAAATAGTCGTCCCCCGCCGTGCTGCTGCCGTAGGCGAGCGCGATGTCCAGGGGACCGTTGAGATAGCCGACGCGGCCTCCCACATAGCGGCCGGCGCGGCTGCTTGCGACGGCGCCGGCGTTGACCTGGCCGGTGAGCGGGTTCACGCCCGGCGGCGTGGCGGTGCCCGGGTCGTAGCTGTTGTTCTCGTGCAGCGCGTACATGAACTGGCCATAGAACCCGCCCAGATTGGGAGGCAGGAAGTAGCCGATCGAGTTGCTGGCACGCAGGTAGTTGGCATTGCCGCCGAACCCGTTGGCGCCGCCGGTGGTATTGAAAAGGCTGGCTGCGGAGATCAGGTTGGCGCCGACACCGACCGCGGCAAACGGGTCGTACACCGTGTCGTTCCAGAAGGTGGGTGTGAAGTCGCGCCCCAGACGAATTTCGCCGAAGCCGCCCATAAGGCTCACGGTCGAACGCCGGCTGAAGTTTGCCAGGCCGGTCGCGCCGTCATCGTTGGTGATGGGGCTTTCGAGCCAGAAGCCGGCTGCGAGCCCGCCGCCAAGATCCTCGGTGCCGCGGAAGCCCAGGCGGCTGTTGTTGTAGGCCGAGTTTGCCAGCGCGGTCCGGCTCACGGTGCGCGAGCCCTGGTTGACATAGAACGGCGATGCCGGCGTTGCGAAGTTGCGGTCCTCCGACTTGCTGGAGTAATGGCTGACCGACGCGTCGACGACACCGAAGATGGTGACGGACGACTGCGCGCATGCAGCGCCGGCCGAGCCGAGAACGACCATGCCGAGCAATGAGCTTTTCAGCTTGTCCCGATGGCGCAGAGAGGGGTGGGGCTTCATGTCTTGTCTCCAGTTTTCGTTGCGATCCAGGCGAGGTGGCCGGACGGCGGATCAATCCGGCCGGCCTTGGGATGCGGCGCTCTTCCATTTGTGCTATCGTTAGCATTGATTCTAGAGAGACTTTCTAGATGAAGTCAAACGGCTTTTTCTTGGCATCCGGACATCGTCGTGCTATCGTTAGTGCATTCCCGTACACTGCTCGCGCATATAGTTCGCACATGGTCACGATCAAAGACATTGCCCGGCGCCTCGAGGTCTCCGCTTCCACCGTGGGGCGGGCTCTCTCCGACGACCCGCGCATCAGCGCCGCCATGAAGCAGAAAGTGGCCGAGGTGGCGAACGAGTTGGGCTATGTGGCCAACCGCGCGGCGCGCATGATGCGCGGCGCCTCCAGCAACCTGGTGGGCCTGGTCGTTCCGGACATTCGCAACAGCTTCTACTCGACCATCGCGCATGCGCTGTCCAAATGCCTGGAGAGCGCGGACCTGCAACTCACGCTGTCCGAGACCGACGACGACCGCCTGGTCGAGCTGCGCCACATCCGCGAACTCACCAGCGTCAACGTGGCCGGCATCATCATCGTGCCGACCGCTCGGCCGCATCCGGAGTCGGTGCGACTGCTCAAGATGACGCCGCGCATCCAGCTGCTGCGCCGACATGCGGCGCTGGGCGAGCACTGGTTCGGCATCGACGACGCGCAGGCGCTGTTCCAGGCCACCCGTCACCTGGTCGAACTCGGCCATCAGCGCATCGCCTACATCGGCGGCACCACCGATCTGCCCACGGGTGCCGCGCGGCTGCAAGGCTTTCAGAATGCCCTCGCCGGCAGCAAGGCGGCCACGCATGCGCGCGAGGAACTCGGCGCACCCGCATCGACGGACTTCGGCCGCGACGCGATCCGCCGCCTGCTCGCACTGCGCACCCCGCCCACGGCGGTGGTCCTGGGTTCGGTCCAGAACACGCAAGGCGTGCTGGAGGAACTGCTGGCCAGCGGCGTGCGCGTGCCCGAGCAGCTGTCCGTCGTCGGCTTCGGCGACGAACTGGGCTTCCGCTGGTGGGGCCCCGGCCTCACGACCGTGAGCCTGCCGGTCTCCGAACTGGCCACCGCCTGCGGGCTCTGGTTCATTCACCAGCTGAAGCAAAAGCCAGAAAGCGCGACCCCCTACAGCTCCGTCTCGCCGCCCACACTCGTGGTGCGCGGCAGCACCCGCGCGCTGGAAACGGCCAGCGCCAAACGCGGCCAGGCCCGCCTGCTCGCCGACTAGCCATTCCATCCCCATCTCACAATGAACCACACTGTCCTGCTCACCGACTACGCCTGGCCCGACGACCGCATCGAGAGAAACATCGTCGAAGCCGCCGGCATGCGCCTCGTGAGCGGCCCGGCTACGCCGTTGACGGCTGACGGCATCGAAGCGCTGGCGCGCGAGCACCAGCCATCGGCCATCCTGACCTGCTGGGCGCCCGTGTCGGCGGCCGCCATCGCCGCGGCGCCGGAACTCCAGATCGTCGCCCGGCTTGGCGTGGGACTGGACAACATCGCGGTCGATGCCGCCAGCGCGCGGGGCATCTGGGTCACCAACGTGCCCGACTATTGCGTGGAGGAAGTGTCGGACCATGCAGTCGGCTTCGCGCTCGCATGGACGCGCGGCCTGGTCCGCTTCGACCGCGAAGTGCGCGCCGGCCAGTGGGATCCCGCGACGGCCAGGCTGCGCCGCCTCGCCGAACTCACCTGCGGCATCGTCGGCTTCGGGCGCATCGGCCGCGCGACCGCGCGCAAGCTCGGCGCGTTCGCCTGCCGCCTGCTGGCACACGATCCCTATCTTTCCGCCGACGCTGAAGGCGCTCAGAGCGTGGAACTCGACACCCTCTTCTCGCAGAGCGACATCGTGATCGTGCACGCGCCGCTGACGGAAACAACGCGGCATCTGGTCAACCGCGAGCGGCTCGCATTGATGCCCCATGGCGGCCTTCTCATCAACGTGAGCCGCGGCGGCGTCGTCGATACGGACGCCGTGATCGAGGCCCTTGGCAGCGGCCGGTTGTCCGGCGCCGCGCTCGACGTTCTCGAGTCGGAACCCCACGTTCCGGATGCACTTAGAAGCCATCCCGGCGCGATGCTCACGCCCCATGTCGCGTTCTCGTCGGATGCGTCTCTGGTCGAGCTGCGCAGGCGTGCGGCCGAGGAAGTGGTGAGAGTGCTCCAGGGCGTTGCGCCACAGCAGCCGCGCAACGCCGGACCGCAAAGATAAGCTTGCGGCCCGGCGGAGGCCGGGTTCAGCGAAGCGCTGCCCGGCCCCACTCGCGTGCGATGTGCGAGAGCCGGCTTGCGGGACGCAGCACCAGCGGCGCGGCGAATGCGCGCACTGCATCGCGCTGGGCCTCTTCGTTCACGTACTCGACCGGCGACTTGCCGTCGACGCGGGCCAGCAGCAGCGCGGGCAGCAAGCGGGCCGCGCGTTCCTCCAGCTCTGCGCGCGGCTCCCAGTTCGCCTGCTCGAAGTAGGCATCGGCGAGCGCGGCGAACGCTGCGAGCAGGGCCTCGCATTGATCCGGACGTGCGAGGCACTTCAGTAAGAGGTGGTTCAGGCAAAAAGCCAGGTCGAAGGCCGGGTCGCCGTACCAGGCGCACTCCGCGTCGAGCAGCACGGGCCCGCGGGGGCCGACCAGGATGTTCTTCGGACTGACGTCGCCGTGCACCAGGGCGATATGCAGCCCGGCCGTGTGCTCCACCAGATCCATCAGCGCGGCGCCCAACGCCGGATGGCGCTCTGCCGTCGCGGCGAAGTAGGGTTCGAGGCGCAATGCCCGGAAATTGTCGGTCGTGTCGAAGGCGGCCGCGAGTTCGGCCCTGCCCGCACTGGCCGCATGCAACTCGCCGAGGACGCGGCCGACCACTTGCGCCGTGTGCGCCGCGACATCGCCGGCCATCAGCTGCTCCTTCCACACCGGATGCTCCTCCGGCGCGAGAAAGGACATGGCGAAGAGCCCGGCCTCGGGATCATGGGCGAGCGGACGCGGCGCATTGTCGGGCGCATGGCGCGCCGCGAACTGCAGCCATGCCCACTCGTAGGCGTTGCGCGACACCGGCGCTTGCCAATCCGCGGACACCTTGAGCTTGGCCAACGCGCGCTTGATGCACAGCGATCGGCCCGGGAGCTCGACGCGCCAGATATCGGACGACACCCCGCCCGCCAGCGGATGCCATTGCGCCGGCTCCCCGGCGCGGGCCAATCCCTGCGACACCAGGAAAGCGCCGAGCATGGATTCCGTGCCGTTCACGCCGCGTCCACGGCCTGGGGCAGCACGACATAGTTGCTGAAGCCGCCGTCACGGTCCTTCAGCCCGGAGATCGCCTCGTTCACGCGCGAGAGCGGGAAGGCGCGATGCTCCAGATACGACAGGTCCAGCGTGCCGGTGCGAACCATCTCGGCCATCTCCTGGCCCTGCGCTGTCGTGAACCAGTTCGATCCGATCAGCTGGATCTGCTCGTCCATCAGCCACTTCACGTCGATCGGCAGGTCTTCCGCCACGCCGCCCACGTTGACCACCTTGCCGCCGCGGCGCACGCCCCTCATCGAGTCGAGCATGGTGGCCGCGGGCGCCTTCGCGCCCAATGCGCTGATGGCGAAGTCGGCACCCTCCCCGCCCGTGAGGGACTTGGCCCATTCGCCGGTGGAGCCCTCGCCGAGCCGCATCACCTGGATGCGGTCGGGTGCCAGCGCCTTGATCCTGGCGAGCAGCCGTTCGTCGCGTCCGGTGCCCAGGATTTGCGACAGGCCCATGGCCAGGCCCAGCATCGTGGCTGCGACGCCCAGCGTGCCCGTGATGCCGTCGATGAGGGCGACCTGGCCGGGGCCGGCACCCGCGTTCTTCAAGGCGCCGTAGGAGGTGCCCAGATAGCCGAAGCGCCCCGCTTGCTCGAAGCTCAGGTTGTCCGGCAGGTTGACGATCGCGTACTCCGGCGTCGTCATGTACTGGCTGAAGCCGCCGTACGGATACAGGTCGAAGATGCGCTGGCCATCACGGCTCGTGCTGAAGTAGCCGTTCAGCGTGAAGTAGCGGCAATGGCTGCGCTGGCCCGCGCGGCAGGCCCTGCAGGAGCCGCAGGAACGCAGCGGGCTCACGTACACGCGGTCGCCGGGCTTGGCATTGATCACGGCCTCGCCGACCTCCTCGACCACGCCCACGGCGTCCAGCCCGAAGATGGCCGGGAAGCGCGGCAGGGGCTGGTGCGGAAACCAGGTCGGCCAGTTGTTGATGACGTTGGCCATGTTGGGCACGATGCCGCACGCCATCACCTTCACCAGCAGGTCGCTGGGCCGGGGCTTGGGGACCGGGATCGTGTCGAGCGACATCGGCGTGCCGAGCGCGTGCAGCCGGGCTGCGGTCATTGTTCTGCTCATGAAAACCTCTTCTTGAAAAACTTAAGGGGCGACGAATGCCGCGCCCGACGGACGAAACTTGGGCGGCCACACGGTGACCCACTTGCCGTTCTGGGCCTGCTTGATCTTGGTGTCGGCCGCGCCGCTGTTGAACTTGCCGTCGAAGCGGCGCGTGCCCAGCACGGTGTCGACCGGATTGGCGCGCAGCCATGCGGCCATGGCCTTGTCGTCGAGGCGGCCGACGCCCTTTGCCGCGGCTTCCAGGATCTGCCAGGCCGCGAACTCCGCCGCGGCCTGGTAGTCGACATGCGGCCAGGAAAGCCCCGCGGCCTTCACGCGCTCGTTGTAGGCGGCAACGAATTCGGCCGCGCCGGCGTTCTGCGTGAAGGGTGCGTGGTCCTCGAACCACGTGAGCGTGGTCAGCCCGCCCGCCTGCGGATTCGACACCGTCGGCCCCGGCGCAGGGAACAGGTGGAACTGGCGCGCAGGCTGGTAGTCGATGCGCTTCATCGCGTCGAGCAGCTGCGCCGCTTCGAGGCCGACCGCGCCCGACCACAGCAGGTCGGGCGCGGCATCCTTGATGCGCGCGGCAATGCCGCCGAAGTCGCGCGTTCCGAACTCGTA
>Ga0065714_10065433_pt1 | contig 10091 bp, 6 predicted proteins | sample MisRhiReplicate2_FD_59101 | JGI IMG/M metagenome (GOLD analysis project Ga0065714, IMG submission 59101) | Miscanthus rhizosphere microbial communities from Kellogg Biological Station, MSU, sample Rhizosphere Soil Replicate 2: eDNA_1 v2... | ecosystem: Host-associated > Plants > Roots >... | reverse complement strand
ATAGTTCCGCGTAGGGCGTCAACATTGAGGTTCTATTCTCGTGGTAGAATAGTGTATAGCAAACTTGTCCACCATCCGGGGACAAAGCCCAATAGGTATCTCACAGATAACCTAAGACGAGTCATTTGACGACTGTAGTAACGACATTAGGATACAACATGGCAGCACGTAAGATCAAGTCCTTCACATCCACTACGGAAAAGACCGTAGCAGAGCCGATCCCATTTGAGCTTGAAGGCGAAGCCTTCGAAGCCTATGGTCAGGTTCCCGGCGCAGTGCTTCTGGACTTTATTGCAGCATCCTCTCAGGAAGATTCCAACGGCACCGCTGGTGCCATTCTTGGCTACCTCAAGAGTAGCATGGATCGAGAGAATTTCAAGCGCTTTGACAAGCTCACACGTGACCCCGAGAAGGTCATCGAACTTCAGGTTCTTGCTGACATCGTAGCATACCTGATTGAAGAGCGTACCTCGCGCCCTACCCAGTAGTCGTAGGTGTCGTCCAAGAATTCCTGAGATGGTGGCCGTACTATAACGGCCACTATCTCTTGAATAAGAGGACTGACTTGAAGAAGCTGTTCAACGAATATGACTCTGAGCAGGTTATGGATATGATCGATAACCTGATCATCGAGAACAGTATCTACGACGCTCAAAACGATGGTCATGTTTTCAAATACCGTGCGTCTCTTGATAAGGACTATGGTAGAATTAGGGGTAGAGATACCCACACAGCCACGGACGACATCTTCGACACTCTAGCAGATGCTGAAGCTGGGCTTATTACCGGAATGGACGCGACAGACGACGGAGAGTTGGCCGGTCTCGCCGGAATACCCATGATGAGCTAACAGCTTACATAGATTGACCTTAGAAAGAGAAGTGGTCCGGTGGCAATCATTGGAACAGCCTACGTCCACATCCGAGCAGAAGACAAGAACTTCGAATCGGATGTGCGCAGAGCAGCAGCGCGTATCAAGAATGTCACCATTCAGCTAAAAGCCGATGTTGATCTCACCAAGGCGTCCAAGAAAATTCGTGATCTTAGGTACCGCATCACCTCCAAAGATGCGGTACTTAAGATTGACGCCGATGTCACCAAGGCTGAAGCCAAAATGGCTAAGCTTCTCAAGAAGTTCCTAGACAACGATCTAGAATTCAACGCTGTTGCAAATACTGCCGGTGCTGACGCCCAACTCTCGGCCCTCAAGCACCGCTACGAGCGCAACCACATCCCATTCCAAGCCAACGCTGACACAGCCGCAGCAGAAGCGCAACTTGCCTTTGCTGCACGTCACCGTACTGCCGGAATCAGCGCGAAGCTGGACCCCCAAACCACTGCCGCCCTCAAGGGTATGTTCAACACCCTCACAGGTACCATACCTTATGAGAAGATTCGTGGTGTCCTTTCTGGGGTTGCGGCAAACTTTGAAGCCATTGCAGTCAAGGGAACGGCTGTAGTCTCTGCTCTCGGTGCCATCAGTGCTGAAATTCTGACTGTTGGCGGTAACATTCTCAGTATTGGTGGAGACATCACTGAGGCTGTGGGACTGATAGCTCTCATGCCTACCGCTATGGGTTCCATGATCACCATCATGGGCGCTATGAAGATGGCATGGTCCAACTTCGGTAAAGCATTTGGCAAGGATGCCAAGAAGGCCGCTGAAGCCCTATCCAAGCTCCCTACAGAGGCACAGAACACTGTCAAGGCCCTCAAGGGTGTCTATGAGCAGATCCAGAAGCCTGTCCAGAAGGCCTTTTGGGTCTCCATGGGCACTTCCCTACAGGACACCGTAAAGAGGCTGCTACCGGCCCTCACAGATGGTTTCGTAAAGGTGGGCGGATCTCTTGGTAAGGTTACCAAAGAGGTAGTTCTCGCATTTGGCCGTCTCGGTGACGGTACCCTCCAGAAGATGTTCGAACACCTAGCCGGGTTCCTCGACAACCTCGCGCCCGGAATGGGACGCCTCATTGACGCGTTCAATATTCTCGGAAAGGTCGGAGCAACCTACCTCCCGAAGTTCGGAACCTACCTTACCAGCCTCGCCACCCAGTTCAAGGGATTCATCGAGAACGCTGAGAAGACCGGAAAGATCAACGACTGGATCGAAACCGGTACCCAGAGACTACAGGAGATGGGTTCCATTGTCAAGTCCACTGCTGGCATCTTCAGTGGGCTAACTAAAGCTGCCCGCGTGGCAGGTTCTCCGGGCCTCACTGAGATGGCGGCTAGCCTCCGTGATATCCGTGACACCGTTCAGGGAGAGCCGTTCCAGTCCCAGCTAGTAACCGTCCTTGAAGGTGCCCGCGCTGGTGCCGAAAAGGTTGGAGAAGGGTTCAGGAAACTTACAGGCCTTATTGGCAGGTCTTCCGGAGCAATTGGAATCTTCCTCACACAGGCAGGTAAAGTTGCTGGCCTGACATTCGAAAGTATCACTTCCCTCTTCGACGGGACCGGCCTTGGTGCAGGTCTCTTCTCTGCCATGGGTGGGCTTGAGAAGGCCCTAGACATTCTCCAGCCCGGTTTCGCAGACCTTGGCTCAGCCATCGGCCACTTGGGTGAAATCGCAGGGGCCGTTATTGAAGGAATGGCCCCCGGACTCAACCAGCTATTTGACACAGTAGACAAGGTTCTAGCGTCTGTCAAGACGGGTATCATTGACGCCCTCCCTGTATTCAACGAGTTCATCCAGAACATCCTTGCCCTCATTCAGGGTCCAATTGTAGCACTGACTACCCAAATTGGCAACATGCTCACCGCATTCTCGGAGCTTCCGGGTGTAGTCCAGACCGCCATCATGTCCGTAGGCCTCTTCCTGCTACTCAAGGGACGCTTCGCTAATTTCTTCGGTGGAATTGGTAAGAGCCTCAAGGACGAGACTACAACCGCTGGTAAGAGCTTCGGACAGATCAAATCCGGCGCTGGCATAATGAAGAACACTGTGAAGTCTGAATTCACGTCCCTTGGGCGTGTAATGAAGGGCACAATGTTCGAAGTCACTGACGGCATGAAGAAAAACTTCAAGGTCGCAACTGACGCCATCCCTGCTCAGGCTAAGAGCATGATGTCTAAAGTCTCAGGCAATATGCGCGAGGCTGGCGGACAGCTTGTAAAGAGCATGAGCATAAAGCCATATCTGGGTGAAGTATCTGACGGGTTCAAGAACCTCAAGAACAATGTCAGCACTTCCCTTACAGGATTGGCTACAACGGCCAAGAGCAAGTTCTCTGACATCGGCAGGGCAATTGTCCCTGTCGGCGGCGCTGTGGATAAGATGGCGGGAAGCATCAGAACCATGTCTGGTCAGATGCACGCGAACCTTGCACCGGCCCGCACTGCCTTCTCCATGCTGGGAACCCACGTCAAGGATGTCTCTAAGAACATGGCCTCTGGTCTGACTTCCGGCCTCAGGACGGCAGCAGGCGGTCTCGGATCTGCTCTCGGAGGTCCATGGGGTATCGCCATCATGGGCGCTACCATGCTTCTAGGCGACTATGCCCAAAAGGCTGCTGAGTCTAAGGCCAAAGTCGATGAGATGGCCGGTGCCCTCGACAAGGTGACCGGGAAGTCCACGGAAGCATCACGCCAGATTATCACAGATAACCTAGCTATCAATAAGTCCTTTGCCGGAATCAAGATGGATTCCGCCTTTGATCTCGCCAAGAAACTTGGCGTTTCTCTGAAGGATGTAAACGATGCTGCTCAGGGTGTTCCCGGATCATTCAAGAAGATCAACGATGAACTGGAAAGGTCAGGAAAGGGTGTTTCCGTCTTCGGGCAGACTCTTGATATCCTGAAAACTATTCCCGCAATCGGCCCTCTTGCTAGCTGGGCAAAGGATGCTGGGCTGTTCCAGACTGAGGGTGATAAGCTCAACGACAAGATCCGTGAGCAGATCAAACTTGAAGAAGAGGCCAAACAGAAAATTCAGGATCTGGCTGACGCTACAGGTAACACTACTGTCCAAGCTGCTGCTCTGTCCAGAAACTATACCACTCTTGCAGATGCAACAGCCACTGCCAGTGACAAATTTGCAGCACTAAAGCAGAACCTTGAAATCAACAGCAAGGGACTCATTGGTGCCAAAAACTCGGCCCGAGATTTTGCTGAGTCGATGTTCGATGTCAACGACGGCGTGATTAGTCTTGCAGAGACCAATGACGGACTCATTAAGGGAACCAAGAAACTTTCTCAGGGCTTCAAGGACAGCCTACTGGCCGCTGACGGAACATTCTCCAATGCCTCTCGCGGTGCGATTGACTTCAGCAAGCAGATGGACGGCGCGAGAGATGCTATCCTCAAGAGCGGTGCTGACGAACTGAAGAGACTTCAGGACTTGGGTGTGGAGCCTGCCAAGGCGACTGCCGGGGCGCTCGCAAAGATGGAAGCAGGCGCGGAGACACTTCGCACTACCCTTAAGAACCTTGGCATTGAGACTCCGATGATCAACCAGATCATGGGTCAGCTTGGCCTTGATCCTGATAAGCTTCGTGGCGCGATTGAGCTTGATACAAAGGATGCAGAGGGCGATGCACTGCGACTTAAGCTTATGATCGGTGCAGTTACCTCGAATAACTGGACAGTAGCTCTAGCAGCTACCAGTGATGATGTCAAGGCCACTCTTCTGCAAACTGATGTGATGAAGAAGGCGTATGAGTCTGGTGGGTGGACCGCTGTAGTCGATGTCATCAACAAGGGAAAGCTACCCATGGAAGAATTCATGGTGAAGCTGTCTCAGGCAAGGACTGCTAAGGACGTTGAAAAGCTCATCGAAGTTCAGTTCCCCGGTGCGAAGAATATGGACGACGCCAAGGCCAAACTTGACGCGTACAACCAGACTCCTGCATCCATCAAGGAACTCAAGGGAGTCGATGGTACCAGCCCAGCGGTAGAGGCCGCAAAGGCAACCATGAGTGCTCTTCCTGATGTTACCCGAAAGATGGAAGCACAGGACGCTACTGAGGACGGCAAGAACCAAGCCGCTATCACCATGGCCCAGCTTCAGGATGTTACTAGGAAGTTCTTCGGAGACAACCAGACACAGCCCGGAAAGGATTCTGCCACTGGTACAATGGAATCCCTGAAGAGCGTCACTAGGGATCTTATGGCAAACGACTCTGCCGCTCCGGGGAGGAACGCAGCACAGGGCACCATCGACGCGCTTAGGGGCAAGGAAGTACAGCTTACGGCTGATGATCAGGCTTCCGGTGTGGTCCAGAACCTTCAGAATGCTAGCATTGGGAATAAGACCTTCACTGTCAGCGCACTTTGGGATGCTGCATCCCTAGCGATCAAGCACGCACTCGGGTTCGCTAACGGTGGAATCATGAAGAATGGTGTTCAGACTTTCGCTGACGGTGGTATACTTAAGAAGGCGGCTGCTCCGGCAGTCAAGGCTTACGCGAATGGTGGCATCGAAAACCACGTAGCGCAGATTGCTTATAAGTCCAGCGCTGTTCCTATGCGTATTTGGGCCGAAGCTGAAGGCGGCGAGGCGTACATCCCGCTGGCAATGTCCAAGCGTAAGCGCTCGCTGGAGATTCTTCGTCAGGTTATGGCGGAATTCGGTCTTTCGAAGTACGCCATGTTTGCTGACGGTGGGTTCAGCAAGGCAACCACTCCGTCTGTTGTATCTTCCCGATACACTACCACGTCTGCTCATGTGGGTCAAGCCGCTGTTGCTGCACCCGTAGGGTCAACAATCAACTTCACAGTCAACCCGTCACAGGGTCTTTCAGAGCAGCAGATCGGTGAATCTGCAATGAAGGAACTCTACTGGCAGATAGCTAGCCGTTAAGGTATATCATGTATTTGAAGAACGACAAAATCGTAGCGACACTCGGTGATCTCGTCATGAGGTCTTACCAGACCAGTTACACCAAGCAGTTCATCCTTGACCCTACGGCGGTCACAGGCTGGACTGACGGCTCCAACGTCCGACGAAACAACACGGCTCGTCTTAACTCGCATGGCGACTTTCCGGAGAAGGCAGAGATGTCCGCAAGACTGATCTCCTTCTCCGGGACGGCTGTCGCCACAAGCATTGTCAAGCTTCAGGAGATGCGAGACTTGCTGGTGGGAACCCTTGCAGACGGCTCCTACGGCAGTCTGAAGGTCGAGACGGTGGCTGGTACCAGATACGCCACTGTGGGCCTTGAGGGGACCACCTCGTGGGTCCAGCAGTCTGACCTTGTTGCCACATGGAAGATCGATTTCTACGCGCCTGACCCATTCATTTACGGCGAGGATCGTACCGTCAGCCTTGGGGCGTCCCAAGCCACGTCCGGTGGCGGGTTGAAATACATTCTCACGTATCCACTGAATTACAACACGGATCAGAGCCTGAACAGGGGCGACGTTCTTACCAATAAGGGAAATGCAGCGGCATGGCCGATTATCAAGGTCACCGGAGATTACGCTGACGGGTTTACCATTATGGACAACAATGACCACAAGGTCACCTATGAGGGTCAGGTGTCTTATCAAACTCCGGTCACCATTGATATGGGTAGAGGTGTGGCCCTACAGGGAGGAATTGATAAATCAACTCTTCTTTTGGACCGCGACTGGTTTTCGATAGCTCCCGGTGAAATTCTGCGTCCTTCATTCGAGCCGCTATCATCCGGCACAGGCTTTTGTGATATAATTATTAGAGATACTTGGATTTAGTCCAAGAGAAGAGGAATTGACAAATGACTTCAGGATGGGGCGTTGACGCCACTCTCGTAGGAGGGGTACCGACTTCCGGTACAACAGACCTAGACGTACGCAAGGTGTGGGGAGCACTCTATACTCCCGGAATCATCTCCGGCTGCGTCATCACCAAAAGCTCTTCCCAGCTTAAGTATACTGTAGCATCAGGCGTTGTGGCAATTCAGACCGCTACCGGTGAAATTGTCATGGCACCTATTGCTGGTGGCACCGTGACGACACCTACGGTCACGGCAAACCGAACAGACATCGTATACGCTCAGCAGGCATTCCCCACCATTGAAGGCAACTCCAACATTGTCCTTGGTGTGGCCAGCACCCTGCCTCCAAGAGCCGTTGCGTTGGGTACATACAGTATTACTGCCGGAGCAACAAACACCAATGGTGTTGTGGAGACGGCAGACATCAACTATGTCCTGCCCTACGGTGCAAGCCTCGGCCTGCTCTACAGCTATCAGTACAAATTTGATGGCAAGCTCAACGATACACTCGTCAGGCGCGGACAGGGCTCATTCTACGTGCCCAGCGACCGTCTTGTCAACGTCACGGTAAACGCCTGCCTCAGCGCCCTCCGTCCCAATGGAACCGGAGCCGTAGGCTTTGACAACACTGCGTACTGCGAGTATGGTTTCCTCCCGAACTGTGACGGAGACTTCGTCCTCTGGACTTCTCCGGGCCTGCACCAGTCGTGGCAGACACTGACATTTACCAAGACTATCACTGTATCCAAGGGCCGACACAATGTCAACCTTGGCATGCAGAAGATGGTTGGTCCGGGAGATGCGTACGCACACTACGGCACGGACGGTCAAGGGTATGGTAGAATTGGTGTAGAAATGATCATCATTGACGCTGGACCACAGAAGTAATGTGGGCGGCATATCTCTACCAGTCCACCACAGGGAGGATTGGCCCTAAACTCAACTATGAAAGCCTATCATGGTCAGTGGAACTGAATGGTATTGAATCCATCCAACTGAACCTCAAGAAGTCAGACCTTCCTCCGGTGGATCTGACCAAATGGCTTTCCGCTTGGTGGGCAGGAGTTGTCCTCGTCTGGAACGGTGTCCCCGTCGTGGCTGGCCCCATTACAACCCGCCCGAGTGAAAGCTGGGATTCGGTGTCGGTCAACTGTGGAGGAATCCGATCCATCCTCGCCAACCGAGTTGTTGTCGAGGAACAGTCGGACTGGACCAAGCTGAGTAAGTCTAAGATCAGCTACAACGGGCTGTCTCTCGGCACCATTGCCCAGAGGGTAGTCCAGAAGGCTCAGCAGAAGCCCGCTGGCAAGCTCCCGATCACGTACGCACTGCCCGAAGAGGGAGGGGCAACGGATGGATACCACCAGAGGAACTACAAGGGTTTTGATCTTCAGAACCTTACCTGTGACGGAATCCTGACCAAACTCTCCAACGTCATCGACGGGCCGGACATCATGTTCAAGCCCCGACTGATCAGAAGTAACCAGTTGACTTTTGACCTGTGGCACGGAACAGAGGATCACCCGAGAATACAGCAGCAGTTCACTCAGGTCTGGGACACGACACCTCAAAAGGGTCAGGTCGCTGACATGACGGTAAACTATACAGGAACTTATCAAGCATCACGAGTTTTCTCTCTTGGGGCTGGTATGGATGAGAAGATGATCATTCAGGTTAGCACAAACAACGGTCCACTGCAACAGGATTACCCGCTCCTTGAGAAAGTTATCAATAAGGGAAGCAGCGAAAACCCTGCCATTGTGAAAGGGCACGGAGACGCTGAGCTAGCTGCCAATGATGAGGCTCTTCTGGAAGTCCAGATGACTGTCCGTGGAGACGCTGAAATCCCGTTTGGAAGCTTCTGGCCCGGAGATCTAGCAAAAGTATACACCAAGGGATGGCTCTCCATCCCTGACGGGATGACTCCTATGAGGATTCTCAGCCTGACAGGTGACGGAAGTAATAACGTCAAGGTCAGTCTACAGCAGGAAAGCAAGTTTGACAAGGCTTCAGAAGACGAAGTATAGCAGTTTAGTGACTTAGAGGATGTAAGATGCAAAACAGACGAATCGGTCCAGACGGAGCAATTGCCCGCGAGATCATTGACACACGAAAGAGGGTCGAATCCCTCGAATCAAGACCGGCTGGTGATATTTATTTCCAGTCTGCCACCACCAGAGATCCGAACACCGGTGTCGAAATTGTCATCGGGCAGCTTCCTGACGGCTCCTACGGCATCGACCCCTTCGTTGGTGACGTGACACCGCCCCCTGTAGCCTCAACACCCATCGTGACGGCACAGCCTGCCCTCATCTCGGTATCATGGGATGGACTCTTCGTGGCCGACGCAGAGAAGCCACGTGACTTCTTGCAGTTGAATGTCATCGGACACAAGATCGAGGGTGGGACAACAGTCTCCACAATCCCGGTCGGAGTCGTCCGCCGTGAACTTGCCGCTGCCTACCTCAACTTGGACATCATTCCTGAGGGCGAGTCATGGCAGTTCTCCTTCCAGTCCGAAGACCAAAACGGCAACAAATCTGCATTCAGCGCCAGAAGCCCCATCGTTACGATGGAAGGCATCATGTCCACCAAGCTTGTCGATGACAAGATTCAGGAACTGAAGGACAAGGACACAGAGCTTTCCAACACCGCCGCACAGACACAGGACTCCCTTGCCGACGCTCAGGCCCTTGCCGACGCCCTGCTTGCCAAGGGCCAGAACCTTGTCATCAATGGTGACTTTGACGCGCCCATCGTGGCAGGCAAGCCTATCACTGGATGGCCTACCCTAACGCTGTCCACCGTAGTCGTTAATGCGAGCGCTGCACGAACAGGAACACAGTACCTACGTTCCGCTCCCACCACATCTTCTGCCCTAGCTTACAGCAACGATGTCGCCGCTGCAAGCGGTAGAACCTACCGTGCGGAGTACTGGGTAAAGCTAGGCCAGACTGCTGCCGTAACAGACGCTACTGCTTCAGTCGGTTTCTACTTTGTCACAACCAAACTGGATGGGACAAGCAACAATGCCCCTGTAACCGATACCACAGTCTCTGTAGCCTCCCTGACCACATCCACATGGACTAAGGTGACCAAGGACTACACTGTAACAATTCCTGTCAGCAAAATCAAGTTCGGCCCTCGCCTCACCGGCAACGGAAACGTCTACTTCGTTGACAGCTTCAAAGTCACCGATGTAACCGAAGCCCTAGTGGCCCAGCTACAAGCTGACTCAGCCTTCGCCAATGCCCAGCAGGCCGCTACTGCTGCCGGAACAGCACAGACTGCCGCCAACTCCAAAAACAGAAACTGGTATCAGGCAACTCCCCCGGCAGGTGTCTCTCATAAAGATGGAGATACATGGTTCGATACTGACGATGATAACAGAATCTACGT
>Ga0065714_10003418_pt1 | contig 10099 bp, 9 predicted proteins | sample MisRhiReplicate2_FD_59101 | JGI IMG/M metagenome (GOLD analysis project Ga0065714, IMG submission 59101) | Miscanthus rhizosphere microbial communities from Kellogg Biological Station, MSU, sample Rhizosphere Soil Replicate 2: eDNA_1 v2... | ecosystem: Host-associated > Plants > Roots >... | reverse complement strand
AGATTGCATTCGTCTGGCAGACGCCGCTCGCGGTATCCGCCACCCAGATCCGTCAACTGCTGGCCAGCGGTAAGTCGGTACGTTTCCTGGTGCCCGACGCGGTCCTGGCCTACATCGATGCGCACGGGCTTTACCGTGCGTCGAACTGAAAAAGGTGTGCTTCAAGGCACGTGAATGCGTGTAGCGAAGCGCCCGAACATACGAGCAAAACGAGTTTTATATGACTGACAAAGACGTAAACAAAGTAAAGCGCAAAGGCACGTTCAAAAGCGCCCCGCTGCCAGTAGAGGCCCACACCGGCGTCGTACTGGCCGGTGAAGAACTGGTCAAGGTGGCCGTGGCGGCCCTGGAAGACGTCAAGGCCCAGGACATCCAGGTGATCGACGTTCGTGAAAAGCAGAGCATCACGGACTACATGATCATCGCCACCGGTACCTCCAACCGCCAGATCGGCGCGATGCTGGACAAGGTCCGCGAAGCGGTCAAGGCCCAGGGCGTCAAGCCGCTGGGTGAAGAAGGCAAGGGCGACAGCGACTGGGTACTGCTGGATATGGACGACGTCATCGTGCACATGATGACTGCCTCGGCGCGCCAGTTCTACGACCTGGAGCGCCTGTGGGCCGGTGCCGAGCAGAGCCGTTCGGCCAGCGCCGCGCACCACAGCCCGGAAAACCCCCATGAGCACTTCACCAAGCTCAACAAAGACCAGCAATAAGGGACCGCTGTGCGACTGCGCCTGATCGCCGTCGGTTCTCGCATGCCCAAGTGGGTGGAAGAAGGCTGGCATGAATATGCCAAGCGTCTTCCGTCCGAGCTGGCCCTGGAACTGGTGGAAATTCCGCTCAACACCCGTGGCAAGAACGCCGACGTGGCGCGCTTCATCCGCCAGGAAGGCGAAGCCATGCTGGCCAAGGTCGGGCCGAACGAGCGCATTGTCACCCTCGAAGTCCATGGCAAGCCCTGGAGCACCGAGCAACTGGCGGTGGAACTCGACCGCTGGCGGCTGGATTCGCGTACGGTCAATTTCATGGTCGGTGGCCCGGAAGGGCTGGCGCCGGAAGTCTGTGCCCGGGCCGATCAGCGCTGGTCATTGTCGCCGTTGACGTTGCCACACCCGCTGGTGCGGATCCTGATCGGCGAACAGCTGTATCGTGCCTGGACAGTTCTGTCCGGGCACCCTTACCACAAGTAATCCTGCCCCATGCCCCAGCCGATCCGTATCAAGGACCACGAAAAAGACGCCCGCCTGGTGCGGGGCCGCGTCGTGTTCGGCGCTATTACGGTGGTGACGCTGATCGGCGTGCTGATTGCGCGCTTGTATTTCCTCCAGGTGATCCAGTACGAGTACCACTCGACCCTGTCGGAAAACAACCGGGTGCATGTGCAGCCGATTCCGCCGACCCGCGGGTTGATCTTTGACCGCAATGGCGTGGTGGTGGCGGATAACCGGCCCAGCTTCAGCCTGAGCATGACCCGCGAGCGCTCCGGCGACTGGCAGCACGTGCTCGACGTGATCGTCGAAGTGCTGCAACTGACGCCCGAGGACCGGGCGATCTTCGAGAAGCGCATGCGCCAGGGCCGACGTCCGTTCGAGCCGGTGCCGATCCTGTTCGAGCTGACCGAAGAGCAGATCGCCCTGATCGCCGTGAACCAGTTCCGCCTGCCCGGCGTCGAGGTGGTGGCGCAGTTGGTGCGTCATTATCCCCAGGGGCCGCACTTTGCCCACTCGGTCGGCTACATGGGGCGGATCAACGAGAAAGAGCTCAAGACCCTCGATCCGGTCAATTACAGCGGCACCCACCATATCGGCAAGACCGGCATCGAGCGTTTCTACGAGCCGGAGCTGCATGGCCAGGTGGGTTACGAGGAAGTCGAAACCAACGCCCGCGGCCGCGTATTGCGGGTGCTCAAGCGCACCGACCCGATTCCCGGCAAGGACATCGTCCTGAGCCTGGACATCAAGCTGCAAGAGGCCGCCGAAGCGGCGCTGGGCGGTCGCCGTGGCGCCGTGGTGGCGCTGGACCCGAACACCGGCGAGGTGCTGGCGATGGTCAGCCAGCCGAGTTTCGACCCGAACCTGTTCGTCACCGGTATCAGCTTCAAGGCCTACGCCGAGTTGCGCGATTCCATCGATCGGCCGCTGTTCAACCGTGTGCTGCGCGGCCTCTATCCGCCGGGGTCGACCATCAAGCCTGCCGTGGCGATTGCCGGGCTGGACTCTGGCGTGGTGACCGCGTCGAGCCGGGTCTATGACCCCGGCTATTACATGCTGCCCAACTACGACCACAAGTACCGCAACTGGAACCGCACCGGCGACGGTTATGTGGACCTGGAAACGGCCATCATGCGTTCCAACGACACCTACTTCTATGACCTGGCCCACAAGCTGGGGATCGATCGGTTGTCGTCCTACCTGGGCAAGTTCGGCATCGGTCAGAAGGTCTCCCTGGACATGTTCGAAGAGTCACCTGGCTTGATGCCGTCCCGGGAATGGAAGCGCGCGACCCGGCGCCAGGCCTGGTTCCCCGGCGAAACCCTGATCCTGGGGATCGGCCAGGGCTACATGCAGGCCACGCCCCTGCAGCTGGCCCAGGCCACGGCGCTGGTGGCGAGCAAGGGCAAGTGGTATCGCCCGCACCTGGCCAAGACCATCGAAGGCCAGAAACCGGTGGACCCGGACCCGATGCCAGACATCATCCTGCGCAATCCGTCGGACTGGCAGAAGGTCAACAACGGCATGCAGCAGGTGATGCACGGCGCCCGGGGCACCGCCCGCAAGGCGGCCATCGGCTCGCCCTACCGCATTGCCGGCAAGAGCGGTACGGCCCAGGTCGTCGCCATCAAGCAGGGCGAGAAGTACGACCGCTCCAAGGTCCAGGAACGCCATCGCGACCACGCCTTGTTCGTCGGCTTCGCGCCGGCCGACAACCCGAAGATCGTCGTATCGGTGATGGTCGAGAACGGTGAGTCGGGTTCCGGCGTCGCCGCGCCGGTGGTGCGCCAGATCATGGACGCCTGGCTGCTGGACGAGCACGGCCAGCTCAAGCCTGAATACGCAAGCCCCACCACTGCGGAGGCTACGGCCCGTGAAGAATAATTTCGACCGGATCCTCTCCAGCGAAGATGTGATGCGCCGTCGTGCCACCTTGTTGCAGCGCATGCACATCGATGGTCCGTTGCTGATCCTGCTGCTGACCCTGGCCGCAGGCAGCCTGTTCGTGCTGTATTCGGCCAGTGGCAAGAACTGGGACCTGCTGGGCAAGCAGGCCACCTCGTTCGGCATCGGCCTGGTGTCGATGATCGTCATTGCCCAGCTCGAGCCGCGTTTCATGGCCCGCTGGGTGCCGCTGGCCTATGTGGTGGGCGTGGGCCTGCTGGTGGTGGTGGACGTGATGGGCCACAACGCCATGGGTGCCACCCGCTGGATCAACATTCCCGGGGTGGTCCGCTTCCAGCCTTCGGAGTTCCTCAAGATCATCATGCCGGCGACCATCGCCTGGTACCTGTCCAAGCGCACCCTGCCGCCGCAGCTCAAGCACGTGTGCATCAGCCTGTTGCTGATCGGCATCCCGTTCATCCTGATCGTGCGCCAGCCGGACCTGGGTACTTCGCTGCTGATCCTGGCCGGTGGTGCCTTCGTGCTGTTCATGGGCGGGTTGCGCTGGCGCTGGATCCTCAGCGTGATCGCCATCGCCGTGCCGGTGTCGGTGGCCATGTGGTACTTCGTGATGCACGACTACCAGAAGCAGCGAATCCTGACCTTCCTCGACCCGGAGAGCGATCCGCTGGGCACCGGCTGGAACATCATCCAGTCCAAGGCCGCCATCGGTTCCGGCGGGGTGTTCGGCAAGGGCTGGCTGATGGGCACCCAGTCGCACCTGGACTTTTTGCCGGAAAGCCACACCGACTTCATCATCGCCGTGATGGGCGAGGAGTTCGGCCTGGTGGGTATCTGCGTGCTGCTGCTGATCTATTTGCTGCTGATCGGCCGGGGGCTGGTGATCACCGCCCAGGCCCAGACGTTGTTCGGCAAGTTGCTGGCGGGCAGCCTGACCATGACGTTTTTTGTTTATGTTTTCGTCAACATCGGTATGGTCAGTGGCCTGTTGCCGGTCGTGGGGGTGCCGTTGCCATTCATTAGCTACGGAGGAACTTCGCTGGTGACACTACTGTCAGCGTTTGGGGTCTTGATGTCGATTCATACGCATCGCAAATGGATCGCGCAGGTTTGAATAAGGTGAAGAGTTCAATGCAAGCAATGCGTGGCTGGTCGACGCGATATGCGCCGTGGATCGGCCTGGTCGGCTTCCTGGGCGGTGCGTCCCATGCCCAGGCTGGCGAATACGAAGGCTCGCCGCAGGTGGCCGAATTCGTCGGTGAGATGACCCGCGACTACGGTTTTGCCGGTGAGCAGCTGATGGGCGTGTTTCGCGAGGCCGAGCGCAAGCAGTCGATCCTTGACGCCATCTCCCGGCCCGCCGAGCGGGTCAAGCAGTGGAGCGAGTACCGGCCGATGTTCATCACCGAGGCGCGTATCGCCCGGGGCGTGGACTTCTGGCGCCAGCACGAGGCGGCCCTGGCCCGTGCCGAGCAGGAATACGGCGTACCAGCCCAGTTCATTGTGGCTATCATTGGCGTCGAGACCTTCTTTGGCCGTAACACCGGGAATTTCCGGGTGATCGACGCGCTGTCGACCCTGGGCTTCGACTACCCGCCGCGCGCCGAATTCTTCCGCAAGGAGCTGCGCGAGTTCCTGCTGCTGGCCCGCGAAGAGCAGGTCGACCCGCTGACCCTCAAGGGTTCTTACGCCGGGGCCATGGGCCTGCCGCAATTCATGCCCAGCAGTTTTCGCGCTTACGCGGTGGACTTCGACGACGACGGCCACATCAATATCTGGACCAACCCGACCGATGCCATCGGCAGTGTTGCCAGCTATTTCAAGCGCCACGGCTGGGAAGCCGGCCAGCCGGTGGTCAGCCGGGCCGACGTGCGTGGCGAGCAGGTGGACGAGGGCCTGACCGAGGGCATCGAGCCGACGAAAACCGTCGGGGAGTTGCGGGCGTTGGGCTGGTCGAGTCATGATGCGCTGCGTGACGACATGCCGGTCACCGCGATACGCCTGGAAGGCGAACAAGGCCCCGAATACTGGATGGGCCTGAAGAATTTCTACGCGATTACGCGTTATAACCGCAGCGTGATGTACGCCATGGCCGTATATCAACTGTCTGAAGAGCTGGTCAAAGCACGGGGCGTCAAATAATGCGGGCACTGCCTACCTATCAACCCCTGAAAACCAAGCCCCTCAAGCTCGTGGCGTTGGCCGCGCTGTCGCTGTTGGTCGTCAGTTGTTCGACCAGCCGCACGCCGGCCCAGAAAGACTCCACCGCCGTGCGCGCGACGCCGGGCCTGGACATCAACCGGGCCCACAAGGACGGCGCGCCGTGGTGGGACGTGGATGTCTCGCGCATTCCCGACGCGACGCCGACCCTGCACACCGGCCCCTACAAGGCCAACCCGTACACGGTATTGGGCAAGACCTATTTCCCGCTGAGCGACTCCAAGCGCTATGTCGCTTCGGGCACGGCGTCCTGGTACGGCACCAAGTTCCATGGCCAGAACACCGCCAACGGCGAAGTGTATGACCTGTATGGCATGAGCGCGGCCCACAAGACCTTGCCGCTGCCCAGCTATGTGCGGGTGACCAACCTGGACAACAACAAGAGCGTGATCCTGCGGGTCAATGACCGTGGGCCGTTCTATTCCGACCGCATCATCGACTTGTCGTATGCGGCGGCGAAAAAACTTGGTTACGCTGAAATCGGCACCGCCCGGGTCAAGGTCGAAGGTATCGACCCGCAGGAATGGTGGGCCCAACGCGGCCGTCCGGCGCCTTTGATGCTCAACGAGCCGAAAGTGGCGCAAAATGCCGCGCCGACCGTGACGGCGTCCACCGGCACGGTCGAGCAGTGGACGCCACCGCCGCAGCAGCACGCGGCGGCCGTAGTGCCCGTTCAGCTCGACGCAAAAAAAAACGCTTCTGCAACAGCGTCTGGCCAGTTTCTGCAAGTGGGCGCGTTCGCCAACCCGGACGCTGCCGAGCTGCTGAGGTCGAAGCTCAGCTCGATGGTGAGCGCCCCGGTGTTCATCAGCTCGATCGTGCGCAACCAGCAGACACTGCATCGAGTTCGCCTGGGGCCGATCGGTTCTCCGGGTGAAGTCCAGCAAGTACAGAACAGTGTGCGCCTGGCCAATCTCGGTTCGCCGAGCCTGGTCACCGCCGAGTAATTGATTGAGGCCCGCTTGCGGTTGGAGCGGGTCAGGTTGTTGGCTCCATGAATAACAAAAGCCCGGCAAGGGTAGTGAGTGAGCAACTTAAATACGCGGTGGCCCGTTAAGAGGCTGCCTGTTTAGTTTTGCCTTCGGGCAGTTCCATTAGCGATTTCGAGAGACGGATGAACATCACCACCTTTGCCAAACGCCTTTGCCTGCTAGTCCCGCTGCTTCTCTCTCCAGCCGCGTTCGCGGTCGAGATGATGCCTGCGCCTCCTCAATTGGCCGCCAAATCCTTTGTGCTCATGGATGCCAGCAGCGGCGAGGTCCTGGTAGAGAACAACGGTGACCAGCGCCTGCCACCGGCCAGCCTGACCAAGCTGATGACCGCCTACATCGCCACCCTGGAAATCCGTCGCGGCCAGATCGGTGAAAACGATCCGGTGACCGTCAGCGAAAACGCCTGGCGTACCGGCGGTTCGCGGATGTTCATCAAGGTCGGTTCGCAAGTGACCGTCAGCGACCTGCTGCACGGCATCATCATCCAGTCCGGCAACGACGCCAGCGTCGCCCTGTCCGAGCACATCGCCGGCAGCGAAGATGCGTTCGCCGACATGATGAACAAAACCGTGGCCGACCTGGGCATGACCAACAGCCACTTCATGAACCCTACCGGTCTGCCGAACCCTGAGCACTACTCGTCGGCTCACGACATGGCGCTGTTGGCACGGGCGATCATTCATGAAGACCCGGCGCACTACGCCATCTACTCCCAGAAGGAATTCTTCTGGAACGGCATCAAGCAGCCTAACCGCAACCTGCTGCTGTGGCGCGACAAGACCGTCGATGGCCTGAAGACCGGCCACACCGACGAGGCTGGCTACTGCATGGTGTCCTCGGCTGTCCGTGATGGCATGCGCCTGATCGCCGTCGTCTTCGGCACCAACAGCGAAGTGGCCCGTGCCGCTGAAACCCAGAAGCTGCTGACCTACGGTTTCCGCTTCTTCGAAACCCAGACCTTCTACCAGAAGGGCACCGAACTGGCCCAGGCCCAGGTCTGGAAAGGCACCACCAATCAGGTGAAGGCCGGCCTGGCCCAGGACCTGACCATGACCTTGCCTAAAGGCCAGCTCAAGAAGCTCGCTGCCAGCATGACCATGAACCCGCAACTGACCGCTCCCATCGCCAAGGGCGACGTGATCGGTAAAGTCGAAGTCAAACTGGACGACAAAGTGGTGCACAGCGCCGACCTGATCGCTCTGGACGCGGTCGAGGAAGGTGGTATCTTCCGCCGCATGTGGGATAGCATCCGTCTATTCTTCTACGGCTTGTTCAACTGATTGAAGTGTTGACCTGCATGGCCTCGTTCCCATCCGGAGCGGGGCCATGTGCGTTACCACGGCTTACGAGGCCGTTACCCCATGACAGACTCTGAAGTAAAAGCGCCAAAGATCGAATTCCCTTGCGCGGATTATCCGATCAAGGTCATCGGCGACACCGGCGTGGGTTTCAAGGACCGGATCATTGCGATCCTTGAAAAACATGCCACCGTTGACCACAAGACCCTGGCCGAGCGCCAGAGTACCAACGGCAAGTACACGACGATCCAGTTGCACATCATTGCCACCGGNCAGGAACAGCTCTACGACATCAACAGCGAGCTGCGNGCGACCGGTTTCGTGCACATGGTGTTGTGATGCCGGGCACGCTGGGCTTTCGCGAGCTGGGCACGATGGCNTACGAGCCGGTCTGGCATGCCATGCAACGCTTCACNAACGAACGCGGNACCACCGCCGACGATGAAGTCTGGCTGGTGGAACACCCGCCGGTGTTCACCCAGGGCCAGGCCGGCAAGGCCGAGCACCTGCTGCTGCCGGGGGATATCCCGGTGGTGAAGGTCGACCGGGGCGGGCAGGTGACCTACCATGGCCCTGGCCAATTGGTCGCCTACCTGTTGCTGGATGTGCGCAAGCTGGGGTTTGGCGTGCGCGAGCTGGTCACCCGCATGGAGACATGCCTGATCGAGCTGCTGGCCAGCTACGGTGTGACGGCGGCGGCCAAGCCGGATGCGCCGGGTGTCTATGTCGACGGGGCGAAGATCGCCTCCTTGGGATTGCGAATCCGCCACGGCTGTTCGTTTCATGGCCTGGCGCTGAACGTGGACATGGACCTTGCGCCATTTCGACGGATTAATCCCTGTGGCTACGCGGGACTGGCGATGACCCAGTTGAGCGAGCATGCAGGATCGATTGAATTTGCCGAGGTAAGTGCCCGGCTGCGCGCGCAGCTCGTCAAACACCTCGACTATGCTGAGCAGACGACCCTCACGGGCGGAATCGACTGATATGACTACTGATGCAGTGCAAACCATTATCCCGACGCAGGACGTCACCGAGCGTCCGGCCCCACGTGCCAAGGTAGAGGCCGGCGTCAAGCTGCGCGGCGCCGAGAAGGTTGCACGCATCCCGGTCAAGATCATTCCGACCACCGAATTGCCGAAGAAGCCTGACTGGATCCGCGTGCGCATCCCGGTGTCCCCGGAAGTCGACCGGATCAAGGCCCTGCTGCGCAAGCACAAGCTGCACAGCGTCTGCGAAGAAGCCTCCTGCCCGAACCTGGGTGAGTGCTTCTCCGGCGGCACCGCCACGTTCATGATCATGGGCGACATCTGCACCCGTCGCTGCCCATTCTGTGACGTTGGCCACGGCCGTCCGAAGCCATTGGACACCAACGAGCCGGAAAGCCTGGCCATCGCCATCGCCGACCTGAAGCTCAAGTACGTGGTCATCACCTCGGTGGACCGCGACGACCTGCGTGACGGCGGTGCCCAGCACTTTGCCGACTGCATCCGCGAGATCCGCAAGCTGTCGCCGAACGTTCAGCTGGAAACCCTGGTGCCCGATTACCGTGGCCGCATGGACATCGCCCTGGAAATCACCGCGGCCGAGCCGCCGGATGTGTTCAACCACAACCTGGAAACCGTACCGCGCCTGTACAAGGCCGCGCGTCCGGGTTCGGATTACCAGTGGTCGTTGACCTTGCTGCAACGCTTCAAGCAGATGATGCCGCACATTCCGACCAAGTCTGGCTTGATGCTGGGCCTGGGTGAGACCGATGAGGAAGTCATCGAGGTCATGAAGCGCATGCGTGAGCATGACATCGATATGCTGACCTTGGGCCAGTACCTGCAGCCTTCGCGTAGTCACCTGCCGGTGCAGCGTTTTGTGCATCCGGATACCTTTGCCTGGTTTGCTGAGGAAGGGTACAAGATGGGCTTCAAGAACGTGGCTTCGGGGCCGTTGGTGCGGTCTTCGTATCATGCGGATGAGCAGGCTAAGTTGGTTAAGGCTGAGCTGCTCGGGTCCTGATTTTTTAGCGTTGGTTTTTGGGGTGGTGTGTATATCCGTTTTTGCGTAACGGCGGCTGACGGTTCCGCTCTTACAGCGGGTCACTTTTGGAAAAGCCCGGAAGCCGGCCCAGTCAAAAGTAACCAAAAGCGCTTTGCCCCACCACTCGGTGCCTCGCCTGGGCTCGGCATGCCTTCACTCCGGCATTGGTTCGTGGGCCGCCGCGAAGGGCCATCCATGGCCCAGCGCGGCTAACCCGGCATCCATGCCGGGTTGCCCACGAACCAATGCCTGCGTTCAGCCATCGTGGTTAACGGGGCGCCCCAGATCAAAAACTGAACCGAGGCGGCCTAACAGCCGGCCTGGTTCTTGGTGAGACCGCGTTTCCCCTGTGGGAGCGGGCTTGCTCCCGAAAGCGGTGTGTCAGTTTGCGGTGATGTTGGATGTGCCGGCCCCATCGCGAGCAAGCTCGCTCCCACAAG
>Ga0065714_10065435_pt1 | contig 10106 bp, 7 predicted proteins | sample MisRhiReplicate2_FD_59101 | JGI IMG/M metagenome (GOLD analysis project Ga0065714, IMG submission 59101) | Miscanthus rhizosphere microbial communities from Kellogg Biological Station, MSU, sample Rhizosphere Soil Replicate 2: eDNA_1 v2... | ecosystem: Host-associated > Plants > Roots >... | reverse complement strand
AGAATATCAATCTAATGGTATGGGTAATAGTCAGGCTATCGTTCAATCGTTGAGCAAGTTTTGGAAAATAGAGGTTTCATCATCAATAAGTACACCCAGATTTTCTTCTAACAATAAGTTCTGTTTTTTTATAAGGCTTCAAGATAGCTTAGGAATTATAAATCTAAAGAATAAGAAGATTAGATATATTTCTAATGTCGATAGCTATGATCTCAATGAAGATGGCGATTGTGGATGGCTAATTTATTTACTGAAAAATGCTGAAAGAACAATTGTTATTCGAAATTTAGAAACAAATGATGAAAAATTAATTCACCATGTCTCTGAATATTATTTAAGTAAGGATGGAAAAGTGCTAATACTCAAACGAGCAGAAGGGAAGAATTTCAAAAATCAATCGATCGAATGGATGAATCTCATTAAAGGGACATCAACAGTGATATGTAGCGGGAGAAAAATTGAAGATATTACCATTGATTTTAAACATGAACAGTTGGCATTTAAATCAAATGACTCAGTATTTTTCTACAAACAAAAAGAATTGAAAACTGGTTGTCTGGCAACTTATAGTTTTCTCGGAATAGAAGGGTTGGAACTACATTCAATAAATAGATTTAGTAAGGAAGGTGACCGACTTTTTCTAAAATTAATTCAAAAAGATCATGTTAAGCCTATAGCTAAAACAGAAATTGTTGAGATTTTGAGTTATACAGACATTATAAATCCAATTCAACACAATAGTAAATGGAATCAGAAACTTTTATATAATGCGGTTGTAGATTTAACGGATAAAAGAGTGATCCAATTGCAAAAAAATGGAGATGAATATTGGCTTAACAATTCGAGTTTCGACAAACATGCACTTGTCAGCTATCAGAATGGATATACTGATTTTAATCAAAAGTCATGGATGGATGCCGCTAAGCCTTGTTATGATTTGGTTAATACTTACACTGGAAAACGAACACCACTTAGATGGTTAGATGATGTAACTACAATATATGCCAAGTTGTCTCCAGACGAAAGATTTGTTTTGTATTATAACACCAAAGAAAGAGCATATTTTAGTTATGATGTAATATCAGGGGAAAACCATAATTTGACTGGAACAACTAATACTTCTTGGGGAAAGATCGACGATGATCATATAAATCCCGTATTAAGGGGAGTCGCAGGTTGGTTCCTGAATGATGAGGCAGTTTGTATTTATGATACTTATGATATTTGGAAATTAGATCCTTCTGGGAAAATAGCACCTATAAATTTAACAAACGGTTACGGCATGAAGCATCGGATTGTTTTTAATTTTGGTTTGAGCGATCGTTCTGAAGTTATAATTCCTAAAAATGAAATGTTGATTTTGTCTGCATTTAACTTGGAAAATAAAGACAACGGTTTTTTTCGAAAGAGTTTGAATAAAATTTCTGATCCTGAACCACTTAAAATGGGGTCATATATTTATTTCTGTCCCCAGGCTACGAGAGTTTATCCTTATGGATGGGCACCAATTAAGGCAAAAAATGCTGATGCTTATATCCTTCAGCGAATGAATACAACTGATGCTCCGAACTACTTTAGTACCAGGGATTTTAGGACTTTTACTAGACTAACTAATTTGCAACCGCAAAAGGAATACAATTGGTATACTACGGAATTACATAACTGGAAATCATTAGATGGAAGAGCTCTACAGGGGGTTTTGTATAAACCCGAAAATTTTGATCCTAATAAAAAATATCCTGTGATTTTTTATTATTATGAGAGATTATCTGATCGGTTGAATCTTTATTTAAGGCCGGAACCTGCGGAAGGCTCTATAGATATTCCAACTTACGTAAGTAATGGCTATCTCGTATTCTGTCCTGATATATATTATCCAATTGGAAATCCAATGCAAGGTACACATGATGCCATAGTTTCAGCAGCAGAGTATATTTCAAAACTCCCATTTGTAAATTCAAAAAAGATGGGACTTCATGGGCATAGCTTTGGAGGTGGTCAGACTAACTATTTAATTGCCACTACTAATTTATTTGCAGCTGCTTGCTCTTCATCCGGCATAGCCGATTGGATTAGCGCCTATGGAACTACATATGACGGTGTTAATAGTAAAGCTATGGATTTTGAAATGGGCCAATATCGTGTTGCAGCAACACCTTGGACAGATTTAGATGTTTACATTAAAAATTCACCAATTTTTCAAGCGAACCAGGTTACGACACCTTTATTAATGATGCATACCAAGAAGGATGATGCATGCCCATACCCTAATGCATTAGAGTTTTTTACCGGTTTGCGACGTTTAGGTAAAAAGGCTTGGATGTTAGTTTATTCGAATGGTAATCATACGATATCAGGGGCTGAATCTGTGGACTTTAATAAACGTATGATGCAGTTTTTTGATCATTATCTGAAGGATAAGTCAACTCCATTGTGGATGCTAGAAAACGGTTCATCCTCAAAAGAAAGTCTTGAAGCTGGATTCGCTTTAGATTTAACTGGCCGAACACCTGGACCTGGAATATTGACTCCAGAGGAACAACTTAGAGTAGACAGTTTAATGACAAGAAAACCTGTTACAATCACATTGAAATAGAATTAATTAAAAACAACTTTTTTTATGAAAAAAATAAAAACAGGTAGCTACCTGATTTTTGCCATTGGCATTCTTAATCTTGGGAATACCAATCTACAAGCACAAGAAAACAAAGACTTTAGAACATTTCAAAAAGAGATCGTCGAAGCTAAGAAAACAGGTAACACTAAATTGGCTGATAGCCTGGCGCAGGTTTATATGGAACAGTACCTGTTTAAACTCAGAGACAAGGCTTTGTTTACGAAAGATAATTTGACTTTTATGAGTCAGAATTTGAAGGATACCGAGAGTAAAGCTTTTAAGTTATTTCTAAAGGATCCAGAGAAAGTTAATGTAGTGTTGGGAAAAGATAGGGCACAGTATGCGCTACGTGATGCCATTTCAAAGAACTATTTTCAAGGGGTTGATCCTATTAAGAAGCCCAATTTTGATTGGACAATCTTGAAGAAAACATTAAGATCAAAATTTGGAGAAATAGGATTAGAAACGATGTACAGTAAGCAGATGATTTATTATCTGGAAGGTAAAGATTGGGACAGGTTTGGAAAGTGTTACGTGCTTTATTTTAACATAGCATTGAAGCGTCCTGAGTTTAATATAAATGATGTTACATGGGAGTTGTTCGAAAATGTGAATGATATTGAGGTCTTGTCCTTCGCCTGTGATGTTGTCATGAAATATGCGATGGAAGAATGGTACCAGGCAGATTTTAACGCTTTTGATACCTATGCAAATTTGTTGTACAAGATAGGAAGAAGAGAGCAGGCAATAGAATGGGAAGAGAGGGCCGTTCGACTTTCTAATCAAGGTGAAATTTTCGTAAAGACGTTGACGAAAATGAAGAATAATCAAGCTACTTGGGCAGGGGACACCGCTAAGCCATAATCTATGAAAAACAAAACATTAATCACAATTCTCTTTTTAATGGTAGGATATACTGGGGTAGCCCAACAAGTGCTGCCGCTTTATCCCGACAGCATTGCCGGAGGTACAGTCAAACTCTCCAAAGAAGAAGCGCCAACCCTAACCCTATATCTACCCATTAAAGAAAAAGCCACTGGAACAGCAGTTCTGGTCATCCCAGGAGGAGCTTATGGTTTCCTGGCCTTTGAAGAAGAAGGTATTGCAATAGGCAAAGCTTTTGCAGAAAAAGGAATTGCTGCATTTGTGCTCAAATACCGATTGCCGAAAAGAGAAACCATGAGGGACAAAAGCTTTGGCCCATTAATGGATGCACAACAGGCTATGAAAGTGATCCGTTCTAATGCGGTAAACTGGAACCTCAATCCAGCTAAAGTTGGTGTAGTTGGATACAGCGCAGGAGGGCATTTGGCAAGTACCTTGGGCACTCATTTCTCTAAAAGCTATATCCCCAATAAAGAAAATATCAGCCTCCGGCCAGATTTTATGATCCTGGTTTATCCTGTGATCAGTATGAATGATCAGCTAACTCATATCGGTTCTAAGATTAATTTATTGGGCATGGAGCCTTCGAAAGAAAAAGTGGATCTGTTTTCTAATGAACTCCAGGTAACTAAAGAAACGCCACCAACTTATTTGACCCATTGTGGTGATGATCAGATAGTAGATGTGAACAACAGCATTGTGTTTTATCAGGCGCTTCAGAAGAACAAGGTAGATGCGGAATTGCATTTGTTTCCAAAAGGGAATCATGGCTTTACGCAGCGGTTGCCGGTAAGTGAGTGGATGGATCCAATGTTATCGTGGCTTGGTAGAGAAGGGTTTTATAATCAAAGCTTAAAATAAGAATCAGAAAGAACTAAAAAAATCATATAAACACATACAATGAAAGCTAGAATTATACTGCTTGTAGCTACTGCTTTGCTCAATTTTATGGGTATCGCTGGGCAGGCTCAGGACTATAAAATGAAACCTGTGGCGATTCAGAGCCGCTGGGCGAAGGAGGTTTCTCCTTTTAATGCACTAAAGGAATATCCGCGTCCTGCTATGGTTCGTGCAGGTTGGACGAATCTGAATGGGCTTTGGGATTATGTGGTTATGCCTAAGAATCTGGATGCGAAGGTGCTTGCCGAGGGTAAGATACTGGTGCCTTATCCGATTGAATCTGCGCTTTCAGGAGTGAAGCGGGCTTTGCTTCCTTCTGAGCAGCTGGTTTATAACCGTTCTTTTGTGAAGCCTGTTTTGCGTTCAGGTGAACGGGTTTTACTACATTTCGGGGCGGTGGATTGGAAAGCTTCGGTCTTTGTCAATACGAAGCCAGTTGGGGAACATACGGGTGGGTACACTGCTTTTTCTATGGACATTACTGAGGCGCTGGTTTCGGGTGAGAATCTTTTGTCGGTTAGGGTATATGATCCTACCGGGGAAGGCGTTGGGCCGCATGGGAAGCAGGTGTTAAATCCTGTCAATATCTATTATACACCGACTTCTGGTATCTGGCAGACGGTTTGGATGGAGGTGGTACCTGCTGGATATATCGCTGGGATTCGTTTGACTCCTGATATTGATAAAGGGGTGTTGAACCTGTCAGTGGATGCGCCTGCGGGATATACAGTTTTAGCTGTTGCTACTACTGGGGGTATTAAAGTTTCTTCGGTCGCTGGAAATGCGGGTTCGGCATTGATCTTGCCGGTTCAAAATGCGAAGCTCTGGTCTCCAGAGGTTCCTTTCCTGTATGATCTTTCGGTAAAGCTGTTGAAGGATGGTAAAGTGGTGGATGAGGTGGGTTCTTATTTTGGGATGCGTAAGATTGGTATTGCCAAGGATGCTGCTGGTGTGGACAGGATCTTTTTGAATAACAAACCTTATTACAATTTGGGGACGCTGGATCAAGGGTTCTGGCCTGACGGCTTGTAAACCGCGCCAACTGACGAAGCACTCGCCTTTGACATTAAAGCCATCAAAGCGATGGGATTTAATACCATCCGTAAACACATTAAAGTAGAGCCGGCACGCTGGTATTACCATGCTGATAAAATAGGGATGCTTGTCTGGCAGGATATGGTGAATCCGAACCAGGGGCTACCTGAAGGAGCTAAAGCAGCTTTTGAGGTCCAGTCTAAAGAAACCCTGGATCAATTGCACAACTACCCATCTATTGTTACCTGGGTATTGTTTAACGAGAAATGGGGACAATATGATCAGCAGCGTTTGACCGAATGGATCAAAACTACAGATCCTTCCAGGATCGTCAATGGCCATTCAGGAGAACTATTATATGTAAATGAGCAATTGCGTAGCCCTTCACCCAATGCCTATGTATCGGCAGATATGACTGATGTGCATGCTTATCCGGATCCAATGATGCCAATCCATATGGAAGGCAAAGCGCAGGTTTGTGGAGAATTTGGAGGAATAGGAGTTTTCATCCCAGAACACCAATGGTTAACTGGTTCTGCCTGGGGCTACATTCAGGAAAAACCAGCGGCGTTAATGGCCAAATACAAAATTATGAACCAGCATTTGCAGTTATTTGAAAAGCAGGGTTTATCCGGTTCCATCTATACCCAGCCATTTGATGTGGAAGGAGAACAGAATGGACTGATGACTTATGATAGGGAAGTAGTAAAGATTCCTTTTGCAGAACTTCGAAAAATTCATGCCCCACTAAATCCGGAAATGGGAATAATCCCGGTAGTTACTGCAAAAGATGCTGATTTGACTGAACCGGGACTATTATACAGCGCAATGTTAAACCAATATATTGCTGGTAAACGTGATGCTGCTTTCTTAAAGAAAATGGCGATGATGGCCACCCAGGCAGGTGATAAACCAGGAGCAGACCTGGCTGGTTCTGCTTATATCTCTGGTCTTAAAATGCCGCTTTCTGAAGAGGACATCAATTCCGTAGCTCAGTTTACCAAAAGCACCAAAGATCCAGGTTTTGCCCTGATGAATTCTGGGGCAGATGTATTTAAGAAGGTAATGGGTGAGCGCAAGTATACGGTTGCAATGATGAATATGATCCTGAAAGGGGAGATGGATCCTTTGATGAATGCTTCGGAGAGTCCGGATTGGACTGCTATTGAGGCTGCTGTAAAACCTTATGGTTTACCTGGGGAAGAAATCCTGCTTAGGGCAAAGACAGTTGGTTTTTACAACAACCAGGACTGGAAAAACTATGTGCCTGCGGCATCAGCATACCTGGAGAAGTTTGGCGCAAATATCAAAGATGAAGAAAAGCAGATGTTCCAAAAAGCAATTGATGAACACAAATAATCGGTAGTATGGAAAACCAGTTCTCAAGGCTAGGTCAGCTAATTTTTGATTTGAATAACGGTCAGGAATTTGATCTGAGTGATGAAAGTAATTTCGGGTTTCTTGATGAAGAATACAGGCGGATTACGACCGCGTTAAGTGTGGTCTGGCAGCGTGAGGAAATGAGCTGGCCTTATCTTTTGGAATTCCATGCTGCCGAGGGTGAACGTCTATTGCAGAAGTTGCGTCTTGACCGGACTTACCATGAACTGATCATGGTATTCGACCAGAAACATGAAAAGTTGAAACGGGTTTACAAAATGTTGTTCCATATACTGACGGAGTTGTTAAAAAGGATTGAGATCCTTCGGTACAGTAAGGACCTCAATTTAGGTTCGTTCAATGTGAATTAAATAATTTGGTATGAAAAGAAATTTGTTAAAAATATCGCTTTGCTTCTTCCTATTTGGTTCGGGATGTTATCTGAATAATCGTGCAGATTCAGGCTTGATTCCATTGGCGGATAATTTCAAGTTGCGGATTAGTGGAAAACAAACGGACTTGTACGTGTTAAAAAACAGTAATGGAATGCAGGCGGCGATTACCAATTATGGTGGTCGGCTGGTTGCTTTAATTGTTCCGGACAGGGATGCCCGTCCGACATCGGTGGTTGTAGGATTTGATAGCTTATCTGGTTACATCAATAGTACGGAGCCTTATTTTGGGGCAACTATTGGACGTTATGGTAACCGGATTGCTGGTGGTCAGTTTAGTTTGGATGGAAAATCTTACCAGCTATCGGTGAACAATGGCCCGAATACTTTGCATGGTGGGAAAAATGGATTTCAGTATAAAGTTTTTGATGCGATGCAGACAGGGGATTCTGTACTGGTACTGACTTATCATAGTGCGGATATGGAGGAAGGTTTTCCGGGAAATTTACAGGTGAAGCTGACTTATCGCCTGACTAGTGGCAATGAGCTAAAGATGGATTATCGGGCGATAACGGATAAACCAACAGTGGTCAATCTAACCAATCATGCTTTTTTTAACCTGAATGGTGAAGGAGCAGGAACCATCAACAACCATTTGCTTCAGCTTGATGCAGATCACTATTCGCCTGTAGATTCCACATTGATACCTTTCGGGGAATCCGTTGAAGTGAAGGGAACGCCATTTGACTTTACCTCACTGGTTCCTATTGGTAAGGGCTTGGATTGGAAGGATAAGCAGTTGGATTTTGGCAAGGGATATGACCACAATTTTATATTGAATAATCCGGGATTGGATCATATTGCCGGGCAGGTTATCGGGGATAAAAGCGGTATTGTAATGAAGGTTTATACGACTGAACCTGGCCTGCAATTTTATGGCGGCAACTTTATGCAGAGCAAAAACAAGCTGCGGAAAGGAAATGATGACTTCAGAACTGCTTTTTGTTTAGAAACACAGCATTTCCCGGATAGCCCTAACCATCCGAATTTTCCTACAACTGTATTAAGACCAGGTGAGGTGTATAGAACATCGTCCATTTATGCTTTTTCAGTGGAGAAATAACCTTGTTGAGGAAATGGCAATGAGCAGTTTATCGCATTTAAGAAAATAGGTATACAGATGAAACATGTGAATTTAACTTTTGAAGTTCAGCAGAGATTAGAGGGGCAAAATGTACCTGAGAAGTTGCAGGTATTAATGGATTTGGTGAGGCTGGTTAACAAACACTACAGGGTGTACCGCAAACCTTCATTTTATGCGGAGAAGCTAAGGGTTAAGGAATTTACCTTGAACCAGTATTGCCTGACCTGGCTTCAAATGTCAACCTATGAATTGATTCAGGATAAGATCCATAATGAAGCGCTGAGGTTGTTGATGACAACGGATTGGTCGGCAAAAATGATTGCATATGAAATAGGTTGTAGTGATCCGGGGTATTTCAGCCGTTGTTTCAAGAAGAAAACGGGTTTTTCACCGAAAAGGTACAGGCTTTCAGCTCAGAAAATGATGATGAGTACCTTCTATGAAAATACTATGGTTAATAGTGCGAACAGGTTTGGTTAGCCTGTCCAGAATCAATTCTTCTTTAGGAATTGAAATTTAGGTTTTGATTGCAGTAAGGTCTGGATGGACCGCTGCAATCTAATGAAGTGGTTTTTGTCAGGTGTATATGTGGATAGTATCGATGGGGGGGGGTGAAGAGTTAAGTTTTTGGGGTGTTGTCAAAAGAAATTAGTGCCCGATTAGGGGGCTAATCTATAGCTGAAATAAAGGATTGATTTTCCTTTATGGTTTTGTGAACTCATCACCTGTGATGAGATTTGAATTTAGGTTAGAACCTGTGGCAGCCCGGATGGGTGCCACAGGTTTAAGAGAAAAATGTTGGGGGATGGTGTGTGATTTAAACTTTTTGTTTTTTTTATAATGATTTTATTTGACTGGTAATGAGTTGTTTAATTGGTTTTTGGGTGCGTTTGTTAAAAAGCTGGGTTAATTCACCACCACGTGGAAACTCCTGCGCTAGTTTCGCTTTCCTAACTAAATATTATTCTATGAACATCAATTTTGCAACAGCTTCTTTTAAAGATTTTGAAGATCCGGCTGGATTGGATGCTGATCAGCGGGCACGCTATTTTAATGAGTTTCTGGATTTTCTGGAAGGTGAGGAAAGGTTAAATTACCGTTTCGAAACTTGTTCTCCGGGTGGCCCTGTGGTGGAACTGGAGATTCCTGGTTTTGCCAGGGGTTCTTACGTGAGTTTGGTATCGAATGATTACCTGGGCTTTTCTCAGCATCCGTTAGTGAAAAAGGCGGCGGTATTTGGAATCCAGTATTATGGTGCGGGTTCAGGGGCTTCTCCTGCGATCGGTGGACATTATACTTTTCACCGGGAACTGGAGGAGAAGATTGCTGCTTTTTTCAACCGAAAGGCGGCGATTATCTATACCACTGGTTATACGGCGAATTCTTCAACGATGCCTGCACTAATCGGCAAAGAGGATCTGGTGATTACGGATGCGAGCATCCATGCCAGTATGCTTGAAGGTTGCAGGGAAAAAAACAAGAAGACTTTCCGTCACAATGATTTGGAGCATCTGGAGCTAATTCTTCGCAGTGCGCAGGATAAATACCTGACCAGGTTTGTGGTCATTGATGGGGTTTATTCGCAGGATGGTGATCTGGCACGATTGCCGGAGATTGTTGAGCTGGTGCATCGTTATGGCGGGTATGTGGTGATGGATGATGCCCATGGTGTGGGGGTGATCGGGGAGACTGGCCGTGGGGTAATTGAATTGAATGATTTGTACCAGCAGGTGGATATCATCACAGGTACGTT
>Ga0065714_10065434_pt1 | contig 10107 bp, 6 predicted proteins | sample MisRhiReplicate2_FD_59101 | JGI IMG/M metagenome (GOLD analysis project Ga0065714, IMG submission 59101) | Miscanthus rhizosphere microbial communities from Kellogg Biological Station, MSU, sample Rhizosphere Soil Replicate 2: eDNA_1 v2... | ecosystem: Host-associated > Plants > Roots >... | reverse complement strand
CAGGCCTGCTTTTGCCGGGGATGGTGAGGCTGCCTGCAAAAATGACCAAACCCCAGATGCAACAAAACCCGCACTTGGCGGGTTTTGTTTTGCTTCGTATTTGGTGGGCCGGGGTAATTTGAATTGAGTTTTTAGGTGTTTGATTTTATTGATTAATGTGAGTTTGTAAATTTCTTTGGAATACCAACTGGAATACCGCGAGAAGTTGGATTGAGCAATATGCTTCGTATCCGAATCTTGCAGAGGGCTGCCAAAAGGATCATCTGTTTAATCGAAACCGGGCAAGCGGAGCATGCCGCCTGTGGTGCGTTTGCCAAAACCGGTGGGCATTAGGATTTTTTGCTTCTTCATCTCTGCGAGTACCGCCAACCATTGGGGGTTGCCAAAGCGCAGCTTGGTGTCGTTCCAGCGACGCATGACTTCGTCCACGATGGCTTCATCGGAAACTGGGCGGCCTTCGAGAATAAAGTCGTTCCAGGCGGCATAGAGCGTCACAGTCATTTCGCAACGATCCGTATCCCAGTCCCGCATTAGCTCGATGACCCGCTCTATGGTGGCGCGTTCAGCGACTGGCCAGGCGCTGCAATACGCCTGCTGGTGCTGTCCTGCTTTGGAAAGTGGGCGGTAAGCATGGCCAACAGTCTCGCGCTCTACGCGCTCATACCACTGCTGGTTTTGCAGCTCGCCTTCGACCTTATTCATCAACTGGCGATCATGGGGGCCTGCAGCATCGCGCAGATAGTCACCCTGAATAGCGGCAAGCCTGGCTGCGTGCTCGGCCAAATAAATCACTTTCTGCAGCTTGCGTTGGCCGAAGGTGCGTTGGCTATGCAGTCGATGAGTGATTTCTGCGGCGAGCAGGGTGCGGGCTGCTTGCCGATCCGTGGAAATGGGAGTCTGCTGGCCATCTTCGGCAAGGGCACGTTCGACTAGGGTGCTGGCCAACTGCTCGTTCAACTGACGGGCCTGGGTTAGGCGGGTTTTGAGTTGGTCGCATATGGCCATTAGCTGGTCGACTTTTGCGACGATGCGGTGTTGTTCGCTTATAGGGGGCACCGGCACCGGCAGATCTCGAATATTATTCAAATTAAGACCCGGTTTGGCTCCGTAGCTATTTTCGAGTAGCAAAGCTCTACCACCATGCGAATTAGTAAGCCATTTATGAATGAATACTCCAAATGATCGATTAGCAAGCCTTACCAAAGCCACATGTTGGCTCACATATGCATCATCAAGAGAATCCTCAACCATTGCTGCCTTAGCTACGTTGGCGCCAGTGATGGTAATTAAAAGATCGCCCAGCTCAACTCTTGTCCTAATACCTTCGGCCGACTTAGGGAGACAAACGAAAGCGCGATTATCGAACTTCAGTTTGTCAGTCTTAATGTCTTGCGAACGGATAAAAGTAGAGCCTGAGTCCGAGTAGTATTCATTCCAACCGCGTGAGCCGCTCGTTATCAAGACGCTTAAATCGCCAAGTCGTGCCCAAGACCATCTTGCTGGAATGCCAAATGCTTGCTCGTTCTCAGATAGCATGGCAATAGGGTTTTGTTTTTTAATCTTGCCCTTCGCCACTAGCCGCGCTTTCTCTTCAGCAATCCGCTTAAGCAACTCGTTGGCCGGTTCATCGTTGGGATCTTGGGGTACCAATTTACCCATAACGGCCAGTTGCAGCAGGGTTTGTTTGAGGGCGTCGATGCTGGCTTCGGTGGTGAACAGCGTGTGGAGGTGTTCGGCTAGGCGCTTCCAGTTGGTGGCAAAGTCGGCGGCGTTGCTGGCTTGAGTCAGGCTGTCGAGCAGCGCTTGCACCAATTGGGCTTGGGCGTTTTCGGCGTCGTCCTGATGGACTTCTAGGCGGTCGCATAGGGCCATCAGCTCATCGACTTTGGCCACGATACGGTGTTGTTCGGCGATGGGCGGCAACGGGAGGATTGCATTATTCAGTTTAGCTAGCGTCACGCGAGTAATCGCCACTCCCGTCATGCCAGCTCGCATTTCACGGTAGAAAACCGGAGAAACCATCGCTTTTAGCAGGTACTCGTTGTGCAACCCTGCGCTTGGTTTGAGTAACGCTACGCTGGACAGCATGCTGAACGGCTCTTCCAACGGATTAATTGTCGCTATGCCAGTAGTTGCACCATCTTTGATGTAGAGGATGTCGCCTTTACTTGGGTTGCATCGCGAAAAAATTTCCTGATGGACTTCATTGGTTACATAAGTTAGCCCTGTTAGATCTATGCCCCATGATTTGATGTTTTTCGCAGAAATGTATTTATAATCACCATGCTGGGTGTTTGTGGGCGAGTGGTGGGTTCCATCCGTTATTTTTAAAGTAAGTTCTCCAAGACGTCCCCATACCCAAGACGTAGGCAACTCAAATGGCTTTTCCTTATCTGCAATCTTCGGTAATGATTTCTGCTTCTTCACTATGCCTTCAGAAATCAAGCGAGCCTTTTCTTCGGCAATCCGCTTAAGCAACTCGCTGGCCGGCTCATCACTTGGATCTTGCGGTACCAACTTGCCACGCACGGCCAACTCCAAAATCAACTCGCGCAGCTTTTTGATGCCATTGGGCGCACCTGCCAGCAGCGGTAGGGTATCGGTCAACAACGCCGTCATACCTGGCGCTCCAGAGCTTCGGCCAATACTGCCTTAAGCTGGCCGCGCAGGTCGCTGATTTCGCCTTGCAGTTTGGCGTAATCGCGTAGCAACTGGTCCGGGTCGTGGCTGACCTGCTCGCCGATATGCGGGTTCTTGCAGTCCAGGTTCCAGTTGCGAGCCTGCAGCTCCTTAACGCTGACCTTCCAGGCAAACTCATTCTCCAGCCGCGCGGCAAAACCATCGGCCTCGCTGCCCCACCAGTCTTGTTCCATGGCGAACTCTTCTATTCGCATGGGGCGGGTTTTCGAGTAGTTCTTTACGCCGACTGGATACTGGTGCTCGTAGAACCATACCTGTTTGGTCGGTGTGCCTTTGGTGAAAAATAGCAGGTTGGTTTTGATGCCGGTGTAGGGATTGAAGACGCCGTTGGGCAAGCGAACGATGGTGTGCAGGTTGCACTCGGTGAGCAGCTTTTCCTTGATGCGGCTTTTGATGCCTTCTCCAAACAGAAAGCCGTCGGGCAGCACTACGGCTGCGCGGCCACCGTCTTTCAGTAAATGCATAATCAGCACCAGAAATAAGTCTGCTGTCTCTCGGGTGCGGAAGGCCGCGGGGAAGTTGTTCTCGATACCGTCTTCTTCCATGCCACCGAACGGCGGGTTGGCGACGATACAGTGGACGCGCTCACTCGGTCCCCAACTGATTAGCGGTTTGCTCAGAGTATTGTCGTGGCGGATCTGGCTGGGCACCTCAATGCCGTGCAGGATCATATTGGTTGTGGCCAACAGGTGCGGCAGCGGCTTTTTCTCAACACCGAAGATGCTTGCCTGCAGGATGCGTTCGTCTTCGGCGGTTTCTACATAGCGGCTGCGCTTGTGCTCGATGGCACAGGTGAGGAAACCACCTGTCCCGCAGGCCGGATCCATAACCTTTTCGTCCAGCTTAGGATCGACCATGCGCACCATAAACTCGGTGACCGGGCGCGGGGTGTAGAACTCGCCGGCGTTGCCAGCGTTCTGCAGGTCTCGCAGCAGTTGCTCGTAGAGGTTGCCGAATTCGTGGCGTTCCTGGGCCTTGTTGAAGTCCACACCTTCCTGAATTTTGTTGATCACCTGGCGCAGTAGCTGGCCGGACTTCATGTAGTTGTAGGCGTCTTCAAACACGCTGCGCACCACGAAGGCTGACGGCGTGTTGCTGTACTCATGCAGGTTCTGCAACTGAGGGAACAGGTTATTGTCGATAAAGTCCTTGAGCGCGTCGCCCGTCATGCCTTCCGGATTGGCGGCCCAACTACGCCAGCGGCAACTGTCGGGAATGGGCGAGCGGTAGTTGTCGTCCATCAGCTCCCATTCCAGCTCGCGGTCATCGAAGATCTTCAGGAACAGCAGCCAAACCAGCTGGCCGATACGCTGGGCGTCGCCGTCTACGCCAACGTCTTTGCGCATGATGTCCTGAATGGACTTGATGGTGGAGCTAATGGACATGAAGTTCTCTCAACGCGTACCGCAAGGGGGGCGAAATTCTACAGGATAGTGGGGGCGGCTGCTTTGGCAGGTCGTCGGCAGTTAGCCGTTAGCTTGCGTAAAGTTCGTCTTCCAGTTCGTGGATAGCTTTGTTGTAGCCAGCCTTGCCGCCAAAGGCTTTGACCAGCTCGATGGGCGCACCGAACTGGCTGAAAGGGTCAAGCTGCAGGATTTTGATGTCCTCAATATGCTCGATGCCGGTATCGGCGTATTTATCCAGCAAGGCCTCCAGTACCTGGCGGGCTGCGCCAGAATACTTGGCGAAATAGTTGCGTTTTTTCACCTGCTCGGCTCGCTCGCGGCGTGATAAGGCAGGCTGATCGAAGGCGACGTGGCAGATCAGATCGAACGGATCGAGCGGCTTGCCCTGTTTTTTTTCCACCTCTTCGGCCAAGGCTTCCCACATCACGCCCTGGGCGGCCATCTCCTCGATGATGACTTTCTTTTGCTCGGAGTCACTCCAGCGTCGGAGGAAGTCATCCAGTGAGGCGAACTGCTTTTGCACGCAGGTGCGGGTGTAGTCGTGCAGCGATTCGGTTATCAGTCGGCCATCCGGGCCGTAATACTGCACACGCTCGGCGATGACATAAATCGGGACGTTGTCGATGACGTACTTGATGCGTTTTTTGCCCTCATCTTCGCCGGTAAAATCCAGATCATCGCTTTCGTTATCGTTACCTGCGCTGATGCCATCTCCGTCGGCAAGCGGGTCATCCGGTGGTACGGGGGAGTCATCACCTTCTGGGGCGTAGATCACCACCGGATCGCCGTCGAAGGCAGGGTCGGCAAACAGCTCGGTGGCCTTTTTAAAGTCCATGATGGTGAACCAGTACTTGCCGTAGTCTTCGTTAATGCGAGTGCCGCGACCGATGATTTGCTTGAACTCGGTCATCGATTTGATGTGCTGGTCGAGCACGATTAGCTTGCAGGTCTGAGCATCGACGCCGGTGGTCATCAGCTTGCTGGTGGTGGCAATGACTGGGTAGCGCGCCTCCGGGTTGATGAAGTTATCCAGCTCGGCCTTGCCTTCCTGGTCATCGCCGGTGATACGCATGACGTATTTGCGATTCTCGGCCACACGCTCAGGGTTGAGGTTGACCAGGGCTTGGCGCATGCGCTCGGCGTGGTTGATGTCGTCGCAGAAGATGATGGTTTTCTGAAACGGATCGGTGGCCTTGAGGAGTTCGGTTACCTTCTGGGCCACCAGTTGGGTGCGCGCCTCGATAACCAGAGTGCGGTCCATATCCTTGAGGTTGTAGATGCGGTCTTCGATCAGCTCGCCATTTTTATCGAGCATACCTTTGGGTGGTCGCCAGCCTTGCAGGTCTTTGTCGAAGTCGATGCGCACCACTTTGTAGGGGGCGAGAAAGCCGTCTTCGATGCCTTGCTTCAAGGTGTAGCTGTAAATCGGTTCACCGAAGTAGGTGATGCTGGATACCTCTTTGGTCTCCTTCGGTGTGGCGGTAAGGCCGACATGGGTGGCGCTGGAGAAGTAGTCGAGGATTTCACGCCAGGCTGAATCCTCGGCGGCGCTGCCACGGTGGCATTCGTCGATCACGATCAGGTCGAAGAAGTCGCGGGAGAACTGCTTGTAGATGTTCATCTCTTCATCAGTGCCGGTGACGGCCTGATAGAGCGACAGGTAGATCTCGTAGGAGGTATCGATCTGACGTTTGGCGATTTTGGTCATCGCCTGGCCGAAGGGCTTGAAGTCGTTGTTTTTGGTTTGGTCGACCAAGATATTGCGGTCTGCCAGAAACAGGATGCGTTTCTTCTGTTTCGATTTCCACAGCCGCCAGATGATTTGGAAAGCTGTGTAGGTCTTGCCGGTGCCCGTGGCCATAACCAGTAGGATACGGTCCTGGTCACGCGCTACCGCCTCAACAGTGCGGTTGATGGCATTCATCTGGTAATAGCGTGGCATGCGCCCGGAGCCGTCGTCGTAGTAGGGCGCTTCGATCTTGTGCTGGGCTGTAGTATCCAGCCCCTTCCACTGGCAGTAGCGGTGCCAGAGTTCGGCAGGGCTAGGGAATTGATCAAGGGTGAGTTCGGTTTCTACCTGGCTGCCTGTGCCACTGCGGTCGTGAAACAAGAAGCTATCTCCATTGCTGGAGAACACGAACGGTACGTCGAGCGCCTCTGCATAGCCCAGGGCTTGTTGCATGCCGGAGCCAACGGAGTGCTTGTTGTCCTTTGCCTCGATCACAGCGATAGGCAGGTTGGCCTGGTGGTAGAGGATGAAGTCTGCGCGACGTGCTTCGCCCCGGCTGTGAAGTTTGCCTCGGACAATAATGCGGCCTTTGGTAAAGCTGACTTCCTCGCGCACCTGCTTGTGCATGTCCCACCCAGCTTGCTGAATGGCTGGGGCGATATACTTGCTGCAGATGTCCCGCTCGGAAAGCGACTTTTTGTCCATAACCCCAATTCCCTTTCAAACCGGCCTGGTCGCTCCATTCCGGCACTGCTGATCGTGCTCGATGGACGTAAATGTACCTTGTTTGATGTTGGCTAGGGGAATGATCAGATTTTGGTGGTTAATGCCCTTCAGTACAAAATGTACATCGACCGAGGTTCATCAGGGTTAACGTGTACGGTTGTGTCGAATCATTCACGTCGAGCAATGCTTCACCCGTTGACTGAAAGAGTTTTGGCTATCTCATCAGGCCGCAGAAGAATTACAGCTAAATTACCTGGGGCTGTTCAGCAAGCCAGCTGCTAAACGCCCAAGTCACTTACTATTGAAAGGTCATGTCTTGGGGGGGGGCGAAGAGTCCTGGGGACGCTTTTTGTCGTGATATCATAAAGCCTGCTACGCGAGTGTCGCTGGATAGATCCAGGAGTGGACTCCTACCTGATCTCCTCAACCCTGTATCCGCCTTGACTGTTGTGTTGTTAAAAGGAATTGCACAGATGCAGGTTTGCTTCGTCGTGATGGGATTTGGCAAGAAAACGGATTACGAAAGCGGTCGCACACTGGATCTGAATGCCACCTACGAGACTATCATTCAGCCCGCCGTTACCAGTAAAGGCCTACGTTGCGTGAGAGCAGATGAAATCACGCAGTCGGGAATTATCGACGTCCAGATGTACGAGATGCTCCTGCGAGCAGACCTTGTCATTGCTGACATTTCTACCGGAAACGTGAATGCTGTTTATGAGCTTGGTGTTCGGCATGCCCTGCGCCCGAACTCAACGATCATCATGAATGAAGACCAAGGCAAGCTTCATTTTGATCTCAACCATGTTAGCACTCTTCGATATGCTCATTTTGGCGAAGACATAATGGGGCGCGAGGTAATCAGGGCGAAAAAGGCCTTGGAAGACCTTATTGAAGCCGCGATGAAGGGGGCTGTCGATAGTCCTGTCTACACTTTCCTTCCTAAACTCGTTTCTCCTCGGATGTCGGATGATCAATTCGAGGAGATGATTGATGAGGCGGAGGCGGCTCAGAAAAAATTATCGCATCATATGCATGCCGGTGAAAAATTCATGCGGCAAAGCGATCATGTTGCCGCTGTCGCAGAGTTTAGGGCTGCGCGGGAGATGAAACCTGAGGAGCCCGACATCCTGCAAAAACTCGCACTAAGCACCTACAAGTCAAAATTACCAGACGAGATTTCGGCGCTGCATGCGGGATTGGTTGTTCTAGAGCCTATTAAGCCTGAACTCTCCAATGATCCGGAAACTTTGGGTATAGCCGGTGCCATCTATAAACGACTTTGGTTATTTCAAAACGATAGGGCAGCTTTAGATCTCGCCATACGACTCTACGGCAGGGGCTTTGAGGTCCGGCGCGACTATTACAATGGTGAGAACTTCGCTCTGTGCTTTGAGTATCGAGCACAAGAGCATGCCGAGCATACAGAAAAAGTCTATGACTTCATGAGTGCTCAGAAGATTCGTCGATCAATCATGAAATCGTTGTCAGCTGTGGAAGCATCTCCTGATTTTTTCGACAGGCCGGATAAACGCTGGGTATATGCAACATTGGCAAACTGCTACTTTGCTTGCGAAGAGCCCGCAACTGGGATGACGTATGAGCAAAAATTTATAGGGGCGGCCACTGCTCAATGGGAGTTGGACACCTATTACATGGGGAAAGAGGAACTGATGGCGATCCAGCCTGAAAGGCTATCCGCACTGACGCGCGTATAGATATAGCCTTTAACTTTCATGGGTTGCCTAAAATTTTTAGCCGTTTTAAAAGGGAAAAGTAAACATGGGGTTGCCAAGGACGTTTGTCAGCTTTAGTAGTACGGATCTTCATATGTATAATATTATGTGTGCATGGAAAAAAAATAAGCACATTGATTTTAATTTTGCAGACTGTCAGCTTGAAGTTGCACTCAGGTCTGAAGATGAAGCTTATATCAAACGCAAATGCCGCGAGCGTATAGACATGGCGGGTACATTTGCGCTCTTGATAGGCGATGATACGCGCTACAAATTCAAATATGTGGGCTGGGAGATTGAAGTTGCCCTCGAGAAAGAATGCCGAATTATAGGCGTTAATCTCGACGGTAGTCGCAAAATGAATCCCAACTCTTGCCCTGCGGCGATACGAGACATTGGGGCTGTCTTCGTACCTTGCAGGGCCCGGATCCTTGCCCACGCGCTGGAAAATTTTACGAAGCAAGATCACGGTGATTGGTCCTATGGGGACGCGATGTATACAAAACTTGGTTATGAGGCCCAGTGATGAAAGAGTCAGATTTTCCAGGAATTTATCAGGCGGCTGACACTCTTTCTGGCAATGCCCAGGCCCATTTCTTCACCGCGTTGGTTTTAAATTTGCTGTCCTTGGTGTTGGCTGCGGTGGTGTCAGTGGTCAATTACCCGCATTGGGTCTCAGCCGTTGTTCAGGCGGTACTCCTGGCAGGGGCTATGGCAAGCTCCGTATACCTTGCTTTAGTCAGGCCGGAGCGTCTGTGGTACTCCGGTCGTGCTGTAGCCGAGTCCATCAAGACGCTAGTCTGGCGCTACGTCTCCCGGGCGGAGCCTTTTCACGAGGCGGATGACGTCTCTAAGAAGCTGCTGCTCGAAAAGCTCAAACAGGTCGTGAAACAAAATAAGGCTATCTCAGATAAGCTCATCACCCATCTCAAGGAAAAACAAATTTCTGACATGATGGTGCAGTTGAGGTCTGGCTCTTTCGATGAACGGCGAAATACCTATATCCAGCATCGGATCAACGATCAGTTGGCTTGGTATGAGAAAAAAGCGACGTTCAATAAGCGAGCGTCTTCAAGATTTTTCGCAACATTAGTGCTGATAAATGCAATCGCTCTGCTATGTGCATTGATCAAGATTGCCAACGTGGAATATCAGTATTTTCCAACGGACATATTGATCGCCATCGCGGCTAGCCTTTTAACTTGGATGCAGGCTAAGCGCTTCTCGGAGCTTTCCGCATCCTACGCGCTTACCGCCAATGAGATTGGCATCGTTCGCGAGCAAGCTGATGACCTAGTGTCTGATGGTGCCTTATCGTCATTCGTTGGAGATGCGGAGAATGCGTTTTCGCGCGAGCATACGCAGTGGGTAGCGCGTAAAGACAACTGAAGCGAGTTACCGGGCCGGGCGGAAGTTAAGGCAACGGTCTTTCTCTGGTGAGCGGGTCAAGGCTCGTCTGTTCAAGACGATGCCTTGTTTCGCTGGTGTGATGCTATTTTAGCTCTGCTGCCAGGTTAGACCAGGGTACTGTTTTAATACCGTAATCCGATACCCATTTCGGTGGGGGAGCTCCTAAATGCTGTCCTGAATGCACAGCGACAACCTTCTTCCCTAATTCAAGGCTTTTTTCGACTTCCCATTTCACCCAGTGGCTTTGGGCAGTAGAGTCCGAGATGAAAACGACCGTCACTGACGCTCGGTTGATCCGCTCCGCAATCTTGCGTTTGATGTACTCCGCCTGTTCACTGTTGTAGGCCTCACGAACGGAGTGGTCATTGAACTCAAGGTCATTATTTTCATTTTTCGCTTG
>Ga0065714_10065432_pt1 | contig 10120 bp, 10 predicted proteins | sample MisRhiReplicate2_FD_59101 | JGI IMG/M metagenome (GOLD analysis project Ga0065714, IMG submission 59101) | Miscanthus rhizosphere microbial communities from Kellogg Biological Station, MSU, sample Rhizosphere Soil Replicate 2: eDNA_1 v2... | ecosystem: Host-associated > Plants > Roots >... | reverse complement strand
TTCGAGCCGGTGCACGGCTCGGCGCCCGACATCTACGGCCAGAACATCGCCAACCCGATCGCGATGATCTGGTCGGGCGCGCTGATGCTGGACTTCCTCACGCAGGGTCAGGGCGCGGGCCGCGCCGCGCACGACGCCATCCTCGGCGCGATCGAGGCGGTGCTGCGCGACGGGCCGCGCACGCGCGACCTGGGCGGCACGGCCTCGACCACCGAACTGGGCATGGCAATTGCCGAACGCGTCGCCGCCGCCTGAACCCTCAAACCATTCACGACTTCATTTGCAAACATGACTCTGACACTTGAACGCCAGGACCTGCTGCCAGGCCGCCAGCTCATCGGCGGCGAATGGCGCGATGCCAGCGACGGCCGCCGCCTCGACGTGACCGACCCCGCCACCGATGGCGTCTTCGCAACCGTGCCCGACGGCACGGCCGCCGACGCGCGCGCCGCCGTCGATGCTGCCCATGCCGCCTTCCCGACCTGGCGGGCCGTGCCGGCCAAGCAGCGCGCCCAGATCATCAAGCGCTGGAACGACCTCATGCTCGCGCACCAGGAAGACCTGGGCCGCCTCATTTCGCGCGAACAGGGCAAGCCGCTGGCCGAGGGCCGCGGCGAAGTGGCCTATGCGGCCAGCTACGTCGAATGGTTTGGCGAAGAAGCCACGCGCGCCAATGGCGACGTGATTCCCGCACCCGTGACGGGCCGCCGCATGCTCGCGGTGAAGGAACCGGTCGGCGTGGTCGCCGCGATCACGCCGTGGAACTTCCCGGCCGCCATGATTGCCCGCAAGATCGCGCCCGCGCTGGCCGCAGGCTGCACCGTGGTGTGCAAACCGGCCGAGGACACGCCGCTGACCTCGCTCGCGCTCGTGAAGCTGGCCGAGGAAGCCGGCGTGCCGCCGGGCGTGCTCAACATCGTGACAGCGTCACGCGAACGCACGCCCGAGGTGGTCGACGTGTGGCTGGCCGATGCGCGGGTGCGCAAGATCAGCTTCACCGGCTCCACGCCAGTGGGCAAGCACCTGGCTCGCGCCTCGGCCGACACGCTCAAGAAGCTGTCGCTCGAGTTGGGCGGCAATGCGCCATTCATCGTGTTCGAGGACGCGGACGTCGATGCCGCTGTCGAAGGCCTCATGGCCGCCAAGTTCCGCAACGGCGGCCAGACTTGCGTGTGCCCCAACCGCGTGTTCGTGCAGGCCAAGGTGCACGACGCCTTCGTCGACAAGCTCGCGGCGCGGGTGGGCGCGCTCAAGGTCGGCCCTGCCACCGAACCCGATTCGCAGATTGGTCCGATGATCAACGCGCGCGCAGTCGAGAAGATCGAACGCCACGTGCGCGACGCCGTGGCACGTGGTGCGCGCGTCGTGGTCGGCGGCGAGCGGCTGCGCTCCGCGCGCTGCGACGGACCCAACTACTACGCACCCACCGTGCTGGTAAATGCCGACCCGACCATGGAGTGCAGCTGCGAGGAGACCTTCGGGCCCGTGGTGCCGGTCACGCGCTTCGACACCGAGGCCGAGGTGATCGCTGCCGCCAACGACACGCCCTTCGGCCTGGCCGCCTACTTCTATTCGACCGACGTGCGCCGCATCTGGCGCGTGGCGGACGCACTCGAGTCGGGCATCGTCGGCATCAACGAAGGCGCCCTGGCCGCCGAGGCCGCGCCCTTCGGCGGCGTGAAGGAATCAGGCTACGGCCGCGAGGGCTCGGTGCATGGTCTCGACGACTACATGCACACCAAGTATCTCTGCCAGGGCGGCCTCTGAGCCTCGTCGGGACGCGCTTCGGCGCTTATGCGGCAAGCGCCGGATAGTCGGTGTAGCCCTTGGCGCCGGGCGTGTAGAACGTGTCCGGAGCAGGCGCGTTCAACGGCGCGTCCTGGCGCATGCGGTCGACCAGGTCGGGGTTGGCGAGGAAAGCCCTGCCCATGGCCGCCAGGTCCGCGCGGCCTTCGCGCAGCGCCAGTTGTGCGCTGGCCTTGTCGAGACCGCCGGCGAGGATGAAGGGGCCGTCGAACGCCGCCTTCAGGTCGACCTTCAGCTTCGCGGGGACCGGTGGGGCGCCAATTGCCGAATGGTCCAGCACGTGAACGTACATGAGGCCGAGCGCGGAAAGCTCCTTCACCAGCGCGAGGTACTGTTCGTCCACGCCCTCGAAGGCGCCGGCGCCGTTGAACACGCCGTGCGGCGACAGGCGGATACCCACGCGCTCGGCGCCGATCTCCTTCGCGGCCGCACGGGCGACCTCGAGCACCAGCCGGTTGCGCCCTTCTGCCGTGCCGCCGTAGCCATCGGTGCGGCGGTTGATGTTGGCGTTCAGGAATTGCTCGAGCAGGTAGCCGTTGGCGGCGTGCAGCTCGATGCCGTCGAAGCCGGCTTCGATGGCCAGGCGCGCGGCGGTCGCATACTCGCCGACCGCGGTCTGGATGTCGGCCTCGGTCATGGCGCGCGGCGGCGTGTGCGGCTGGCTGCCTTGGGTGTCCGTCCACATCTGGCCGGGGCATGTTTCCGCTGAAGCGCTGAGCACCTCGCCGCCGGCGGGCAGGTTGGCCTGGTGGCTCACGCGTCCGGTGTGCATGAGCTGCACCACGATCTTGCCGCCCTTGGCATGCACTGCCTCGGTCACCAGCTTCCAGCCTTGCACCTGCGCGTCGTTGAACAGCCCGGGGATTCGGGCGTAGCCGAGTCCGTTGGGCGACGGCGACGTGCCTTCCGTGATGATGAGACCGGCGCTGGCGCGCTGGGCGTAGTACGTCGCCATCAGGCTGTTGGGCGTGTTGTTGTCGACCGCGCGGCTGCGGGTGAGCGGCGACATCACGGCACGGTTCTTGAGCGGAATGGCGCGCAGGGAGAAGGCGTCGAAAAGCATGGGCTGTCCTCGAAAAACGGAATGGAAAAGAGAAATAGGTGTGGATGGCCTGGCAGGCTCAGCCCACGAGGTAGCGGGCGGCCGGCTTACCAACCTGGGTGGCCGCAAACAGTTCGGTGCGAGCGGCCTCGTACTTTCCCCACAGCGCTGCATCGGCGACCGAAGGCCACGTGATCGTTTCGCCCTGGTCCCATCCGGCAAGCGCCGCATCGACCATGTGCTCGGTCGTCATCAAGGCGTCCTGATTGAGGGCCGCCAACGGCACGCCCGACAGATCCCAGATCTCGGTGGCTGTCGATGCCGGCAGGACCAGCTGAACCTTCACGCCAGTGCCGGCCAGCTCTTCCTGCAGGCCTCGGCTGTACTGCAGCACGAACGCCTTGGTGCCACTGTAGACGGCGCTGATGGGCAGCGAATGGATGGCCAGCACGGAAGCGATGTTGATGATCACCCCTTCTTTTCGCGCGATGAAGGCTGGCACCACGGCTTGGCTCAGGCGCGTCAACGCCGTGATGTTGAGGGCGATCTGGGACAGCGCATCGCCTGCGGTGCGCTGGGCCACCGGTCCGAGCCGCGCAATGCCGGCGTTGTTCACCAACACGCGCACGTCGGCGTTGGTGGACAGGATCGTCTCGATCCGCGCCAGGTCTTCGTCCTGGGTCAGATCCGCCACGATCGCTTCGGCTTTGATACCGTGCGCCTTCGAAACCTGCGCGCACAGGGCTTCGAGGCGGTCGGCGCGCCGGGCGACCAGAATCAGGTCGTATCCACGCGCCGCGAGGCGATCCGCATAGACGGCGCCGATGCCGGAGGAAGCCCCCGTGACAAGGGCGACTTTCTTGGAGTTGGGGGTTGTCATTGAAGGCTTTCGAATAAAATTGAGTGCTCAACTAAACAAGTTGAGGGCTCAAATGTAGGTTTGAACCGCAGCCGCCTGCCGATGGTTCGGCACTCAACCATTTTCTGATCATGGGAATCACCAGCACGCCTGTCGACGCAAAAAGCACCGGCAACAAGCCGAGCCTCCAAGAGCAAGACATCCTGGGCGGACGGGTTTGCACGAACACGGCCCTGCGCCTCGCGGCACGCCGGCTCGGCCAGTTGTACGACGAAGCGCTGGCGCCGCTGGATCTCAAGGCCACGCAGCTCGCGCTCATGGCAGAAATACACAAGCTCATGGGTCCTGATCAACAAGGGCCGACGCTGCAGGACTTGGCAAGCCGGCTCGCGATCCAGCTCTCGGCCCTCACCCATGCGCTGCGGCCCCTGGTGCGCGACGGCATGGTCGAGCTGCGCCTCGACGCCAAGGACCGGCGGACCAAGCACGGCGTTCTCACCCCGCGGGGCAAAGCCAGGCTGTCAAAAGCCGTGGCGTACTGGGCCGCAGCCAATGATCGGGTCGAAGCGGTCCTCGGCCCTGTCTCGGCTGCGAACCTGAGGGCCCTGGCCGATCAGGTGTCCTCCGACGCGTTTCTGGCTGCATACAGGCAAGAAGACCGCGCCCCGTGTACTGACTGACCCGCCCCGGTGCAAGCAATGCTCTCCGAGACCAGCCCGGTGCTGGTCTTCATGGCCTGCGTGGCGCTGGCCACCTATGCCCAGAATCTCACGGGCTTCGCGTTCAGCCTGATCCTGCTCGGCCTGGTGTCGGTGTTCCACATCGCGAGCGTGAGCGACACGGCCAACGCCGCCACGGTGTTGAGCCTGATCAATGCGTGGACCTATTTCCGCGCGCGGCCCGGCGTGGTGCCGTGGCAGCTGATGAAGCCGGCGCTCAACGGCAGCACGGTGGGCGTGATCATCGGGCTCATGCTGCTCATGTGGCTGAGCGGCGGCGCGGTGGACTGGTTGCGGGGCCTGCTCGGTGTCTCGATTCTGGTCTGCGCGGTGCTGCTGGTGATGCAGGGCAGGCCGTTGATTGCCGTGTCGGGCCAGGCGAGCTTCGCCGTGGTCGGCGCACTGTCGGGCGTGCTGGGCGGGCTGTTCTCGAGCTCAGGGCCGCCCATCGTCTTTCACTTGTACCGCCAGCCGCTGGAGCGCGAGCTTGTACGCCGCGCGCTGCTGCTGATGTTCGCGTTCAACTCCCTCGTTCGGCTGGTCATCGTCGTGCCGACGGGGCACTTCTCGTGGCGTTCGGCGTTGCTGGCCGCGTGCGCGATGCCGGTGGTCTGGGGCGTGACCCGCGTACACCACCGGCTGCCGAACAAGCTGCCGCCGCGCACTCTGAAGTGGCTGGTAGGCGGCCTGCTGGCTGCCGCGGGCGCCACGCTGGTCGCGAGCGCATGGCTCGCGATCGCAGGAGCTCACTGAGGCGGTCGCTGTCACCTGGCCAGAAGGAACTCCCACTTCCCCATCGTGCCGCTTACGACGCGGCAACGGCCTCCTTGACGAAGTCGCTGTACTTGCGCAGCGGACGGCCGAGCATGTTCTGCAGGCGATCCGCTGCGCCTTCCGCACCGTGCATGCCGAACTTCTGAATCCCGGCCATCATGAGGCGCATGTCGTAAGCAAGCCAGGACGGTCCCTGCGCAGCCATCTGCGTTTCGAAGGCCGCCACGTCGTCTCCGCCATAAGCCACGTCGCGGCCGAGCGCGGCACTCCAGATCCTGGCCACCGACGCTCCAGTCAACAGCTCGGGCCCGACCAGCTCCAGCGTCACGCGCGGTGACGGCGCAGGCGCGCGGTCGCGGCGCAGCAGTTCGGCGACGGCGGTGTCCGCGATGTCTCGCGCATCGATCATCGCGACGCCCGTGGAGCCGATCGGCATCGGGTAGACGCCGTAGCCCTGGATCACCTGCTGGACCATGCGCTCGTTCTGCATGAAGTAGGCCGGCCGAAGGATGGTCGCCGGAATGCCCTGGCTCTCGATCATTCGCTCGACCGTGTGCTTGCCGGTGAAGTGCGGCACATCGGTGAACTTGTCCGCATGGATGACGGACAGATAGACGATGCGCTCGATGCCGGCCTCGCGCGCCAGGTTCAGCGCAACGAGGGCTTGGGTCACTTCGTCGGGCGTGACGGCGTTCAGCAGGAACAGCGTGCGCACCGATGAGAGTGCCGCGCGCAACGAGGGCACGTCGGTCAGGTCGCCGACGACCTCCTTGACGCCCGCCGGGAAGCGTTGCTTTCCAGCTGTGCGAACGAACGCGCTGACTTCGGCGCCGGCAGCTGCCAGGCCTTGGACGACGAGAGAACCGATGGTGCCGGTGGCACCTGTGACGAGAATGCTCATGAAAAAATCTCCAGAGTTAGAGGTGGGTAAAGGGGTTAGGTAAAAGGGGCCAGGGGTCGGTCAGCGCGAGAAGTCCGCGACGACCTTGCCGATGCGAGGGTCTGTGCGATTGCGTTCGATGGCTGCGGGGATGTCGTCGAAGCCCACGACTTCGCCGAGCTTCGAGATCAGCGTGCCGTGGGCGATTTCCGCTGCCAGCCGTTCCAGAAGGGGTGCGTCCGGCTTCGTCATGAACCACAGTCCGCGGCGGCCGGCGGGCGTGCGGGCAAGGATGTCGGGCGAGGACGTGCCGACGATCGCGCCGTTCTTCGCGAGCACTTGCCACGAGCGATCGAGCACTTCGCCGCCCACGTAGTCGAGTACCAGGTCGATGCCCTGCGCGACCGATTCGAAGCGCACGGTCTGGTAGTCGATGACGTGGTCCGCGCCGAGGCTGCGCACGTACTCGACGTGCGCGGCCGACGCCGTGGCGAAGACTTCGGCGCCCGCCCGCTTGGCGTACTGCACGGCATAGCCGCCCAGCCCTCCCGCTGCACCGTGAATGAGGATCCGCTGGCCTGCGGCGATCGGGCCCGCATGGTGCAGGCTGTGCCAGGCTGCCACGGCGGCGACGGGGACGCCGGCCGCATGAACGTCGTCAAGGCCTTGCGGCGTGCGCACCAGCTTCGCCTCGTCGACCGCCACGAAGTCGGCATAGGCACCCAGGCCGCCAAGCGGACCCATGACGCGATCGCCCACGCGAAAACGCGAGGCGCCGGGGCCGAGTGCCTCGACAACACCTGCAAGCTCGATTCCCAGGACGGCGGGCAGTTGGAGCGGGAAAGCCTCCCGGACGAAGCCTTCTCGCACTTTCCAGTCGATGCCGTTCACGCCGGCGGCCCGAACGCGGACCAGAACCTGGCCCGGTCCGGCTGCGGGCTTCGCGATCTCGGCGACCGCGGCGGCGGCCGCACCGCCATAGGCGCGGATCAGCACGGCACGTTGCGTGGTGGTCATTGCATTTCCTCTCATCGAAGTTGCGATGAGGAGAAGATAGGTCGTTGCATCAATAAAACGAAGATGCAAAAATGAAGACACCTCGTCTCAAATCCGAAACACATGGACCTGAACGCACTGAACGACTTCGCACTGGTCGCAGCGAATGGCGGCCTCGGAAAGGCAAGTCGCGCGAGCGGAAGATCGAAGGCGACCCTCTCTCGGCGCATCGCAGACCTGGAAGAGCAGCTCGGCGTGCGGCTCATCGAGCGCAGCGCCCGCGGGCTCAAGCTGACGGAAGCCGGCCAGATGCTGATGGATCGCACCGAAGGGCCGATGCACGAGGTGGCTGATGCGATGACTTCCGCGCGTGAAGGCTTGTCGGTGCCGCGCGGGCGCTTGCGCATCGCCTCGCCGGTGCTGTTCTCCCAGCTGGCGATGGGGCGCATCTGCGCCGGGTTTTGCGCGGCTTACCCGGAGGTCACGTGCGAGGTGGTGGCGGACGATCGCATGGTCGACCTGGTCGAGGAGCAGTTCGATGCCGCGATCCGGATCAATCCAGCTCCGGACAGCAGCCTGGTGGGCCGGTGCTTCGCCAAGGACCGGCTGGTGGTCGTGGCGGCGCCCTCCGTGCCTGTGCCAAAGCCAGGCAAGGGCAAGGTCAGCCCGGTTCCCGGCATCGTCTCAACAAACTTCCAAGCCGGGAATTGGACACTCGACGACGGACGCCTTGTCGTGGAGCCGATGCCTCGGCTCAGGCTTTCCTCGTTCCTGATGATTCGCGACGCTGCGGTCGCTGGCGCTGGCGCCGCGCTCATACCGCAGTCCATCGCATGGAACCAGCTCACGCGCGGAGAGCTGGTTCAGTGGGGTGTGGTGTCGGGCGTGGAGCCCGCGCTTTGGGTGCTGCATACCTCGCGGCGGCTTCCCGCGCCGAAGGTCCGGGCGTTCGTCGAATTCATGTGCGCGCTGTATCCGCAGGGCTCTCTCGTACTGAACGGTTAGAAGACCGGCAACGCCTCGTCAATCCGCGGTTGCGCCCGACTTCTTCACCAGCTCGGCCCAGCGCGGAATCTCGCGCGCCATGTGCTCGCGCAGTTCCTCCGGCGTGCTGGCGGCGATGTCCATCGCCAGCTGGCCGGACAGCTTGGCCTGCACGTCGGGCTGCTTGAGCGCCTTCACGATCTCGGCATTCAGGCGCTGGATGATGGGCTTGGGCGTGCCCTTGGGCGCATAGACGGCCTGCCACGACGACATCTCGAAGCCGGGCACGCCGGACTCGATCATGGTCGGCAGCTCGGGCACCAGCGCAATGCGCTTGCCGGTGGTCACGGCCAGCAGCTTCAGCTTGCCGCTCTTGACGAGAGGCAGCGCAGCGGTCACCTGGTCGAACATGAAGGGCACCAGGCCTGACGCCACGTCGGTCATGGCCGGCGGCGTGCCCTTGTACGGCACGTGCGTGAGCTTCACGCCGATCATGTCGGCGAACATCTCGCCCGCCAGGTGCGTCGAGGTGCCGGCACCCGACGAAGCGAAGGTGCGCTTGGATTCATCCTTCTTCAGGAGCGCGATCAGCTCGGCCACCGAGTTCACGCCAAGCTGGCTGTTGACGATCAGCACGTTGGGCAGCCGCCCGACCAGCGACACGGGCTCGAAGTCCTTCACCGGGTCGTAGGGCAGCTTCTTGTAGAGGCTCGCGTTGATGGCGTGCGTGCTGATGGTGCCGCCAAAGAGCGTGTAGCCGTCGGGCGCGGCCTTGGCCACATAGGCCGCGCCGATGCCGCCGGCCTGGCCCGGCCTGTTGTCCACCACCACCGACTGGTGAAGGCTCTCTCCCAGCTTGTTGGCCAGGATGCGGCCGACGATGTCGGTCGAGCCGCCGGCCGTGAAGGGCACGACGTAGGTGATGGTCTTGGCGGCGGGCCATTCGGCCTGCGCCAGCGCTGCGGCGGGTGCAAGTGCGAAAACGGATGCGGATGCGGCGAACAGCAGTCGCGCGGCGCGCTGGATGAAGGGCATGGTCTTGTCTCTCTTTGTCGATGTGTGTTGAAAGGGCGAGCCGTCAGCGGCCGCGGGCCTGGCGCCAGGCCGCGAACTCGGTGCGGCTCTGCTCTTCGGTCGGCGGATAGAGGCCGAGGATGGATCGGCCTTCGAGCACCTTCTCCTGCACGAAGTCTTCGAACACGGTCATCTCGGTGGCCTCGGCCGCGACTTCGTCGGCAATGTCGGCCGGAATGACGATGACGCCTTCGGCATCGCCCACCACCACGTCGCCGGGCCATACGGCCACGTCGCCGCAGCCGATCGGCACGTTGATGTCGATGGCCTGGTGCAACGTCAGGTTGGTCGGTGCGCTCGGTCGCTGGTGGTATGCGGGGAAGCCGAGCTTGGCGATGTCGGGGCTGTCGCGAAAGCCGCCGTCCGTGACCACGCCGGCCACGCCGCGCTTCATGAGCCGGCTCACCAGGATGCCGCCGGCCGATGCGGCGCGCGCGTCTTTGCGGCTGTCCATCAGCAGCACCGCGCCCTCGGGGCACTGCTCCACGGCCTGGCGCTGCGGATGGCTGCGGTCGTTGAACACGGTGATCGGATTCAGGTCTTCGCGCGCGGGCATGTAGCGCAGCGTGAAGGCCTCGCCAACCATGTTCGGCAGCGCCGGGTTGAGCGGATGCACGTTCTGGATGAACTGGTTGCGCAAGCCGCGCTTGAACAGCGCGGTGCACAGGGTGGCGGTGCTGACCTTCGTCAGCTTCTCGCGGGTCTGGGGATTCAAGTGGGTCTCCGTTCAGGTCTTCAAAAGATGTCCGGCTCGGGCACCGGCCGGCCGAAGGTGGTTTCGAGAAAGTCGAAGTCGCAGCCCTCGTTGGCCTGCAGGATGTGGCGGCCGAACATCCAGCCGTAGCCGCGTTCGTAGCGCGCAGGCGGCGGTGTCCAGGCGGCCTTGCGGCGGGCCAGGTCCTCGTCGCTCACTTCGAGATGGATCGTGCGTGCGGGCACGTCCACCGTGATGCGGTCGCCCGTGCGCACCAGTGCCAGCGGCCCGC
>Ga0065714_10065431_pt1 | contig 10123 bp, 13 predicted proteins | sample MisRhiReplicate2_FD_59101 | JGI IMG/M metagenome (GOLD analysis project Ga0065714, IMG submission 59101) | Miscanthus rhizosphere microbial communities from Kellogg Biological Station, MSU, sample Rhizosphere Soil Replicate 2: eDNA_1 v2... | ecosystem: Host-associated > Plants > Roots >... | reverse complement strand
GGGCAACTTCCTGGATTGGCCGCACCCGCGCCCGCGCATCCGTTATCACCGATTCGAGCGCCGCCCGTAAGGCCGAAGCTACGAACCGTTCACTAACCAAGGCGCTCGACGCGGGCAGGGGGTGACGGGTGTCTAAGACCCTGACATTCCCTGACATTGAGGACTTGCTCGCCACTCATTTAGCGGCGGCCCTCGGCGTGCCTGCTGGGACTCGTGCGGCCCCGGAGAGTTCGTTTATCCGGGTGCTGCGTACTGGTGGTCCGCCTGCTACGAGGGTGTCTGATAGCCCGCAGGTGACGGTTGAGGCGTATCACCGGCTGGAGTCGGGGGCTATCAACCTGTTGGAGCGCGCCCGTCTCGCGTTGATGGAACTTCCAGGGACTGCTGTGGATGGCTTCCGCGTGAAGTCCGCCGAGATCATAGGCGGGCCCTCGAACCTGCCCGATCCCACCCATGAATCCCACCGCTACACCTTTACCGCTGTGGTCCAGATCCGCGGCAAGCAACCCACCTAAGGAGCAATTGTGAAGATCACTCTCGCCCGGGAATGGACTGACGCCAATGGCAAGGCCCACAAACCGGACACCACTATCACCGTTCCGGTCACTGTTGGCCGTGAACTAATCCTCCTCGGCGCCGCTCGTGCCGCGGACACTGAGAAGGAGACCAGCAAGTGACTAAGAACCTCGCGAACATTCGCATCTACGGGGATCAGGATTCCGTCGTCTACGTCGCGCCCAAGGGTACGACTCTGCCGACGACCCTTGCCGCGCCGGGCGTCGGATTCCAGGACCTCGGCTGGCTGAGTGAGGACGGCGTTGACGTTACCCGCGAAGTCTCTTCGACGGACTTCACTGCTTGGCAGGGCGGCACTATCGTCCGGTCCAAGGTCTCGGGCGTCAAGGACACGATCAAGGTCACATGCCTTGAAGAGACGGCCATCGCGCTTGGCCTGCTGTACCCCGGTTCCACGTCCGCAACGCTTACGGGCGTCACGACGGTCACCGTCCCCGGCGGTTCGAACTCGAACGAGAAGGCCCTTGTTGTGGACTTCATCGACGACGACGTGACTAAGCGGTACGCGATTGCCCGCGCTGAGGTGACCGGACTCGGAACTGTCAGCCACAAGAACAGTGACATGACGATGTATGAGTTCACGTTCACGATCTACGGCGGATTCACCATCATCACGAACAACCCGGCTGTCGCAGTCGCCTAACAAAGACCGGCGGGCGGGGTATTCCGTGGTGGTTTCCCCCGTCCGCCTCACCAATAAACCACCACGAAAACTTTAGGAGAAACCACCATGACTGCACGTAAAGCACCACAGGACCACCTCTCCCCCAAGGCTGACCTCAACGCGGAGATTGTTGAGTTCGACTTCGAAGACCTGCATCTCGTCGCGGACGGTGACGCCGTCACTGGCGAGATCATGGAAGAACTCGCCGCCGGCAACCTGCACGTCTTCCTCAAGGCCCTGCTTGGTGATGCTGGCTGGGACAAGATCAAGAAGCTTCCCGTCCGCAAGTACAGGGACATCCTGAACACGTGGTCTGAGGCCAAGCAGAGCGCGGGAAACTCCTAAGCCTCGCGTATCTCCTACGGGAGTACCGCGGGGCTCTCCGCTCCGACTTCAGGCACTACTACGGGATGGACCTCCGCGAGGCCCTGCGGGGGAACCTGTTCGACCTAGCAGACCTGGCGGTAAACATTCCGCCGGGCGCGGCTGTCTGGCGTGAGCATGGAGGCCCGCTCGCATGGTCACAGGCCGAACACTTCGCCGCCGCGCAACTGCACGCCGCGAACGTCGCCAACTGGCAGCGCACCAAGGCCGGCCAGAAGGGTTCCAACCCACCCAAGCCCATCGAACCACCCAAGGGCCGCAAGGAACGGGAAGTCGGATCCGCCCGACTCGACGCCAAGGCTCAGGCATTCCTCGCACGTCAGAAGGCACGCGAACAAGCAACTGAATAGAGGTCCTTGTGGCAAGCGTCGAACTGGCTACCGCGTACATTTCGCTGGTCCCCACCATGAAGGGAGCCCAGGGCTCTATCGCACGGGAGCTCGGCGCGGTTGACGCTGACGGGATCGGCAAGGGTATCGGCGGCAAGATGGGCGGCGGTATCGCCGGCACCCTGAAAGGCCTTGTGGGTCCAGCCATCGCAGCAGCCGCAGCGGTAGGCCTCGGCAGCTACATTGCCGAGGCTGCCGCCGCGTCTGACGCTACGGACAAGTTCAAGTCCACGATGAACTTTGCCGGCATCGACACGTCCGGCATTGAGGCTGCTACTAAGGCCGCGAAAGCCTACGCGGATCAGACCGTTTATGACCTGCCTACCATTCAGGCGACCATGGCGCAGCTCGCCTCTAACGGCGTCTCCGGGTACACGGAGCTCACTGAGGCTGCGGGCAACCTGAACGCGGTTGCTGGCGGTAACGCTGAGACGTTCAAGAGCGTTTCGAGGACTCTCACCCAGTCTGCGGGCGCGGGCAAGCTCATGACCGAAGACTGGAACATGCTCGCGGACGCCATCCCCGGCGCCGCTGGTCCACTGAAAACCGCACTTCAGGACGCGGGCGCTTACACGGGCAACTTCAAAGAGGCCATGGAAAAGGGCCAGATCACTTCCGAGGAGTTCCAGGCTTCACTCCTGAAGCTCGGCATGGACCCTATCGCGGTTGAGGCGTCACGGTCTGTGACAACATTCGAGGGCTCCATAGGTGGTCTACAGGCCACGATCAACTCCGGGCTCATGGGCGCACTGGATGCGCTGAAGCCGGCAATCACGGGTGCGATAAACGGCGTCTCCGCCGGGCTAGGCTCGGCGTTCGGCTGGATCGGTAACGCATTCACCGGCATGGAGGACCTGATCGTAAACGGCGACTTCACTGGGGCGCTCAGCAAGGCGTTCGGCGTCGAGGAAGACAACCCCGCGGTGGGGTTCATTCTGGACGCCCGAAACACCATCGCCGCAGGACTTCCTGGAATCAAGGCGCTCATCACGCAGGGGGACTTTCAGGGCTCACTTACCGAGGCGTTCGGACTTGAGGAAGACAGCCCGGCGGTAGGGTTCGTCCTGCGGGCCCGGGCGGTGTTGAGCGAGGGTATTCCGGCGCTCAAATCCTTACTGGTTGACGGCGACTTCACGGGGGCGTTTTCGCGGGCATTCGGTGCTGAGGAAGATTCCCCGATCGTGGGTAGTCTGCTGACGATACGGCAGGCTGTCATGGACACGTTTGGGCAGCTTGCAACCGCAGTCGGCCCGCTTATTCCCAACATGGTCGCGCTATGGCAGGCCGTCTCACCGATATCCACAATCTTCGCGGCCCTCGGCCCAAGTATCGGCCCGCTCGTGGACATTATTGGCACACTGGCGACGTCAGTCGGCGGCTCGCTGGTTGCGGCGGTAACAGGCATCCTCCCTGCGATACAGACACTTCAGGGCGTGTTTATCTCGCTGTTCACGGACGTGCTCTCAACGGTTCTGCCGGTGATTGTGCAGCTCGTCACGATGTTCGCAGGAACGCTCGCCACACTGGTCCCGATCCTGGTCCCCATCGTTGTGCAGATCGCGTCCCTCGCGGCGACCCTCATAAGCCAGCTCGCCCCAATTTTCATGCAGTTAGTGTCCACGATCCTGCCCATGGTGGTAACGATCTTCGGCGCTGTGTTGCAGGCTATCGGCCCGCTGATTGGGATGATCGCCGGCCTTCTGATCCCGATAATTCAGGCGCTCATGCCCGTTGTGATTACCGTCTTCGGCGTGATCGCCAACGTGATCGGATCCGTGATGCAGATCGTCATGGGCATAATCCAGGTTGTCACGGGGATCATTTCCGGGAACTGGTCGCAGGTCTGGGAAGGCATCGGCAATATCTTCGGCGGCATCTGGAACACAATCGTCGCCGTAGTTTCCGGTGCCCTCCAGATCGTCGGGCAAGTTGTCATCTCAGGCATTGGCATGGTGATGGGCTTCATTGGCGGTGCGCTCGGCAATATCGGCCGCTTCTTCTCTGACACATGGAACGATGTGGTCAACGGTGTTTCCTCGATGATCGGCAGCGTTGTCGGGTTCTTCTCCGGCCTTATCGGAAAGATCACGGGCGCTATCGGCAACGCGGGCTCGGCGCTCTTTAGCGTCGGCGTGAACATCATCCAGGGCCTAATCAACGGCATCGGTTCCATGATGGGCGCTATCGGCCGTGCGGTTCTGAATATCGTCCCCGAGGCGATCCGCGGCCCGTTCGAGGACTTGCTCGGCATCCACTCCCCGTCGCGGGTGTTCCGCGGCTACGGCGTGAATATCGGTCAGGGCTTGATCCTCGGCATCGGTGACATGCACTCAGATATCGAGTCAGCCGTGAATGGCATGGTCACCGTGCCGGCGGCCCCGGCTTATGGGGCATCGACTGCGTCCGGTGATTACCGGACCTCGTCGGGCATGTCTCGTCCCGGCGTGACCATCGGCACGGTCAACGTCCGGGATGAGCATGAAATGGTCCGCCTCATCGAGACACGTCAGATGGATTCGCTAGCGGTTTACAGATAAAAGGGAGCCCTAATTGGCAAACATCGTCTATGGCGCACCTTATACCCCGCCGGTAGCGGAAGCCCCTGCATGGCCTGGCCTGTCTATGCAGTGGGTGGCTAAGGGTGTGGAGTGGCCCTTGACTAATCCGGAGACGGGATTGTTTATGCTTCCCGGTGTGCGTGGGCTGGGTTCGGTGGCGAGTGATAGGCATTCGTCGTCGTCCCCTGCCGTCGCTGGTTCACGGTATGAGGGGAGCAGCATCCTTGACCGTGAGGTTTTTTGGCCTCTGCATATGTGGCATGACGGCGGTTCGGTTGAGTGGATGCTTCGTGACCGGGCGTTCTGGTCAACGATGGACCCCGAGGATACGGGCCGCTGGGTTGTGTCGCATCCCGACGGTGCTCACCGGTCTTTGACGCTGCGGTTCCTCAGCGATGGGGATAAGAGCAGCGCCCAGGATCCGATGTCGTCGGGCTGGGACTCGTACGGGATAACCCTCATCGCTGAGCAGCCGTTCTGGGAGGGCGACCCTGTCGTTAAGTCGTGGAAGAACCGGACCTATGCGCCTTTCTTCGAGCCTGACGGCCCGCAGCTTGTGAACATCGCGGCCGGTTCGGATGCTTCGACGGCGACCATTGACAACCCGGGCGACGTCGAGTCCTACCCTGTCTGGTTCCTGGATGGGGATATGACGGACGCGGCCGTGGGCGTGGGCGGTGTCGTCGTGGACGTGCCGTTCCCCATCGCGGACGGTGAATGCCTGATCATCGACTCGGACCCGGACCTGATCGGCGCGACCCTGTACGAGATCAGTGCCGAGGAGATGGCTCTACCGGCGGAAGATCGGAAGAAACCATCCGAACGGGTCGTTGGTATTGACCTGTTGAACCCGGTGGACATGTCCGCAGCTTTGGGGGAGGCGGACTTCGCACCCATCCCCGCCGGAGCATCTGTCCCCCTGTCTCTGACGATTACTGGTGTGGGTGCTGTTGAGGCCCTTCTCCCGACAAGGTACCGGAGGCCATGGTGAGTGCTTTCCGGATCTCGGTTTATAACAAGGATCGGGTGTTCCAGTGCCAGATCGGCAACCCGTCTAGTTTGACGGCCACGGTTCGGCATAACCTGATCAGCACCTTGACCATGGCCGTCCCGTTGAGTCACGAGCGGCTGCCGGAGCTCATGGCGGATGGCGCCCGACTCCGGGTGACGTTCAAGGGTGAACTGCTGATGTCCGGGCCGATCACGGGCGACAACCTGGAGACGGACGGAAAATCCGGGAAGTATACCGTGACCATGGAGGATGACCTCCGGGTGTTGTGGGACATCGCCGGATGGCCTGTCCCCGCATCGGCCATCGGCGCCCAGTCCGGCGCGGAGTACCGGACGTACACCGGGAACGCCGAAACCATCCTGAAAGCCGCCGTGACGGAGAACGGGGTGACCCGCCTAGCCGTCCCCGGCCTGACCGTGGCAACGAACCTCAACCGTGGGGCGACCATCCCCGGAGGTGTGCCGTTGCGTATGCATCCTCTCGCGGATCAGATGTTCCCCGCACTGGAGGATGCCGGGATCGGGGTCACTGTGAAGCAGCAGGGCGCCAACCTTGTGCTTGACGTGTACGAGCCGGTCACGCACCCTCGCACGCTGAAGATCTCCGGCCGCACGTTGAAGCAGATCAGCATGACCCGGACCAGGCCCAAGTCCTCCCGCGTGATTATCGGCGGGCAGGGCGAAGGAACGGCCAGGAATTTCCGCTACCTCGTGGACACTGCCCGTGAAACCCAGTACGGGATGCGGGCCGAAACGTTCCGTGACGCCAGGGACGACGACACCCCGGCCGTCATGGATGCCCGCGGACAGGAAACCCTGACCGAGAACGGGCCTAAGAACGGGGTATCACTCACCTTGGCTGGCTCCGGGATCTTCAAGTACGGTCCCGGTGGTTTCCATGTCGGCGACCGGATCCCCGTCGAGGTAGCTGACGGTCTGGTCATCACCGAGGTTATCCGCGAATGCACCCTGACATGGGTGTCCAAAGACTATGCCCGCGTTGACCCGGTTATCGGTGAGCGCACGAACGACCCGCAGAGGGTCACAGCCCAACGCCTCGCCGCTATTGCTCGCGGCCAACGAAACCAGGAGCGCCGATAGATGCCGGTCACTTTCACGTCCAACGGGTATGACACGACGACCACGAACCCTTACACGGAGACGGCGTGGGCTGACGCGTTCCCGTCCATCGGCCTCGCCCGGTATGGGGTTAGGTCGCCTCTGGATTGGAAGGTCACGGCCGTTTCAGGGCAGGACCGCACCGTGTCTATCGCCGCCGGCCGCGGGTACGGTCACGGGGTCACGGATAAGACGGTCGCGAACGAAACGATCCAGCTCGACACGATCTCCTCGGGTTCCCGCTGGGACCTGATTGCGGTCCGCCGTGATTGGACACCGACCGCGGGTGTGTCGCAGTTTGTGAAGGTCAACGGCGGCGCCACGCAGGTGATCCCAGGCGGCCGTCAGATTGGCCCGGGCAACATCGATGATCAGCCGATAGCTTTGGTGCAGGTCACGGCCGGGCAGACGCAGCCGACCGGGATCATTGACCTGCGCACATGGTCCGGTGACGGTGGCGGGCTGGTCGCAAACCATGACCTGGTCCGGTCCTACCTGAACACGACCGGCACGCGGGTTCTGATCAGCGGTATTGACTGGCACCGCAGGGTGGGCGCGAACGACACCCCGGAATGGGTGAAGTCAACGACGAGCCGGGTTGTGAACGGCAGCCTTGCTGACCTAAACACGGTGGCCGGGGTTACTGCGGTGACGACGAACAGCAACGGTGATGTGAGTATCCCCGTCCCGGCGCTGCTGGCCTCAGTCACGGCAGTTGTCCTGACCGACGCGGCCGCCCAAGTCGGCGGCCCGGTCCTCCTGAAATGGACCTCAGGGACGACGGGAACGACGGTCATCACGTGCCGGGCATTCGGCACCAACGGCTCGCCTCTCCCGAACTACAACCTGACCATCAGTTGGGCCATCTTCGGGCCGTCCTGAACATGACCATCAAGGGAGGACGCCAATGTGGACCCGCAGATTCTTGAACTGGTCAAGGCGCTTATCGCCCCTCTCCTCACGGGCGGCGGAGCCATTGGCTTCTACCTCCTCTACCGGAAGTTCGAGGCCGAACGGGCGGCTTCACTCCGGGAAGACAACAAGACTCTCCGGGAAGACAACAAGGAACTCCGCGAGGAGAACCGGAAGCTACGGGATGAGCTCAAGGGGGATGACGCATGACGCACTCGACTGAGAAGGAACCTTTCCCGCCCAGGTGGGCGTTCTTCGTCGCCGCGCTGATGATCCTTGCCGGTATTGGCTGGAATATTTACATGCAGTATTCGGCCACGCAGGACAAGAACACTGCACAGGCCAACTCGCAGACGCTCGCGCAGGACATCCAGACGGTCTGCGAAACCAACGGGAAGCTGTTGGTTGATGACCGGGACTTGTGCGCGAAAGCCACGCAGGTGCAGCAGAACCCTACCGAGGCGATACCGGGGCCGAAGGGTGACCCGGGGACACCGGGCAGGGACGGCGTAGACGGGGCTGATTCGACGGTTCCGGGGCCGCCTGGTCCTCCGGGTGCTGACGGTAGGGATTCAACGGTCGCGGGGCCTCCGGGGCCCGCTGGCAGTAACGGCGTGGACGGAGCCGCCGGGTTGGACTCGACCATTCCAGGCCCGCCCGGACCTCCAGGACCGGCCGGCGCTGACGGCGCGCCCGGTGCTGACTCCACAGTCCCTGGCCCACCGGGTGAGACTGGTCCGGCAGGCCCTCAGGGTGAGCAGGGCCGCGGCATTGCCACCGCTTACTGCGGAGACGACGGCCGATGGACCATCACCTACACGGACGGTGCCGCATCTGACGGCGGACAGTGCCGCGAAACCATCAAACCACCCATCGGGGGAACGCCATGATCTACCTTGTGAAGCCCTCGCGTGGCCACATCACACAGTGGTACGGAGCCAGGCAGATTGACGGCAACCCGCACGCCGGGCAGGACTACGCCTACCGCAACAACGCGACGGGCGAGATCTTCCCCGAAGTGTACGCCGCCGCTGATGGCGTGGTGTTGTTTGCCGGTGATGCGCGTGGCCTGTCGTGGCCGAACATCATGTACCTGAATCCGGACTTCAACCGCAGCGACAATGTTGACTCTTCGGCAGGGAACTACACGATCATCGCCCATAATGACGCGGCAGGGAATCGTGTGGCGCTCACCGGATACGGGCATCAGGAAGAGATCTGGGTCAGTGCCGGGCAGACCGTCCGCAAGGGCCAGCGCATCGGAACCGTGGGTGAAACAGGTTTCAGCGCAGGGAAACATCTCCACTTTGATCTGGTCCTGTACCCGTTCGACGTGGACGACGCCCCCTACTACGGCCGCGTGGATCCGAACCCTTACATCATCGGTGAGTGGAACTATGCCGGTGACATCAATCAGCAAGGCACCACCACCCAGGAGGACGAATTGAGCAAGGCAGCAGAGGAAGACATCGCACGTATCCGCGAAATTCTCGAAGCGGGCGAGGCCGAGAACACCCGCGCCCGCATCACATCCATTGACCAGCGCACCGCCCTGCTCGTCAGTGAGATCGCCTACGTCAAGAGCGACGACGAGCCGACCCTGTACGAGCGGCTGGAGGGCAACGTACTGCGACCCATCGGACTGACCGAGTGGCAGGCAACCGGCAAGCCCTACGTCACGTACCCGCGGGCCAAGTTCAACGAGATTTTCAAGGCCTGACGTGACCACCCCACGCGTTGCCCTGCTCGGGTTCACGGCGGGCGCGTCTGCCGCGCTTGGGGTTATGGCCGCTATCGCCATCCGATCCATATGCACCATCACCCGCGGACACCGCTGGTACCAGATCAAACAACTCTAGGAGAGCTGTGAATATCACCAATCCCAAGGTCCGCGCCTACATCTACGGAATCCTTGTCGCGGCCGGTGCTGTAGCGCTCGTGTACGGCCTCGTGAACGCTGAGCAGCTCGGAGTATGGCTCGCACTCGGCGGCGCCGTCCTAGGCCTGTCCAACGGCCTCGCACTGGCAAACACACCCAAAGGCAAGCACGAAGCCTGACCAGTAGCCACCCCACACCCGCAGCGCCTTCAGGGGCGCTTTTTTCATGCCTATTTGAAGGAGCGCCCCTGTGGCATACACCTATGACGAGATCTTCGCCAAGGACCCCAGCAACCCCGACGTCGTAGCCAGTGGCGCCACGATCACGATCTTTGACCCGGCAGACCCGACTAAGGCGCCCGTCCCGATCTTTGATGTGACGGGCGTGCCGTTGCCGAACCCGATCACCGTCTCAGCGGAAGGACTTGGCCCGGCGTTCTACTCCGAAACCCTGGACCGGGTTGGCTGGTTCGGTGCCGGGTTCCAGAACTACCTCACCTCCTATGAGGGGATGCGTTCGGAAACGCAGGCTGCCAAGACCGCCGCGCAGGAAGCGGCCGCTTCTGCGGGTGTTGCCGCGTCTGAGGCTATCGCCACGGTGGAATCCTCGTTGAGCGCTGCTGTTGCGGACG
>Ga0065714_10003033_pt1 | contig 10125 bp, 8 predicted proteins | sample MisRhiReplicate2_FD_59101 | JGI IMG/M metagenome (GOLD analysis project Ga0065714, IMG submission 59101) | Miscanthus rhizosphere microbial communities from Kellogg Biological Station, MSU, sample Rhizosphere Soil Replicate 2: eDNA_1 v2... | ecosystem: Host-associated > Plants > Roots >... | reverse complement strand
TGGGCTGCGTAGCGGCCCCAAAAATCTGACAATCATTGCCGATTTTTGTGAGTGCTACGCACTCAAGCGGGAGCAAGCTCCCTCGCCACAGGTTTCTCCGATTCAAGACTCTCTTAAGTGAACAGCATTGGGTATTTGGCCGGGCTTTGCGCTATCTAAAAGACAACAAAAATCCCCACAGTTAACCGAGTTCACCCAGGCGCTCGCGGACAAATTCATTGGCTTTGCGCGTCATCTGGTCCAGATGCCGGTCACGCTGTTTTTCCGCATCGAGCATGGCCCGCTTGCCGTGTTTTTGCAGCAGGTACGTATGAATCTGCCGCACCTCCAGCGAGCTGTAGATCGGCGCCACGTCCAGCACGGCCATCAAGCCGTCACTGCCGTGATCGCGGATGTTCATCAGCACTTGAGTACCGCGCACCCCCAGCACCTGAAAGCCCATGGCCTCAAAATACGGCACCTTGGCCACGGCGCACGTCAGCTCGGCATGCGGGTAGCGGCCGACCATTTCCTGCAGCATCCGCCGGGCAATGCCTTGGCGCCGATGGCTGACACTCACCGCCATATACGCGACACCGCATGCATCGGGATCGTCCTTGACCGGCAGGTACAGCAGGAAACCGATGACCTTCTCGGGATCGTCTTCGTCGGTCGCGACGAGCAACTCCACGGCAATCCCTTTCGCCCCGTTCAATGCTTCCAGATAGAGGTGAACCTCGTAGCCGATCGCGTACTGGTACACGTTGTACAACAGGTTGCTCGGCGCGATAGCGACCATGCTGATGTCAGTCAGGTAATCGACCACCATTTGCAGGATCTGGCTATTGATGTGCTCGGGGCACGGGGTTTTGAAATGGGTGATCTGGGGCATTGCAGGGGATGACTCCGAGGGGCGATGGCCGCCTATCATAGCGCGCCTGAGCGAATGACTCGCGTGGAGGGTAACGTAGGGGACAGTCGGCCGTTGTGCTGGATGTACCGGCCTCTTCGCGGGCAAGCCCGCGCCCACAGGATCTCTTGTGTTGCACCAACAGAGTGAACGACACAAAAAATTGTGGGAGCGGGCTTGCCCGCGAAGGCGTCAGGCGCAGCACCACCAACAGTGCTGACACCCCATGCCCCCCGGTTACCAGTCGTAAGTCATTTCTACCGAAGCCACCCGCTCCTGGCCGTAGTAGCAACCGAACGAGTAGTTACAGTCCGAGACGTACTCACGATCGAAGATGTTCTGCACATTCAGGCGGGTCTGCAAACCGCGCAGGCCGGGGTCGAGTTTGCGCATGTCATAGCTGATGGTGGTGTCGTAGACAACGTAGGACGGGACGTCGAACGAGTTGGCCGCATCACCCGGCTTGCGCCCGGTGTAACGCGCGCCAGCACCGAAGGTCAGGCCATTGAGGGTGGCCTGGGTGAAATGATAGTCCACCCATAACGAAGCCGATACCGGCGACTGGGCTTCNTTGCGGTTGTCCTGATTGCCCCACGTATCCTTGGTGTAGAACGAGTCCATGTAGCTGGCCGCCGCCANTACGTCCACATNGTCGATACTCGATTTCACTTCCAGTTCGACGCCGCGTGAACGCACTTCACCGCTCTGCGCCATNTACTCCGGATAGTCGTCGTCGCCGGTCAGCACGTTCTTCTGNTTGACCTCGTACACCGAAGCCGTGATCAGCGTCTTCTCGAACGGCTGGTACTTCACGCCCACTTCGTATTGTTCGCCCTTTGTCGGTTCGAAGGCCTTGCCGCCACGCTCGGGGGCGGCAGTGCCCAGGGTCGGCAGGAACGATTCGGAGTAGCTGACATACGGCGCCAGACCAAAATCAGTGACATAGGTCAGGCCCACGCGGCCGGTGAACTGACTGTCGCGTTTTGTTTCGTGGGTCGATGCCAGCAGGTCCTTGTTATCGACTTCCGACCAGTCCTGACGACCACCGATGGTCAGGATCCACTTGTCGAGTTTGATCTGGTCCTGCACGTACACACCCGTCTGGCGCAGGGTGTTGTCCCACTTCGTCGTCAGCTGTGGTGTCACGCTGCTGGTGTCGTAATTGTTCTTGCCGTACAGGTCGACCGGCAACACGTTGTTGGCATTGTAACCGTCGTACTTGCGGGTGAAATGGCGATAGTCAACGCCTACCAGGGTCGTGTGTTCCAGCACCCCGGTGTTGAATGTGTATTCCAGGTTGTTATCGACGGTGTAGGCGATGTTGTGCTGGCGCCAGTCGACCTTGGCGCGGTTGGCGCGGGTGAAATCGGTCACACCGTCAGCATCGGTGACGAAGCTGCGCAGGTAGAAGCCCTTGTATTGGTCGCGCACATCGGTGTAACGCGCGGTGGAGCGATACTTCAGGTCGTCGGTGAGGTTGTGGCTGAAGTCATAACCAAAGACGTACTGGTCGCGTCGGTAATCGTTGAAGTTTGTGTCACCCGAGAAGAAGTGACGGTTGATTCGCTCGCCGTTGGGGCCTCGTTCGAGCGAACCGATCCTTGGCAGCGACTGATAATCCGGCAGCCCGTCATCACGCTGAATCTGCGCCAGCAAGGTCAAGGCGGTGTCTTCAGTGGGCGCCCAGGTCAGGCTCGGCGCCAACAGCATGCGCTCGCTGTGGTTGTGGTCGACTTGTTCGTTGCCCTTATTGGCGACGCCGACGAGGCGATAGCTGAACTGCTTCTGATCGTCGATCGGACCGCTGGTATCGAACGCACCGTTGACCCGGTTATAGCTGCCCGCACCCAGTTTGACCTGGTTTTGTTGCTCGGTGGTCGGACGCTTGGAAACCATGTTGATCAGGCCGCCCGGCTGGTTTTGACCATAGAGCACCGACGACGGGCCTTTGAGCACTTCAATGCGCTCCAGGGTGTACGGATCGATTTGGGGCGCGCCGCCGAGGCTGCCGGCGTAAGGGATATAGGCACCATCCAGATACAACGGGGTCGGTGCGAAGCCACGGCTGGTGATTTCGTCGGCAATCGAGTTACGGTCGGTGAAACCGCCGGTGTTCAGCCCCGGCGTGTAGCGCAGGGCCTGGGTCAGGTTGCGTGCGCCCTGCACTTCTACCTGATGCGCGGTCACCACGTTGATGGTCTGCGGAACTTCGAGGATCGGCGTGTCGGTCTTGGTGCCGGTGGCGCTGCGAGTGGCCACGTAGCCATCGACCGGTCCGTAGGCTGACTCGATGGCCTGGCCGGAGATACTGGTTACGCCCAGTTGCAACGCCGCGCCCGACTCTACGACTGGCAACAGCGAATAGCTGCCATTGTCGTGACGCACCGCCTGTAATTTGCTGCCGGCGAGCAGTTGGCGCAACCCTGCATCAACCGTATACCGACCCCGCAACCCCGCCGTTTTCTGACCACCCGCATGGGCCGGATCGAAGGAAACGGTCACGCCGGCAATGGAGGCAAATTGAGTGAGCGCCAGGCCCAACGAACCGGCCGGGATATCGAATTGTGCTTCGACGTCAGTCTGCGCCCAGACCGGCTGTGCCACGATCGCCATCCCCAACGGAACGACCAGCGCCATGCCGAGCAACGCCGCATGCACCGCACGGTTCAAAGGTCTGGCTGAAGGCTTGAGAGAAGAAATACGGTGAGGGGGATTGCGAGGGGTCATGCAGTTTCCTTTCGCCCAGTGGCAGTGAATGGCGGCGTCTATTTGCGCCTCTACCTACAAAGTCGAATGAGAATCTGAATCAACAACCCCCTCGAAGTTTTTTTTCGGATAAACCCTCAAACCGGTTCCACACTGGCCCAATACCGGCTGAATCGCCGAATACGCACAGGCAAGGTCGAGGTCAGGTTATCCAGAATGGTGTCGGTATTGCCCAGATGGAACGCACCGGAGATGCGCAACGCCGCGATCGCCGGATCACACCCCACATGGCCGGGACGGTAACGCTGCAACTCCATGACGAAATCAGCCAGGGGCCAGTCATTGACCACCAACATGTCACGGGTCCAGGCATCCGCCTGGGGGTTGGCTCGCTGCACGGGGTCCACGTCGTCCTGGCGAAAACTCAGCTGCTGACCGGCGTTCACGCGTACGGCAGGGCCAGCCAGGTTGGCGGAACGTACCTCGACCGCGTGCTCCTGCACGCAGACCTGCGTGTGATCCGCTTCGCGACGCACGATAAAGCGAGTGCCCAAGGCGCGAATGCTGCCGTCAGCCGTGTGCACCACGAATGGCCGGGCCCGTTCGTCGTGGGCCGTTTCAATCAGTATTTCACCGCTGAGCAAGCGCACTTCGCGCAGGTTTTCGCTGTAGCGAATGTCCACGGCGGTGGCGGTGTTGAGTTGCAGCTGGCTGCCATCGTCCAGGCGCACGCGGCGACGTTCGCCGGTGCTGGTACGCTGATCGGCCATCAACGTCGGCAATGGCGTGGTGTTCCAGACCAGGGTCCCCGCCCCGCCCGCCACCAATAGAATCGACAAGACCTTGAGCACGTCACGTCGTTTGGCGCGGGCACTGGCCAATGTCGGTCGAGCGATGCCGGGCGCGACCTGTTCGAGTTTGTCCTGCAAGCGCGCAAGGCGCTCCCAGGCCTGCAAATGACGCGGATCACGCTCCAGCCAGCGCCGGTGCGCCTCGCGGAGGGCCTCGTTCGGCGCCTCGCCGCGCAAATCGACATACCAGCGGGCGGCGGCCTCGAGGGTGGCGTGATCCAGGGATTGGGAACGCGTCACCGCTCAGTCCTCAAGCAACAACAGGCAATGAGTCAGCGCGCGCACCGCGTGCTTCTTCACCGTCGTCACCGAGACATTCAGCCGCCGGCCAATCTCCACGTAGCTCAGGCCATCGAGTTGCGCCATCAGGAAAATTTCACGCGTTCGGCCACCGAGACCATCGAGCAATCTGTCGATTTCCATCAGGGTTTCGATAATCAACGTGCGGGTTTCAGGTGAAAACGCCAGCGGCTCCGGGATGAGCGCGAGGGTTTCCAGATAGGCTTGCTCCACCGCCCGACGCCGGAACATGTCAATCATCAAGCTGCGGGCAACCGTACTCAGATAGGCGCGGGGCTCGCGTAATTCCGGAGCCTTGCGCTGGGTCAGCACCCGAATGAACGTGTCCTGGGCCAGGTCCGCGGCATTGTCGATGCAGCCGAGTCGTTTGCGCAGCCAGCCGCAGAGCCAGTTGTGGTGGTCCTCGTAAAGCGTATGCACGGCGCGTTGCAGCGAGAGGTCGACGGAGGACATGAAGAAGGCCCAAAGACAAGGTTATTTGATAATGACTCTCATTTTCTTCCAAGGCAGTACATTTTGGCAAGGCCGGACGGCTGTGCAGTTCCTCTTGGGCGAGGAACTGCACGACGCACGCTTACTTCCCCAGCCCCAAACCCAACCGCCCAATGTCATTCAACTCATCGACCTTGAACGTTCCGTTCCAATGCTGTTCATAGTCCTCCCGCGGAAAATCACTCGGCGAAGCGCCAGCGCAAAAGGCTTTGAAAACAGCCTCCGCGTATTGCCGGTTTTTAGGGCACATCGGTGCCGCCGGCACGTACATCACATTCCCCCAGCCTTGCTGGTTTTGCACCGGTGCGACGCTGTGAATCACGTCGCAATGCCACCAGACGGAATCTCCGGCCTCAACGTCCGGAATCGGACTCATGCCATCGATCAGCAAGGGATGCCACTGTTTCGAGACCGGCAACACTTTGCCAGGCGCAACCCCGCACAGTTCATCTTCCGGCACATCGTCAAGCAACGGTCGCAGCAGCAAGTAAGCCATGGCCTGGGGAATCGGCAGCGTATGCAGCACGCCTTGATCGGCCTTCATATCGGAGAGCGCCGTCCAGCCCTGAAAGGTCCGGAACGCCGAACACTTCACCGTGTCCTTGTAGGCGTACTCGTNGACTTCNGTGCGATAGGCCGCATTCCAAGGGTCGTAGGANTTGAAGTCGTTGCNGTAGAGCTTGTCGAAGACCTTCAAGTAAGCCGGGTGCAACCAGCGCTCCAGCGCCCCCGAATCCGTATGGGCGCCGAGCCCTTTTGACGTGGTGCCCGGCGGGCGTCGGCGGACTCGATCGGGATACAGCGCATTCACGTCCGGATCAAACCATTGCCGACCTTCGGAATGGCTTTTCCAGAGACTGTTGAGGAAGGATTGCGCCGTCGCCATGCGTTCGTGCTGGCGCAGCTGCATTTGCGAGCGGGACCAATAAATGGGAAAGATCTCGGGACGCGACGCGTCAAGGTTGCCAAAGAACTGGTCGGCCGGGCCTCGGTAAATCGCATCGAACGCATTGTCATCCAGGTAGTCCAGCAAGCCCTTGTCCCAGGCAGCGACTTGCTCTGTGGGGAAGTGCCCTTTGATCACCAGGCAGCCACGACGCTTGATCATCGCCAACTCGTCGCCCGTGACCGCACCGTCGGCAATGGCCTGGTAATCGAGGATTGGCCACGCACTGCCGGCCTGGGCCTGTTGTGCTTTGATCGAAACGATTTCGGCTTCGATAAACGCACTGACTTCGGCAAAAAGCGCGTCCACGTCGCCTATTTGCGCACGCAAGGCGCGTTTCATCCGCACGATGTTGTCTCGGTAGTGTTCTGGCAGCACTGCACTTTCGAAGGCGTGATACTTGCTCATGGTGGCGACCTGGTTTGTGGGTTAAAAACCAGATGCACTTAACCATTCTCGCCGTTCTCGACTCAGTGGGTTTTGCAGCGTTCACCCATACGATTGTGGCGTCACGCGCGGGAGTCACTAGCGGAAATGATGCCCATGAAGTTTGCGAAACGCGCTGGGTGTCAGATTTTTTTGCGCCTTGAACTGGCGGTTGAACAGCGCCAGCGATGAATACCCCACCGTCTCGCAGATCAGCGAAACGGGGGTATTGCCTTGCAGCAACAACGAACACGCCCGGCCAATTCGCAGCCGGGCAATGTAGTCCAGCGCAGTGCAGTGGGTATGGCGTCGAAACATGCGATGAAACGCCGAGACGCTGATGCAGGCGAGGTCCGCCAGTTCGGGGATCGTCAGTGGCTCGGCGTAGTGAGCGTGGATGTGATTGAGCACCCGTTGCAGGCGCTCGTCCTCACCCGGCCCGCTCACCGATTCAGTCAGTTCGCCGGGGATGATTCTGCGGGCGGCGGTGTCCCGAGACAACCGGGTCAATACCTGTAGCAGGGAGACCAGACGCTCAGGCCCTTGCTGCTCCACCATCGCTTCAATCACCGGCCGCAATGCCGTTGAGACCTCATCACTGAAATGCACGGCGCACTGGGCGCTCGTCAATAACGCTTGCAGCGAAACCATCTCTGGAAACAACGCCACCAGCGAATCAGCCCACGCCTGGGAGAACCAGATGACCAGCGCGACATGCGGCTTGGCCGGGTCGATCAGCTCACCCGAACACCAACTGTGCGGTACGTTCGGCCCCAACAGCACAAGGTCCCCGTCGTCGTACAGCCGCACGTCGCTGCTTACATAACGATGACCGCGACTGTTGAGCGTCAGGGTCAATTCGTATTCCGGGTGATGGTGCCACTCAAAGGGAATGTCGTCGGGCAACCGCCGATTCAGCATTGACCAGGACGCATCGACGGACGTGGGGACTTTTTCGAAATGTGGCTTCATAGGTTAGGTGGGCATTTACATGCCGTGTGCTTCCCGATCATTGCGGATGAACTCCCGGTCAGCGGCGAAGACCACTTGGAGAGCCACACGCATGTTACTGCTCCGGCGCAACCATCCGAAACCGGATATTGATCTTGTCGGAGACGACTCCGTTGGCCCATTCACCTTCGCCGACTTTGAAGTCGCTGCGCTTGAGCGTTAACTGGCCATCGAAAATCCCGATGGCGTTCTCGGCCTTCAAGAGCACCGGCACCTCCACTTCACGGGTGATCCCCCTGAGCGTGAGTTTGCCGGTGATCGAGTAACGGTTGTGGCCCAGCACTTTCACACCGGTCGATTCAAACGTCGCCACTGGATACATTGCCGTGTTGAACCAGGCTGGTTTTTGCAGTTCGCTGTTGGCGTCGCTGCTTCCGGCATCGATGCTGTCGAGCTGGATGGTGAGCGCGGCGCGGCCTGCCGATGGGTTCGCCGTGTCAAAATCAAGCGTGGCCTCGAATTTGCGAAACGTACCGTACACCCGCGAAGAGAACTGCTTATACGTGAAGGAAATCGTGCTGGCGGTTTCATTGACCTGCGTGTATTCGACCGCCTGGACGCAAGGCAACGCGCCGAATGCAAGGGAGGCCACCAGCACGGTCGAGAATCGGTGTTTCATGGGATTCTCCGGTTGGGCTCCCGTCTTGAGCTGAGGCGCCGCACACGTGAGCCAGCGATAGGTGGACTAAAGCAAACAAACGTCGTTAATTCCACCTGCCGCTCAGACTTCCGACCACCTGTCGGCCCACACCAATGGCCGCCCGATACGGCCGCTGCCTGGGTGTTTAATGACTGTCCCAACACACCGCATCGGGAGACCTGCCATGAAATTCGTCATCATCGGAGGAAGCGGGCTGATCGGCAGCAAAGTCTGCAAGAACCTCCAGGACCTGGGGCATGAAGTCATATCAGCGTCACCGAGTTCCGGCATCAACGTCATTTCCGGTGAAGGCCTGGCTGACGCGCTCAAGGGTGCCGACGTGGTGGTCGACGTGGCCAACTCCCCCTCATTCGAGGATCACGCGGCGCTGCATTTCTTTGAGACCGCCGGGCATAACCTGTTCGCTGTCGAGAAGGTAGCCGGCACCAAACACCATGTTGCTCTGTCAGTCGTCGGCACCGAACGGATGCTCGACAGTGGTTACTTCCGGGCCAAAATGGCCCAGGAAAAACTCATCAAGGCCTCGGGCGTTCCCTACACCATCCTGCGGGCCACGCAGTTCTTCGAATTCATTGGTGCCATTGCTTACTCGGGTCGCGAGGACGGCAACACCATCCATTTAACGTCCGCCGCGTTGCAACCGGTGGCCTCGGTGGATGTCGCCGCAGCACTGACGGCTATCGCTCAAAAAGCGCCGATCAATCAGACCGTGGAAGTGGCAGGGCCCGATCGCCGCCCCATTGTCGAGTTCGTCAGTGAATACCTGAAACACACCAACGACCCGCGTGAAGCCGTCCCGGATGACACGGTTCCTTACTTCGGCGCTCCGATCAATGACAAGTCCCTCACGCCCGGCGATAACCCCATTGTTGGAGCGACCCGGTTTGAAGATTGGCTAGAGACCGCGCATCCCTCTTGAGTCGCTGGCGACGACCCATCACCATCACGCCATCCGCGCCTTCAAATACCCGATAAATGCCGTGGCTTTCGGCGATGGCAAATGCTCGCGCGCCGTCACGGCATTGAGGTCCTGCGGCGGCCCGATCCATTCCGGTAATACCCGGCACAACCGCCCTGCTTTCACGTCAGCCTGCATGCTTTGATCCATGCCCAGACTCAACCCTTCGCCGGCACACAGGGCGTCTTTTAAAAGGGCCGGATCGTTAGCGATGATCGATGGCTCGACCAGATAGTTGCGTAATTTGGCGCCGGCCTTGCGCAACGGCCAGACATAGCCGACGTCTCGCCGGGCCTGGTGCAACACCAACGTACGATGCTGGATCAGCTCGTCCGGTGTGGTCGGTTGGCCGTGACGCTCGATGTATTCAGGCGCTGCGTAGAGGCCCGTCGCGTAACTGGCCAATCGACGAGCCACCAGGCTTGAGTCCGGCAAGGCTCCCAGACGCAACGCCACGTCTATCTCCTCCCCGACCAGATCCAACGGCACATGAGTCGCCAGAATCTCCAGTTTGATTTCCGGATACGCCTGGCAAAAACCGGCCACCAACGGTGAAAACCAGCTGACCCCGAACGAGTACGGCACCGTCACCCGCAACCAGCCGCGCGGGACATCGCGCAGTTGATGCACCGCCAGTTCGGCGTGCTCCAGCGTGGTGGCGATGCCCTTGCATTGATCGTAGTAAACCGCCCCGGCCTCGGTGAGGCTCAACTGGCGAGTAGTGCGGCGCAGCAGTTGCACGCCGATAGCCTGCTCCAGTTCCCGCACCCGCCGGCTGACGGTGGTCTTCGGAATCTGCAAGGCATGGGCCGCGGCGGTAAAACTGCCCAGGCGCACCACCCGCACAAACACCAGCGTGTCATTCAAGTCTCTGATCATCGGCCC
>Ga0065714_10005428_pt1 | contig 10126 bp, 6 predicted proteins | sample MisRhiReplicate2_FD_59101 | JGI IMG/M metagenome (GOLD analysis project Ga0065714, IMG submission 59101) | Miscanthus rhizosphere microbial communities from Kellogg Biological Station, MSU, sample Rhizosphere Soil Replicate 2: eDNA_1 v2... | ecosystem: Host-associated > Plants > Roots >... | reverse complement strand
TCGAAAACTACAAACCTTATGACAAAGCGGGTGCTTACGGAATTCAGGAATGGTTTGGTTTTATGGCAGTTGCAAAAGTTGAAGGTTCTTATACCAATGTTATGGGCTTGCCAACAGCCAAAGTTTACGAATATTTGAGTACTTTAGTGTAAAAATTAATGTATGTTTTCTTTAAAAGAATATAGTCAGGAAATAATAACAACTGTAATACTTCTTCTAGCCTTAGTGGCTTTGAGAGTTATTATTGCCAAATTGATTCGCCGTTACGCCAGTACTAGCCAATTATTAGAGCACAGAACAAATTTAGTGATCAAATACATTCATATTTTGATGAATATATTGGTTACTATAAGTTTGATAATCATTTGGGGGGTTAATACTGAGGATATATTTTTTACTATTTCTTCTGTTACTACTGTCATTGGTGTTGCAATGTTTGCGCAATGGTCCATCCTAAGTAATGTTACTTCAGGAATGATTTTATTTTTCTCATTTCCTTTTAGAATTGGAGATACAATAAAAATTCATGACAAAGATTTTCCAATTGAGGCTGAAATTGAAGATATTAGCGCCTTCCATGTTAACTTAAAAACAAAAGAAGGAGAGCGAATTATTTTTCCAAATAACCTATTACTTCAAAAGGGAATTTCAATTATGCCGGCACATTACGAAGACAAAGAGTTTTTTGATTAAAATTTGAATGGGAATTTTATAACGTTATTACAGAAACGTAGAACGTCCTTTTAGGAAAAATTAAGAATTTTGTTTAGATCTATTTCAGATTGCTAAACCTAATTTCCACCACCAAAATGATCCGTTCAATTAAATTGCCTTTTTATGCAAAACTTTCACTTATACTTGTAAGTTTAATGTGTTTTGCTGCGATATTCTGTCTGGGAAAAGATATTATTACTCCCGTTTTAATGGCCTTTTTATTTGCCGTTTTACTACTCCCAATTTTCACCTTATTAAATGTAAGATTAAAATTTCCAAGGCACCTGGCAGCGATAATCTCTGTACTAATATTTGCGGCATTTATTGTTGGAATATTAGTTTTCATCTCTTATCAGGTCAAAGATATTGCTAACGATTTTGAAGCGATTAAAAAGAACACTAATTATTTTATTACCGAAATACATAAGTTTGTAAAGGAGAACTTTCACATCAGTATTGGCGAACAAAAAAAATATCTTGACACTGTTACAAAAGATTCTGTAAAAAATGGCGGTGCAGGCACTGTTGGTACTGCAATATTATCTATAACTGACCTGCTTTTAGACTGCACTATTATTCCTATTTATACTTTCTTATTCTTACTCTATAAAGATCATTTTATTCTTTTTCTGGCAAAATTAATAAATAAGGAAAATCATGCTGCTTTACAAGATATTCTGGCACAAATAAGACTTTCGATAAACAATTACATTGTCAGTCTGCTGTTGGAAATGATTATAGTTTCTATTCTGACAGGCTTAGGTTTGTGGATTGTAGGAGTAAAATATTTCATACTATTGGGATTAATAACAGGAATATTAAACCTTATACCGTACATCGGAATAACGATAGCTGGTGTTATAAGTCTGTTAGCTACTTTAACCGGTACACCTGATATGTCGGTAATTTTGAGCATCTTGCTTGTAAATGTTGTGGTTCAGTTGATCGATAATAATGTACTTGTACCCTTAATAATAAATTCGAAAGTAGAAATCAATGCTTTTGTCTCTATTATGGGAATTATCATTGGTGGTTCTGCAGCAGGAATTTCGGGCATGTTTCTGGCAATTCCGTTATTAGCAATTCTAAAAATTATTTTTGAGCGAATCGAATCTTTAGAACCATGGGGATATTTGATGGGAAATCATATGCCGAGAAAATTTACCTGGCGAATTAGAAAAGCTAAAATTGAAGCCAAAGTAAATCAGTAACAAGGATATTATTCTTATTTTACTTATATTCATACGAAAATCAATTTATTGTATAGTAAAAAAATACCTGAATGTCTCAAATTAAAAAAATAGTGTTTTTCATATTATTCTGCTTTTGTACGCAAATTGCTCAAGCCCAAGACAGTACAAAAAAAGAAGACAATAAAGGCAAAAAAGACACTACTGAGATCTATACAAAAATAAGAAATTACTCCAAAAAAAATAAGTTTACGCAAACGCTTCATAAACTCTTATTCAGAAGTAAAAAACCTCGAAAAAAAGAAGAGTTAATTATTCCTCATGATTCTGCCAATTACAATGGAAAAATCATTAGAAAAATAAATATTATTACTTTAGATCCATTTGGACATTCTCTTACTGATACTACTCAGGTACCCAAAAATTGGGGAGAAAGAACAGGAAACAGACTGCATTTAAAAACAAAAAGAATTGCAATTACAAATTTATTGCTTTTTAAAAGAAACAGCATTTACAATAGTTACAAAGTTCAGGAGTCGGAGCGTTTGATTCGTGCCCAAAAATATGTATCCGCAGTTCGGGTGACACATGAACTTGTTGGTGCAGCTTCTGATTCTGTAGATGTTACTATTCGGGTTTTAGACTCCTGGAGTACTATCCCGAGGTTTTCGATTTCGAGTAACCAGGTCTCAGTTGGATTTAAGGAGAAGGATTTTTTTGGGTCTGGTCAACAATTAGAATACCGTTTTACGAATCGTTTTGACGATGGACGAAACGGGCATAACGTAACGTATACAGTTCCTAATATTAAAAATACGTATATAGGAACCGCACTTCATTATGATATCGATTTAGACAATAATTATTCGAAAACAATAAATATTGAGCGTTTATTTTATTCCCCATTAACTAAATGGGCCGGCGGAATCTATGTAGGCCAAAACTTTCGAAAAGATTCTTTACAAGCTCCTGACATGACTTATGAATTTCAGCCTTTTAAATATAATTTTCAGGATTTCTGGGCTGGAAAAGCTTCCAAAGTTTTTGAAACAAAAAATGGCGGAATTACAAATTTGATTGTATCGGCAAGATTTCTGAATGTCAATTTCAGCGAAAGTCCCTCAGATCTATATGATCCTATGAATTTTTATTCAGATCAAAAATTAATTTTATCAGGGATAGGGCTTAACACCAGAAAATTTATAAAAGACAGTTATATCTTTAGAAACGGACAAACAGAAGATGTTCCTATTGGTCGGATTTATGGAATAACACTCGGTTATCAATATAAAAACACCTTTTGGCGTCCCTATGTAGGCGGGCAATTTTCATTTGGAAACTATTATAAATGGGGATTTTTCAGTACTAATTTTGAAGCTGGTACCTTTTTTCATCAATCTAAAACATATGAAACGGCATTTGCAATAGAGAGCAATTATTTCACAAAACTATATAGTATAGGAAAATGGAAACTTAGGCAATTCGTTAATCCGAGAATTGTTATTGGGGTTAATCGCGAAGATATTGTTGGTGATCAATTAAATATAAACGAGCAAAATGGTTTGGCTGGCTTTAACAGCGCCATATACGGAACAGATAAAATGGTTTTGTCACTTCAGACGCAAACTTATTCTCCTTATGCACTTTGGGGATTTCGTATGAATCCGTTTTTTAATTATTCAATTGCGGTTTTAGGAAGTCCAAATAATGCGATGGCGCGAAACAAAGCCTATCAGAAAGTGACTCTTGGTTTATTAATCAGTAATGACTATTTAGTTTTCAGTTCTTTTCAATTGTCACTGTCATACTACCCTACTATTCCTTTTGAGGGAGATAATGTTTTCAAAACTAATACTTTCGAGACTACAGATTATGGTTTGCAAAGTTTTGAATTAGGAAAGCCACGAGTTGTAGATTATAAATAGAAGTGAAAAAATTTTAAATTATTTTATTTTTTTAACTTCTTCAAAACAATTTAGAAATCAAATATTTACATAAAACTTAGCATCTTTAAAATCGTCAAACTGCGTATTTTATCCGACCAAATACATTATGTTTTCATTTTTGGCACAGTATATGAATATCCCTAAACAGAGTAACAATAAAACTTTAAAAAAAATGAAAACAATAAAAATAGCAATCGCCGGATTATTCCTTTTGGTTGCAAACGCCACACAAGCCCAAGTATCAATTAATGTAAATATTGGAACTCCTCCAGCTTGGGGTCCTGCCGGATACGCTGAAACGGAATATTATTATTTACCAGACGTTGAAGCCTATTATGATGTTAGAGCGTCACAATTTATTTATTTTGGTGGCGGAAGATGGGTTAGAGCAACTTACCTACCAAGACAATACAGAAATTATGACTTATACGGAGGTTATAAAGTTGTTTTGAATGACTACCACGGCAGAACTCCTTACACCTATTTTGACCGTCATAGAACAAGATATTACAAAGGGTATCATGGAGAACCTCAGAGACCTTACAAACCAAGACCGGTTTATGGTTACAACGATCGTCATGATAATCACAGAGACTACAAACATTATGATAAGCATGATCGTCATGATCATCACGATGATCACCACAANAAACACGATAAACATGATGATCACGGTCATGGAAGAAGATAATTTTTTGCTAAATAACTAGTAATCAACAAAAAAGAGTATCAATAATTTGATACTCTTTTTTTATGCATGCATAGTACATTAATCTTTCGTTAATTTATTGCAAAATTCACATAAATACATATAAAACAAGTAGTTAAGTTAAATTAGTCATAACATTAGGCTTACTATACTGAGATTGTACCCTACCTTTGCACCCAATTTAAACCAAAACAGATAATGAAAAAGAGTGTTTATTTATTTTCCTTTTTAGCAATGTCACTTTTCACCTTTTGTGATAGCAATGATGATACTGCTACGGATAATAAGGCAAAGGAGAATAATATTGAAATCAACAGTGATGTTACATCTTTGAATAAAAGATTAGACTATACAAATTCCGGAGTTATTTCCATTACAAATACTTCGACATCAAAATTATTAAAAAGCGGTCAAGCAACTACTGATCTTCCATTAGTGCAAATTGCTGAAGTAAATCCACCGACTGATAGTAATGGAAGAACTTTACAAGCCAACCACGTGGCAGTAAACGGAAATTATGCTTATGTTGCATACACAATGAGCGGTGATGTTTACTCTGGTGCAATTGATGTAATTGATGTTTCTGATCCATATAAACCTAAATTAATTACATCAGCATTAATTGCGAATACTGATATTACTTCTCTTACTTATTCTAATGGGAATTTAATTATTGCAGGAGCGACTGATATCGATAAAGATCAAACANTAACAAGCCCTTCAATTGTAATTAACATGCAATTGAGCTCAGGTTTACTTACTGATAAATANACTNTTAACAANCTTGAAGGAAAGGTTACAACTGATGTTGCTGCAAATTCGGCATCGTATTTTGCTGTAACTGGAGATGCAGGAAGTTTATATAAAATAAACAGTTCGTCTAAAACGGTTTCGGTAAAAGTGGAATTGGCAGATTTACGTACGGTAGCCGTAAGTGGTGATAAAATTGTTACTTTAAGCGGTACTAAAGGGGTAAATATTTACAACGAATCTACTTTAGCATTGCAAAAAACATTTTCAACAGCTGCAGATGTTAGCGGTGCAAAAAGAACGATGGACTTTGACGGAACTAAATTATTAGTTTCTGAAGGGTATAATGGTTTAGGAATTTACGATATTAACAGTGGTTCTAAACTGCAAACAATCGGAATAACAACTGCCGGAGAGGAAAATGTAACAAATGCAGTTTCGGTAAATGATGGATATGCTTTTGTGGCAAACGGTGCAGCAGGTTTAAATGTTTATCAGTCTGGTTCACAACTTAATCTGGTTGGAACTGTTGGAATTACAGGTTCATCAAATTATGTAAAATCCAGCGGTGATTATATCTATGTTGCCAGCGGAAAAGGTGGTTTGAAAATCATTAAGATGGAAAAACCAAATACAACATTTGCAGGCTGTTCACAGTACGGAGCTTACAATCAAAGTCAAAATTTGATTTTAAATTCAAATGAAATAAAATCATATTCAGGATCAACAGCTATTAGCTCTGTAATTATTAATTCAGGTGGAATTTTGACACATTGCGGATCAATAAGCGTTCAAAACACATTGATTTTAAATAGCGGAGGAACTTTCAATATGAGAGGAACTTTAGCTCAGGGTAAATACCAACAACAGAATCCAACGGAACTGATTATCAATAGCAATGCAACATTACAAATTGAAGGTTCGGTAGTAATCTGGGGAGATTTGAGATTAAACAGCGGCGCTAAAATTAATTTTATCGGAAACGATTCTTCCATTACCATCTACGGAAAAGTAACAAAAAATAGCGGTGTAACAATTACCGGAAATTATAAAGACACAGAAAGCAAATTGAAATAATTTTCTGTAATACTAAGAAATAACATATGATTTAAATTTTTTAGATCAATTCTCTTAAAAACTATCAGATTTAATCTGGTAGTTTTTTTTTGGAATAAATTTTGTTGAAAGAAAGTCGATAACTAAACATTAACATTTCATTTAAATACGGTTCAACAATTTAATTACTATTTTTGAACCTCTTTCAAAAACACCACAATACGCTATGCGAAAAATTCAGTTACAAATTCTCTTCTTTTTTTTAACAGGAATTTCGATTTCATTTGCACAACAACCACAAAAACCAAGTTCAGTTGAAATTTATAACCAAATAAAAAAATTGAATTTTTTAGGTTCAGTTCTATATGTTGCTGCACATCCTGACGATGAGAACACACGTTTGATTTCGTATATGGCAAATGAAATGAATGCCAGAACGGGTTATTTGTCATTGACACGCGGAGATGGCGGTCAAAATTTGATTGGTCCGCAATTGCGNGAATTACTTGGTGTTATTAGAACACAGGAATTAATTGAAGCNCGAAAAATTGATGGTGGAGAGCAGTTTTTTTCGAGAGCAAATGATTTTGGTTTTTCCAAAACTCCGGATGAAACTTTACAAATCTGGGATAAAGACAAAGTGCTTGCCGATGTTGTCTGGACAATTAGAAAATTTCAGCCAGACGTTATTATTAATAGATTTGATCACCGTTCACCGGGTACAACACACGGGCATCATACATCATCAGCAATGTTGAGTGTCGAAAGTTTTAAATTGACGAATGATTCTAAAATATATCCCGAACAATTAAAATTTGTAAAGCCCTGGCAGGTTAAAAGACAGTTTTTTAATCCGTCGTGGTGGTTTTATGGAAGCCAGGAAAAATTTGACGCTGCCAATAAATCCAAATTTACCAAATTAGAAACCGGCGTTTATTATACCGGAATTGGAAAATCAAATCAGGAAATTGCTGCTTTAAGCCGAAGCCGCCACCAATCACAAGGTTTTGGAAGCACTGGCGCACGTGGTGAAGAAACTGAATATCTGGAACTTATAAATGGAGAAACGCCAACAGAAAGAGATAATTTATTTGATGGGATTGATACTTCATGGAACCGCGTTAAAAATGGCAAGCCAATTGGCGAATTAATTTCGAAAATAATCTCAAAATACGATTTCAGTAATCCATCAGCCAGTATTCCGGATTTGGTAAAAGCCTATACCATGATTGAAGCTTTAGATGATGAGCATTGGAAACCTTTAAAAGCTTCAGCAATAAAAAATATTATTGCCTCTTGTGCCGGCTTATATCTTGAAGCAGCTGCCACTGAACAGGAAGCAACTCCCGGAAGTACTATTAAGTTAGCTCTTGAAGCGATTAACAGATGCCCTGTCGAAATGCAATTGACCAGCGTAACTTCTTTACCGGATAACAAAACAACTGTTCAGAATAGTATTTTAAAAAATAATAACGACCAGAAAAGTATTCTTCAAATACAACTTCCGGAAAATCTTGAATACACACAACCCTACTGGCTTAAAGAAAAAGCGAGCGTTGGAATGTACACTGTTTCAAATCAGGAAAATATTGGAATTCCCGATATTATCAGAGAAGTAAAAGTCGTTTTTAATATAAAAATTAGTGGTGTTGAAATTCCATTTGAACGTACTGTTGTTTACAAATATAATGATGGTGTAAAAGGTGAAATGTATAATTTTCTTGATATTGTGCCAGAAGTCACCACTTCAATTTCTGAAAGAGTATTGATTTTTAAAGACACCAAAAGCAAAATGATTCCGGTAAAAGTTCGCGCCGGAAAAGATGATATTACGGGAAAATTGCAATTAGAATTACCAAAAAGCTGGGTAGTTTCTCCAAAAGAAATTCCATTTTCTTTTAATAAAAAAGGAAATGAACAAACCTTTTATTTTGAAGTTACACCTCCGGTAAATCAGGAAGAGACTGTTGCAAAAGCAATTGCTATTGTTGACAATAAACGATTTGACAAAGACGAAACGATTATCGATTACAGTCATATTACCAAACAAATGGTTTTAAAACCAGCCGAATCAAAATGCATCCGTATCGATTTAAAAAATTCCGGTGATGCCATTGCCTATATTATGGGTGCCGGTGACGAAGTTCCCGAAAGTTTAGCGCAAATGGGATATAAAGTCACTATTTTAAAACCGGAAGAAATTACACCTGAAAGATTGGATTCTTTCAGCACCGTTATGACCGGAGTCCGTGCTTACAATACGGTCAATGCTTTGGCTAACAAACAAAAAATACTTTTTGATTTTGTGAAAAGCGGCAAAAATATGATCGTTCAGTACAATACATACGGCAGAATGGTAACCGATCAGATTGCTCCTTATCCGTTGAAAGTTTCAAACGATCGTGTAACCGAAGAAAATGCGAAAATAACTTTCTTAGCTCCGAATCATCCTGTTTTAAATACGCCTAATAAAATCACTGAAAAAGATTTTCAAGGCTGGACGCAGGAACAAGGCTTGTACTATCCAAATCAATATGATCCTGCCTTCACTCCTATTATTTCATCGCACGATAAAGGGGAATCGGCTAAAGATGGTGCGTTATTAATCGCGCCATACGGAAAAGGATACTATATTTACACTGGTTTAAGCTTTTTTAGAGAATTACCGGAAGGTGTTGCCGGAGCATACCGATTGCTTTCGAATATCATTTCATTAAAACAGCCAATAGAAGCTCCTAAACAAGAATTAAAGAAATAAAAATCAATAAAAATGGAAGCCAAAAAAGAAAAAAAATGGAAAAAAAGCTACACCTATGTTTTGGTAGCTAACGCCATTTACATCCTGATTTTTTTCTTAATCATGCAATTATATTCATAACCTATGCAACTATTTGACTGGATCGTACTGATTGTTACCCTTTTATTCATTGTTGGATATGGTTCCTGGAAAACAAAAGGAAGTAAAAACGTTGAAGATTTCATATTAGGAAACAATGAAACCCCCTGGTATACCGTAGGGCTTTCAGTTATGGCGACTCAGGCCAGTGCGATTACGTTTTTATCGACACCGGGTCAGGCTTATCATGACGGAATGGGGTTTGTGCAATTCTATTTCGGATTGCCGATTGCCATGATTGTGATTTGTGTGACATTTATTCCGCTATATCATAAAAATAAGGTTTATACAGCTTATGAATTTTTAGAGAAACGTTTTGACGTTAAAACACGTTCCCTTGCTGCAATTCTCTTTTTAGTACAAAGGGGTTTAGGAACCGGACTTACCATATATGCGCCGGCTATTATTTTGTCCGCACTTTTAGGGTGGAATTTAACCTTAATGAATATCATTATAGGAGTATTGGTTATTGTTTATACTTTTTCGGGAGGAACAAAAGCGGTCAACGTAACACAGAAACAACAAATGTTTGTGATTATGTCGGGAATGTTTATCACTTTTTTCCTGATTTTACATTACTTACCAAACGATATGACTTTTACCAGTGCGATGCATATCGCGGGAGCTAATGATAAAATGAATATTGTTGATTTTTCTTTTGATCCAGAGGAAAAATATACTTTCTGGAGTGGTATTACCGGAGGTTTTTTCCTGGCTCTAGCCTATTTCGGAACTGATCAGTCTCAGGTTGGTCGCTATTTATCAGGTAAATCAGTTCGTGAAAGTCAGATGGGATTAATAATGAACGGACTTTTGAAAGTTCCGATGCAGTTTTTTATTTTACTGACCGGAGTTATGGTTTTTG
>Ga0065714_10065427_pt1 | contig 10136 bp, 7 predicted proteins | sample MisRhiReplicate2_FD_59101 | JGI IMG/M metagenome (GOLD analysis project Ga0065714, IMG submission 59101) | Miscanthus rhizosphere microbial communities from Kellogg Biological Station, MSU, sample Rhizosphere Soil Replicate 2: eDNA_1 v2... | ecosystem: Host-associated > Plants > Roots >... | reverse complement strand
CGGAGCGCGTGGCTCTCTATCCGTTGATCTGGAAAAGGGGGTATGGCACTCGCACGAAGACGGAAGCGGTGGCGGCGTATTGGAATTGATTGCCTCGAAAACCGGCATCACACGTCGGGCCGAGCAAATGGCCTGGCTTGAGCAGCACGGCCTAAAAGAAAAACAGCCGGCCCCAAGTCCTGAAAGTCCTGATGTCCTTCCGGTCAGGGGCCAAGTGTCGGCTCGTTATGACTACACCGACGAGGACGGCAACGTTCTGTATCAGGTTGTCCGTTTCGAGCCAAAGGACTTTCGCCAGTGCCGCCCCGACGGAAAAGGTGGCTGGTTGTGGTCGGTGAAGGGCGTGCGTCAGGTTCCCTTCCATCTGCCGCAATTGCTGGACGCGCCGTGGGATACGCCAGTGTTTGTCGTGGAGGGCGAGAAAGACGTACTGCGCCTGGAATCGCTGGGGCTGATCGCAACCTGCAATGCCGGCGGCGCTGGCAAGTGGCCTGATGCACTCAATGAACCGTTGGCGCGCCGCCGCGTAGTGATTCTGGCGGATAACGACGAACCGGGACATAAGCACGCCGACAAGGTTTGTCGGGCGCTGAGTCTGGCAGAGGCCAAAGTTCGCGTGTTCCGTCTTCCAGGGTTGCTGCCGAAGGGCGACGTGTCCGACTGGTTGGACGCGGGTGGCACCGTCGAGCAACTGCTGCAAATGGTGGACGCTCCCTGCAATCACCAGTTCGAAGACGACGATCAGCAGCCAGTCGAGGAGCACTTCGAGCCCGGTGATGATGCCGAGGAAAAGCAGAGCCAGGCGTCTCTACTGGTGAAGTTCGTGGAGCAACGCTTCGAGCTGTTCCACGATGAAAACAAGGACGTCTTCGCCCGGGATCGTACGACGGGCGAAGTGCGTAATCTAGCCGCACGCCAGTTCCGAGATGCACTGGTCGCCGGATTTTACTCGGACAGCGGAAAGGCGCCCCGAGATCAATCGGTCCGGGAGGCGCTGGGCACCCTGAGCGGCCTCGGCCGATTCCATGGAGACTGTCAGGAGGTACACCTGCGCACTGCTGGTGCCGCTGGTGATTATTTTCTCGACCTGGCTGTACTAGGCAGTAGCCGAGCGGTCCGCATTCGGCCGGGTAAGTGGGAGATCGCCGAGTCACCCGAGGCCATGTTCGTTCGACCTGAATCCATGCAGCCGATTCCAGCTCCAGTTCCAGGTGGATCGATCGAGCAACTTTGGCTCGTGGCGAACATCCCGCACGGCTCCCGTCTGCTGGCCCTGGCTTGGCTGATCGAATGCCTGCGTCCTGATACGCCTTATCCAGTGCTGGAGCTGCTGGGCGAGCAGGGTAGTGCGAAGAGCACGACACAAACAGCGCTGCGCCAGCTAATTGATCCGAATTCCTGCCCTTTGCGCAGTGCTCCGAGGTCGTCGGAGGACCTTTTCGTTTCTGCTGGTGTGTGTGCGGTAGTGAGCCTGGAGAACGTCTCGCACTTGCCCGCAGCAACTCAGGATGCCATGTGCGTATTGGCAACCGGAGGCGGCTTTGCCAAGCGCAAGCTGTACTCGGATGCCGACGAAAGTGTTATCAGCGTGAAGCGCCCCGTCGTGCTGAACGGCATATCTGCGGCAGTCACGGCGCAAGATCTGGTGGACAGAACGATCACCATCGAGACGCCGGTTATCAGCGAGCGGCTGGAAGTAACAGACCTTTGGCGGGAGTACGAAGCCGAGCGTCCGTGTTTGCTGGCGGCGCTGCTGGATATTTTCGCCAAGGCGCTGGAGTTATTGCCGCAGATGCAAATCCCCGCCGACGATCGTCCGCGGCTGGTTGAATTTGCTCGCCTCGGTATGGCTGTCGCCGCCGCAGCAGGTCATGAGCCCGAGGACTTCCTGCACGAGTTCAAAGCCAGTCGGCAGGAAAGTCTGGCTCGCACCATTGACGCTAGTCCGGTAGCTGCAGCCGTAGTGGAACTGGTCGAGGCGCGTCCGCACGGCGTGACCGCCCCGGCAAAGGATATTCTGCGTGCCCTGGAACAGTACCGTCCAACCGGCTGCGATTCGTGGCCCCGTTCCGCTAAGGGGCTAGGGGACGCCCTGCGACGTGCTGCTCCCGCTCTTCGGCAGATAGGCATCGAGTGCAAGTCCCTGGGTAAATCTGGGGGGACGGTGAAGTGGGGCATCGGGAGAAAGTTATCGAAGCAATGTCCTGCAAGTCCTGATGTCCTGCCAGACGATCACCCCGAGCAGGACATTGGGACTTGCAGGACTTCGAGTCGGCAACTATCCCCCGACACCACCAGTACCTCGCCGGACATGGCCTTCGATGAATCCGACGCGGAGGCCTTCTGATGGGAGTTATCGACTATCTCCATGACCGTGGGTTCAGTGCCGAGGTGGTGGGCAACCGCTTATGGGTCTCACCATCTAGCAGGCTGACACAGGAGGAGCGCCGCTATATCAAGTTGCACCGTTTGGAGCTGATGGTCGAAGTTGTGGCCAACGATGGTGAAGCCCGCAGCAGTCACTGGACAGTGCTCGTGACTGGGTACAGCCCCTTCACAATGATCGTTGAGCCGATGACCCATACCGAAGCCTTGGCTGAAGCCCGAATGCTGTGGCCTGAAGCGAATGTAGAGTGACGTTTAGCCCGGATAACTACCGGGCTTTATACTTTTACGCAATTGATTGGTGATGATTTCGCCTGCATGGGTGTCAGGGAATACTTGACCAGTTCAGGTTGCCTCCAGACTACTTGATCACTGCTTTTGTTTTGGCGTAGATTTGCTCTTGTCGTTCCCTTAAGGGGGCGATGTTGGGCCGGTTCGAGTGACTCGACTGGTACCGTTTCTCGCCTTTCGGCGCAGCGGACTTCCTTTTTCATACAGGAGGCCGCCATGGCCGATAAATCTGTTATCAAACATCGTTTCGCTGCGTTCGATCGCCAAGGAGGCCGCTGCTATTACTGCGGCTTCCAGATGTGGCGCGATACTCCTGAGGCCTTCGCCCGACGTCATGGCCTTTCCCTTCGGCAGGCTAGGCACTTCCAGTGCACAGCAGAGCATCTAGTCGCCAGGCAGGATGGCGGAAGAAATACCCAGTCCAATATTGCTGCCGCCTGCCTGCTGTGCAATCAGCGCCGTCATAAGCGCAAGGACGCGCCTGAGCCGCAGGAGTACAAGGCTCTAGTGGAGAAGCGGCTGAGCAAAGGTGGCTGGCATCTGCTCCCAGCAGGTCCCCATTTGTTCTGATCACCAAGGTGGTCTTGGCTGCTCTGGAACACGGGAACCGATCATCCGACCCAAAGCTGATGGTGGCGACAGACAGAAATCGGCTAGGAGCAGACGGTCGTGACCACGAAAAACGATCAGACAAGGCCGTTTACTAGGGAGTGACGATCCGACGAAGTAGTTTTCACGGAAAATTCTCAGTACTCTGCACCGTACTCAAGGTTGCGCGTGAATTCTGGCTACACAAAAAAACCTAGACGTAATTTCAAAGATTCAACTATTACAAGGAGTAGTAAATGGTCGACTTCAAGAAAAAGCTAAAAAATAAAAGTGTCGAAAAGAGGATAGATCCAACTGAAATATACGACTCATTGGATCGAAGAAGCGAAGCAGGACCGCTGCGCCCCTCTCAAGAAACATTATTAAAAGAATGGCATAGTTCCCGAAGAAATTTGAAAGATAGCGTTGTAAAACTCCATACAGGTGAAGGCAAAACTCTGATTGGACTTTTGATGCTTCAATCTAAGCTTAACCAATCCGGAAAGCCATGCGTTTTCTTGTGTCCCAACATTTACCTCGCAAGACAAGTAACATCTGAAGCAAAAAAATTCGGCATACCTTTCTGCGAGATTGGTAAAGATCGAGAACTTCCAGACGAGTTTATCGCTGGGAAGGCCATCTTAATCACACATATTCAAAAACTTTTCAACGGAAGAACAAAGTTCGGACTCAATAACAAATCTGTGGAAGTCGGCTCCATTGTTTTGGATGACTCACATGCCTGCATTGACTCGATCAGAAGCGCGCTCACCATCAAGATAGATCGAAAACACTCTCTTTATGAAAAAATAATCAGACTTTTCGACCAAGATTTAAGAGATCAAGGGGAAGGCAGCTTCCTTGAAATTGAGAGTGGCAGTTACAACACTATGCTGCCAATTCCGTATTGGTCTTGGATAGACCGAAAGGACGAAATGATTCAGCTGCTACTAAGCCATAAGGACGATAAGGAAATTGCTTTTGCATGGGAGCTAATTAAGAATAATTTAGAGAATTGCCAAGCGTTCATAGCTGGAACCTACCTCGAAATATCGCCTATATTAATTCCCATAAATGCATTTGGCTCATTCGCTCGAGCAGAACACCGAATTTTAATGTCAGCTACCACGCAAGACGACTCCTTCTCGATCAAAGGGCTTGGCTTTGATATTGAGGCAATTAAAACCCCTCTCACCAACACCATACTAAAATGGTCGGGTGAGAAGATGATCTTAATTCCTACCTTAATCGACGCATCTTTAGACAGAGAAAATATTGTTGATTGGCTTGCAAAGCCAGATAAAGATCGCAGTTTCGGCATCGTATTCTTAACCCCAGACTTCTCAAATAAAACTCAGTACCAGCGTTTGGGCGCGACTGTTGCTGATACCGAAACCATTTTCGAACACGTTCAACAGTTGAAAACTGGAAAAACGGCTTCGTCCATGGTTTTTGCGAATAGGTATGATGGTATAGACTTGCCCGATGACGCTTGCCGCATTCTTATCCTAGACTCAAAACCCTACTTCGACTCTCTTCTCGATCGTTACGAAGAGGACTGTCGTACTGGTAGCGATATAATGAATGTAAAGATCGCGCAAAAAGTAGAACAAGGCTTAGGGCGCAGCGTAAGAGGTGAAAAAGATTACAGCGTAATCTTGATAGTAGGCGGCGATCTTACAAAGTTTATCAAAAGCCAATCTACTCACAAATATTTCTCCCCTCAAACAAAAAAACAGATTGAAATTGGCCTGCAGATTGCAGAAGATGCAAAAGCAGAACTCAAAACAAAGCCCAACGAGTATGAGGTTCTGGTTGATCTCATGAAACAAGCTCTTAGTCGAGATGAGGGCTGGAAAGAATATTATGTCGAAGAAATGGATGAAATAGCCAACACAAACCAGAGTACATCTTTGTACGACGTATTGAAAATGGAGTTCGATGCGGAAGTGGCGTTTGCATCTGGTAACGAAAAACGGGCGTGTGAAATAATTCAGAAACTATCAGACAAATTCCAGGAAGAGCCCGCCGAAAAAGGATGGTATGTACAACAGCTAGCACGATACACGTATAGCTTTAGCAAAGCAGACGCTAACACCATTCAAGGTACTGCCTTTAGATTAAACACCCAGCTTCTAAAGCCAAAAACCGGTGTTAATTACAAAAAAATATCTTTCATAAATGAAAATCGCATTTCACGAGTCCAGAGTTGGTTAAAAACATTTAACACTCACGAAGAACTTCAACTTTCTGCTAATGGAATTCTCGACAACCTTGCTTTTGGTGTTGCCTCAGAAAAATTTGAGCTAGCTCTTAAAGAACTCGGTCTGGGCCTAGGTTTCGAAAGTCAGAGGCCAGACAAAGAAATCAAAAAAGGCCCTGACAACCTTTGGTGTATTGGAGTCAACAAGTATATATTTCTAGAGTGCAAAAACGAGGTGGAATCGAACCGGGTAGAAATAAACAAAAACGAAGCCGGCCAGATGAATACACACTGCGGTTGGTTTGAAGAAGTTTACGGTGAAGCAGAATGCACTAGAATTCTGGTACACCCCACCAAAAAACTTTCATATCACGGAAACTTTACACACGACGTTTCGATTATGCGAAAACGCTCGCTTAATAAGCTAAAAGAAAGCTTTCGAGCGTTCATTATGGAACTACAAAAATTTGACATCCATAGCATTTCAACGGAACAAATTAATAATCTTTTAAATTTTCACAGTTTAGATCCAGACAATCTAACCAAAGTATATTCAGAAGCTCACACGAACTAAACTAACGACAGTCCTAAAGTACTATGGAGGAGTTCATAACTCCTCCATATCTCACCCGGCAATTACGATCACGAGTTCGGTATTTGTGTGGGGAGGCGAATGCGGCATCTGGAATGTGCTTGATAGCCCCTACATAGGGATTTGAATCCCTTCGCGCGCTTCTTAGGTTCGCTCCAAGCCCTTGAAAGCGCGTTTTTCGTACGTGCAATTTGAGTGTGCCACTGCCTATGGTAGCCCGAAGTCTGACCTGATTTTTCCCTAAACCTTTATCGCTAGAGAGAAATTCTCGTTAGTAAGCTATCGGTCAAAAGTAGTCAGCGGCGGGTGGTAGCTTCCCCCCAAAACCGGCTTAGGATGGAGAATAAATCTGTCAGCGGTTCACCACTTGCGTTCCATTGAAAGCAAATATGAATACGGACTATCTATTATCGTACGCCTTCTCTGACTTGTTAATAAGACGGCTGATGCTGTCAGCGAGATTCCCGCTCCGGCAACCAAAGCGATAGAGCTTGGGATACCTGCAAGGATTGCTACCGAGGCTGGGGCAGCTGAGAAGAATGAAACCTTTAACAACCCGTTAAGGCCCGCATCCCAACGTTGAGCCCGCAGAGACTCTCGGAGACTATGCATTGCTGGCAATACGTTGGCCTGATACTGGTCTGATACTGCTTGTCGCAGTGCCTCGATAGGTACCTCTTTAGGTAAGTCCGCAGTAAGACGTGCAATTTCTCGCCGGAATACAGCCAGCTCTTCCACGTGATACTTTTTGAACTTGAGAATTTCATTCACCGAGAGATGCTCAGGCAAAGAAACTCCTTGCACCATAAGGTCAATGAGCAAACTGGGGGCAACATCTGTTGGCAATGAGCGCCTCGGCCCAAACGCGTCAAACTGGCGGCCAACGCGTCGATCGCCAGAAGTGCCAAGCGGCTTTCCCTTACGCACAGCGATTGCCAATTGGTCTGCTGCAGATGACTCGGTTACCAAGCCCAGGCCTAGCCGTTCAGCCAATTGAGAGGCGAGGAGCGTCATGTAGAAATTTGCGAAGCCTGGTGCGACGTGAAGCCAACCGTCATCATTAAGCCCACGCTCAAGTTCTGAGCGGATCATGTATGGCAACTTTTCCGGATGAATATGGGTAAGCTCGTGTAGCTCATAAGACATCTTCTCGGGATGAATTCTACGAGTCGGGAATTTGTCCGTATCAAACATTACGCCGGCCGAGGCTGGGTCCGTAAGAAATTCGAGAACTTTTTCGGTGAGCTCCTCAACCTCATCCATATCCGATGAGACACGAACGGGATTAAGTACGCCTTCATCACTAAGGGCGCGAGCAAAATCATTTGAGTAAGGATCACGATGGGAAACGGGGACTATTGTTCGGATGGAGTCCCAGAACAACACCGCACTTCGTAGCCAACGCTCATTTTTTATGTCGATGTATGGGTAGTAAAGCGCTGTTGAGAAAGCTGTGGGCACCAGAATTCCTCCGTGGTGATTTTTGATTTACCAGCTGCCGTGCAGCTACATCAGTGTGGCATGGCACTCCCTTCGGCGTGTCAAAAACGGCGTGTCCATGGCCGGCTTCAGGCCTATTTCTGTCAGTGTTGACCGACCGATCGGGTCGATTGCCGTTTCTCGCGACCGCCTGCAATCGACCCAGGCTACGTAAAATCTGCCAGCGCATAGTTGGTCAGCCAGATCTGAAATTTGCGTAGGAATGCGATTTTCATCGCGGTTCAGACTGGAAAGCTCGCTCTAATACGTTTTCACACAGACTGGACCCATACCGGCCCATTATAGCCGGCAGATATTCATCCAGCGAACAGCTAAGGAAATTATGCCCCGTTAATTCTATCTCGCAGCGGGTGCTAATATTGATGTGTTTTTCTGTGACCCCGCAGCCCTTGGCAAGGGGGGAGGGGCAAATGAAAACACTAATGGATTGCTATGTCAGTACTCCGTCCTGATACCGACCTAAGTGTCTACACCCAAGCTGATTTTGATGCAGTGGCATTGCAAATTAATCAGAGACCACGTGAAACCTTGGACTTTGAAACACAGAGTGATAGGTTGCGTCGACCGGCTGAACCCGCCGTCCATTATTTTTGAATAGACTTGCCGTATGGCCGACATCGTAAATCATACGCTTTATCTCCCTCGATAAATCAAAAGCTCCACACCAAGCTTGTTAGCCATCTCTATTGCGGACTCAGTATAACCTTGAGTTGTAATCACACAACACCTTGTGCAGTCATAAAATCGACCACCTGCGCTAACTTGCATGATTGCATCAACGCCTACAGGAGAAGACAGGTTTTTGCATTGAATTCCGATTTTTTCAGAGTTTGAAACTGCAATCACATCAACACCAAAGTCACCACTAGCCTTCGTCATTACAATCTCATAACCAAGCCCCTTATATGACTTTGCTACCTCTAGCTCAAACTCAGCTCCTTTCAAGTGAGTGCTTTGTGCCGCGCCTTGTACTTCCTTGCCAAGACCTATCACTCTCTCAATCAGCTCGCAATACACATCCACCTTGGTGTGCTTTGAAAACTCAAAGCCAAGATTTTTGCTAGTCACCTTTTTAACCAAGTTGTAGTCAAATGCGCCATTAACAAGCCTTACATTTTTTCCAAAAAACAACTTCTCTATATGTTCCTTGTTTTTAGTTACATTGCCTATAATTCTATATAAATCATTTATCTCACAATAAACGTCTTCAACTATTTTGAGTAGTGCAATAGCCCTGTCAAGCGATTCGTCACCTAGCGGGTCATTTTCAACATTCACCCCTCCGTCAAATAGCTCTGAATATTCCTCCTGGTACTCATCCGCAATGACCTCCCTAAAAGAACCCTCACTTATATGCTTGTCCTTACCCCGAATCAACCTAACAAGACAATGTATCTTGCCTGCCAGCACTCTTACGCTGTCAAGCTCTAATGCGCGACAATCCAGATCATAAGCGTCGGCGTACTCGTTAAACGCCTCAATATTAATTTTCCTCCAATACTCTCTCGACTCAAATATTTCTTCTTCTTCCTCATCTTCATCATCTATCCCCTGTTCGGATGTGTCAAAAAAAATGAAGGACGAACCAATTCCGCTCCAGCATCCATCTCGGAAAAAGTGATCACCCGGTATCTCCAAGCCATTAGATAGCTCAAAGTACAAAGATAAAAAGCGAGAAACATTGAAATTCCATCTGACCATAACAGCCATCCATCAATTTAATATTATTTTTTTAGGATAGCAGGCGACTCTGGTTCTGCATTACTAATCTATCCTGTTTATCAATTCCAATTTCGTAGACGCGTCCAAACGTCAGCTTTTAGCCGCTTTCTCCCCGTATCAACTGGCTGCTTCTGGCCGTTCTCGGTCAATAATCAAAGTGGACTCCGACCACGGATCGTAATCGCCCCTTGCGGGTAATTCGAGACCTAGCGCAGGGTCGCATACGGCAGGGCGTGCCTGATTGGTTGTTTAGCCGTAACTCGCCATCGGGCAACGCAACTGGAGTAGTTGGTGCTGCTCGATAAAGCCATTGGGTAGGGGGAGGTCAAAAGTCTGGAGTCTTCTCCCGAAGGACCGATCCCTGCCCGTTTCAATCATTAATCCGTAGTTTTTTAGGAAGTCGCCGTGTTGGGCGAATGTTGGGGAATGTTGGGGGGCTGCGTCAAAAGTATTAGCGTTTGCAGTATCGGCACCCGCGGCCAAACTATTTTTCCATATCTTCAAAACTTGCATTCCTAACCACCATCCAAAAACGGGCAGAGCAATGATGATCGCAAGCGCCTCCCGGCGACGGCAAAACGGGGGAGGGCATCGACACAATAGACGACCGACTGGAGGCGGAGAAGACCAAGGTACTTCCCGTTTTAGGTATACGTTTAGGTATACGTTATTAGCTTAATATTAGAGAAACCCAATAAATTAGCGGCTTTTCGGTGGTATGTTCGACCCCGGCTTCGGCACCATGAATATCAAGGGCTTGCGCTTAACGGCGTAGGCCTTTTTCGTTTCTGATTGGTTTTTGTCCGGGTTGTTCTTCGTGTGCCACTCAACGGCTGCTGGCCAATGGTTGGCTAC
>Ga0065714_10065428_pt1 | contig 10137 bp, 9 predicted proteins | sample MisRhiReplicate2_FD_59101 | JGI IMG/M metagenome (GOLD analysis project Ga0065714, IMG submission 59101) | Miscanthus rhizosphere microbial communities from Kellogg Biological Station, MSU, sample Rhizosphere Soil Replicate 2: eDNA_1 v2... | ecosystem: Host-associated > Plants > Roots >... | reverse complement strand
TTAAAATAAAGTCTGAGAATAATTTTAAACTCAGACTTTATATTTTATAACTTATACATTCAATCTGTCATTCCGTAGTAATCTATGCAAAGATTTTAAATTCAATCTCTAAAAAATTAGTTTGGATTCCTCCGGAATGAGAAAGTTGGGTTTACTTTTTGGTAAATGTTTCTTACGAATTTTAAGCTAAAGTAGCATTTAAAGTAATCTCAAAATTGAAGGCCGCACTTACCGGACAACCTTCTTCAGCAATTTTCGCATACTTTTGAAAATCTTCTTCTGAAATTCCCGGAACTTTTGCTGTTAAAGTCAATTCAGATTTTGTAATTTTTCCGATGCTTGGGTCTAAAGTGATTACTGATTTTGTGGTCAGTTCTTCTGGAGTAAAACCAGCCTGAGAAAGTTCTGCGCTCAGTTTCATGGTAAAACAACCTGCATGAGCTGCTGCCAATAATTCTTCAGGGTTTGTTCCTACACCATCCTCAAAACGACTGCTGAAAGAATATTGAGTTTGATTTAAAGTTGTGCTTTGAGTTGTCAAATGACCTTTTCCTTCTTTTACGGTACCGTTCCAAACGGCTGTTGCGTTACGTTTCATAATGTTTGAATTTTTTAATGTTAAATATTAATTGCTTTTTGATGATACAAAGATATGGAGTGTAAGTTCTTAAATAAATAGATTAAAAGCGTTAAATGTTGTACTTTTTTCCCGATGAATAATTTTTCTTAAAATTAATCGGTGTGCTCCCAACTTTCTGTGTGAAAAGTCTGTTGAAATACGCAGGATCTTCGTAACCCAAATCATAACCAATCTCTTTCACTGTTTTTTCGGTATAAAAAAGAAGTCTTTTTGCTTCCAGCAGAATCCTGTTGATGATGTATTGGTTGGGTGATTCCAGATTTAGATTTTTAAACTTATGTGTTAATGTTTTGGGGGCAATATGGAGCATTTCTGCATAGTCAGAGACATGATACTTTTCTCTGTAATGAATTTCCAGATAACGACTAAAATCCCTGAAAATATCTACTTCATGATGGTTTATCATCAGATTTTTTGTTTGTATATTCTGAGCTTTCCATTTTCTGGTGGCACGAATGATTATTTGTTTCAGATAGGTTCTGATCATTTCTTCAGAAGAAGAATCTTTAGACTGCAGCTCATCTTTAATATTGTCAAATAAGCTCTTGATGATCTTGTTTTCCGAATCATTAAGCTCAACTTTTGGATTTTCAAATACGTTGTGAAAAAGCAATCCGTCGCAGGCAACTTCTTTATCATGGATTTGAATACAATAAAAATCTCTGTTGTAGTAAAGAAGAGATGCCTCATTTGTACTTCCTTTTTTGATATCAAGAAGTTGATAAGTAATAAAAAAAAGACTTGGAGATTCCGTTTTGTAATGATTAAAATCTACGGTCAGTTCATATCCGGCAGGCAAGTACAATACTTTAATGTATGGTTGTGATTTTATACGTTCCACACTTTCAAAATTGTTTTGTGAGAAATGTCCGAAACCAAATTTTTTATAATCGTCTTCAAAAAATAAGTTCTGCAAACTCATGCATTTTCTTTAATTGAAAGATACAAAAAAAGCATGATGCAATAAGATTAAATTATTGAGATCATGCCTCGAATTTTATTTTTGAAATGAATTAATTTTAAAAAAAAACTCGATATTCTATAGCTTTCAAACTAGAAAGTTACATCCAGTCCTACATAGAAATTGGCTTTCATGATTGGGGCATACACCATTCCGCCATCAAAATAATTTCCAAAAGGATTTTTGAAATCTACAATCGCATTTTTCTGAGTGTAAGAAGTTAGGTTTTCACCACCAAAATAAGCTCTGATTTTCTGGTTGAAATTTCTTGAAATCTGTGCATTCAAAACCGCATAAGATTCTGAATATGTGGGAATCTGAAACTCTTCAGGATTGCTTGAAGTGTTTGGAAGTCTCTGCTTTCCGACAACATTTAAGGTAGTGTCAAAACTCCAGAAAGCTCCTTTTGCACTTTTGTTTGTAGAATAAGCTAAGTTGACAAAACCTCTGTGCTTCGCCATAAACGGAACTTCTCTTCTTCCGCCCAGATAATCAGCCTGTACATCGTAATATTTGTAAGCCAATCTTACATCAAAGTTTTTGAAAGGAGTAAAATCCCATTGTGTCTGAAAACTGTTTGCAAAAGATTTCCCTTCTAAATTATAAAAAGTCAATTGTTGAGGTGATCTGTCAAGATCTACCAAAACCTGATCCTGAAAATCTGTTCTGAAAAAATCTGCCATTAAAGTCGATTTTCTTCCGAATAGTTTGAATTCCTGTTGCAAACTTGCACCGTAATTCCATGCTATTTCCGGTTTCAAACCATAAATATCTCCTCCGTTCTGAAGAATCTGAATGTTTCTGTTGGATGCAAAATACTGTTGGTTTTCAGCAAAAACGGAAGCGGTTCTGAAACCTCTTCCAGCCGATAATCTCAAAATCGTTTGCGGAGTAAAATCATATTTAAAATTCAATCTCGGTGTAAATTGGGTTCCAGCCAAATTATGGAAATCGGCTCTTGCACCTGCAACCAAAGTGTATTTCAAACCTGTCAGAGTATATTCTGCAAAAATTCCGGGAACGATTTCGTTTCTTTTAAAGTTATCCAATAAATAATTTTCATCATAAACATCATACAAAAAGCTCGCTCCGGTTTTATATTTATGATTGGTATTTCCGATGATGCTTTCAAATATTAAATTTGAATAATAGGTGTGTTGCTTTCCGGAATAATTTCTCAAACCGAAAAAGCTGTCCTGCTGATGATAAACATATTGATTCATCCAACCCAAACTCTGATAAGGTTTTCCTTTAAAAACGTAACCAGTTTTGTTCCAGATCTGAAATCTTGAAATGTCAATTCCAACACCATAATCTGTCTGATCTTCCTGATCTATTTGTTTATTGAAAGAAGTTTGTCCTGCAGTTCTTTCATCTTTTACGAAATTAATTCCAAAGTGCGAACCGAATCCTGATTTTTCTAAGTCGTTAAAATTCAACAAATAAGCTGCGTTGATTTGAGAACCTTTTGGTCTGTCGAGAAAACCGTCATCATTCATATCTGTATTTCCGAAAGTACCGTTTCCATGAAGTAAAAATGTTTGCGTCCAATGATCATTGATTGGGGCAACGTGTGTAATATTTGCTTCGGCTCTTCCATTAAAATCTGAAAACAGATTTAAAGAAGTTTTAGGTTTATCTGAACTTTTTATCAATTCTGTATTGATTTGTCCTGTTATACTTTCGTAGCCGTTTGTAACTGTACTTCCGCCTTTTGTCAATTGAATGCTTTCAATCCAACGTCCCGGAATAAGATTTAAACCATATGCAGAAGCAATTCCTCTGATCTCTGGTAAAAGCTCTTTAGTTAAACTCGTGTATTTTTGGTCTAAACCCAACATTTTCAATTGTTTTGTTCCCGTGACAGCATTGCTGAATGATACATCAACAGTCGCGTTGGTTTCAAAACTTTCAGATAAATTGCAACATGCTGCTTTTAATAATTCTTTTGAATCGATATTAAAAACCAAACCGGCATCTTTTTTACTGATTGAAGTTGCCGCTTTAGAAGCAGTTACTTTTACTTCTTCAATATTCTTTTCGTTATCGCTTTCTTTTTTGGTTTCTTCAATATGATTTTGATGATCAGCTTCTTTACTATTTTCATCAGAATGCACTTCTGATCCTTTTTGTCCTAAAGGAATTTTTCTATCATAAAGACAACAACCAGGGAGTTTTTTATAGACAGAATCGGAAGTTTTGTACTTTTCGTTATCATGACCTACATCAGCAATTTTTTTCAGAATTTTATCTGCTGAGGTTTTTGAATTGTCAAAATTTAAAGAAACGATCTGAGTTTCAGAATTCCAGTTTGCCGAATTGGCTCCTGCATCTTTTGCTGCTTTTTCTATTCTGGCTTTGCAAGATTCACAGTTTCCTTTCACAAAAAATTCATTTTCTGCTTTAGAATGATCGTGATTTTCTGTTGCAGAAATAGTTGTCTGAGCATCTCTTTCATAATGACAACAGCTTGGAAGTTTTTCGTACGTTTCGTCAGAAGTTTTAAACTTTTCATTGTCATGACCGGCATCTGCTACTTTTTTCAGAATATCATCTGTAGAAATATTTCCCGTAGTTTCTAATGTGAGTGTTTGATTGTCGATCGAATATCTTGCTGCAGAAGCTCCTGCTTTTAATGCTGTGGTTTCTATTCTTTCTTTGCACATCTCACAGTTTCCTTTCACTTGAAACTGGCTTTTATTTAAAGTTTGAGCAAAGATAAATTGTGTAAATAAGAGGAATAGGCCAAGAAATATCCTGGTAGTATATGATTTCATTGTTTAAAATTTAGATTAATTAAAAAACGTTTCATTAAAATTTTAATGAATAATTCGATTGATGATTAACCTAGTTTTGGCGGCTGCCAAATGTCCTTTAAACTGTCTGAAATATAAGGATCAGAATATTGAAACTCTAATTTTTTATTCGTTTTAAACGGATAATGATTGAAAAATACTGTCTTAGCTGCAAGATTTTCAACGAAATTATTACAAGCCGCACAGAACGAACAACAATCGTCGTTGCAAGATGATTTGTCGTTCTTTTTATTATTTTTTGAAGTGTTGTGATCGTGTTTGTTTTTTTCGCAGCAACCTGAAGTTTTAGAATCTGTTTTGCAGCAATTTTCCTGTGAAGCCTGAGCATAAAAATTATCTTTAGGAATCAAGAAAACTCCTAAACAAAAGATAATTAATAAAACCTGAATGTACTTCACGATGCAAATTTAAGAAAAAAATTAAAGTGCCTCACCTACTTTTTTAGCACAATCATGCCAAGGTTCGCCGTGAGCAGGATTTAATTTTGGTTTGGGACCTGTATTATTTGCAGCAACTTGAGGAGCAGGAGTAGGTTGAGAAACTGCTTGTGGCTGAATATTTTGTGCTGTCGGTTGAGGCGCAGGCTTACTATTTAAAGGCTGACCAACCGGAATATCACATCTGTGACTGGGTTCTCCATGAGGAGGATTCATTCCCGGAGCAGTTTTTACCTGTTTACCGTTTTGATCAATCATTATTTTTCCGGGGCTTACTGCATTAGGATCAATCTGAACAGAATTGTTTCCGTTCACGGTTATATTTTGTGCTGAAGGATTTGCTGTTTGTGCAGGTGTTCCGCCTCCGTTTAAGGGTTGCCCGACAGGAATATCACATCTGTGCCCAGGTTGTCCGTGAGGAGGGTTCATTCCCGGAGCAGTTGCAACGGCAGGAGAATTAGGAGCTGCAGTTGGAATTCCGGCCTGATTTAATAATGAAGGTTGTGGAGTATTATTGACCACTGGAGAGGATTGCTGTACTCCGGCTTCGTCTTTTATGTAAGTAGGTTTTTCGTCTTTTTTGCAAGAAATTATCAATACTCCTGCAGTAAGAATTCCTAAAAATATATTTTTCATAATAAACTTATACTAAAAAACAAAATTAGCAAAACATTTCCAAAATGCTTTGCTAATTTATATATTATATTAAGATTTTAATGTCCGGTTAGTTCTTAACCAAAAGTCTGAAACCTTCTCCGTGAACATTGATAATTTCCAAACCGTCATCATCTTTTAATAATTTTCTCAGTTTGGCAATGTAAACATCCATACTTCTTGCGGTAAAGTAATTCTCTTTTTTCCAGATTTTTCTTAAAGCCAGATCTCTCGGCATAAAGTCGTTTCTGTGAAGACAAAGTAATTTTAGAAGTTCATTTTCTTTTGGAGAAAGCTTATACTCATTGTCACCAACTCTCAACTGTCTCAACATAGAATCAAAGAAAATATTGCTGATCTTGAATTGTTCCTGTTCTTCGTTTTCCAAAGTGGAACTTCTCTGAAGAATTGCTTTGATTTTATATAAAAGTAATTCAGTATCAAATGGTTTTGTGATGTAATCGTCTGCTCCCAACTGATAACCTTTCAATATATCTTCTCTCATATTTCTTGCGGTAAGGAATATGATTGGTGTGTTTTTATCTATTTTTTTTACGTCTTCAGCTAAAGAGAATCCGTCTTTTTTTGGCATCATTACGTCAAAAATACAGATGTCAAATTCGTTTTCTGTAAATTCTTTCAAACCCTGTTCTCCGTCTACTGCCAAAGTCACTTCAAAATTGTTGATAGAAAGGTAATCTTTCAATACCGCTCCGAAACTTTGATCGTCTTCTACTAATAATATTCTGTTGCTCATAGTTTTAAATAATTAATAGTTAATAATTATAAAGGATTTTATCTGCCCTTTTTTGATAATATTTTGTTTTGTTGTTTTAATTAAATCAGACCATCGGAAGTTTGATGATAAATGTACTTCCTCTGTCTTTTTCTGAATCTACAATTACCTGACCTTTATGAAGCTCAATGATTTTCTTCACATAAGAAAGTCCGAGTCCCTGACCTTTTACGTTGTGGATGTTTCCTGTTTCTTCCCTGAAGAATTTTTCAAATATTTTGGTTTTGTTTTCTGTTTCCATTCCCATTCCTTTGTCGGAAATTTCGATCACATACCAATTGCCTTCATTTCTCGTTTTTACGCTGATTTCCGGTGCTTCGGGAGAGTATTTGTTGGCATTGTCCAAAAGATTCACCAGCATATTCGAAATGTGGAATTCATCAATTTTAAAATTAAATTTTTCAGCATTAAATTCCTGCCTCAAAGTTCCGTTTCTTTGCGTAACGATCAACCCGAATGATTCTGTTGTCTTTTTGATCAGTTCTCGTACGTTTGTTTCTTTCAGGAATAATTTTACTTCATTTCTTTCGAGTTTAGACATATTGAGGACGTTTTCGACCTGCTTTTTCATCCTTAAATTTTCCTGTTTGATGAGGCTGGAATAGTATCTTACCTTTTCAGGATTTGTGGCAATTTTATCATTTGCCAAAGAATCTGTTGCCACAGAAATTGTAGCCAACGGTGTTTTAAACTCATGCGACATATTATTGATAAAATCAGTTTTGATCTCTGCAATTTTTTTCTGCTTCATCATATAATTAATGGAAATAATATAAATTCCCAGAATCGTCAACAGAGAAAGGAAAGTTCCCAAAAGCATTGGCCAGTTATTCATCGCTAAGGAGTATTCTTTTTTCGGAAAAACTAAAGACAAAGTATATAATGTACGGTCTTTTGTGTCTGTAAATAACGGATATGAATAGGTGTTACCCTCTTTTTTATCTTTAAAAACCTTATTGGCAACATTGGTAAGTTTGTTGTTTTTATCTGTTACTCCATATCCGAAATTCGCTGAAATTCCCTTCATACTCAATTCTTTGGTGAGAATGGAATCTAAAACTTTGGCATCAACGCGTTTTGTGATCGGGAGGGTATTGCCTGTAACTTTTACAAATTCTTTCATTCCCCAATCGCCGCTTTGTATATCCTGATTGATTTCTGAGGTCAATTGTTCTCTGTGTGTAGTGTCTTTTTTAATTTTATAAGCTGCTTCATCAGTATATAACGTGGTTAAACTCAATGAATCTCCTCGAGGTGATAAAGGAAGCTGCTTTTGTTCTATAAGGTTTTTAGAATAAACGATTGATCTTTGCGTTCCTGAGTCTATAGTCTGCTGAATGGTTGTGAGTGAAGGTTGTTTGCTGTTCGCAATAATGTTGTCTCTGAAATTGTCATAATTTTCATTGAGATATTTATCAACTTCCAATTCAGAAACTGTTTTTGAGGTATTTTCGAGAGCTGTATATACTTTATTGGAAAACTCTTGTTCCAAAGCTCCGTAATATCCTTTAAGCCAATAAAACTGCAGTGTTACAAAGACAATTAGGGAAATTGTCATGAAAACTGAGATTATCGGGATGAACTTGTTATTCATTATAATAATTTGTAATTACAAATGTTAAAATTAAATATTTTATGACCATATAAACAAAAAATGCGCCAAAAAATTGTGTTGTATTTCTTAAAAAGAAGTTTTTTAACATTTTTTTATAAATATTTGATTTCTTGTCCTAAGAAAAGTGTTGTTTCAGTCTAAAATTTTTAATTTTAAATAAAAATAAGTTATGAGTTCAGAAATTGTTTTTAATAAAGATTTTGATGCAAAAAGCATGTATGTCATGAAAGTGTATGACGCTGAAGTTTCCACGGTGTGGGATTATTTCACCAAAGCCGAATTACTTGATCAATGGTGGGCTCCAAAACCATGGAAATGTGAAACTGATCGTCTCAACTTTGAGGAAGGCGGGATCTGGCTGTATTCTATGAACGGTCCGGAAGGAGAAAAGATGTATGCTCTTGTAAAGTATGGTGAAATTAACAAGCATAGAAGTTTTGACGGAATTGATGCATTCTGTGACGAAAACGGTGAAATTAATGAAAACTTTCCGCAGACTAAATGGTTACTGGGTTTCACCGGAGTAGAGGAAGGAGCAAAACTATCTGTGAATATGCATTTTGAATCTGAAGAAGATATGAAAAAGCAGTTGGAAATGGGTTTTGAAGAAGGTTTTAAGATGGGCTTGAATCAGCTTGAAGAACTTTTAAAGAAATAATTGAAAAAGGAAAGCATAAACGCTTTCCCTTTTATTTTTAAATCAATTCCTCTTCCTGAAAATAGTGAATGATCGCTTTTTTCATCAAAAGTTGCTGTTCATTTGGTTTCAGCTCCGGAAGTTTTTCCAGTTCCTCAAAATGCGGATAACCGTCTTTGTCGTAATGGGTAAATTTAAAATATCCGAAAGGTTCCAGTAGTCGGCAGACTGCTATGTGAAGAATATTCAGCTTATCGTCTTTTGTATATTTTTGTTGACCGCTTCCGAGTTCCTGTACACCAATTAAAAATAAAATAGTGTCAATCTGCGGATGCTTTTCTGTATCGAAATTAATTTGAAAAAATTCTTCAACCTTTGCCCATAATTCTGATTCTGTCATATTTAAGAATTTGTTTTTATTTTGATCAAATCAAGAAAATTTACTTGATTTTAATTATATTTTATTTTCAAGCTTTAGCAAAAATGCATATTCCAGTGCATCTTCTTTTAATGATTCAAATCTTCCGCTTGCGCCGCCGTGACCTGAACTCATGTCGGTTTTAAATAATAAAAGATTATTGTCAGTTTTCAATTCACGTAATTTTGCAACCCATTTTGCTGGTTCCCAATACTGTACCTGCGAATCGTGAAAACCGGTCGTGATCAGCATATTCGGATAATCTTTCGCTTCTACATTATCGTATGGCGAATAATCTTTCATGTAATGATAATATTCTTCATCATTCGGATTTCCCCACTCGTCATATTCTCCGGTTGTCAAAGGAATGGTTTCATCCAACATGGTCGTTACAACATCCACAAAAGGAACTTGCGCGACGATTCCGTTGAATAGTTGAGGTTCGTAATTGACTACAGCTCCCACCAACAAGCCTCCTGCGCTTCCTCCCATTGCGTATAAGTGTTTTGAAGAAGTGTAGTTTTCTTTAATTAAATATTTTCCGGCATCAATGAAATCGGAAAAAGTATTTTTCTTAAACAACATTTTTCCGTCTTCATACCATTCTCTTCCCAGATATTCTCCACCGCGAATGTGTGCAATTGCATAGATAAAACCTCGATCCAAAATTGAAAGTCTCACATTAGAAAAACTCGCATCAACCGTATGTCCGTAACTCCCATATCCGTATAAAAGAACGGGCGTTTCCGCTGTTTTTTTGGTGTCTTTATGATAAACCAAAGAAATAGGAATTTTCACTTCTCCATCTCTAGAGTTTGCCCAGATTCTTTCAGAAATATAATTTTCGGGTAAAAATTTTCCTCCTAAAACTTCCTGCTGTTTCAGAAGTTTGGTGGTTTTGTCTTTCATATTATATTCAAAAGTAGAACTCGGAACCGTGAGCGAAGTATAACCATAACGCAAAATTTCAGTATTAAATTCTAAATTTAAACCAATGTAAGCCGTATAAGTTGGGTCTGAAAAGGGTAAATCATAGGTTTCTCCGTTTTTCTCGTTAATGATTTTTATCTGTAAAAGCCCTTCTTCTCTTTCTTCCAAAACAAGATAATCTCTGAAAATCTCAAAACCTTCCAATAAAACTTCGGCACGATGCGGGATAACAT
>Ga0065714_10008289_pt1 | contig 10140 bp, 5 predicted proteins | sample MisRhiReplicate2_FD_59101 | JGI IMG/M metagenome (GOLD analysis project Ga0065714, IMG submission 59101) | Miscanthus rhizosphere microbial communities from Kellogg Biological Station, MSU, sample Rhizosphere Soil Replicate 2: eDNA_1 v2... | ecosystem: Host-associated > Plants > Roots >... | reverse complement strand
AATCTCTATTAGTTACCTACTACATCATAAAACTGGTCTCAAGTATTGCGGCTATGCGAAAGCATTTAGGTTTTGCAGTCTGAGCGGAAAAAATTGAATAAACAGATCAATTGATTTTAACTGAGCACAAAGCCCGTAAGGGCTTCATTTTACCTGCCAAATTTGAAGACCGTTCAGCTTAAAATACATTTTTACAGATGCATTTGCACAGCTAATCTAGCGCTGTTTTTTTATTTTGAAAAGCCATAAAAAGTTAGGCTCACAATTAAAAACCAATATATCTTGACAAAGGCGATTTATAACGCTTTAAATAGACTCAGAGGCGAAAATTGGCGATTTATACCCTCCTTTTTGAACGATTTATTCCCCTCGCTTATATCTTATCATGCTACATTAGAACTCAATAAAACGACATCAAACCAACTTTACTGAAATGATTTTATTGATAAAAAGCAAACGACATGGCAAAGTAATAATGCGTTACGTATTTGTAGCTCAACAGGCCGTTGCCCGCGCATAAAACCTTTGCACAAACCAGCCTTTTGATCAGATAAACAGATGTAGCCACTAACCAAACAAACCTGGTATCAAGAGATACTGGTTTGCCCCCTATAAACCAAATTATGAACCATTTAAAGCTTATTTATGAAAAGATGATGTAATACACCCCTGATCTTAGGTGATCCCAAACTATAATTATTAAAATTCCAAATAGAATATATATGAATAACCAAACTTTACAAAAAAAAATTATCCCCAAAATCCTTTTGCTATTTCTACTGATTGCACCATACATCAGCTTTGCACAAAGTAATGAGATTGTTGTTAAAGGTAAAGTAAGTTCTGATACGACTACTATTGTTGGCGTTACAGTGCAGTTAAAAAATGATACAAAAAAAATAGTCTCCACGGACGCCGAAGGAAAATACTCGATCAAAGTACCTTCGGATGGTATACTTGTATTTAGTTATACCGGATTCGAAAAACAGGAAGTCGCTATCAACGGCCGCCCTATTGTTAATATAATGTTAAAGTCGAGTGAAAATACGCTAAACCAGGTGGTGATAACTGGTTTTGGCGGTTCACAAAAAAAGGCCAGTGCCATAAGTTCAATTACAACAGTGAACGTGAAAGACTTAAAAGGACCAACCGGAAATTTGACAAATACCCTGGCAGGTAGAATACCAGGAATGATTTCTTTCCAGCGTAGCGGCGAGCCTGGCCTGGGGACAGACAATTCCTCGTTTTTCATACGTGGTCTTTCCACATTTGGTTCAGGTAAACAGGATCCATTGATTTTAATTGACGGAGTCGAATCATCAAATACCGACCTTGCCCGTCTACAGCCCGATGACATTTCAGACTTTTCGGTACTGAAAGATGCTGCCGCGGCGGCAGTATACGGTGCCCGGGGTGCTAACGGAGTTGTGCTGGTAAATACAAAAATGGGAAAAGAAGGTACAACGCAATTTTTTTTCCGTGCTGAAAACCGCATGTCAAGCAACACTGACAATTTCGAGTTGGCAGACAATATCACTTATATGCGGTTGGCTAACGAAGCGCTGCTCACCCGTTCACCATTGTCTAAACCTACTTATAGTGAAAGCAAAATCAACCATACCATTGCAGGAGATGATCCTTCCCTCTACCCAAATAATGATTGGATGGGCCAGTTGATCAAAAAACGAACGTTAAATCAAGGCTATAACCTTAATATCAGTGGTGGTAATTCACGAACTAAGTATTACATCTCCGGCACCTATAATCAGGACAATGGCGTTTTGAAAGTGGATCCCCTGAATAATTTCAACAGCAATATTAAACTGGCAAACTACTCTATCCGTTCCAACATCAGCCTCAACTTGACGAGCACGACACAATTTAACATTCGTATGTACGGGCAATTTGATGACTATAACGGGCCGATCGGCGGCGGCGGAAAGTCATTCAACAATGTTCTTTGGGCTAATCCGGTCATGTTCCCAGCCGTGTATCCGAAATCGAAGCTGCCCTATTCCGAGCATCCTTTATTTGGATCGGGCCGTATTGTGGACGCCGGAGGGATTACTACCTCACTTTATGTAAATCCATACGCTGAAATGGTAAAGGGCTATAGTGTATACAAGACATCAAATATACAACCACAGCTTGAACTCCAGCAAAATCTCAACGCTATCGTTCCGGGATTAAATTTCCGGACGATGGCCTATTTGAGAAGATATGCATTCTATTCGGCAGACCGGAGTTATAATCCCTTTTACTACGATGCCGTTATAGATCCGGTAACGCTTGACTATAGTTTAAATGTATTAAACAGCGGAACTGGTGTAACCGCTGGAACACCAGGTACAGAATACCTTGGATTTGAGCAAACAGCGAAAAAGCTGGATTCACGTTTTTGGCTTGAAGGCGCATTGACTTATAATCATCTTTTTAAAAAACACTCGGTAAGTGGCTCTTTAATATCTTATATATCCAATTATGAAGCTGCTGACGCAAATGACTTAACCGCCTCTTTACCTCAGCGTAATCAAGGTATTTCGGGCCGTTTCTCTTATGGGTATGATGACCGATATCTTGCAGAATTTAACTTTGGTTATAACGGATCAGAACGTTTCGCCATCAATAACCGTTTTGGCTTTTTCCCATCTGCGGGATTGGGTTACCGTATTTCTAACGAAAAGTTTTTCAAGCCTATAAAAAGTGTGATCAACGACTTAAAATTCAGGGCCACATACGGATTAGTGGGAAACGATCAGATCGGTAATATTGGTGACCGTTTTTTCTACCTGTCCAATGTTAATCTAAATGATGGCGGCTATGGCGCATCATTTGGCACGGGTGATGGAATTCCTTTTTATTCGCGTCCCGGCGTTTCGATCTCCCGATACGCAAATAACAACATTACCTGGGAGGTAAGCAGATCGTTAAATATTGGAATGGATCTTACGGCGCTAAGAGACATCAACCTTACCGTGGAGGTATACAGGCAGTTCCGTTCACAAATATTGCAGCCAAAATCCAGCGTAGAATCTGCTGCCGGCTTTGAGGCCACACCTTTTGCTAACTTTGGAAAGGCCCAAACCCAGGGTATAGACCTCACACTGGCCTACCAGCGCTCTTTTAGCGGTGGCGCCTGGTTAAATTTGCGCGGGAACTTTACTTATGCCACAAGTAAATTAAAAGTAAGCGATGAAATCCAGTATTCACCTGATATTGCTTACTTATCAAGGGTTAACCACTCGCTTTCGCAAAGCTGGGGTTTAATTGCTGAAAGATTGTTCGCAGACGAGAAAGAGGTATCCAATTCCCCGGTTCAGTATGGTGACAATACACTCCGTGGAGGAGATATAAAATATAAGGATGTAAATAAAGATGGTATCATCAACGACGACGACATGGTGCCCATTGGCTATCCACAACAACCTGAAATCATATATGGATTTGGAATATCGAGCGGATTCAAACGGTTCGATCTAAGTTTCTTTTTCCAGGGTTCAGCCAGGTCTTCCTTCTTTATCAGTCCGGATAACACACAACCATTTTTCATGAATGGCGGTTATCAGAACAACTTGCTGCAAGCCATAGCTGACAACCATTGGTCAGAAGATAGGCAGAACATGTATGCTTTCTGGCCAAGGCTCAGTACCAATCGGATTTATTCCAACAACAGACCCTCAACATGGTGGATGCGCAATGGTAATTTTCTGCGTCTGAAAAGTGTTGATATAGGCTATAATATTCCTGAAATAAAGGCACTAAAGTTAAGGAGTACAAGACTGTATTTTTCTGCGACTAACCTGTTCATCTTAAGCAATTTTAAAATGTGGGACGTGGAAATGGGTGGCAACGGACTGGGATATCCTGTTCAGTCTGTCTACAGCATCGGTGCGCAATTTAACCTTTAAGTAACAAAAAGACACTTTCATATTTATATAATGAAAAAACGATCAAACCAAAATATGTATATCAGCAAAATCTGCTGGGCTACATTGCTAATGAGCATTGCAATTGCCATTACCTCCTGCAAAAAGTACCTGGATGTAGTGCCTGATAATGTTTCCACCATCGATAATGCTTTCAAATTAAGATTGGAGGCAGAGAAATATTTATTTACGCTTTACTCCTATCTGCCCAAAAACGGCGACGGCTGGTATAATCCCGGCATGGCGGCTGCGGATGAAATCTGGTACCCTCAGGATGACCAGGCGCAATGGCATTCTGCTTTTAGAATTGCAGAAGGACAACAAAATAAAGCAGAACCTTATTTCAACGATTGGACCGGCGCCAATAAAGGTCAGAATGTACAAACCAAACCAATATGGGGCGGGATAAGAAACTGCAATGTTTTTCTGGAAAATATGGCCGACCAAACCAAAGTGCCAGACATTACACAAGCCGAGCGCTCCCGTTGGATTGGAGAGGCACTGTTCCTTAAAGCTTTTTATCATTATTACATGCTGCGCATGTACGGCCCTATCCCTTTAATAAACACAAATGTACCTGTAGATGCTGATCTTGCCGGAGCTTATGTAAAACGCAAATCCATAGATGAATGTGTAAGTACCATATCCAACTGGTTCGATGAGGCGGCAAAATTGTTACCGGAACGTATCCAGGATGAAAACACACAGATGGGAAGGGTTACCAAACCTATTGCATTAGCCATGAAGGCAAAGCTGTTGATTATGGCCGCCAGTCCGCTGTTCAATGGAAACAGCGACTTCGCAAATTTCAGAGACAAAGATGGAACTAGTTTTTTCAATCCAAGCTTTGACCCTCAAAAATGGGTGGTAGCACGCGACGCTGTAAAGACCGCTATTGATGCAGCAGCCAAGAACGGCTTTGCACTTTATACCTATACCAACGATGGATTGGGATTGAGTGATACCACGAGAACGCAACTGAGTATACGCAACGCCATTACCAAACGATATGGTGTGGAATGCATTTGGGGAAATTCTCAATCCTATTTTATCAATGAAAATCTCTGTATGCCACCTACCGAAGCCAACGGGGTGAACGGTCGGGGGCCGGGAGCGGGTGTCTGGGCACCCCCAATCAAGGTTGTAAAACTATTTTACACTTCAAACGGGGTCCCAATAGAAGAAGATAAAACATTAGATTTCAGTAAATATAGCCAGTTAAGGACGGCCACTGCAAATGAACGTTTTTACATAAAAAATGGTTTTGTAACCGCCCGGCTTAATTTCGACAGGGAACCACGCTTTTATGCGGACTTGGGATTTGACGGATCCATCTGGTACATGAAAGACGGTAACAGCAGGGGAAGTGATGTAGATAACTTTTATGTAAAGGCAAAAAATGGAGATAAAGCGGGCTTCGGTAATGATTTCAGGAATTGGAGCGAAACCGGCTATTTTATAAAAAAACTGGTCAACTGGGAATCTACTACCAATAACAATTCAGTTGTTTGGCGCCAATTCCCCTGGCCTGAAGTTAGAATAGCTGATCTATATCTACTCTATGCAGAAGCCGAAAATGAAGTGAANGGTGGNTCAANCCTCGCGATAGAATATCTTAACAAAATAAGATTACGAGCCGGACTTAAAGGCATAGTAGAGTCTTGGACCGCATACTCAAGTAATCCTACAAAATATACAACAAAAGAAGGCTTGCGCTCCATCATTCACCGGGAACGAGCTATAGAGATGATGTTTGAAGGACAACGTTTCTGGGATCTACGCCGTTGGAAGGAAGCATCAGAGGAACTTCAAAAAGATATCACCGGCTGGAATATAATTGGCAAAACCGACGCTACTTATTATCAGGAACGCTTTATCTTCAGTCAGCGTTTTATCGCTCCAAGAGACTATTTCTGGCCGATCGGCAACTATGATACCCGAAGAAATACCAATCTGATTGAGAATCCAGGCTGGTAATGAGAAAAAAAGTAGATACGCAAAATATATTTTATATGAAAAGCAAACTAAAAACCTTCGCAATAATCGCTTGTTCTATAATTCTTTTAGCTTCATGTAAAAAAGGAGAAGAACTAAACGCCAATGAACCAGTCGGCAATGANCCAACTGCTCCTNTGCAAGTGAGCAATGTAAGCGTAGTTAACCAGAACGGAAAAGCTACCATTACTTATACTGTACCAAAAGACCCTCGATTNCTAATTGTAAAAGCAGTGTATAATTTGTCNTCCGGTAAGCANTATGAAGCGCAGACTTCNTATTATAACAATTCGTTAGAGGTTATCGGCTTTGCTGACACCACAACACATGAGGTGAAAATATACTCCATAAGCCGTTCAGGAGTATCATCAGAACCCATTATAGTGAAGGTAAAACCGTTGATCGCTCCTATCTGGCAGACATTTAAAAGTTTAAAATTGCAAAATGCATTCGGTGGTTACAACCTAAGCGCGTTAAACCCTTCAAAAGGCAATGTAAGTATCATGGTAATCGGGAAAAATGTATTTAACGAATATGTTGCGGATTATGACAAAAGTGTATTTACAAATACAGACAGCATCATTTCTAAAATTAGGGGCTTAGACACCACCTCACATCGATTTGGATTTTTTGTCCAAGACAGGTGGGGAAATAAGACCGATACGATCTATCAGGACATCAAACCAATCTTCGAAGTACAACTGGCAAAATCTAAATTTCAGGAGTATAAGCTCCCGGGCGATCCGCCAATGTGGGGAGCAGTTAGCAAAGCCTGGGACGGCAGATATGGCTGGGAAGCCTGCTTTACGCAACAGATAGCAGGTGGTAATGCACCTCATACCGTTACCTTTAGTCTGGGTATATCGGCAAAATTGAGCAGAATCTGGATGCGTCCTTATGCTGAGGTTAATCCACTACGGTACTATTACCTTCAGGCCATGCGCCGCTTCGAAATTTATGGATCAGATAATCCCAATCCAAATGGCACAATCGACAAAAGTTGGGTTCTTTTAGGCTCATACACCATTACTAAGCCATCAGGCCTACCTTATGGTATCGAAAATAACCTAGACACACAAACTGCGCAGACAGGTTTTGATTTGCCATGTGATCTATCGGCACCAAAAGTAAAATATATCCGGGTGCGTTGCCTCGAGAATTGGGTTGGTGGAACAGCTTTGAATATAGATGAGCTTACCGTATATGGCGATACCCGATAAGATTCAGTATCAAACTGCCCATGGTGTCCGGACCATCGGCCAGATATAAAAAGAGACTAAAAATATTTTAAAATGGAAAAAAGAAAATTATTAATGATTATAACCATGGCAACGTTTATGCTTGCTATGGTTTCCTGCTCCAAATGGGACGATTTTAAGAAATATACCACTGATGGCGAAACGATTTATAGCGGTAAGGTTGACTCGCTAAAAATATTGTCAGGAAGACTTCGCGTTCAACTAAAAGGCCTGCTATCAGCAGATGCTAAAATTGAAAAGATTAAGATCACCTGGAACGATAAAAAAGATTCTTTAATTTTTGGTATTTCGAAAGCAGGAAGACCTGAAGTTATCGACAAAATTTTTAGTGTGGATGAAGGTGTGAAGAATTTCAATGTTCAGACGTTTGACGCCAGTGGTAATGCTTCATTAATCGTAACCTCTACCGGGGTTGTGTATGGGCCAAAATATGAAAGCAATCTCTTCAATCGCCCAATTATCAGGACCGAAATGCTAAACAATGGCAGTGCCAAAATTGATTGGGATACTTTTGATACTTCTACAGGAGCAAAAGGGACATGGATTACATACACTACAACAGCCGACAAGCAGACAACTGTCTTTTCAGCAGTCAGTGAAAGTTCATTAACACTATCAAATTATAAACCAAACACAATTTTTAGCTACAAGACGATGTATTTACCAGTACCGACAGTTATTGACACATTGTATTCGGCCCAGGAAACCAGGCTTATCCGGTAGAAGAATAAGATATCCAACNGTTTTACATAAACTGTTGGATATTTTTAATAGATNTTGATTTTAGTAACAGAAACTTTATGGAGGCACCATTTGGGCTCCTGNATTAGTGGCATGGCCATTTCCAACAAGCATCCTTAGGCACTTCTTCCCTGACCTGTGCTCTTTTGTTCGGGGCCGGATAAGGAGCGGATTTCTCATCTCCACTGGCCAAGGTCAGCACCGGCAGATCAGTCAATTAGATCTGTTCCGCGAAAATTTTAGATCAGTAATTCAAATGAACATCCTTATATCACAATCAGATGAATTATCTCATTTTATATCTTCTGGGATAGAAAGAGAAAAGGCTGTTTTCTTTTGAAGAAACAGCCTCTCAAAATCAAACAAAATTCTTACTTACTTGTCCTTTCAGTTAATTCTTTAATGTTTTTAACCAGAAGACTAAATTCTTCCTTATCATACAATCTGGTCAAAAACCTGATATAACCATCCCTGTCGATTACTACATTACGGGTTACGCCTGCTTTTTTATCGGCAAATTTCTGGAAGATTTTAGCCCCAGGATCTAAGGCCAATGGATAAGTGATATTCATGTCTTTGTGAAATTTCTGTACCACATCTAACGGTTCATCACGGTCAACACCGATCAATATCACGTCTTTATCTTTATAGGTCTGCCAGATATCCTTTTCTAAATAGGGCATTTCTTCACGGCATACTTTACACCACGCAGCGGTGAACTGTAGGATGACGATTTTTCCTTTTAATTCTTTTAACGTGGTTTTCTTTCCGTCATGGAGAACAAGTTCAAAATCATCAGGAGCCTTATCCCCTACTTTTACCAGATAACCTCTGCTATCAGCATTTGGGTTTTCGAATTTTGGTTGTTGTGCAAATCCACTTAGAGTAAGCAAAACTGCGGCTAAAGTTGATAATTTAATTTTCATAATATTTAGTTTTTAAAGGGTGATAATATTGTTTAGTTATTTTTCAGCGGCTTTCCAGCCTTCATCAGGTGCGGTGGCAACTTCGCCATATTTTCCTTTTTCTCCGAAGTAGGCGTTGCCACCAAAAGTATAAACGGGCTGTTTTACCAGATCGAGCTGAAGTTGTGGCAAAGGATATTCTGTTGGCGTACCGCCTACGAGCAAATTGTTCCTGCGCATAAACGTAAATGGCAGAAATGCACCAGCAGCGCCATCTATTTCAATCGCATATTCATAATGCAATTGTTTTCTCAAATCAGCTGGGTTTGCGGCAACATCAGGAAGCGTTCCTACGGCTTTTCTTGCAGCTGCCGGATCATTTAGTATGGCAGCTGCGCCAGCGTAATCCTTCAGCCAAAATTTGGATTCAGCCTTTAGTAACCTGATCTCCTCTGCCAGGAAATAAGGATTAACTGCACCTGGTGAGTTTAGCGTGTTGGCTGTATTATACCATCTTTTTCGGTACCAATTGGTAAAAAGCCCACGTCCACGCGATTCTATAAATATCCCAAAACTTGTGGTGTATCCAAAATAACTATCGAAACGTTTATCGTTGCTGCTAATGTTGGGTAATATTCCGGTTAAAGGGTAAAATTTAGGGGTATTTCCGGTTTTATCAGCCAAATAGGCGATTTTAAGATCTGGTGGTAACCAACCGGAACCATCTGAGTTACGCTGTAACAAATTGGTCAATAATTGATTGTAATAGCCCCCTGTTACTGTGGTGATCACAAAATCAGTAGTAAATCCTTTTTCGGCATAGGCCAAAACTTTGCTCCATTGTGCATCGCCAATTTTTTCTGCTTCGGTCTTATCCCTGGCCTCAGAAGATAAAATCCTTGCAGCCATCGAATTGGCCAGTTTAATGAAATCGGCTTTACTGAATGTTTTTCCACTGAGGAAATCGAATTTAAACTGTGCATTCGCTTCGGCAAGCGTTATCGATTTATCAATCAGCTTAATTCCGTTGGCAATTAAGGCCTTGTAAGAATCTGGAAAATCCTTTGTGCTTAAGTTTACGTCATCCACGATAATGCCACGGTCGAAAATAACTCCAAGATAGCCCTGGGCTATCCCTTTGGCATAATATGCCGCAACAAGACAATCCTGTGTCCTGTCGTTGCCCTGTGTATCGTAAATCTTTTTACCCTGCTTTTCAATGATATCCAACGCCAGGGTAGCATCTAAATTGGCCTGATAAAAGTTATTGTAAAAAGTATTCCAGGTAACTGCGCCACGGTAAGAAGTATTGTT
>Ga0065714_10065426_pt1 | contig 10141 bp, 7 predicted proteins | sample MisRhiReplicate2_FD_59101 | JGI IMG/M metagenome (GOLD analysis project Ga0065714, IMG submission 59101) | Miscanthus rhizosphere microbial communities from Kellogg Biological Station, MSU, sample Rhizosphere Soil Replicate 2: eDNA_1 v2... | ecosystem: Host-associated > Plants > Roots >... | reverse complement strand
CCAAGGCCAGCAATAGCCCGCGACCACACGAGCTTTGTTTCCGTGGTTTTTCTCGTTGATTGCTTCATGCATCGCCTGAGGTGAGTCGAACACCTTAAACTCGTACTCTTGAGTCTCAAGCGTCGGATTTGCCGTCGAGCGAATGCCTAGCGTGTCATCCAGCCATGCTAGGTAACCGTCAGAACCACTGCAGCGAAACTGCGAAGAAAGCACGTGTTCTTCAACCACAGCACCCTTGGCTTTTGCAAAGGCGCGTATCGCCTGCTTGCTGCCGATATCGCTCAAGGTTACACGCTGGTCTTCATCAATGAAGAAAATTGAGCATTTCGCTGAATCAATCAGCTCCTTGATCTGGTTTTCCCCAAGGTTTCCATAAAGCCCGCTTTTCTCATTCAGCCGGTGAGCTTCGTCTACGATAAGCGCATCGAATGTGTTGGGCTCAGTCTCGATGAACGCCCCTGAGCCTGAAAAGAAGTTGGAGAAGTGGCTGCGTTTGACGGTGCCAACCAATTTGCTTTCGTAGACCTTGCGCGGGGCAGCATTCTTGGAGACGTATTTGCTCAACAGCTTCAATTCGGTGAGCCTCACCAGCAGATTGATAGCTAGAACAGTTTTCCCGGTGCCTGGTCCCCCCTCGATGATCAGCACCTTTGGCGTCTGTTCCGAAGCCTCGCTTGCCGCTGCGAGCGCCGACTCGAAAATTGCCTTCTGATCGTCAATCAATACGAACTCAGGCTTGCCTTTCATCAGCCCGCCCAGGGCCTCGGCTAGCGCTTTTGACGGGCGGATTTTTCCATCGGACAGTTCGTAAAGGACCTCTTTGTTGTCGCCGTGAGCAATATGATTTTTCAGAAAGCTTCGGAGCTTGCTGAGCTCTTCAGGGCCTTTCAGAAACAGTGGAGCTTTGCTGATATGAGGCTCGTAGTGCGCTGAGTCTATGATGCCGTCGCTGACGTAGTTATGGAGGTAGGCACACGGGCGGATCTCGATGCTTTTGTTGTACACGGCCTCGTTGAAGCCTTCGAGCAGCGCTGCGTATGACCATACCTGATAGGACGGGTGAATGGTTTCAACGAGGCCGCCACCTAGCGCCGTTTTGACGATGGCATCCTTGGTCGTGGCGTTGGCTTTGCTCCATTGCTTCAATTCGATCAATACAGCTTTTTTTGCTTGGTTTTCGTCGCGACCGGTGAGCAGAAAATCGATCCGTTTCGACGACTGCGGAATGTGCAATTCGATGGCCAAGCCTGCGTCGTTCGGCAAGCCTTCATCTCTAAGGACCTTGGCCATGTACGTAAGGGATCCTTGCCACGACCTGATTTCCGAACTGCCAACGTTCTTGCCGGTAGCTTCCTTGTAGTGCCTGAGGATCACCTCCTCGATGTCATCGTTATCGTTGTCTTTTAGAAATTGCTGTTTGGTCGCAGCGTAAACGATCACGGGCTGTCCTTAGATTCGAGTTGTTCAGAGTCGGTCGTACTTTTTGCTGCTGCTTTTGGCTTTATCCACGGGGTACTTCTGGCCGTTCGAGGCGAGTTTCCGCGTCACCGCCTCGTTGAGGTCGATGCCGAGCACGCTGCTCAGGCGAACCAGGTACATCAGTACGTCCGCCAATTCGTCTTTTACGGCTAGGCCGATTTCGGGATCTTTAGCTACGGAGAGCGAATCGGCATCGCTCATCCATTGGAAAATCTCGCACAGCTCTCCTACCTCGCCAGTGAGCGCCAGGATGAGATTTTTTGGGGAGTGGAACTGCTGCCAGTCGCGATCATCTGCGAAACGCTGAAGGGATGCGGCAAGCTTCACTACGTCAACCAGTGGCGCGGATGAGCTGTCTGAGTCACTCACGGGGCTATCTCTTGACTATCGGGGGGCAAAAAAATGTGTAGGAAGTCTGGCGTAAGATTGTAAGAGTTTTCGCCGCTTGCGCAGCTTTTTTGTGTTTTTTCTCACACGCTCTCTGCTGGCCGCATTGCTTGCCAGTATTCGCTAGGTGCTTTGAGCGTGGCTAAGTAGGCCGCGACGACCCCCATGCCCACCGACTAGCGGCCTTTTCTCCCTCTGTTCGTTAGTTTGCAGAATGGGCCGTTTCTGGCTAGCAGGTGATGGCAATCGGCACCAGGCGAACGGATGTTGGCCGTGACGTAAATTATTGCTGGGGCTGGACACTTCCTCTCCGAACTGGTCAGCGGCAACAGCCCTGAGAGGGCCTCCGGCAAGAGGTCCACCTTTGCTCTTCTTCGACGGGAAGCGCGTCGGCGGAGGAGGTGAGGACCTTTTCAGCTGATTTTTTAGCGACTAGAGTAATGGACTTAAGGTGGCAACAATCGGAACACCACACCCCAATTGTTGCCGCTACTAATTTTTTCTGTCAGGACATAATAATTGTATTTTTTATTTCGTTAAGCACCTCTTCTAGTGGGGTTTTATGTTCGAGCTTTAGCTTCTCAAGTGCTGATATTAGGTCTGCGTCAGTTAATGGTATAATTAAGCCGTGGCCATTTTTAAATGAGTCTCTGCATCTTTCAATGAATAATTCTTTTTTAGATATCTCTCTGCATGTTATGATTCCAAGCATTCCTCGATTAACGGTTAATCGTCCAATCATTTGATCAAGCTCGGGGTTTTGTATGTCCTTTGAGTAGTTCTTGCATTCGATAATTAGATACGGGCAGGGTATCTTGTGAATCATATGGAGTGTATGAAAAAAGCCTTCCTTGGATGAGTTTTCGAAGTATATATCAATCCTCTTTCTGCCCTGGTTTATCTCGGCTTCGAGTACAGGTGATGAGGCGTTTGGATAAAGTAGCATTTCAAGAATGCCAACTATTGTTTTGTGATAATCTGATGCCGTTGATGGCCCCTGCTTAATCGAGCGTAGTTTCGCAATCATGTGATCTACTACTGAATTCAAGTTGAGCTCGGGATCAATTGAATCAGATGGGAGAGATCTAATCTGCTGCGCTTGCTGATCTCTGAAGGATTTAAAAACCAGTGGGTGTTTTTCTGTGAAGTCGAATAACCATTCCTTGGTAAAATCTTTTACTACATTTTCTTTTAGACTCTTTTTTGAAATATAAGGAGTTCCATCCTTGCGATGCTCGACCCATATGCTACCTGTTCTTATGTGCTCATGTTGAAGATACTCAAGTACATGTTTATTATAGTAATTCTCAGGGGCATAAGCCTTGCTATAAGAAACGATTCCTTTCGGGGTGAGAAGGATCTTTTTCCCTTCAACAAGCAGTGTGTCTTCGTGAGTAAATATCCACTTTTTTCGGGGTACATCCCATATAGGTCCGGCGGAAACACCAGCTGTTAATTTTATTTTATGTAGTTTGCATTGGGCCTGCGTATAGGTAATGAGGCTGCCTCGTATGAGGTTGGTAGTCATATCTGAAACTTTATCTTTGCCGATTCCTGGAATAAATAGTCTAAAGTCTTCTAGGTCGGTAATTTTTCCGGACTGTATTGCCTTACTTCCCATGATGCTTTCGAAAAGTTTCTTTGCGTCCTCACTACCAATTCCGTTACCCCTAGGTTTCCCTGAAGAAAGCCCGAGGCAGGTCTCATTAGGCTCATGAAGATGTGAGAAGAGTTCAAAAGCATCGTCCTCTTTCCCTTGGCGAACTAGATCTAAGAAATGAGAAAAAAAGGACCTTACTGAACTGGCAGCCTTTATCGACCAGCGATCCGGTCTTAATCCAAGAAGATAAGGGTCCACAAATAATCGCGTGTCAAAATCAGTATCAATATCGACAAAGTCCAGTTCGAATTGAGTTTTGGAGAGTTTGAATCGTTCCGAAAGCTTCATGTTTTTGCCTTTTGCAGTCTAAGCTAGATAAGTAATAAAATTAATGTGCGGAGGTGCCGGAGGGTGATTGTTCTTGGGGTTCACGAAATTTCAGATTGGAAATAAAGGGCTTCAATCCGAGAATAATTATCTGCATCCTTGACCTCTAGGGTTTAGCGAGTTTCTTTGCGCAAGCTGTGAACTTTAGATCAATAGAGGCATTTTGCAATCAGTGGGGCGGACGAGCGCTTGGTAGTGGAGACAGACGGACGGTTGTTGGCCGTGGGGTCCCGGTTTTCGCGGGGCTGGAATTGTGTGGATTTTTTGACGTACCTCATAGGGTATCTATAAACAAATCAGCTAGTTATGGCTTTCGATGGAATCGAATCGGGAGTTTTTCCACAATCTAGCAAAGAAGTTACGCGTGACATGGCGCAATCAGCGCTCTGCGCCAGCAAGGTGGCACCTTGCCACTCAATGCGCCTGCACTATAAGCTCCGGCCCTCATTGACTCTTTTATTGAGCCCAGCAACGACTCCGCTGTGGGCTCGGCAACTGAACGCTTAAAGGGACCTGACGTTGAGACATATCTGGCGAGCCCCAGAGCTACAACCCACCGCACTGCGCAGCGAGTCGCTGGCAAAAGAAATGGATCTGCTACGTGCCCACTTCGAGCTGCCAGATGACGAGCGCTTGAGCCGGCGCCCGAACCTCGATTCTCGCCTCTGGAATCAGCCCAGCGTCAGAATGGCTCTTCTTGAGGTGTTCGAGAACAAATGCGGTTATTGCGAAAGCCCGCTGAGCGTTCAGGATTTCGCTGTTCATCACCACCGACCGTTGATGAATGCAAAAGGACGTTTAAGGTATGAAACTACGACAAGTGCAGACCATTATGTGTGGTATGCGTACGAGTGGAACAACCTGATTCCGGCCTGTCCGGTATGTGCAAGATTCAAAGCAAACCAATACCCTACAACATCAAAGCGTGTACCGCCGTTTACCCCGTGGCACGATGCAGAAATCGAGTCGCCTGTACTAATCGACCCCTGTCGCGACAAGCCATTCGATCATATAGCCTTCAGATTCAATGGCACATGTACTCATAAAACTAGCCGTGGCCGGGAAACGATTGAAACGCTGAAGCTCAATCGTAGTAACCTCATGGTCCACCGGTCTGCATACTTTTCTGACCTCTGGGCGCGCTTGGGCCAATTGCGTGGTAACAAGTACGAGACCATACTCCCTACGCTGGAAGAGTTATTCAATAAACGTCTGCCATTCGTAGGCGCCGCGAAACTTTGGTTGCTCGGAGCACTTCTAGAAACGTCCATCAGAAAATCTCCGCCCATGGAGGGCGAATTTTCCAGCGAGCTGGCGGGATTCATTGCGGAGACCTCCACAGCAGAGTGGCAGGCGTTCATGAATCGCCTCGCCGGGATCAACCCGGCTTTTACCGAGCAAGTCGTTACCGTTCGAAACCCTGAAGCGAACCCAGAAAAGCCCCACTTCTCCCGAATCCGGGTCATTGAAATCGAGCATTTCAAGGGGATTCAAAAGCTAAAAATAAACTTTGGTCACCACGCCACCCAAGAACGCGGCATTGCCCCGGCAACAGTGCTTCTGGGAGAAAACTCAGTAGGTAAGAGCTCGATTCTTCAGGCGATTGCATTGGGTGTGATGAGCCCAAAATTGAGGTCCCGAATAAATTTTGATTGGGAGTCAACCCTGCCCAGAGATACCTTGGCAGAGGGTACAGACGATCAACCTCACGTAGTTCAGTCAAACATTAGAGTCACCTTCGATGACGGCGAAGCTAGCGATATCTGTATTCGTCGGGACGGCTCTTTCTCAAGCCAAAATCTGCGCAGTGGCTTAATTCTTGGCTATGGTGCGCATCGTTCATTTCACGATGAGCAGTCTAGTTCTAGAATCATCAGAAAAACTTCGAGCATTGCTTCCCTGTTCGAAAAAAACAAACCACTACCCCACTCAGCTGCCTGGTTGGAATTACTTGGTGAAAAGGCTTTTTTCCCGGTGGCGCGAGCGCTGCGCGAGATCCTGAATCTCGACACGTACGACGAGATATATCGGCTGGCGTCGGGTGAGGTGCTCGTACGAAGACACAACGAAAGCATCCCGATCTTTCGCTTGAGCGATGGGTATCGCTCGCTATTTGCTATGAGCCTGGACATCATCCGTAACATGCTCCGTACTTGGGAAAATCTTGAAGATGCCCGTGGAATAGTACTGATCGACGAAATCGAATTGCATCTGCACCCCCGATGGAAAATGCAGATCGTTTCTGCATTGCGCCGCGCTATGCCTCAAGTGCAGTTCATCTACACCACCCACGACCCCCTTTGCCTAAGAGGTATGTTCGACGGCGAGGTTCATGTACTTATCAAGGACGATGAAGGCTGCGTCCAGGAAATGACGGGCTTGCCGGACGTCACCGCCATGCGCGCAGAACAACTGCTGACCTCGGAGTATTTCGGTCTGGCTAGCACCGTGGAACCCGAGACCGTACTCAAGCTTGACCGGATCGTGTTGTCCAATTCACGCAGCACTTCGCCTGATGCGCATTTCTCGGAACAGATGAACGCCTTTTCCATTATCGGTGACACGCCTGAAAAGCAGGTGGTCAATGAAGCATTGCGCCGGCACATCATCGAACAGCTTCGTTCAGATACCCTTGATAGGACAGCAGTACGAGAAGATGCCGTAAACCTTATCCTCGAACGCCTGCGGGCTGACTCCAATGGAGTGGATCAGTGATTTCCATAGATCGAAGCACGGTAGCAGAGCCATTATCGCTGGCATCGCCAAACGGCAGAGGGGCTAAGGAAAGGCTACGCGCCATCAAGCATTTCGCAGCACTAGCAACCAAACCCGCAGTGGCCAAGGCAAAAGCCACGAAAAAAAAAGGCAAAATAACAAAAGCTAAAATTCCCGAAAAGTTTAACTTCGCAGCATACCGTTCCAAAGATGTTAAAGAAGCGCTGGACAAACTATTTCATGACAAATGCGCCTACTGTGAATCTAGCTATAGGGCCGTGATGTCCGCTCAGGTTGAACACTTTCGCCCCAAAGGACGCGTTGTCGAAGACTCGAGCCACAAGGGTTACTGGTGGCTAGCCTCAACGTGGACAAATCTGTTACCAAGTTGCAGCCATTGCAATATTTCGGAATATCATGAAATACATAAATTGACTGTCGAACAGCCTTATCAGCAAAAAACACAATCAGGTAAATACAAACTGGGAAAATATGACCATTTCCCAATTGGTGGCCAGCGGGCGGTAGCCGAAGGTGATGACCTCGACCTTGAAGACGCCTACCTTATCGACCCTACCCGCCGGAACCCTAATGATCACTTGGATTGGATTGTTGAGGGTGGACTAAGCCTGATTGCGCCAAATAGGGTGGGAAACGCTTGGGACCCTTATGGACTACATACCTATCAAATTTTTGGCTTGAACCGCAAAAAACTGGTCGAAACACGTACATCATTAATGCTTGAAGTAACGAATCAACTCCTCAAAGCGCGTAATAAGCTGATGGATGCGGCCACCAAAAAGCCAGGTGAACTATTCGATTATCTGTACAACGATGCAATGGAAATCTTCAAAGATTTAGACAAACTAAAGGCTCCTTGGATGCCCTACTCTGCTATGGTGAAAAAACTTTTGGACAAAGAGCGCACCGAGATTATGGCAGCGTTCACGGCTCTCGCCAGGCGACCATAAACCCTTGGTCAGAGTGTGTAAAAACCGACTTTCGGTCTACCGCAGGCAAGCCAAATCCTACAACGATTGGCGAACACAATTTCGTACAGAGCATAGGGCCGCTACCGTGGGTGGGCGACAGCAGCGACCCGTGCTACCGAATATAGAGTGCCGGGCTACTTGTACCACTCTGCTTTAATTTCCGCGAAGTCCATTTCCTTCCATTCTTTCTTCCATAGTTGCCAATAAGGAATGTCATTGGACGAGGGGCATGAGTGCATGGAGCACCCATGACTTTCCTAGTCGACGAGCGATCAGCCGCACAGTCAGCAAATAGTAGTATCTGGTCCCCTCACTGCTCTGAGCAAGGCGATGTTCTAGGAACCAATCCAGATGCTTTCGCTGCCAGGCCCAAGCTTTCTCTCGCTGCCAACGTTTAGCAATCTCGGCTTGGATATGCTTTGCTTGCCGCAAATGGCGTTGCCGCGTCGCGTGCGATCCGGTCAGCACGCCAGCCAAGAACAACTCCATATCGAATGGCTTACTCATGACTGCCCTCCAATGTACGCGGAGACTACGGCGATCCGACCGTGCCCCAGCTCATAGCTGATTTGTCTCCGGGCCTGACGATCAAGATTCCTATCTACCTGGCAACATTGGCCGCCGTTGATAGGCGCGTGATGTTGGGTGATTTGCTCATAGCGCTCACATGTGTACGCCGCTCGTAGCTCATGGAAGCCTTTGAGGATGTGTGCATGCAGGATGTCCCGCGCAGGGCGGATGATTTCTTGCAGAAAATTCAGGTAGCTTTCGTGTGGCGCAAGCAGGTTGCGGCTACCCGCAGGCGACACTTGCCGTGCAAACCCAAGTGCACCTCGAACATAGCCATCCACCGCAATCCAACGTGGAGCCGAGGCACCGGCGCGGCCGCCTTTGGTGCCATCCTGAATGTTAATCCTGCCTAAATCCTTAGCCTCACGGCTTAGCCGTGGCAGGTCAGCCAGGATAGCCTCACGCAAGCGCATGCCGGTGGCTCGCGCCAACAGAACGATCGCTGCCGCTCGTAGCTGATGACAGCTGCAAAGCGCATCGACGATCTGCTTAACCTGTTCGCGGTCTTGGCCTTGCGGCACTGATTGTCGAACCCCGGTGCGCTGCATACCTAACGCCTTGCTCGGGCTGGGCAACTTCACGCACTGATCACCGCGAAGCGCCGCCATGGTTCTGTTAACGCTGGATATCCGGTTTTGTGCAGTGCTGACGGCGAGCTCACCGCGCCCAACTACGTCGCGCAAATGCGCCGCATAGTCGGCCAACACCTTCAGATCAATCTGCCGCGCATCATTGATACCGGGCCCCAGTTCGGAACGGCACCATTTGACGAATGCCTGCCACCGATCACAGTGCGCTTTGACTGTGCCGTAATGGCCGCCGCCGAACATATCTTTCAGCGCCTGCAGTCCTGCATAGCTCAATTGCCTGCCGTAGCCGAAATTGCGGCCATCGCGTCTCCCCACCAATGCCATGTCGGTCACCTCATCGTCCGCTCTCCGATCCTCGCCCCACGTCATCCCGCCAAGAATGTTGAGTGTTATCAGGGATCAAGGCCCCTGCGACCTGTGGGGAGTGTCCACTACGCAGGACTGGCGGCTCCTTACAACCGGGAGCAAGGGCATCTCATGATCTGGCCTCCTGAGCACCGATACCGGTGGACGGGTGGAGGCTGCACTGGCTGACGAGACCAGCGCCTGAAGATCTTGAGCTGGGTGAACTCAGCGATGCGATGACCGGGGCATACCTGACTGTCAGTCAGGTGCAGTCCATTCCGTGGTCTGCGGCACCATCATCTACAGCGCTGTTGCTGGTGACGTCGGCGTTTGTCACGCCAATTGTCACGAGAGGAGTTGCCGCAAAGCCAAGTGCGATGAGGTCTGCAGCAGTGTTTGAAGCGCCCGTCTCTTTCCAGGAGAAAGAGACGGGCGCAGGTTGGCGCAAGATTCGGCCAAGCGGATAGGTTGCTGCAGGGCAGCGAAGTAGGAAGTGTCGTCTGGCGCACGAGGGCCATGATCTGAAGTAGGCATCCATCACCGGGGAGGTGACCGGGCGAGCTGCCGGACGCGAATCGCCTTTTGGGGGGAACCACCGCGGGAGCGGCGTGGCCTTCAAGGTTCGGGCCACCTGGGTTGCTGTCATCGACAGCGCTTGCACGGCCAGTTCTACGCCTGTGGATAAACCCGGTCAAGGTTCGAAATTCAGCGCCACTTTGGACTTGAAGAGCGTTTATCCACCGGTGGAATTCCGTGGTAAATCCTGGACAACGTGGTCGCTTTTTTGCTCTTCAAAGTAAGGTCCATCCAAACAGGGCGGCTTTGCAGCCCTGTTTGGATGGACCCGCGCTTAGAAGCGGATAAGCGAGGCTGCTTGCCCCGAATCTTGAACGTTCAGTTGTTGCTGCAGTTCTTGCGCCTGTACAGCGCTAGCGAATCGGCACCACGTCCTTGTCTCTGATTTGGCCGTACGCTGAGGCGAGCAGGCTGCCGGTGGCGGCTTTCTGGATGTACTCACTCCACCAGGCCATCATCGGGCGCCGGCGCTCGATGTAGTCGGCTCGGTTGTAGGCGCT
>Ga0065714_10002859_pt1 | contig 10141 bp, 7 predicted proteins | sample MisRhiReplicate2_FD_59101 | JGI IMG/M metagenome (GOLD analysis project Ga0065714, IMG submission 59101) | Miscanthus rhizosphere microbial communities from Kellogg Biological Station, MSU, sample Rhizosphere Soil Replicate 2: eDNA_1 v2... | ecosystem: Host-associated > Plants > Roots >... | reverse complement strand
TGGGTTATCAGCTATAATGTAAAAATTCACTAAAAACCCATCAGGTCTTTCAACATTAAAAACATTTAAAATTACATCCTCATCAAGCCTGAATGAAGGTATTACTACATCAATTGAAGTGCTTAGGTACATTAAATGCAAATATACATCGTTTTATATTACAGCGTCATTTTAATATATTTGAACATGATAAAAGATGCAGCCGTTGCTGATATTGACAAGAAAAACACCAATCCAAAATTAACAATAGTTATAGTCACATATAATGCTGAAGCATACATTGAAACCTGTCTCAAATCAATAATAAAAAACGTAAAAACAACATACCAGATCATACTTATTGACGGCCTAAGTACTGATAGTACACTATCAATAATCAACAACTATGAAAAACATATTGATATTTTAATTAGTGAAAAGGATCATGGCATATATGATGCAATGAATAAGGCTCTAAAATATATCAAAGGAAAATGGGTGCTTTTTTTAGGGGCCGACGATCAATTACTCCCTTCATTTAGCCAAATCGAAAACTTTCTGACCGAAGAGAGCACCATTTACTATGGTAATTGCAAAAATGAGAACCACTTACTGGGAGGGGATTTTACAAAATACCAGGTAGCTAAAAAGAACCTTTGTCACCAATGCATCTTTTACCCTAAAACTGTTTTCAATAAGTATCAATATTCTCTAAACTATCCTGTATTTGCAGATTATTTCCTCAATATACAGTGCTGGGGAGATCAGGATTTTAAAAAGACCTACAAAAATATAAATATCGCCTATTACAATATGGATGGCTTCTCTTCTTACGCAGAAGACAACCTATTCAGACAAGACAAGCCAAAACTAGTAAGGCAGTATCTTGGAAATATAGTCTATATTAGATATATGATCAGGAAATTTAAAGAATCTAAAAAAGCAAATAGCAAATTCTTTTAAGAATTCATCAGCAACCTAAGTATTATATACATTTCCGGATACAATTATATAGTAAGACTAAATAATGTACCTTTGCCCTTATAATTAAGCATTTAATGAAGACCTACTTTAGATTATTATCCTTTGCAAAACCAATTGAAAAATTTGCAATACCTTACGTTATCACCACTCTATTATATATCTTATTTAACACCCTAAACTTAGCTCTATTGGCACCTTTATTGGATACATTATTCAATAAAAAAGCAAACATTCCTGCTGCTGAAGTTGCAAAAACGGCAGAAGTAGCAGAAAAATCATGGTTTGATATTATGGCTCATTTTAGAGAACTAACGGATTATCTCATCCATACTTATGGCGAGCAGCCAACCCTAAAATACATCTGTTTAATAATTGTAGTTTCAGTATTACTTTCAAATGTTTTTAAATACTTCTCCGCTTTCACCATGGAGAATCTTCGCGTACACACCTTGTTGAATTTGCGGAAAAAGGTATTTAACAATGTAATGAATCTACATTTGGGTTATTTTAACAGTCAACGAAAGGGAGATATTATTTCTAAAGTTTCATCTGATGTACAAGTTGTTCAGTTTACTGTTACCAATACATTACAGGTTGTTTTTAAAGAGCCTGTAACACTAATTGTGTATATGGTTTTACTCTTTTCCATCTCTGTTAAGCTTACTCTTTTTTCTTTGTTGGTTATACCTTTAGCAGGACTTATAATTGCAAAAATTGTAAAACGGTTGAGACAACAGGCCACAAAAGCACACGAAACATTTGCAAACATGCTGGGATATCTTGATGAGGCTCTTAGCGGAATCAAGATTGTTAAAGCATTCAATGCTACTGAATATGTAAAGGACAGATTTCATCAAGAAAATGTGACTTACTCAAACATTACCAGAAAAATGGCCAGAAGGCAACAACTTGCCTCTCCTGTATCCGAATTTCTTGGAGTAATAATGGTTGCAGGAATCGTTTATTATGGAGGATCACTTATATTAGCTGGAGAAGCGACTTTAAAGTCTGCAGAATTCATAGCTTATATAGCAGTGTTTTCTCAGGTAACACGACCTGCAAAAGCGTTGTCTGACGCTTTCAGCGGAATACATACAGGTCTGGCGGCAGGTAAACGTGTTCTCGACTTAATAGATGAAAAACCGGCTATCGTTGATAAACCAGATGCAATTAAAATTACCTCATTTCAAAACTCTGTTAGCCTTAGGAATGTATCTTTCTCATATGACGATAGAGCAATTCTGAAGAATGTTAATATAGAAATACCAAAAGGCAAAACTGTTGCCTTAGTAGGCCCATCAGGAGGAGGTAAATCAACATTAATGGATTTATTACCTCGATTCATTGAACCTCAGACTGGTGGTATATATATAGACGGAATTAACATCAGTGATGTAAACATAGACTCTCTAAGAAGTCAGATGGGATTTGTTAATCAGGAATCAATACTATTTAACGACACTATCTTTAACAATATAGCCTTTGCAAAGCCAGATGCGACAGAAGAACAAGTATTAAAAGCAGCAAGAATTGCCAATGCCCATGAGTTTATTATGGCTACCGATAACGGCTATGAGACCTCTATCGGGGACAGAGGCATACGTTTATCCGGCGGGCAAAGACAAAGGTTATGCATCGCAAGAGCAATACTAGGGAACCCTCCAATAATGTTACTAGACGAGGCTACATCTGCTTTGGATACTGAATCGGAAAAATTGGTACAAGATGCATTATATAAATTAATGGAAAACCGTACCTCATTAATTATTGCACACCGCCTATCTACTATACAAAACGCAGATTTAATTATTGTATTAGAAAGCGGAGCTGTTATAGAACAAGGATCCCATAATGAATTAATGGAGAGAAACGGTCTTTACAGACGTTTAATAGACATGCAAACATTTGAAAGCTAAATAAAAAGTACAAGCTATAGCTTGTACTTTTTATTAAAAGAATATCCTTTATTAGGCGTATATGTTAATTTCGGAGTAATCTCTAAAACTTTATAAATTAACATATGCCTATATTTCATTATCGGAATAAATCTGGAAATGTACCTTACAAATCGAACAAGTGAAAGGTATCGGGCGGCCTTGGCCATCTTTAATTCTCTCTGAATAAGCATTTTTAGCTCACCCATATATTGTTCATACTGATCCTTACTTTTCTGATTACCAATTCTAATTCTAAAGCCTGATAGTATAAAAGTCGTTGTATACAATTTATCATGTCTAAAGAATCGAAGCCATAAATCTGCATCTCCTGAGAGAGATAAATTCACATCAATAAATCCTCCAGCCTTTTCCCATAAACTACGTCTCCAAAATACAGATTCCTGCTGGATAAATTTGTCATCAAGGCTATACATACGCCACTTAGACCAACGATCATAATACATATCAGGGTCTGACATAAACATCTTTCCATCCTCATCATAAAAGGTATTACTTCCCATTACCCAATTAACATCAGGTAATGAATGGAATAATTCTGCAATGGTTATTAAGGATTTCCTATGATGCATATCATCAGAGTTAATCCAACACATAATATCACCAGTTGAACGCTTAAAACCCTTCTGTATTCCATCATAAAGCCCATTATCAGGTTCACTAACCCAATAAGCTAACCTATCCTTGTACTTTTTAATGATTTCTACTGAATTATCTGTACTCCCGCCGTCAATAATTATATATTCAAGATTTGGGTAATTCTGATCCAGGATGGAAATAATTGTATCTTCAAGGTATGCGCCTTGATTATAGGATGGTGTAACAACAGTTATCTTAGGATATTTATCTAACATAGCATAAATTTAAAATGCATTTAAAAGCGATACAACTTTTAACACATCATTTTCTGTATGAAAGTACGAAATAGGCAAGCTTAATGTAGTATTATGGATTTCAGTTGAAATTGAAAAATCACCCTCTACTATATCTTTCATTGCAGCTTGTTTGTGTGGTGCCACCGGATAATGAATCTCTGTTTTAACACCATTTTTTAATAAATATTCCTTAAGCTCATCCCTCTTAGGATGTCTGATGTTAAATATATGATATACGTCTAGATAATCAGGATCTACTTTAGGTAAAACAAAATCTGATTTAATTTCCTTCAAATAAAAAGAGGCCAATTTTCTTTTGTGATTATTAATGTCATCCAAATACTTCAGCTTAATAGAAAGAAATCCTGCCTGCACTTCATCCAGCCTCGAATTATACCCTATGAGTTCATTGATGTATTTAACCTTTGAACCGTAATTTCTTAGCGTTCTTACAACATCTGCAAGTTCAGCATCATTAGTAGTTATTCCTCCAGCATCACCCAGAGCACCTAAGTTCTTGGTAGGGTAAAAGCTAAATGCACCAAAATCTCCAAAACCACCTGCCTTTTGGCCTTTATACTGTGCTCCATGTGCTTGTGCACAATCTTCAATCACCTTTAGCTGATATTTATCAGCAAGCTTCATAATCGGATCCATCTCACAAACCTTACCATATAAATGGACAACCATTATCGCTTTAGTTTTTGAAGTTATCCTTTCTTCTATGAGCTTTGGATCTATATTATAGGTTTCAATATCCGGCTCTACCAAAACCGGTTTTAATCCATTCTGAATGATCGAAAGAATAGTTGCAATGTAAGTATTAGAAGGAACTATTACTTCGTCTCCAGGCTTAAAATCAAAGCATTTCAAAGCTAATGATAGGGCGTCTAGGCCAGAAGCTAATCCAACAAAATGAGATGTTTCACAATAAGAAGCAAATTCTTGTTCAAAACGGGTTACATTACTCCCTAAAATGTACCAGCCTCCTTCTAAAGTAGTATTAAACGATTCCTTAAAAGACTCGAAGAATGGCTCATTTAATCTCTTTAAATTCTCGTAATCTATCATACGTAATTTTCATAAATGTAATCTTCAGCATCAAAATACTCTGAAGCCAAAACCATTAAAATTGCATCACTAGTGAAATTTTTCATTTGATGCCAATCTTTGGGTTTAAGAATTAAGCACTTATCAGGACTATCCAAAATAAATTCTTCTTCTTTCTCACCATCGTTATTAGTAATTGTACAGCTCCCTTTAATGCAAATGGCGGCTTGTATGGTCTTATGATGTCTGTGTCCACCTCTGATAGAGTCATCGACTCCGTAAATATAAAATATGCGTTTTACATCAAAAGGTGTTACTTTTTCTATTACGGTAAGGTTACCGCGTGCGTCTGTGAAAGTTTTTAAACTAATCTGATATGCCATTACTTAATTAGGTATCTTGTTTTGTAGTAGTTACTCCAATATCCATAAAAATGGAATTTAAATGTCTTGCTTAAGGATTTTCGTATCCGTGGAATCTCCGAAACTTCGTGAAACGCATTGCCTTTGGAAATGGAAAGCACTATCTTTTTCGCCTTTCTTAAGGCCACAATATAAGGCTTATAAATATATCTTAAATCGTTTATTGTTAAGGAATAAGTCCCCAGATAAAACGTTTTTTTCTCACAGTATTTTAAATAGTGAAAATGATAGAATATCAATTCGAACGTTTTCCTATTTTCACTAACAGTGCCTATTGGTCTTTTCAAATCACCACTAAAGGTATACTGCTGAACATTCCAAGGCGCAACTCCACCACCTAAGTGCTGTAATTCATGAATACCTTTAAACCGCTCACACCAATCATCAAGATATTTCTGGTCACCGAATTTATTATCTTCAAACCTACTAAAGCACCATTCTATACAGGCGTCTTTCCACCAACTCAAAGCTATTCTTCCTTGCTCATCATTTTTAAAGTATACAAATTGTACACAATATTTACCACTTGCGGCTGTTTGGTCATACTCTGGGGTATAACGATGATCTGTAATAATTACAGAATCTTCTTCACCTAGTTCATCAATTAGAACAGTAGGATCTGAGAAAAAAAACAAATCTGCATCAATATAGGTGCACGAATCTAGATTGAAAGTATCCAAACAATATGTAATGGTAGCGGGAGTACATGTCCAGCAATATTCTGCAGTCGTTCGAGTTGGTTTAACGACCAAAAGCTCTTCACTTTCAAAGCTATTTAAGGATATGACAGTTGCCTTTTCAAGCTTTAATTCTCTCAATACCTTATACGAGGTATCATCAAAAGCAAATATGTATAAATGGAAATCCTTACAATGCTCAGCTAATGAATAGTACATTGCCAAACCACGTGTAAGGTATACGGAGTTGAATAAAGTACAGAAGTTTAACATATTAATTCCTTTGATTTATTTATTTGTAAGAAAGTACTTCAATCTGCGCTTAAAACGCCTACGAATTTGTTTAAAGTATGGCCAACCATTTAGGGAGACAAAAAAGCTTCTAAAAGCTCTATAAGCCTTTTGGCTATGCCTTGGGGTAATCCCCTTTGGTATCGAAATAGGCTCCATATAAAGATCAACGTTATAAGAATTTACAGCCTCACAATTTGTCCCGCTATTATCCCACCCAATATTATAAGAGAGTGATTTACCGGGATATAAAGTCAATTTATTGTGTATAAATGCAGATCCATACCAGCGAATTGCCCATGAGTTATTTTTACCGGCTATTTGATCTTCCAACATCGCTATATAGGGATAAGACCCATCGAATTCGAATCTCCATGCAGATTTATCCGCTATTATCTTATCTAAGATCTTTTGTCCATCAGGTTCAAACAACTGCCATTGTTTCTTCCACGTTGCCCATACTGCACAATCAGCGCCATAGATAAAGAAAACATCAGGTAGCTTCTCTTTTACTGGATATAAATAAGCACAGATACAAGCGACATCATCATTATCTTGAAAACGGTCTAATGCATCATTCATAAACCGAAGAAAAAATGGAGAAATTACTGTATCATCTTCTAAAACTATGATTTTCCCATACTGATTTACTACCTCTGTTACGCCTCCTACTACACTTTTGGCCAGCCCTATATTCTTGGGTTGTTCAACAATTTTTATACTAGCAAAACCTGATATCTGATGGATATATTCTCTAACTTGGCGTATAGGGGTATTGTCACTTCCTTCTTTTGCTCCATCACTATAAATTATCAAATCGCTATTTATAGCTTCTTCATTAATCAACAATGATTCTACAACCTTTTGAAGATGATCAGCACGGTTATAACAAAAAATTACAATAGGGGCTAGGGTCATAATGGGAATAAAATTGAATGAACAAATTTAGCTTATAGTTACTCATATAAAAACTAAAAAAGTCTCCTCTAGAAAGAACGTATTTTTTATATTATTATGTTATAAAAAAGTCGTTACGAACTAATCAAAAACACGACAAATTATGAAATAAAAAAAGAGCACCCTTTATTTAAGGTGCTCTTCAATATTATATTCAATAATTACAATTTCCTTTTAACTTCTACTTGTTCATAAGCTTCAACGATGTCACCTACTTCAATGTTATTAAAGTTATGGATATTCAATCCGCATTCGTAACCTCTTGATACTTCTTTCACATCATCTTTATAACGTTTCAATGAAGCTAGTTCACCAGTGTAAATTACCACGCCATCTCTAACGATNCGGATCTTACTGTTACGTGTAATTGTACCATCCAATACCATACATCCGGCGATTGTNCCCACCTTAGTAATTTTAAAGGTATCTCTGATCTCAACGTTAGCAGTGATTTTCTCTTCAAACTCNGGAGCCAACATACCTTCCATCGCNGCTTTGATCTCGTTGATCGCATCGTAGATGATAGAATATAAGCGGATATCGATCTGCTCAGCCTCAGCCAGTTTACGCGCACCTGATGATGGGCGAACCTGGAAACCTATAATGATCGCATCAGAAGCAGAGGCTAACAATACATCAGATTCCGAGATCTGACCTACAGCTTTACTGATGATATTGATCTGAATCTCTTCAGTAGAAAGTTTCAATAATGAATCTGATAGTGCTTCGATAGAACCATCCACATCACCTTTAACGATCAAGTTAAGCTCTTTAAAGTTACCAATTGCCAAACGACGACCGATCTCATCAAGAGTAATGTGTTTCTGAGTACGAAGACCCTGTTCACGCATCAATTGTAAACGTTTGTTTGCAATCTCTCTTGCTTCAACTTCACTTTCAAGTGCATTGAATTTATCACCTGCAGTAGGTGCACCTTGCATACCCAATACCTGTACCGGTACTGACGGACCTGCTTTATCTACTTTTTGACCACGTTCGTTAAACAACGCTTTTACACGTCCGCTATAACTACCTGCTAAAATAGGATCACCTATTTTTAACGTACCTGCTTGTACAAGAACTGTAGTAACAATACCACGTCCTTTATCCAATGTAGCCTCAATTACACTACCCGTCGCACGTTTATTAGGATTAGCTTTCAAGTCTAGCAATTCAGCTTCTAATAAAACTTTCTCTAAGAGTAAGTCTACATTTAAACCGCTTTTACCAGATATCTCTTGCGACTGGAAGTTTCCTCCCCAATCCTCAACAAGGATATTCATTATTGATAATTGCTCACGTATTTTATCTGAGTTCGCACCCGGCTTGTCAATTTTTGTAAAGGCAAACACTAATGGTACACCCGCTGCTTGAGCATGGTTGATTGCCTCTTTTGTTTGAGGCATCACTGCATCATCCGCCGCTACTACGATAATAGCAATATCTGCAACCTTAGCACCACGAGCACGCATTGCTGTAAAGGCTTCGTGACCCGGTGTATCTAAGAAAGTAACTTTTTTACCCGTTGGTGTAGTTACCATATAAGCACCAATGTGTTGGGTAATACCACCCGCCTCACCGGCAACCACATTCGCTTTACGGATATAATCCAGTAGGGATGTTTTACCATGATCCACGTGTCCCATAATGGTAACAACAGGCGCTCTTGGTAATAAGTCTTCTTCTGAATCTTCCTCTTCGATAACAATATCGCTTTCATCATCAGGTTTAACGAATTGAATCTCGTAACCAAACTCATCAGCAACAATTGTTAGGGTTTCAGCATCTAAACGTTGGTTGATCGACACAAACATCCCCAAACTCATACAAGTTGCGATAATCTTTGTAACCGGCTCATCCATCATTGTAGCTAGTTCATTTGCCGTAACAAATTCCGTAACCTTTAAAACTTTAGACTGCAACTCTTGTTCCATTGCAGCTTCATCTGCTGAAAGGGCAACATCATCACGTTTTTGACGACGTAATTTAGCGCGCTGAGCAAATTTACCAGATTTACCTGCTCCACTTAAACGAGCAAGTGTTGCTTTAATCTGATCTTGTATTTCTTTTTCCGTAGGTTCTTCTTTTGGACCACTATGACCAGGACCTCCTGGTTTACTGTTCCTAAAATTAGGCCTGTTGGCTGTATTATTTGTATTATTTCTAAAATCTGGTCTGTTGCTAAACGTAGGAGCAGGTTTTGGCTGTCCAGGTTGTCCTGGCTGCCCACCTTGTTGATTACCACCAGCAGGCTGTTGGCCATGACCACCTTGTCCTGGATGTCCTCCTGGAGTTTTCTTACGTTTACGCTTTCTCTTCGCATCTGCGCTATCTGCAGAAGATGCTACTGGCTGAGACTTACGATCAGGTGTAGTTGGTAAAACAATTTTACCAATAATATTAGGGCCCGAAAGTTTTACTGAACGTGCTTTAATCACTTCTGTTTCTTCCGGTTTCTCTACCTTAGGTTGTTCAACAGGAGGTACCACTTTAGGGGCAACAGGCTCCGGAGCTTTCACCACAGGAGGTTCAACAACTTTAGGTTGCTCAACCACAATCGGCTTAACTTCTTCAACTGGTTTTACCACTTCCGCTTTTACCTCTTCAACCGGTTTCTCAACTTTCTCTATAGGTTTTTCTTCTTTCACAACTTCCTTAGGGGCTTCCTCAACTACCGGAGCTTTAGGCTCTGGTGCAGGAGTAGGCACTGGTGCAGGTGCAGGAGTTTCTTCTGCTTTAACCGGACGTGTTTTAGAATTTAAATCATCAAGATTTATTTTCCCAACTATTTTAACACCTGGTAAAGAGCTTTCTTCTACCTTTTCTACAGGAGTTTCCGGAGCTGCCGGTTTAACCGGAGCTTCTTCCTTAGGCTTCTCAGCTGGAGGAGTATACGAATGAAGATTCTTAATTAAAACGCCTTCGTTTTCGAATTCAACATTTTTTCTAGG
>Ga0065714_10000114_pt1 | contig 10150 bp, 8 predicted proteins | sample MisRhiReplicate2_FD_59101 | JGI IMG/M metagenome (GOLD analysis project Ga0065714, IMG submission 59101) | Miscanthus rhizosphere microbial communities from Kellogg Biological Station, MSU, sample Rhizosphere Soil Replicate 2: eDNA_1 v2... | ecosystem: Host-associated > Plants > Roots >... | reverse complement strand
TGGACATTTCGCACTGCAAAGCGGCAGCGGTCATGCTGCCGGTTTCCACCACCCTGACGTAAACGGTCATTGCCTGGAATAAATCCATTATCAAGCCCAGCTTTAAAATGATTGAAGTGTTGCAGCGTTTATCCAGCTCAGGTGGCTAACCATACTGCAAAAACACCGACTATTGATGGAGCTTGATGTCATGACCGCCGCCTGCCTGATGACCACTTACCAACCTTTGGCCTTGAGTTTCAGCAAGGGCCTGGGCACACGCCTGTGGGATCAGGCCGGTCGTGAATACCTGGACGCGGTGGCGGGCGTGGCAGTGACTAACGTCGGTCACTCCCATCCGAAAATCGTCTCGGCCATCAGTGAACAGGCCGGGCTGCTGTTGCACACTTCCAACCTCTACAGCATCGATTGGCAACAGCGNCTGGCGCAGAAACTGACGCAATTGGCGGGCATGGAGCGAGCCTTCTTCAACAACTCCGGTGCCGAAGCCAACGAGACCGCGCTGAAACTTGCTCGGTTGTACGGTTGGCACAAAGGCATCGAACAACCGCTGGTGGTGGTCATGGAGAACGCCTTTCATGGCCGCACTCTGGGCACCTTGTCCGCCAGTGATGGCCCGGCCGTGCGCCTGGGCTTCAACGAGTTGCCGGGGGACTTTGTCAAAGTGCCATTCGGCGACCTCAAGGCGCTGGACAAGGTGCAGCAAGCCCACGGCCCGCGCATCGTGGCGATCCTGATGGAGCCGATTCAGGGTGAAAGCGGAGTCCAAATGGCCCCACCCGGTTACCTGAAAGCTATTCGCGAACGCTGCACTCGGCACGCGTGGCTGCTGATGCTCGACGAAATCCAGACCGGCATCGGCCGCACCGGCCAGTGGTTTGCCTTTCAGCACGAAGGCATCGTTCCAGACGTCATGACCTTGGCCAAAGGCNTGGGCAACGGNATTCCCATCGGCGCCTGTTTGGCCCGGGGCAAAGCCGCCGATCTCTTTACCCCCGGCAGTCACGGCAGCACCTTCGGCGGCAATCCACTGGCCTGCCGCGTCGGTTGCACCGTGCTGGAGATCATCGAAGAACAAGGGCTGCTGGAAAACGCCAAACTTCAGGGCGAGCGTTTGCTCGCCAGATTGCGCATCGAATTGGCGGACGACCCGAACATCCTGGAGATCCGCGGCCAGGGTTTAATGATTGGCATCGAACTCAAACAGCCGATTCGCGACCTGACCCTCATCGCCGCACGGGACCACGGCTTGCTGATCAACGTGACACGGGGCAAAACCATTCGCTTGCTGCCGCCGCTGACGATTGATGAGCGGGAAGTGGAGATGATTGTCAGAGGGGTTTGCCGGGCGGTGAAAGCGGCCTGAGACTTATCTCAAGTAGTTGATCGTTCCCACGCTCCGCGTGGGAATGCAGCCCGGGACGCTCCGCGTCCCAAAAAGCGTGACGCAGAGCGTCACAAGAGGCATTCCCACGCGGAGCGTGGGAACGATCGAATCCTTGGTAAACAGTGTGAGTTAGCTGGCTTGCAACACGGTGTTCGCGAAAGTTGTGATTTCGGTTCGATCCCTGAGCTTGAGTTTCGAACCGCCAAACCTTTCGAACAGTTGCTGATGCGNGGCAAATCCACTGGAATCTTCGCGCATACGATAGCTGCCGGCCCAGTCGAGCAACGCAATCAACAACTCGTCATTCTTGTCTCGCTGCGCCTCTCGCTGACGAACATTGGCAACACATTCCTCATCTTCAACGCACAGCCAGATCAGTGCTGTCGCCCGAGGCAAGAGTTCGCTGATGATCCAGCCGTAAACGCCTTCGATCACCCAGCGCTCTTCACTGGCCATCACCCGTGCCATGCCCAGCGCCTCGGCACGGGGGCGGGCGATGCTGTGTTCGTCGGACAACCAGTGAATCGAATCGAGATCGACCCACGGCACTTGCAGGTGCTTGGCCAGTCGTTCGGCCAGCCAGCTTTTGCCGGAACCGGAGTTGCCGATGATCAGGGTTCGGGTGAGGTTCATGAGCGNCACCGATCAAATGTCGGAACGATCAGCCTTCAGTCNTCNNTNTCAGGCGCAACCATCCGCGTCTTCGGCGAGCCGTTTGAGTTGTGCTGATAGATCTCCTGCGGCTGTCCTTTTTCATTAAAGAACACTTGCCCGATCCCCGCCGAATTCCACAGCCGTTCACCTGCTTCAGCATGTTCCGGGACATGGGGAACAATGCGCATACGTCGGCGTTTGGTCAGCCAGTTCAGCGGCGAGCGCGGCGAGTAGAGCCAGCGGTTGAGGCGGTCGAACCACTCCAGCAGCGCGGGCGGGAATTCGTTTTTGATGCCGCTGCTGGTGATCTGCCAGATGCGCGGGCCGGCCTTGCGGTGTCGGATCAGCACTTCGTAGACGAAGGAATAATGCACATCGCCCGACAGCACCACGTAGTTACCGGGCGTGCGCGAGTGTCGGAAAATGTTCAGGATCACCTGGGCCGCACCGCGATGGGCCATCCAGTTTTCGGCGTCCACCAGCAGGGGATAACCGCACCAGCTGAAAACGCGCTGCACGGTTTCGATCAGTTTGACGCCGAAGATCGGCGCCGGTGAAACGATGATGGCCGANGGGTGATCGAGCAGTTCCTGTTGCAGTTCGCTGAGGGCTTCCCAGTCCAGCAGACCCGACGGTTGCTTGAGGTTCATCTCGCTGCGCCAGCGCCGGGTGCGGGTGTCGAGTACGACGATGGCCGGGCTGGTGGGCAGCACGTAATGCCAGTTCTGAAATCTCAGCAGTTCGTCAATCAGCTCGTCCTGAATGTCACTGTCGAGGTAGCGGTCATGCCCGGTGGCGCTCAATCCGACAGCCTTCTTCAGCACCGCGCCGAACGCATCCGGGTTGTTGCCCCAGCCTTGGCACAGCATATAAGCAAGCAGTGCNTTGCCGATGATGCGCCTGGAGAACGGATGGCCGTAGGCCGTTTCCTCCCATTGCGCGGAAAGATTCCAGTCATCGGTAATATCGTGATCGTCGAAAATCATCAGGCACGGCAGGTGCGCGAGTGCTCGGGCGACGCCTCCGAGACCGGCCTTGAAGCCATCGATGCGCGTCTGCTCAAGGGTATAACGCTCGCGTCTTGCAGGTGTCAGCGCCGGCGGTTGCGGGGCGATCAATGTCCAGGGTGTCGGCGACCAGACCAGCAGGTACATGGCCATGACTTCGGCGAACGTCACCAGATGGTTGTCGGCACTGCTGCTGGTGAAAATCGGCTTACGCGCCCCACCGAAAAATCGCTCGCGCAGGGTTTCGTTGCTCTCCAGCGCCGGTAACAAATCCGCACGATGGTAGTAGCTGGCGGGGTGCTCGTAGAGTTTGGCGCTGTCGCTGACNACCGCGCCTTCGAGGTGCTCTTCGAACAGCCCCAAGCGTTTGATCAAGGCATGGATGGCTCGCAGCATCGGCCCCGCGACATCGTCGGCATACACCTGATCGCCGCTCATCATCAACAGCGCCGGGCGTTTGTGTGCATCCGGCTCGGCTTCCAGCAAACGATCGACGCACAGCAAACCGTCCGGGGCTGGGTGGTGAGGTTTGCGGCAAGAACCGTGCAGCAGATGATCGGCCTTTTTACGCAGGACGAAGTTGGGGCAACGGGCGTCTCCGTACAGCAAGTGCGGGGCCCAATCGGCGATGCCTGTGCCTGCGTCGTCAATCANCAGGTCGTATTCGATTAACGTGTCGCAGGGCAGGGCGGCGTCCAGCGACACATCGATCAAATGAACAAAAGCCTGGGTGCCCACCGCAATGACTGTGCACTGACTCGCGTCGAGGTGGATCGCGTCGCGATCTTGCAGACGCAACGTCAGCGACAACGCCCGCGACCCCACCAGCCACATCACCAGCCGCGTGGGCTCCAGACGCCGCAACAGCGGCCCGACCAGGACAGGTGGCAGGGATTGGTGATCGTCAGGCAGCGGCAAAGACATGGACATCCGGGTTTCTGAAACAGAGAAGCGCGCGATGATAACGCAGCTGACGTCAATGAATGGCAACGGGCTCGAATCTGACAGTCAAGGCAACTGCTCGCTGCCTGCCTTCATTACATCGGTCTCGCCATTGGCCACAAGCCAGCGAAACAAGTCTGTCACGGACACCGTGTGGCTACGCTCGATCCATCGCACCAGCGCCGGGCCATAGTGTTCGGTGTAGCGGCTGAGCACCAGATGGCGACAGTCCTCTGACAGGCGCAGGGTAATTTCCCGACAGTGCAGAGTGGCCGGGTCGTGCTGGATGACCCGTTGTTGCAGCGTCAGGCTATTGCCTTCAGAAACCATCGGCCGGTGCTCCTGTGCATTGATGTTTGGTTGTCTGCGCCGAGCCTTGTTTGCCATCGGCGACGTAAGCGGCACGATGCTCGGCGACCACGTTGCGTAACGCGCTGTAGTAGTCCGGCAGTTTTTGCAGGCTATCGGTCAGCGGTAAGGCTTCTGCGCGGCCATCGACGAAGCCGCCGACCGTGCTGATCGTGGCCAAGGTGTCCACGGTGTCGCTGTTGCTGCCAAACGGATCGACCACAAAACCGAGCACGCGGCCGACGGCGTCGCGGCTGTTGGAAGTGCCGAGCAAAGGCAGTTCGACGATCGGCCCGTTGCCGATGCCCCACACGCCGAACGTCTGGCCGAAGTCCGCGTCGTGACGCGGGATGCCGGCCATGCCGGAGACGTCGATCAAGCCCNCTACACCGACCGTGGTGTTCAGCACGAAACGCCCCAGCGTATTGGCCGAGCGCATCGGGTTGCCTTGCAGCAGGTCATTGATGAACACCTTGGGCTCGCCGAAGTTCGCCACAAAGTTATGCACACCGGTCTGGAAAAAGTCCGGCGAGTAGCGATAGCCGCGAGCGACCGGCGCCAGGGCATAGTCATCGACCACCCGATTGAACGCGAAGACCCCGCGATTGAACGGTTCGGCGGGGTCGTTCACCGAATAGGCGATGTCGGCGCAACTCACATCGGTGGACGGCGGCTGACTGCTGCAACCCGCCAACCCGGCGGCCAGCACGGCAATCGAGGTGTTGCGGGTCAGCCAGGGAGCACAATTGAAAGGCAACATGGACGCGATTCTCGGGAGGAATTCGCCGAGATGCTGGGCCCCAAGCCTTGCGCAAAGATGTCTGGTTTATTGCGTCGCTGACGCTTTATTGCAGGATTGAAATAAATGACGCGCAGCCGTGAATGGTTTTAGATGGCGGTTCCATTCGCCCCTTAAGTGACCTTCGGTGAACAGCCTTTTAATTGTGGACGACGACCTTGAGGTTCTCGATCTACTGAAAAAATTCTTTGTGCAGCACGGCTACAGCGTCGAAGTCGCCACCGACGGCGCATCGCTGTGGGCGGCCATCGAGCGACAGCTGCCAGACCTGATCATTCTTGANGTGATGTTGCCGGGGGACAGCGGGCTGATCCTGTGCCAGCAACTGCGGATTCGATACGCAATACCGGTGATCATGCTCACCGCCATGGGTGAACTCAGTGATCGGGTGGTCGGCCTGGAACTGGGNGCCGACGATTACTTGACCAAACCCTTCGACGCCCGTGAGCTGCTGGCGCGAGTGCGCGCCGTGCTGCGCCGCGTGGACGAGCGCCGTCCGGTATTGCAGGAACGGCCACGGCCGCTGATCGACTTCGCCGACTGGCACCTGGACGTCACNCGACGTGAACTGCGCTCGCCGGACAACGTGATGATTCCGCTGTCGGCCGGTGAGTTTGACTTGCTGCTGGTCTTCGTCGAACACCCCCAGCGCATCCTCACCCGCGAGCAATTGCTGGACCTGGCGCGTGGGCATTGTCATGAGGCATTCGATCGCAGCATCGACGTTCAAGTCAGCCGCCTGCGGCGCAAACTCGAGTCCGACACCAAACGGCCGGCGATGATTCGCACCGTGCGCAATGGCGGTTACCTGTTCACGCCCAGCGTGACGCGGCGATGAGCGGGTTGAAGCGGATACGCGCCCGAGACTGGCCGCAAGATACGGTGGCGCGCTGGATCGCGTTGACGATCATCCTGGCCATGCTCATTTCACTGGCGCTCAATGGGCTGTTTATCCAACTGGCCGGCGTGTGGGCGCGTCCGCCGCTGACCGAAACCGGCTTGCTGGAAAAAGCCGCTGCCATCACCCGTGTCGTCGAGGCCGCCCCGGCGCCCCTGCGCAACTCATTGGCGCAAGCCGCCAGCGAGAACGGCTTCACCGTCAGTTGGCATCCTGATAGGCACGATCTCAATTTGCCAGCCGTGGAAGATCCGAAGTCCGGCATCGGCTCGACCATTCTGCAGCCCATGCTCAAAACCCCTGACCGGCGCATCGAAGCCTATGAACCGGCCGACTGGACGGAACACACGGCGGACGCGCATTACGCGCTGCTGATCGAGCTATCGGATTCGACATGGCTGATGTTCTCCGCGCCCTCGCGCAGTTGGGGGCTCGACGAAACGCCACGCTACCTGATCGTGATCCTGCTGGTGCTGATCTCCACCGCACTGGTCGCGCTGATCGCCACCCGGCGCCTCGCCACGCCTTTGCAGCACTTCGCCGAAGGCGCTCGGCGCTTCGGCGTGGACTTCCGCGCACCGCCGATCGAACCGCTCGGCCCCCACGAAATCCGCCAGGCGATTCTCGCGTTCAATGCCATGCAGGCCCAGTTGCAGCACTTCATCCGCGACCGCACGCAAATGCTCGCCGCCATCTCCCACGACCTGCGCGCGCCCCTGACGCGGATGCGCTTGCGGGGGGAATTCATTGAAGACAGCGAGCAACAGCAGCGCTTGTTTCGTGACGTGGATGAAATGCAGGCGATGATCAACTCGGCGCTGGAGTTCTTCCGCGATGATGCGCGGCTTGAGCCGGCGACCCAGTTTGATCTGGCGGAACTGCTGCAAACGTTGCTGGATGATTATCGGGATCAGGGCGTCGAGATTGCTTTCAGTGGGCCGCTGCGGTGGGTGTATTTCGGGCGACCGTTGGGGCTTAAGCGGGTGATGACCAATCTGCTGGATAACGCGATCAAGTACGGCAGTGAGCCGGCGATTGAACTGATCCCCGGAGCTGGCGAGGTGCGGATCAACGTGCTGGATCGTGGGCCGGGGATTGCGGATGCCAGCCTTGAACAAGTGTTCGTGCCGTTCTTCCGGTTGGAAGGCTCGCGGAACAAAAGNACNGGGGGCGTTGGTTTGGGGTTGTCGGCGGCGCGGGCGATTGTGCTGGAACACGGAGGTGANCTGACACTGCGCAATCGGTCGACGGGTGGGTTGGAGGCGTTGGTGGTGTTGCCGGTGCATCCGGGTTCATAGCTGATCGCTCAGCATTTGCTCATCACTAACTCCTTGTGGGAGCGGGCTTGCTCGCGAAAGCGGTGTGTCAGGCGACAAAGATGTCGACTGACACTCCCTCTTCGCGAGCAAGCCCGCTCCCACAGGTTTTTCGGTCAGGCTCAGGATCGTGTGAACCTAAGCCTCCCAACCCGCCCCACTGACCGCCGCTTGCGCCAGTGGATGCAAGTCTGCCCCTTGATGCTCCGTCTGCCAGGCCAGCAACTCCTTGCGCATGCCGGGCGTCCAGTACAGCTGCAGGTGATTACGCACACCGAGCACGGCCTGTTTGCTGGTCCGGTTCGCTGGCGAAGTACTGGGCGATCTGGTTGACCATTTTGATCAGGTTTTCAGTGCTCATCGGCGTACCTCGGCTTTTGCTCCGGCGGCGCGTGCCTGGCGGCGTTCGTCGAGCAGGCGTTGTTGGTTATCACTGAATTCCTGATAGCGTTTTTGCCACTCGGAAGGGTGGTAGACGCGGCTGACTTCCACGGCNGTGACCTTGTACTCCGGACAGTTGGTGGCCCAGTCAGAGTTGTCGGTGGTGATCACGTTGGCCCCCGATTCAGGGAAGTGGAACGTGGTGTACACCACGCCCGGGGCGACCCGTTCGGTGACCCGCGCACGCAGCACGGTCTGGCCGGCGCGGCTGCCGATACCGACCCAGTCGCCTTCGTTGATGCCACGGCTCTCGGCGTCGGTCGGGTGGATTTCCAGACGGTCTTCGTCGTGCCAGGCGACGTTGTCGGTACGCCGTGTCTGGGCGCCGACGTTGTACTGGCTGAGGATGCGCCCGGTGGTCAGCAGCAGCGGATAGCGATTGTTGACCTTCTCCTCGGTGGGCACGTAGCCGGTGAGCATGAAGCGCCCCTTGCCGCGCACGAATTCCTCGATGTGCATGGTCGGCGTGCCGTCCGGTGCCGCGGCGTTGCACGGCCATTGCAGGCTGCCGTGGCGATCCAGTTCGGCGTAGCTGACGTTGGTGAAGGTCGGCGTCAGGCTGGCGATTTCATCCATGATTTCTGACGGGTGCGCGTAGTTCATCGGGTAGCCCAGAGCGTTGGCCAGGGCCACGGTGCCTTCCCAGTCGGCCTTGCCGCCCAGAGGGTCCATGACCTTGCGCACCCGGGAGATGCGTCGCTCGGCGTTGGTGAAGGTGCCGTCTTTTTCCAGGAACGAGCTGCCCGGCAGGAACACGTGGGCGAACTTGGCGGTTTCGTTGAGGAAAATGTCCTGCACCACGATGCATTCCATGGCGGACAGGGCTGCGGTGACGTGCTGGGTATTCGGGTCGCTCTGGGCGATGTCTTCACCNTGGCAATACAAGCCCTTGAAGCTACCGCTCAACGCCGCCTCGAACATGTTGGGAATGCGCAGGCCCGGGTCGGGTTGCAGGGTGACATTCCAGGCTTGTTCGAATTCTGCGCGAACGACCTCGTTGGAGATGTGGCGGTAACCGGGCAGTTCGTGGGGGAAGGAGCCCATGTCGCAGGAGCCCTGAACATTGTTCTGCCCACGCAACGGGTTCACGCCCACGCCTTCGCGGCCGATGTTGCCGGTGGCCATGGCCAGGTTGGCGATGCCCATGACCGCGGTGCTGCCCTGGCTGTGCTCGGTGACGCCCAGGCCGTAGTAGATCGCCGCGTTGCCGCCGGTGGCATACAGGCGAGCGGCGGCGCGGATGTCGGCAGGGTCTACGCCGCAGATGGGGCCGAGGGCTTCCGGCGAGTTGTCCGCGCGGCTGACGAATTCGCGCCAGTGGGCGAATTCGTTGTCCTCGCAACGGGCGTCGATAAAGGCTTGGTTCAACAGGCCTTCGGTGACGATGACATGAGCCAGGGCGTTGAGCATGGCGACGTTGGTGCCCGGGCGCAGGGCCAGGTGCAGTTCGGCGCGGGCATGCACCGAGTCCACCAGATCAATGCGTCGTGGGTCGATGACGATCAGCCGCGCACCTTCACGCAAGCGGCGTTTGAGCTGGGAGGCGAACACCGGGTGGGCGTCGCTGGGGTTGGCGCCCATCACCAGGATCACGTCGGCTTGCATCACCGAGTCGAAACTCTGGGTGCCGGCGGACTCGCCAAGGGTTTGTTTCAGGCCATAGCCGGTCGGCGAGTGGCAGACCCGCGCACAGGTGTCGACGTTGTTGTTGCCGAACGCGGCGCGCACCAGTTTCTGCACCAGGTAGGTTTCTTCGTTGGTGCAACGGCTGGAGGTGATGCCACCAATGGAATCGCGACCATATTTTTGCTGCAACCGGCGGAATTCGCTGGCGGCGTAGGTCACCGCTTCATCCCAGCTGACTTCCTGCCAAGGGTCGTTGATGTTTTTGCGGATCATCGGTTTGGTGATGCGATCCGGGTGGGTGGCGTAGCCCCAGGCAAAGCGTCCTTTGACGCAGGAATGGCCGTGGTTGGCCTGGCCATTCTTGTCTGGAACCATGCGCACCAACTGGTCGCCTTTCATCTCGGCGCGGAACGAGCAGCCCACGCCGCAATAGGCGCAAGTGGTGATCACGCTGCGTTCTGGCTGGCCCAACTCGACCACGCTTTTTTCCATCAGNGTCGCGGTGGGGCAGGCTTGCACACAGGCGCCGCAGGACACGCATTCCGAGTCGAGGAAGTTCTCGCCACCGGCGGCCTCGACCCGGGATTCGAAACCGCGCCCGGTAATGGTCAGGGCAAAAGTGCCCTGGGTTTCTTCGCAGGCACGCACGCAACGGTTGCAGACGATGCACTTGCTCGGGTCGTAATCGAAATACGGGTTGGAGGTGTCCTTCACATCGGCCAGATGGTTGTC
>Ga0065714_10002856_pt1 | contig 10152 bp, 10 predicted proteins | sample MisRhiReplicate2_FD_59101 | JGI IMG/M metagenome (GOLD analysis project Ga0065714, IMG submission 59101) | Miscanthus rhizosphere microbial communities from Kellogg Biological Station, MSU, sample Rhizosphere Soil Replicate 2: eDNA_1 v2... | ecosystem: Host-associated > Plants > Roots >... | reverse complement strand
ATCAATCTAGGCATGAAGCCTGAACAATGCCTGGTATTTGAAGATTCTTTCTCCGGTGTTACCGCAGCTTTAAATGCGGGAATGCGCGTGGTAGGTGTATTAAGTTCTCATACTAAGGAAGAACTTCCTCCTTGTAATTTATATATCGATAATTACACAGATTTATCGTACAGAAAGATCACAGAACTGTTCCAGCAATAATTCTCTTAGCTTTACACCATGGAAAATGAAAACAAAAATCCTTATGTTCAATTCAATGAGCAAATATTAAAGGATTGGAAAGAAAATGGCGTGATCTATATCAAACTGGTTGAATTAGATACCGATCTTCCTGTCAAATTCTTTGAATTAATCCCCAACTCTGAAATCCCGGATGCCGGAGAAACCATTTATCACATCGATTCTGAAGACATCACTGAGCTTTTAGAACCTTTAAAACAAGTGAAGTTCTTAGTACACGAGATTTATCTTGAAGAAGAAGAATAACGGCTGATTAAAGCTTAATTTCAAACAAACTGAATGATCCTTCTTTATAGTGCAAAGGAAGACCTTCGGTGTTCTTTAATTTAGTTACGCCTAAATACGTGAACCCACAACTCATGTAATAATTGTTCAGTCTGTCATTTCCACTTCCTGTATCCAATCTGACATAAGCTTTATTGTTTTCAGCAGCATACTGTTTAACCCATTCGACAATGTGCTTTACGAAATGCTTACCCCTAAATTTAGGATTAGTGGCTATACGATGAATATATACTGCGGGATCTTTATCCTTTTCTTCCCAGATTAACGGATCGCTTAAAGTCAATGTAAAAACACAGGCAACTTCTCCATCGATCACAATCTGCCACTGCAAACCATCCTTAATCGTCTGTTCTACCATGCTTCTTTCAAATCCCTGCCATTGCAATGATCCAACAGTTTTCTGGTGAGCGGTAGCAGCATCATAAAGTTTAAATATGGCATCTACGTCCTGATTAGTGCTTTTTACAATCTCCATCGGTCTTTTTTTATTCGTTTTATACAAAACTAATATATTTATCAAAGTATAATGGGTGACTTTGCTCCTTCCCAGCCAATTATAGCCGTCTTACGCGTATTCCCCCACATATAACCACCAAACACTCCTGTAGATTGAATTACGCGGTGACAAGGGATTAAAAACGCAATTGGATTACTCCCAATCGCTGTGCCTACTGCTCTTGATGCATTAGGTTTTTCAATTTGTCTGGCAATTTCGCCATAAGTAGAGAGCTGACCCATTGGAATTTTCATCAATGCCTCCCAAACCTTCAACTGAAAATCAGTACCTTTTAAGTGTAACTTTATTTCAGGTAATTTACTCCAGTCATCCTGAAAAATGAACAAAGCATTATGCTGAAAATCATCTGATTTACAAACAAATGAGGCATTAGGGAATTTCGCTTTTAAAAGTTCAACAGCTTTTTCTTCATCATCATTAAAGGCCATATAACATACACCTTTAGCCGTAGAAGCTACAATAAGTTTTCCAAAAGGACTTTCAGCAAAACTATACTGTATGATAAGATTTTTACCATCATTTTTATACTCAGCAGGAGTCATACCTTCGATATTCACGAATAGATCATGCAACCTACCGGTCCCCGAAAGTCCTGTTTCGAATGCCGCATCGAAAAGTGTCAATTGCTTTTCCTTGAGCATCTTTTTTGCGTGCGCTACGCTGATGTATTGCAAAAACTTTTTCGGACTGATACCTGCCCACTCTGTAAACAGCCGCTGAAAGTGGAAAGGGCTCAAGTGTACTTTCTCGGCAATTACATCCAGATTAGGTTGCTCCTTAAAGTTTTCTTTGATATAGTCGATCGCCAATGCAATGCGATTATAATTGAGTGTATCCTGCGTATTCATAATCCTTAATTTACCATACAAATATCGGATTCTTTTCAAGGCAAAAAACCCGAAACTTGCTTAGTCCGACTTTTCGATTATCATTTTACTGTATTTAAAATTTGATAGAGCCCTTAATATTTGCTAATCTTGGTCCTTCTTGCAACCTAGTCATTAAAATTATATCATCCCAAAAAATGAATACAGCAACACCAAGCGCAGACCTACTAAAAACAAAACAACATTTTGAACTTCTTGATGGTTTAAGGGGAATAGCGGCATTGGCGATTGTAATTTTTCATTTTATGGAAATCGCATATTCAGATTTCAGTAAAAATTTCATTGCGCATGGTTTTTTGGCGGTCGACTTTTTCTTCTGTTTATCAGGCTTTGTAATTGCCTACGCCTACGACGATCGCATTGGAAAGATGGGCATGATAGAGTTTTTTAAATCAAGGTTAATCAGGCTTCATCCTTTAATTATTTTCGGCTCTGTTTTAGGGCTGTTAGCTTATCTGTTCGACCCGTTTGGCAATCAGTCTGAGCTCTATAGCATCGGCAAGCTTCTTTTAATATTTATTACCTCAATTTTGCTTATCCCCTTTCCGGTTATGGGCGAGCGCGCATTTAACCTATTTGGTCTTAATGCTCCTGCCTGGTCGCTGTTTTGGGAATATGTTGCCAATATTGTTTACGCTTTAGTCCTTTACAAACTAAGTCGCCGCTATTTACTCCTATTAACCATTCTTGCTGCCGCAACACTTTGTTATGTTAGCCATAATGCCGGTGGATCGCTATTGGGCGGATGGAGCAAAGACAACTTTTGGGATGGCGGTGCCCGTATTTTTTATTCTTTTTTAGCAGGGATGCTGATTTATCGTTCCAATTGGATCATTAAAAATAAATTAGGTTTTATCGGTCTATCTGTATTATTGCTATTAGCTTTCCTATTGCCCTTTTCAAAATGGAACTGCTTTACAGAGCCACTTGTTGTCATATTCTATTTCCCTTTAATTGTTGCATTGGGAGCTGGGGCTACATTAACGCAGGGACTAAAAAAGCTTTGCCAGTTTTCCGGAGCAATATCCTATCCATTATACATGGTTCATTATTCAGTAATGTGGATGTTTTTGGCCTATTATACTACAAACAAACCGGGCACCACTCAGGTATTTTTCATCATCACCATTGGCACTATTCTTTTGGTTGGCTTAGCTTATCTGGTGATGAGAATTTACGATATCCCTGTACGGGCCTATTTTACCAATAAAAGAAAAAAGGCTTGATAAGCCTGAAGATTAACCTATTAATTCTTTAGTGACACCTGCCTTTGCAATTGAACTTTTCTTTTGTCCGAAATTTAAAAACACCTTTAACCTGGCAAAAGGTTTTTCTATTAAATTCCAGGATAAAAGAGCGACAGCAATTGTTAAAATACTGTACACTATAAAACAAAAAAGCTCAGACCTTATTATGTTAAAAAAGATGACTACCCCCCTTTCGTTTCTTTCGAAAAAATAAGGAAAACTGGAATGCAAAAGATCATAACTCATATCAAATAATTTCCAGAATACAACCGGCACGAGTAAGTGGTAAAGGTAAATACCATAGCTGATGCGACCGATAAAAACCACAATTCTATGCTGCAGGAACTTACCAACGATACCTTTGTAGCCTAAAACAGCACCTTCAATCAATTTCATTGAAATAATGGAGAGCAATAAGCCATTTATCACAAATGAAAAATAATGCGACTTCGTGATTATGATCAGTATAGCCAAAGGAATCGCTATACAAAATAGAACATTTAAGATTTTATCAAAGATCTTCTTTTGTGAATCCGGTAACGTTGATTTATAGGCAAGCAGTCCACCTAAAGCAAAAGCATCTATGCAATATTGTGTAAGAATGGATTGTGTAAGTAAAGATTGTTGTAGACTATCCACAGGCTGATAATATATCATCCTTAGAACTACACCGATTAAGATTATCAACAAAAATGTTTTTGCCAAATATCTATGTCGAATAAATAAAATAATAATTGGCCAAAATACATAAAACTGTTCCTCAACAGCCAATGTCCATATGTGTGGAGTTACAAGCGGCCAGGTCTGGTCATGAAAAATCTGGTAATTCACCAGATAAGAAAAATACATTCCTGCATGATCCCTTACTTCATTACCGATTATCGGCAACAACATTACTACGAACAAAAAAAAATAGTAAGCAGGAAAAATCCTTATGGTACGCCGCAAAAGAAATACAACAACCATTTTGTATTTCGGAATACCGGCATTGATGCTTTTCTCTCTGGCCGAGTACAATATCTTAGTGATCAGATAACTGCTTAACACAAAGAAAAAGTTGATCAATCCACCCAGGAAATAACTAACTTCCAAATGAGTGATGGAGGGCAGCCAATGATATGTTACCACAAACAATACTGCAAAAAAACGAAGTCCATCCAGCTGAGGATTGTAGCTTAATACCTGAGTTGAATTCTGATGAATTTCGTTTCCCATAATGATTGAAGATCTAGACGAAATTAATAATAATCGTTCTAACTTTAATATTATATATAGAACATTTAACGAAAAATCATCATATTAAAATAAAACAAATAAAAGGCCTCTTTACTTTAGGTAAAGAGGCCTTTTATTTGGTAGAAAAATTACTCCTTATTTCTTTATCTCAAAAGTCACCATTACAGGGCGATGATCTGAAGCATAAGTTTCTTCAATTACCTTATGTGTTAACAATGGCCATTTCAAATTTTTAGTGGCTATAAAATCGATAGTACGACGAGGATTAACCTCGGGGATTGTGCCAGGGCAATCTCCTGTACAAGTACGTTTAAACTGTCCATCCAATAAATTAATAGGTTCTGAACCGGCCACACTATTTAAATCCCCGCACAAAATTACCGGTAACGAAATGTTTTCAAACTCTTTTAAAATGCCTTCCATTTGAACAACACGATTCTCATCTGTTTTGGTTGCATCCAAATGCGTGTTTGCAAAAATAAATCGCTGTTTACCTACTTTAATAGTAACATAACCCAATACACGTTTCTCAGCTGTAATTTTCTGAGGAAGTGGAACCAGCTTGGCATCATTAATTTTATAGCGACTCAATATAGCAATGCCATAATCACCACCATCATGGTCAATGGCTTTAAAAAACTGATAATGAAGACCAGCTTTTTTAGCAAGTTCTTTCGCTTCATCCACTTTCCCGCTACGGTTTACTCCAGTTTCCACTTCTTGTAATGCCACCAAATCTGCTTTAGAATCAATAATTACATGGGCAATCGCATCCAAATCTATAATCCCAGGCTTAGATGGTGGATTTGCGTGGTGAATATTATAACACAAGATCCGTAAAACCTGTTCGGCACCTTTATCAGCAATTTTTGCTTGTGCGGAAATTCTATCCTGAATGGATAATTGGAAAAAAAATAAAACGATAAAAAATACAATTCTGTTCATAGTTATAGGTTCTTAAGGTGTAGTTCCAAATATCAGATTATGTACCTTTATATTATACTGTTTTTTAAATTTTTCTATTTATTCTACAACCTTGGTTAGAACCAATCCCTCCATAGTTGCAGTTGCTACGGAAACTCCTTTTATTATATTCACCATGAAGTTTAATTTAGGGTTAAATTATGCCCATTATTGTATTGTAAATCTCTTGCTGCCTTCGGCGATTATTATTTTGACACAAAAATTGTCCGCCCCTCAATTTTAAAATGCGCCCCTCCTGTGGATTCCAGGATTTTCAGTACCTGAGAAGCATTATCAAAGCGAGATACACCACCACCGAATTTCTCTGTAGGCATTTCTCCCTTATAAACAACATTCACATCATACCAGCGTGCAATCATGCGCATGATATACTGTATATCATCATTCTCAAAAAGAAACCTGTTATTTTTCCACGCTACAGCACATTCTGTATCAACTGAAGTAATCGAGATTGAATTTTCATTAACCAACGACTGATTGCCTGGTTTTAAGATTTTAGATCCTGACTTAGCCGACACCTTTATACTACCTTTCAAAAGTGTAGTAGTTACCTTTTCCTCATCAGTATAAGCGTTAACATTGAAATGAGTTCCCAATACCTTAATCTTTTGCTCTCTGGATTCCACTATAAAAGGATGAGTTTTACCTTCCTCCACCTCAAAATAAGCTTCTCCTTCGAGCTTTACGCTACGTTCATTTAAGCTGAGAGAATAAGTTAGACTTGAAGCCGCATTCATCCACACTTTTGATTTATCCGGTAATGTTAAAATATAGGTTTCGCCCCTGGCAGTAGTTAACGTATTTATTTTATTCGGATCTCCGCTGCCATCATTAATGTGATAAACCAATTCTCCATCTTCCAGTTTAGTTACACTGATGCCCGCTTCTTTAGCAATCTCACCTTTTACAGCTTCAGATAACCTGATCTTTTTCCCGGTGGCCAGTGTTAGCGTGGCACCCAATTTCCCCGGAGCTAAATCCTGCGCCATCGGGGGATCAGTCAGAATTATATGTTTACTATAATGAAAGAAGTAAATACCAAAAGCAATTAAGGCAATCAGAGCGGCTACACTTGCAACAATTTTCGGCCATAACCTAATCGGCTTCTGAGGTTCTTCAACCTCAATGGTATTAATCACTTTTGCAAAAGACTTATTTAAAAGGGCCAAAAGTTCCGGTCTGTTTAGCAGCTGATCGGCAAAAGGGCCATCCAAACTTTCATCAATCAAATCTAAAAAGGTGTCTCTTTCGCTGCCAGATTGCATACGTTTAAGAAACTGCCGTGCTTCCTGTTCACCCAACTCATTGTTCAGGTATTTATTAAAAGTGGCTTTCAATTCTTCTAAATTTTCCAAAGCTTTTTCATTTAATGCTATTACTCTTGAAAACCGATAAGCATCTGCTCCAAAATAAAATAATTACAAGTATTTTTTTGAGTGTTACCGGCGAAAACACGCGACAAAGAAAAGTAGCTATCAACGGACTAGCCGACACACTAATAAAACCATGAATGTGGCTATAGGTTTTTTAAAACGAGAGAAATGACATATCTTTCTACCATTAAAAACAGCAACAATGAAAAGCAAATTGGGTTTAAAAAAAATAATCGTTTGTTCCCTATTGGCCCTGATGGCCTATACATCCCAAGCACAATCAAATAAAAAACCCAATGTGCTCTTCATCATATCCGATGACCTGACAGCTACTGCCCTATCCTCTTATGAGAACAAAGTATGCAGAACCCCAAACATTGATAAACTGGCCAGCGAAGGAACGCGTTATACTAAAAGTTACTGTCAATACCCCGTTTGCGGGCCTTCACGGGCGTCTCTTATGTTCGGTTATTATCCAACAGCTACAAAAACCTATGGCTATGTGAGCGGAAGAGAAAATGTAGGAAACCAAAATGCATCTCTTCCGGAACTGTTTAAAAACAACGGTTATTATACAGCCCGTGTAAGTAAAATATATCATATGGGAATCCCTTCGGATATCGAAAAAGGAACGAATGGAACCGACGACGAAGCATCCTGGACAGAAAGATTTAACAGCAAGGCCGCAGAATGGAAAACCCCTGGAGAAGCAGAACTTGTACAAGATAATCCTGATGGAAAAATTGAAAGAATTGGCGGGAACAAAATGACTATTGTGAAGGCTGATGGTGATGATCTGGTTCATGCAGATGGAAAAACTGCCGAAACCGCCAGCGCCCTTATCCGTAAACATAAAGCTGAGCCCTTCTTTCTTGCTGTTGGCTTTGTTCGTCCGCACGTACCATTTGTGGCACCAAAAAGATATTTCGATTCATACCCCTATCAGGATATAACAGTTCCGGATGTTATAGAGAATGACTGGGATGATATTCCTACAAATGGCATAAACTATGTAACCAGCAAAAATGCAAAGATGAATGCTGTTCAGGAACAAAAGGCTATTGCTGCATACTATGCATCTGTATCCTTTATGGATGATCAGGTAGGAAAAGTACTAAAAACACTAAAAGAAGAAGGATTGGAAGATAATACGATTGTTGTTTTCACTTCCGATCATGGCTTTCATCTTGGTGAACATAAATTCTGGATGAAAGTAAGTCTGCATGAAGAATCCGTACGTGTTCCAATGATCATCAAAGTACCAGGAAAAAAACCTGCCATATGTAATACTTTTACTGAGCTTGTAGATCTTTATCCTACATTGGCCGAGCTGGCAGGGCTAAAACATTCCAAAGACATTCAGGGGAAGAGTCTTGTGAAAACGTTAAACAAACCTACATATGCGGTCAGAGATGAAGCATTTAGTGTTTCTCTTGATGGGGAAGCATTTCTGTTAAGGTCAAATGAATGGGCTTATATCCAATACAAAGAGGATGCCTCAAAGGGGATTGAGCTTTATGATATGCTAAAAGATCCAAAACAGTTTAATAATTTAGCCAAAAATCCAAACTATGCAAAAACCATTAAGGTGCTGCAAAACCGTCTGGCAGATAAACTCAAAGAAGTTCGAGTAAATGGCCTTGAAGGAAAATGATGCTAGCTTCACCATAAAGTTGCTCAGCTAGCATCTGATAAACTGAAGATTAATTCTCAGCTCTGAATGTATTTGACACCAATTTTCTTGGACGCTTAGTTTTAAACGGCTCAGTACTGCTTGCACTGCCTTGTAATTCTTGAGAATGGAAACGGTTAGGTTTAAATGCTCTCGGTTTCTCTGTCCTATTCTCATCTGCCAGTTTAACACTGATCTTCCTACCCTTCAACACCATACCATTGATAGCGGCAATGGCCCTGTCAGCATCTGCTTGTTCCTCCATTTCGATAAAACCAAAGCCTTTATGTCTGTGGGTAACTTTATCTTTCAGTAAATCTACGCTGTGTATTGTTCCGTGAATGCTGAATATATCAACCAGTTCGGCGTCCTGTATATCTAGTGGGTACCCCACCACAAATAATTTAATCATGAATTTATTTAAAGCTGCAAATTTACGGTTATTATTAACAACTCTTCAATACCCTTACTCCACTTAATTCGAATCTTTCAGTTTCCGGTCCACTATAATCAGTAATAATTGCATTAATCAAATTCAAATCAGCAAACTTCAAATACGTTTCTTTACCTACTTTACCCGCATCACAAAGAATGTAGGTATAGTTGCTTTGTTTTGCCATTGCCAATGTATTGGAAGCCTCACTTTCAGTTCCGGCAAAAAGCCCCGCCCCTGAGATGCCATCAATGCCTAAAAATGCTTTCGACGCCCTGTATCTTGCAATATGTTCTTGCGCTATTGAACCATGTATAGCCTGTCGTTTCTGATCAATTTCACCGCCAATCAGATTAAGAGATACTGCAGTATCATTCAATTCATTAACCACCGGTAAAGAATTGGTGATCACCTTTATCTTTTTATTTTTAATGAACTGACACAACCTGAATGCTGTACTACCGCAATCGATAAAGATAATATCACCTTCTACGATCTCTTCGGCCGCTCTTTTACAAATTTCATCCTTAGCCTTTACATTTACTACGGCCTTATTTACAAATGAAACCGGCTTTATCAACTGATCAACCTTCATCGCTCCACCATGAGTACGATAGATATGGCCATCAGACGCCATTCTAGCCAGATCTCGTCTTACAGTAATCTCAGACACCCCTAGTTCATCGGCCAACCGGCGATTATCTACCTCTCCCAGTTCATCAATAATCTGAAGAATCTTTTGCATTCTCTTTTGAAAAGTCATATCAACACCTTAATTTGGTCAAAAATAATCATAAACAATCACAAACAATCAAATATGAATGCCATAAATATAACAAGTACCGAAATCTTATCCGACAACTGGTACACATTAAAGAAAATATCATTTGAAATCACAGCGAATGATGGCACAAAGTCTATTCAGGAACGTGAAGCGTATGACCGCGGAAATGGTGCTACCATCTTATTGTACAATATGACAAATAAAACAGTTGTATTAACCAGGCAATTTCGAATGCCCACTTTTATAAATGGGAATGAAACCGGCTACCTGATTGAATCATGTGCTGGTTTGCTCGACAAAGACAATGCTGAAGATTGCATAAAAAAAGAAACAGAAGAAGANACCGGTTTTAGAATCGATAAGGTTCAAAAAGTGTTTGAAGCNTATATGTCGCCTGGTTCAGTTACCGAAATCGTCTACTTCTTTACGGCTGAATATACAAATGAAATGAAGGTACATGAAGGCGGTGGTTTGATAGAGGAAAATGAACATAT
>Ga0065714_10002854_pt1 | contig 10156 bp, 7 predicted proteins | sample MisRhiReplicate2_FD_59101 | JGI IMG/M metagenome (GOLD analysis project Ga0065714, IMG submission 59101) | Miscanthus rhizosphere microbial communities from Kellogg Biological Station, MSU, sample Rhizosphere Soil Replicate 2: eDNA_1 v2... | ecosystem: Host-associated > Plants > Roots >... | reverse complement strand
GAATTCTACCTTTTATCGATAATAAAACATTTTTTTATTATGGAGAGTTTAAATATCCAAACGATCTTGAAGCTATTTATGCAAACATCGATTTCAATTTTGTTATGTATGATTCGACTGATTTAAACGTTAGACTGGCATTGCCAAATAAGTTATACGAGTCAATCTATTTTAACGTGCCAATAATTGTTTCTTCTAATACTTATCTAAGTGAAAAGGTATTGGAATACGGTGTTGGAATTTCATGGAATATTGATAATATTTCTAAGCTTCCTGGTAATCTGGTTGAACTAGTATCAACTACAAAATACCAAGAATTGATAGATAGCTGTAAAAAATTAGACAGAGAAAATATATTTTTAAATGAAGCAGATTATTCAATCCTTTAAAACGGGAGAAACAATATTAGAAAATATTCCAGCGCCTCAAGTTTCCAAGGGAACTGTTTTGATTCAAACGACCAGAAGTCTGGTCTCGTTAGGAACAGAACGTATGCTTGTTGAGTTTGGGAAATCCAATCTTATTTCAAAGGCACGACAACAACCAGATAAGGTTAAGCAAGTTTTAGATAAAATTAAAACAGAGGGGTTAATGCCGACGCTTGAGGCTGTGTTTAATAAATTGGGCGAGCCCTTACCGCTAGGATATTGCAATATTGGAAAAGTAGTGGCCGTGGGAGAGGGTATAAGTGAATTTAAAGTGGGGGATAGGGTCGCCTCAAATGGAGCTCATGCTGAATATGTAAATATTCCAAAAAATTTAGTTGCTCATGTTCCTGAAAACGTTAGTGATGAGGAGGCTGCTTTTACTGTTGTCGGTTCTATTGGTTTGCAGGGCATTCGATTATTAAATCCAACTCTTGGTGAAACTATAGTCGTGATCGGCTTAGGATTAATCGGCCTTTTGACTGCGGAACTTTTAGTCGCTAATGGTTGTCGAGTAATTGGGGTTGATTTGGATGATAAGAAAATTGAACTGGCGAAATCTAAGGGCATTATTGGAGTTAATCCAAGAGCTGGTGATGATGTGATTAAGTCTGTATTGGGTTTAACCAATAACATAGGGGCTGATGGAGTTATTATTACTGCTTCAGCAAAAAACAATGATATTATTTCACAGGCGGCTCAAATGAGCAGGAAGAGGGGACGGATTGTGTTGGTAGGTGTTATTGGCTTAGATCTTAGCAGAGCAGAATTCTATGAAAAGGAATTGTCATTTCAAGTATCCTGTTCTTATGGGCCAGGAAGATATGACGAAGACTATGAAAGAAAGGGAATAGATTATCCGCTACCTTTCGTGCGTTGGACTGAAAAAAGAAATTTTGAAGCGGTATTACATGCAATTGCAACCGGAAAGCTAGAGGTAAAGTCTCTGATAACTGAGCGCGTACCTTTAGAGAACTATAAAGACATTTATGATAACATAGGCGGGCAGGGCTCTATCGCCTCCATTTTGGAATATCCTTTAGAAAGTGACTCTTCGAGCACTGTGACGTTGAAATCAAATTCTTTTGAAAAAGGGAATGGTGGTGTTGGAATTATTGGAGCAGGTAATTTTACAAAGATGACTATGCTTCCGGCGTTAAAAACATTAGATGCTAAACTTATTTCAATTGTAAGTGCGGGAGGCGTCAGTGGTACCGCTCTTGCTAAGAAATACGATATTGCTAAAAGTACTACCGATTATCATGAGATGCTCAAAGATGAGCATGTTGATCTAATTCTGATAACCACGCGTCATAATCAACATGCACAAATGGTAATAGACGGACTGAATAATGGTAAGCATGTGTTTGTTGAGAAACCATTGGCACTTAATGAGCATGAACTAGAACAGATTTTGAAAGCTTATAACGGTTCAAAGACACTTACAGTGGGCTTTAATAGAAGGTTTTCTCCTCATATTCAAAAAATTAAACAATTAGTTGGTGGCTCACCAATGAATGTAATTGCTACTATGAATGCTGGGCATATTCCGTCAAGTGTTTGGGTTCATGATATGAAAGTTGGCGGCGGAAGAATTATTGGAGAAGCCTGTCACTTCATTGATTTAATAACTTATTTGACTGGAAGCCGAGTGAAAGCTGTATGTATGAATGCAATGGGTCCAAATCCCCAGGAAAATACGGATAATGCGTCTATCTTATTGGAGTATGAGAATGGAAGTACAGGTGTGATAAATTATTTCTCTAATGGATCAAAGGCATACTCAAAAGAAAGGGTAGAGGTTTATTCTCAGGAGAGAACAATTATTATGGATAATTTTAGGGTTACTACTGGATTCGGGTTTAAGTCATTTTCTAAACTTAAAACAGGATTAGACAAAGGGCATAGGGCTCAATTTAAACTTCTCTTGGAAAGAACAAGAGATGGTGGGGATGCTCTGATTCCATTTGAAGAGATAGTAAACACTACTAAGGCTAGTTTTGGGGCCATTGAGAGTTTGAAAACCAAAAATTGGATTAGTATTTTAGATTAAAAGATAAAAAATGAAGATTACTATCATTGCGGGCGCTCGCCCAAACTTTATGAAGATTGCACCAATTGTACATTCTATTCAGAACGCAAAAGATGCAGGGAATGATATTGATTTCCGATTGGTTCATACCGGACAACATTTTGATAAAAAGATGTCTGGAGATTTTTTTGAGCAATTAGGTATACCAGAGCCTCATGCTAATTTAGAGGCCGGAGGGGGCACCCAGGCAGAGCAGACTGGGGCTATAATGATTAGGTTTGAGCAAGAATTGTTGGCAAACCCAACTGATTTGGTTTTAGTGGTAGGTGATGTAACATCTACTATGGCTTGTGCAATTACTGCTCAAAAGTTAAAAATTAAAGTTGCACATGTTGAAGCGGGCATACGCTCTGATGATTGGACAATGCCTGAAGAGATTAACCGCCTGGTTACAGATAGCATTACAAACTATTTTTTTACAACTTCTGAAGTTGCAAACGAGAACCTAAGAAAATCAGGGATAGAAGAAGATCGAATTTATTTTGTAGGCAATACAATGATTGACACCCTGCTTAAAAATAGAGCGCGTTTTATGGCTCCGCCAATTTGGGATGAAGCAAATTTGTCAGAAGGTGGATATCTAGTTTTAACTTTACACAGACCAGGCAATGTCGATCAGGAAAAACAACTGAAGTTGTTAATGGAAGAAATCATTTCGAACAGTAATGGTGTACCAATTGTATTCCCTGTACATCCCAGAACTGCAAAGAATCTTCAGGGACTAGGTATTTCAGCACCGAATCTTCATTTCATTGAGCCTTTAAGTTATCTCGAATTTAACTTCCTTGTTGAAAAAGCCAAGTTGGTTGTAACTGATTCTGGGGGTATAACTGAAGAAACTACTGTAATGGGAGTTCCTTGTATTACGTTGAGAAATAATACAGAAAGACCAGAAACAATATCCATTGGCACTAACGAACTGATAGGAACGGATCCTAAGGCAATTAAGCCGGCCTTTGAGAAACTCTTTAATGGCGAATGGAAAAAAGGAGGTATCCCTCCGCTTTGGGATGGTAAAACTGCTGACAGAATTGTTGATCATATTATTCAAATTTTCGATAAAAAGGGAAATTAATGTACCAGAGGATTCAGAAAGCTGGACAGCTAATAGGTAACATGGGCTGGAGGTATATCACCTTCAGAATTGGATTTGAATTAAAGAAAAAGAGCGGATTTTTAAAGAAAAAATTTCCTTTAAATCCACCTTTTAAGACCTTTTTTTCGCTAAAAGAATGGAGAGCTGAGGCTAAACCTTTCTTTTTTCAGAACATGGAATCTATTACAGTAAAAGAGTCATTTCCAGAAGGACTGGAAAAGGATTATAAAAATCTTTCTGAATATAAGTATCCTTTCTTTTCTAGCTTGGAATATGATTTGGGAGCCAATTATGATTGGATAACGAATCCGGATTCTGGGTTTAAGTACGATGCTAATGCCCATTGGCTTGATATTAATGATTATGACCCAACAGCCGGTGATATTAAATTTGTTTGGGAACCATCCAGATTTTCTCACCTTTATACCACGATTCGATATGATAAATATTCTGGGAAGGATTGTTCCAAACAAGTCTTTAATGAAATAGAGCGATGGCTGGATGTAAATAAGATTAATCAAGGCCCAAATTTTAAATGCAGTCAGGAAATCTCATTGAGAATTATGAACTGGATATTTGTGTTATACTATTATAGAGATTCCCCTAACCTAACTGAAGACCTTTTTAATAAGATTCAGCATTATATTTATCATCAGACCCAACATGTATACGATAATATAAACTTTTCTAGAATTGCAGTTAGAAATAACCATGCAATTACTGAAACCCTTCTTTTGTATTTGTTGGGTTTGTTATTTCCACAATTCCCTGGATCAAGCAAATGGAAGAAGCATGGTAAGCGATGGTTTGAACAGGAAATCGAATATCAGGTTTATCAGGATGGAACCTTTCTTCAATTCTCTATGAATTACCATAGAGTGGTTATTCAGCTGCTTACCTGGGCTATACGCTTATCGGAGTTGAATCAGGAGAAATTTAAAAGTGTAGTTTATGACAGAGCCGAGAAAAGTTTAAGATTTCTAATGAGCTCACTGAATAAAGAAACAGGCTTTTTACCTAATTATGGTAATAATGATGGCGCACTTTTCTTTAAGTTGAACAATTCGCACTATAGAGATTATATGCCGCAATTAGAAGCTTTGAGTTATTCATTGGGACTCAGCTGGCCATATAAAAAGTCTGAAGATGCCTTATGGTATGGACTTGAATCAAAGGTTGGCTCTACATCTGTAGCAATTGAGAATGGCGCTAAGATGTTTGAGCAAGGGGGATACTATATCTTTAGATCCCCGGAGTCTTTAAGTTTTATTAGGGCGGGTAAGCATAAGGACAGACCTGCACAGGCTGATAATTTACATTTGGATCTCTGGTATAAAGACAAAAATATTGTACATGATGGGGGAACATACAAGTACAATTGCAGCCCTGAAGATTTGAAGTATTTCATGGGCACCCGTTCTCATAACACCATCATGTTAGACGATAACGACCAAATGGAAAAGGGCTCCAGATTCATCTGGTATCATTGGACACAAAGTGAGAACATAAAAACAGAAGAAACTGAAGATTGTTTTCTTTTCGAAGGTACTATAAGTGCATTTAGACACGTAAATGAAAATATAAAGCAGATAAGAAAGCTTAAAGTTTGGAAGAAGCAACCGGTTTGGGAGATTGAAGATACCATAATAGGAAAACCTAAGGAAATGATACTTCATCAAATATGGCATACAAAATTTCCTGAAATGTTAACTTTTGAAAGTGTTGATATATTGGGTAAATCTGTGACTTCAACTGTAAGTGAAGGCTATTACTCTGAATTTTACGGTAAAAAAGAGGCATGTAGTGAATTAATATTTTCTACATACGAGGAAAATATAAAAACAAAAATTTCAATAAAATAAATGAGAGTACTATTACTTCATCAGTATTTTTTAGAGCAGGATGATCCTGGAGGATCAAGGTTTAATGAATTGACCGCACAATGGACTGATCAAGGTCATGAAGTAACTGTTCTGGCTGGGATGATGCATTACAATGGTAATGAGAAACGCGATATCTATAAAGGCAAATGGTTTGTAAATAACCAGCAAGGAAAGGTTAATGTATGGAGAACGCATGTATCTGAAAGCTATAATTCGGGTTTTATTGGAAGACTATGGGGCTATTTTTCTTTTGTATTTTCTGCTCTGTGGGCTGGTCTTTTTAAGATTAATGGGAAATATGATATTATTTTGGTGACTTCTCCACCACTTTTTATTGGAATTACTGGTTATCTTTTGTCTAGAATAAAAGGAAAGCCATTTGTCTTCGAAATTAGAGATTTGTGGCCTGAATCTGCTATAGATACTGGAGTTGTTACAAATAAAATGATCATTAAACTTGCGTATGCATTGGAGGCATTTATTTATAAAAAAGCCAAAAAGATTAATGTTTTAACACCGGCCTTCAGAAAAACCTTAATNGAGAAAAAATCTGTACCAGAAGATAAAATTATTTTTATTCCGAACGCNGCAGANTTTAGTTTGTCCGATCATTTACTGCATGATTTTGATGTAACTANTTTCAGAAAGAATCTAAATTGGGAAGACAAGTTTGTCATTACTTATGTTGGTGCTCATGGTGTAGCGAATCATTTGGACCAGGTTTTGGAAACTGCAGATCTACTTAGAGATACTAACGTTTTATTTGTATTGATTGGTCAGGGCATGCAAAAAAATCAGTTAAAGGAATTAGCCGCTAGGATGCAACTAGAAAATGTACTTTTCCTGGATCCGGTAGCAAAGGCTGAAGTATTCAAATATATTTTTGCTTCTGATATGGGCGCTTCAGTATTAAAGGATGTTGAGACGTTTAAAACGGTTTATTCTAATAAAACATTTGATTATATGGCCTGTAAAAAACCTATTTTTATGGCTATTGACGGTGTGTCGAGGGAGTTAGTTGAAGAAGCAAAAGCAGGTATATTCGTGAAACCTGAAAATCCTGAAGACTTTGCCGCAAAAGTTAGATTGTATATGAGCGATCCGGAATTGATTAGACAGCAAGGAGATGCTGGTTATTCTTTTGCAAAACAAAATTTTGATCGTAAGGTGCTTGCAAATAAATATATAGAGTATTTAAAAACTTTTAGCGATGTATAAGAATTGCTTGAAATACATTTTCGATGTTTTCATTGCATTAATAGGCTTTATAATTTTATTGCCTATATTTTTCTTGGTCGCAATTTTGTTGTTTTTTGCTAATCAAGGCAAGCCATTCTTCTTTCAATCTCGACCAGGTTTAAACGGAAGATTGTTTAAGATAATTAAGTTTAAGACGATGAACGATAGAAGAGATTCGAATGGGCAACTTTTATCAGATAAAGAGCGATTAACAGCAGTGGGATCCTTTGTTCGAAAAACATCTCTGGACGAAATACCTCAACTTTTGAATGTAATTAAAGGTGATATGAGTTTAATTGGTCCCAGACCCTTGCTTCCTGAATACTTGCCTCTATATTCAAAAGAACAAAATAGACGACATGAAGTTCGCCCAGGTATTACTGGTTGGGCACAAATAAACGGACGAAATGCGATCGGGTGGGTGCGAAAATTTGAATTGGATATATGGTATGTAGATAATCTAAGTTTTTGGTTAGATTTGAAAATCATATTGTTAACTATTAAAAAGGTAATAGTTAAAGAGGGAATCTCATCTGATACCTCAGTAACTATGGAAAGATTTACAGGAAATTAGATGCACGTTATAGGAGCTGGAGGACATGCCCAAGTCATTGTTGACATTCTATTAGAATCAGGTATTCAAATTAATGGAGTGTGGGATGAAAATACTGAACTTAAGGTTTTTATGGGATATCCCGTTAGTGGGAATTTTGATGCATTTAAAAAAATAAAAACAGATAAGGTAATCATTGCAATAGGCAGCAATCTGATCAGAAAAAGGATTTCAGATGAGATACCTGAAAACACCGCGGTGGCTATTCATCCGAAAAGTGCTATATCAAAGTATTCTTCAATTGGGATTGGAACAGTTATAATGCCCAATGCAACTATTAATGCTGGCTCAATAATTGGGGTATACGTAATTGTTAATACAAATTCCTCTGTAGACCATGATTGTAATCTTGGTGATTTTGTGCACATCTCGCCGCAGGCGGCTCTAGGAGGAAATGTGACAGTAGGAGAAGGTACCCACATAGGCATTGGTGCTAGCGTTATACAAGGAATAAAAATAGGTAAATGGGCCACAATTGGTGCCGGATCAGTGGTGATAAGAGATGTTCCAGATTACGCCGTGGTAGTTGGTAATCCTGGAAGAATAATTAAATACAATAAACTAATATAATGAACGATAAAATATGGCTTTCTTCTCCTCATATGGGAGACAATGAACTTAAATATGTTACTGAGGCTTTCAAAACTAATTGGATTGCTCCTCTTGGCCCTCATGTAGATGGCTTTGAGAACGACCTCGTTAGTTATACTGGTTCAAAATATGCTGCGGCCTTAAGTTCTGGAACTTCTGCGATTCATCTTGCTTTAATTATGCTGGGTGTAAAAGCAGGCGATGAGGTGATTTGTCAATCTATGACTTTTTCTGCAAGTGCGAATCCAATTGCATATGTAGGAGCGACACCAGTTTTCATAGATAGCGAAACGGAAACCTGGAATATGTGCCCTGATTTATTACGCGAAGCGATCATAGACCGAATTGCAAAAGGCAGCAAGCCCAAGGCGATTATCCCTGTACATTTGTATGGGATGCCTGCTCAAATGGATAAAATTATCGCCATTGCAAATGAATTTGAAATTCCAGTTATCGAAGATGCTGCTGAAGCTTTGGGCTCGAGCATCGATGGAAAAGCAATGGGCACTTTTGGCTTAATGGGTATCCTCTCATTTAATGGGAATAAAATTATCACTACGTCTGGTGGTGGTGCTTTAATTTCTGATCAGGAAGATTATATTAAGCAAGCCCGGTTTTTAGCAACTCAGGCAAGAGATAAAGCACATCACTACGAGCATAGTGTTATTGGTTATAACTATAGAATGAGCAATGTTTCTGCGGGAATTGGAAGAGGGCAAATGGAAGTTTTACAGGATCGCGTAGATAAAAGAAGATCTAATTTTGAATTTTATAAAACGGAGTTAAGTGCGTTTGAAGGCATAAGTGTTTTAGAAGAGCCTCAAGGTTATTTTTCAAACAGATGGCTGAGTACAATTCATGTGGATCCTGCTAAAACTAAAGGGGTTAACAAAAAGAGCCTTTACAATATACTTTTAGAAGACAACATTGAAAGTAGACCGCTTTGGAAACCGATGCATATGCAGCCTGTTTTTGCAAATAGTCCTTTTTATGGCAATGGAGTCTCTGAAGAGTTGTTCCGCAATGGTTTATGTCTTCCTTCGGGATCAAATTTAACTGAAGAAGATTTGCGGAGAGTAATAAAAGGTATTTCAAGAGTATTTTAAATATTCTATAAAGTCTAAAAAGCCTTAGTTACTAGTTGATTAAGGCTTTTTGTTTTGCCTTATTTGTGGTTTAATAAATACCTATTTATGGGTATTTAAAATTTGGTTTAATTATTGTTAGTTTGCTTTCGGATAAAAATCGCCCAATGAATGTTCACTAAACTAGAAATTGTACCGCGCTGGATTATATTCACAATCGATATTTGCTTGAGTATATTTGCGCTCGTGCTTGCAAAAGTTCTTAAAAATAACTTTATAATAGAAAATATAAATCTATTAGCACTCTATAAATCGGTATTACTTGTTGTCGTGGTAAATACCCTTGTTTTTTTTAATATCAAAACTTTTGCTGGTATCGTTCGATATACAAGTGCCCAGGATTCGTTCAGAATTCTATTTGCGGTAGTGTTAAGTTCTCTTACAATTTTCTTTTCAAATGCAATAATTATCGTATTGGGAGGGGACCGGATTCTCAGCAATGTTACTATAATCATATACTCCTTATTTAGCTTCCTGTTCTTAATAACCTACAGAGTGATTGTAAAGTACTTTTTTATGTACATCAAAAACGCTAAGCTGGATAAGATCAGGATAATTATCTATGGTGCAGGCGAAGCAGGAGTTGCTACCAAAAGAACTTTTGATCATGACGCCAAGGTAAATAAAACAATCATTGCCTATGTTGATGATGATTTACGTAAAGTTGGAAAAACTATTGATGGAGTTAAAATCCTTGATGCGGCTACACTTGAAACCTTAATCATCAAACATGAAGTGGATGAAGTGATATTTGCGTCCTATACCATTCCCTCGGATAGAAAAGAGCAAATCGTTGATGTTTGTTTGGAGAACGATGTTAAGATCCTTAATATCCCACCACCTGATGTTTGGGCTCGTGGTGATGTAAGTACAGCACAGATTCAGAACCTTAACATAGAGGATTTGTTAAATAGGAAACCAATTCAGATTGATACGGAGGGGATAAAAAAACAACTAAAAGACAAAAGGATTCTAATTACTGGTGCTGCGGGATCAATTGGCAGCGAAATAGTAAGACAGGTATTGAAGTTTGAATCGGGGTTGATTATTCTTTGTGATCATAGCGAGACTG
>Ga0065714_10065424_pt1 | contig 10159 bp, 9 predicted proteins | sample MisRhiReplicate2_FD_59101 | JGI IMG/M metagenome (GOLD analysis project Ga0065714, IMG submission 59101) | Miscanthus rhizosphere microbial communities from Kellogg Biological Station, MSU, sample Rhizosphere Soil Replicate 2: eDNA_1 v2... | ecosystem: Host-associated > Plants > Roots >... | reverse complement strand
GGCGGGCCTCGGCGGCTGAGCGGTCAGCGCCGCGGATGCTGCGCCGCGTTCCCGGCGCACCACGCTTCCAGGATCAGGGTCTCGATGTCGTGCACTTTGCGGCCGACTGCGGCGGCCAGGCTTTCGCGGTAGGGCGGCATGTTCGTACATTCCAGCACGATGTTCTCGATGGTGGGCGATGCTTCCACCAATCGCATGGCTGCGTCGATGACGTTGCGCTGCGCCTCGGCAAGGTCGAGCACGGTGTCGTTGTTCAGAATGCGGCGATGAAATTCGCAGCCCGGGCGCACGCCCGCGATGGGCGTTCCCGCGGGCACGCCGGCAGCCTGCAGAATCTGCGGGGTCAGCGATGCGGCATCGAAAGTGACGATGCCCGGGTTTGCATAGCGCCGCACCTGCAGCAGGCTCGAGGTCAGCACCGGCACCGGAACCGCCTTCGAAAGCTCGGCCTGGTAAGCCGCCAGGAAGCCGCAGCTGGTGGTGATCATCGAAGCGCCTTCCGCGACCAGCCGCACCGCGGCGTCGACGAAGGGCTGGATCAAGCGCGGATCGGCTTCCTCGACGATGCGCCGGGGCGAAGCGCCTTCCACGGTCAGGAAGCGCACCGGGATGCCCGCCCTCGCATAGGTGTCCGGATTGCCGACGTCGCCTGGCGGCCGCGGAAATCGCGTGTCGAGCATCAACACGCCCAGAAAGCCTGGCGCCGCAGCGGTCATGGGGCGGGCTCGGGAACTGTGGAGATCGCGCTTCGGCGGTCGATTTTCCGGCTCAGCACGATGGAGGTCTGCGTCTGGTTGATGCCGTCGAGCTGGCCGAGTTGGTCCAGCAGGATGTCCAGCTTTTCGGGCGTTTCGCAGCGCAGGAAGAGCATGTAGTCGAACTGGCCGCTCACCGCCGAAAGTTCCTCCACTTCCGGCACGCGTTCGAGCGCCCGGATCACGGCTGGGGCACTCTTCGCATTGACGCTAATGCCGCAGATCGCGCGCACCGCGGCATGCTCCAGCTTCTGTCCGAGCCGCACGCCGTATCCCGCAACCACGCCATCGCGTTCGAGCCGCGCAATGCGCGCGACGACGGTGGTGCGTGCGATCTTGAGCTTTCGCGCCAGGTTGGCGGCGGGCTCCCTGGCGTTTGCCTGCAGCAGGCTCAACAGGTGGCGGTCGAGGTCATCCAGTCTTCCATCCATCGCACTGCCTCCTCAAATTGGAAGTGATATGACCGGCATGCTACGGCAGTGCGCGCACGCAGGGTCATGCGGCCCAGCTGCGACCGTCATGAAGGGAAACTTCGACCCGTGCGTCCTGCACCGCGTCCACGCAGTGCAGGTTGACGTTGATCTGTTCGGGTGCCGATCGCGGATGGCAATGCGTATGAATGCCGCACGTGCTGCAAAAGAGGTGGCGTGCGCGTCCCGTGCCGAACTGGTAGCTCGACAGCCGTTCCCCGCCCGTGAGAAGGCGGAAGTGCTCCGCAGGCACGCGGTGGTGCAGTGCCGCCTTGCGTACGCAATAGCTGCAGTTGCAGCGCACGCCCTTCCACGACGCGAGCAGGAATTCGAAGCGCACCGCGCCGCAATGGCACCGCCCCTGCTGCCATGCGCGGGCTTCTCCCGTCGGACGCTCGCCAGCCACTACGCAATGGCCGGCTCGTGCGCGCCTGCGGCTGCCTTGAAGCGGCCCAGGAAGGCGCGCGTCGATTCCTGCTGCGGGTTGTCGATCACGATGCTCGGCGGGCCGCATTCGGCAACCACGCCGTCGCGCATGAAGATCACCTGGTCGGCCACCTCGCGCGCAAAGCCGATCTCGTGAGTGACGAGGATCATGGTCATGCCTTCCTTCGCCAGGCCCTTGATGACGCTCAGGACTTCGCCGACGAGCTCGGGGTCCAGTGCCGATGTGGCCTCGTCGAACAGCATGACATTCGGCTTCATTGCCAGCGCGCGTGCAATGGCCACGCGCTGCTTCTGCCCGCCCGAAAGTTTGTCGGGATAGTAGTCGGCGCGGTCGAGCAGCCCCACCTTCTGCAGCAGCGCCCTGGCCTCCGCCGAGGCTTGCGCTTTCGGGGTCTTCAATACCGTGAGGGGGCCTTCCATGACGTTCTGCAGCGCGGTCATGTGCGGGAACAGGTTGAAGTGCTGAAACACCATGCCGGTGGAAGCGCGAAACTTGGCGAGCTTGCGCTCGCTCGGCAGCGCCGTGTCCTTGCCGCTGAACTGGATCGTCTGGTCGCCGACGGCGATCCGCCCGCCGTCCGGAATGGTCAAGAGGTTGATGCAGCGAAGGAGGGTGGATTTTCCGGACCCGGAGGGGCCGATCATGGCGACCACCTGTCCACGTTCGATCTTCAGCGAGATGTCCTTGAGGACCGCCTGGCCGCCGAAGGATTTTCGAAGGCCTGCGATGTCGATCACAGCTTGGTTCATCTCAGGCTTCCTTGGCCGCGCCGTATTCCATGCGCTTGGCCCAGATCGTCACGGGCAGGAGCACGGCGAAGTAGGCGATCGCGATGAAGGTGTAGAGCTCGAGCGGGCGGTAGGTGTCGTGCGCGATCACCTGGCCCTGATACAGCAGGTCCGGCACGGCCAGCACCGAGAGCAGCGAGGTGTTCTTCAACTGCATGATCGATTGGTTCATCAGCGGCGGCACCATCTTCTTGAACGCCTGCGGAAGCACGACCCGGCGAAGCAGCTGCAGGCGCGTCATGCCCAGTGCCTTGCCTGCTTCGGTCTGGCCGGCATCGATGGAGATGATCCCGCCGCGCACGATCTCGGAATAGAACGCGCCGCCATAGAGCGTGAGGCACAGGGTGGCGGCGGCCGTGGCCGACAGTTCGAGACCGGTGAGCACGGGCAGCGCATAGTAGAACCACACCAGTTGCACCAGCACCGGCGTGCACCGGAACACCTCGATGTAGGCCCGCAGCGGCGCCGTGATGTACGGATTGGTCGAAAGCCGTCCCAGCCCCGTGACCAAGCCCACCATCAGCCCGAGCACCACGCACACCACCGTGAAGAGCAGCGTGTACAGCAGTCCGCTGATGAGCAGCGATCGGTACTTCCACAGCACGCTGAAGTCCCAGTCGTAACCGGCGGAAGCCGCGCTTGCGCCGGCGAAGTGCTTGACCAGGGCCCAGGCTCCGGCAAGCGCGAGAACGACCATCAGCGCAATGCCCAGTCGAGATCGCGACTTGGGCGACTCCTGCGATTCAGCGTATTCCATGGCAGGCGTGCTTCAGAACTTGATCTCGGGCGGAAATGCGCTGGCAGGGACGCCGGCGAGTTTTTCCATGTTCTTCAGGATCACGCTGCGGACTTCGCCCTTGGCGCGAACCTCGCTCAGCCAGGCATTGACCGCCGTCTGCATCGCGGGATCGGCCTCTTTGCGCAAGCCGATGCTCACGGGCGCGGTGTAGACCGGCGTCGGGATCTGCATGACCCCAACGTTGGCTCGCTTGGCCAGCAGCGGCTGCGCCAGCAGGATCACCAGAATCTGGCAGTCGGCGCGACCCGCCTGGAGTGCGAGCGTTGCGGAGCCTGAGTTCTCGAGGCGTTGCACTTCGGCCTTCGGGAGAATGCGCGTGGCCAGCTGGTCATGGCTCGAGCCCACGTCAACCACGATCTTGTTTTCAGGCGCGTTCAGCTGCTCCCACGTCTTGGTCGGGAAACCCTTCTTGCACACGGCGGTGTAGGTGTTGTCGAACAGGGTGTCGGAGAAGTTCACCACCTCCTTGCGCGCTGGCGTGGGCGCCATGCCGAACATTGCGTCGATCTTGTTCGACTGCAGGTCGAGCACCGCGTTGCCCCAAGTCGTTTCCACGTATTCGACCTTGGCTCCCAACTTCTTGGCCAGGTTCTCGGAAAAGTCGGGGCCGAAGCCTTCCCACTTGCCCGAAACGAGATCTTTGTTGAAATAGGGAATGGCGCCGGCAATCGCGCCCACCCTCAGGACCTTGGTCCGTTGAACGCGGGCCATCGAGCTTTCAGGCTCCTGGGCGGAGCTGAGGGTCAAGGTGCATGCGCTCGCCAGTGCGAGGAGGGTACGAAGGAACGCTCGTTTTTTAATCATGCTATCTCCAAGCAAAAAGCTCGCCATTGAACAATTGGAAAGAAGGCTTCGGCCGCGACTGAAGTCTAGGAGTCATGATAGTCACGAGCAATGTGACACTTCGTCAGGATGAGCGGAAGTTGTCGTCATACCGTCAACTCACACAGGCGAAACGACCGTTTTCGTCAAAAAACAGATGGATATTCACCGCTCGCACCATCGGCAGGACCAAGGTTCCAGACCGGTGCGCTCCCACGTTGCAATCAAAGCGAGAGTCGCGACGGCTTAGCCTAAATATCGGGAAGCGCGGAACGGCGCCGGATCGAACGCGCAGGCCTCGGCGGTCATCATCGATCCAAGGAGCGCGGCCGTGCCGGGGCCGGTATTGAAGCCGATGTGCTGATGGCCGAATGCGAGCCACAGGCCGGGGCGGCCGGGGCATTCGCCGATGATGGGTCGGCTGTCCGGCAGCGTCGGTCGGCTGCCGAGCCAGGCTTTCTCGTCCAGGCGCGTGTCGAGGGGAAAGGCCTCGCGCGCCGCTTGTTCAGCCAGGTCCAGTTGCACGAGGTCGGGCGGCGCTGCGCGATCGGCCAGCTGTACGCCGGTCGACAGCCGCAGGCCCTGTTCCATCGGCGAGAGCACATAGCCGCCGCCGGTATCGTAGACCGGGCGCCCGAGCGTGGCACCGTCTGCCGCCCCGTAGTGCATGTGATAGCCGCGCTCGAAGGCCATCGGTACCGACAGGCCCAGCGCTTTCTTCGCGAACTCCCGTGTCCAGGGGCCCAGTGCGAGCACGACGCGCGAGGCTTCGTGAGCCGCGCCGCCTTCCTCGGTCACGTGCCAGGCATCGCCGGTGGCCGATCGTCGAAGCCCGCCGATCGAAGCCTGCAGGATGCGGCCGCCGCGTGCGGTGAAAAGCCGCGCATAGGCCTCGACCACCCGGCCCGGGCTGTCCACCGATGCGGTATCGCGGATCCAGAGGGCGCGCGGGAACAGCGGCTTCAGATGCGGTTCGAGGTCGGCGAGCGCTCGCGCATCGAGTACTTGCGTCGAGATGCCGAAGTTCTCGAAGGTTTCGCGGGCGCGCTGGCTGCCGCGAAAGCCTTCCTCGCTGCGGTAGAGAAAGAGCCATCCGTTCATGCGCAGGCGATGCGCCGCGCCTGCCTCGACGAGCAGCCGCTGGTGCTCCGCCGTCGAAAGCCGGATCAGCGCGTCGAGCGCCGCGGTGGTTTCATGGAAGACGGCAGCGCGCGTGTTCGCAAGGAAGCTCAGCGCCCACGGCAGGTTCTTGGCAAGAAAGAGCGGGTCGTAGCGAAAGCTGGCAGCCTTGTTCTTCAGTAGCCTGGGAAGCGTGGCCCACAAGCCCGGGTGGTTGAACGGCATCAGCGAGCTGCGGGCAATCACCCCGGCATTGCCGTAGGAGGTCTCGCTGCCCGGTGCGGTCCTGTCGAACACCGTTACGTTGAAACCCCGCCGCTGGAGTTCGAGGGCACACGACACGCCGACGATTCCGGCGCCCAGCACGGCAACAGTGTTCTTCATCCAGGCCAATCAGTTCATTCGGCGAAAAGTCTATCGTGAACCGCAGGCCTCGCGGACTGTCGCGGACTACAGGTAGGCCACGTCTTCCGGCGCCAGCGCCAGGGGGTCGAGCTTCTTCCTGGCCAGCCATGAATAGACAGGAGGCACCCGGTCCGCGAGCGACTCGATGTGAATGTCGATGAGGCAGGGACCATCGAAGTCGAAGGCTTCGTCGAGCGCCAGGATCAGCTCGTCGGGCGTGCTGGCCGTCCAGGCCTTGAGGCCAAAGGCTTCGGCAATGGCCTGGCCGCGCGGCGGCAGAAAGTCGACGCCGAAGCATTCGTCGTGCCCCTTGAGCCGGTGCAGCCCCTTGATCCAGCCGAAGCAGCCGTTGTTGAACAGCATGAGCAGCGCCGGCACCTTCTTGCGCACCAGCGTCTCGAGTTCGCCAACGGCCATGTTGAAGGAGCCGTCACCGAACATGCCGATCGGCCGCCGGGTCTTGTCGGCATACCAGGCGCCGACCACCGCCGGAATCGCGGAGCCCAGGCCGCCGAATGCGCGCGGAATCACGAACCGGGTGCGGCGGTCGCCGATGCGCAGGAAGCGCGTCATGTACGGCGTGGGCGTGCCGGCGTCCGAGAGAATGTGCACGGCCTTGCCGTGTTGGGCGAGGCGGTTGCCGAACTCGCGCACGACACGTTCAGGCCGCAGCGGCACGTCGTCGAGAGTAAGCACGCTCTCCGCATGGTCCCAGAAGTTCGCGCGATAGGCGTTCAGGTGATCGACCCAGGGTGTGTGCCTGGAGGCATCGAAATCGGCAGGCGCTTGCTCCAGGATCTGCACCAGGGCCAGCTGCGCATCGGCGGCAATCGAGAGCAGGTTCTCGTAGTTGTTCGCAAGGCGCTCCGGGTTGATGTCGATCTGCACCACGCGCTGGTTGAGCGTCGACTTGGGAAAGGTCCACCCAACGGTGACGACGGAGCCCATGCGCGAGCCGACGAAGATCACGAGGTCCGATTCCTCCAGGGCGCGGTTGGCGTGGGGATGAAAACCGTTGTCGCCGATCACGCCGATGGCCAGCCGATGGTCGTCGGGCAATGAGCCCTGGCCGGTGATCGTGTTGACCACGGGCACGTTGAGTCTTGCGGCCACGTCGGTCAGGGCGCTGCCCGCACAGGAGCGGTTCACGCCGCCGCCCGCGACGAACAGCGGCTTCGAGGCCTTGCGCAGCAGAGCGAAGAGTTCGCCCACCTTGCCCGGCGCGGGCGCCATCGGATACGCGGGGAAGGTCTTGCATTCGGGCTCGGCGTGCAGCGAGACCGTGGCGAGATCGATGTCTGCGAGCAGCATGTCTTCCGGGATCTGCAGGTGCACGGCGCCGGGTGTGCCCGAGCAGGCGACGCGGAACGCGCGCCGAACGATTTCAGGCAGCTTCTCGGGCGACTTCACCTGCACCGACATCTTCGTGACGGGCTCGAAGAGTCGGGCGCAGTCGAGTTCGGTGATCATGCCGCGGCCTTCGCCCGGCAGGGGGAGGTCGATGGTGAGCAGGATGACCGGCACCGACGACGCGTTCGACTCCGCCAGCGGCGGCAGCGAGTACATGGCACCGGCGCCCGAGGGGCATTCGAAGATGCCCGGCTTGTCGGTCAGCCGCGCATAGGCGTCGGCCATGTAGCCGGCGGAGCGCTCGTCGCGCGCCATCACGTGTTCGATGTCGCTCTCGCGGCGTTGAAGCGCCTCGTAGAAAGGCACGTTGGTGTCGCCGGGCACACCGAAGAGAACGTCGACGCCGTAGTTGATCAACATCTGCACGAGCACGTCTGCACCACGCATGGCAAAACTCCAGTTCGGGATTGAAAAAGAAAGGATGAAAAAAAGACGCCCGCGGCGTCGCCGGGGAGGGGGCTCCCGGCCGCGTTACCTCGCTATGCCGCTCAGGCTTGCGCGAGCTCTGGGTGCATGGGGCTCATCGGCAATGCGCTTACGCCGAGGCCCTTGTAGTAGTCGCCCACGCGTGTCGAGAGAAACTCCTCGAGCCGAGCCTGCTCCTGGCCGACGAAGCCGGCATGCGGCAGCTTGCCCTTGAGCACCAGTTCGAGCACGCCGACCACACCGGCGGCTGTGGTGAGCTCGATGGCGGTGCGCTCCTTGCCGCGTAGCGTGGCGCCAAAGACGCGGCCCACGCGGGTTTCCTGTTCGAACCGGCCATCGCGCATGCCCGAGGCCGAAGCGAACACGATCACCACGTCCTCGCGGCTGTGGGGCACGGCGTGCTCCAGCACCTGGCGCAGCAGGTCACGCCGCTCGATCAGGCGCAGGTCGTGCAACAGAAAGTTCATTGCATCGCGATGGCCCGGATAGCGGATGGTCTTGTAGTCGAGGTTGCGCACCTTGCCGCGCAGCGTCTCGCACAGCGTGCCCAGGCCGCCCGAGGTGTTGAAGGCTTCGAAGGCCTCGGCATCCAGCGTGAAGGTCTCGTGGCCTTCGAGCGGCTGCACCGACACGAGCTGGCCGTTGACGATCGCGTCGCAGGCATTGCAGTACTCGTTGATGACGCCGTCGATGCTCCATGTGAAGTTGTAGCGAAGGCTGTTGGTGGCATTGCGCGTCAGCGCGCCGACGCGAAGGCGCAGGTCGTACAGCTCGTCGAAGTGTCCGGCCAGGTGGCCGCCGAGCATGCCGACCACGCCGGGCGCAAGGCCGCTTTGCGGCATCAGCACCGAGGTGGCTTCACTGGACAGCTGGCGGATGGCGTGGGTTGCCGCCACGTCCTCCGTGAGGTCGAAGTAATGCACGCCCAGCCTGGCCGCCTGCGAGGCCACGCGCGCGGCCAGGAAGAAAGGCAATGCATTGATGACCACGGTGTGCAAGGCCAGTTCGCTCGCAAGCGCCGCGTCGTCTTCGACGTTCAGCGTGATTTGGCGTACCAGGGGATCGTTGGATGGCTTGCCGTCGCGCAGATCGGCCAGCGTCACGGGCACGCGGTGGTACTCGGCCACCATGTCCGCCACCGTGCTGCCCACCTTGCCCGCGCCCAGCACCAGGACGTTCTTGAGTTGTAGCTGTTTCGACATTTTGTTTCTCCAAGGAGCAGATGGCTCCATGAAGAAAAATGTAGAAGGGGTGGCTGGCAATTGCCAGAGAGCAGATCGTCGAAAGCGCTGTAGGTTCTCGCCGCTTTGACCAAGGATGCTGACGGTTTGAACGGTTGGATGCCCCGGCCTCCGATCAGGAGTTCGGAGACACGCCGCTCATTGCCCTTGCGCGCGGAACGCCGCTTCGCCGGCGTCCGACACCTCGACCCACATCTTGTCGGGCACTGCTTCCGCTTCGTAGTTGTCGTGCCAGTTCCACCACTTGTAGGTCGGCGTCTGCGGATAGCCCCGAGGCGAGTCTTCCCAGACCTCCTGCCGGCCGAGCGGCGTGATGTCCAGGTAGTTCCAGGTGTTGCCCATCTGCTCGTCGCCGCGGTTGTTGAGGAAGTAGGTGCGGAACACGCGGGCGCCATCGCGATAGAACACGTTGGTGCCGTGCCATTCGTCGACGCCGAAGTCAGCGTCGAAACTGTCGGTGAGGGTGAACCACGGGATCTCCCACCCCATGCGGGCCTTGAGCCGCGCGATGTCTGCCTGCGGTGCACGCGAGACGAAAACGAGAGTGGTGTCGCGCGCGTTCAGATGGGCCACGTGGGCCACCTGATCGGCCACCATGGAGCAGCCGCGGCAGGCGTGGTCGGGCCAGCCGAACACGCCCGGCTCGAAGAAGGCACGGTAGACGATCAACTGGCGCCGGCCTTCGAACAGGTCGAGCAGGCCGGTCTTGCCCGCGGGTCCTTCGAACGCATAGGTTTTTTCCACCGCCATCCACGGCATGCGCCGGCGCTCGGCGGCCAACGCGTCGCGTGCGCGGGTCTGGGTTTTTTCCTTCACGAGCAGCTGCTCGCGGGCCGCCTCCCATGCTTGCGGCGAGACGATGGGCGGTGTCTGCATGGCGCTCTGGCCGCCTTGGACTTCGTTCTCGGCAGAGGTACTCATTGCTGGAATCTCCTGGTTGGGCGAATGTCCGCGCCTCATGCCTGAAGCGCGATGCCATCCGCTGCTTGCTCATCGTTCGAGGTCGAGCCGGGAGAGACAGTGTGGCGCGGCAGATCGAAATTGGGGAGTAACAAGTGTGGCGGGATTGCAGGGGAGTTGCAGGCCGCATGAACGGTGCACACGTGGCGCGCCAGCCGTCGGGGTGGTGACAATTGGCGGGCTATGAAAACCACCTCTTATGGCGTGCTCATCCTCAACGAGCAAGGCCAGCTTCTGCTGGCGCATGCGACGGGCCAGAAGCACTGGGACATTCCGAAAGGCGGCGCAGAAGCAGGCGAGTCCGCTCGCGAGGCGGCCATCCGAGAAGTCCGTGAAGAAACGGGCATCGAGTTGGCCGCGGATTCGATGGAAGAGATCGGCCGCATGGCGTACATGGCGCGCAAGGACCTGCACCTGTTTCGCGTCCTCCTGCACACGCGCGACTGCGACATTGCGGCCTGCAAATGCACGAGCTTCTTTCCTCATCATGCCTCGGGCGCGATGACGCCCGAGGTG
>Ga0065714_10065423_pt1 | contig 10167 bp, 5 predicted proteins | sample MisRhiReplicate2_FD_59101 | JGI IMG/M metagenome (GOLD analysis project Ga0065714, IMG submission 59101) | Miscanthus rhizosphere microbial communities from Kellogg Biological Station, MSU, sample Rhizosphere Soil Replicate 2: eDNA_1 v2... | ecosystem: Host-associated > Plants > Roots >... | reverse complement strand
CGCTTCTTTACGGGCAATTTTGTTAGACATGATTGGAGAACTTGACGAACGTTCGGCCAAGGTTATCACTCTCCGTTTTGGCTTGGGCCAAGATGACGCCATGACCTTGGAAGAGATTGGGTTCCTATTCGATGTTACTCGTGAACGTATTCGACAAATCGAGTCGAAGGCACTTAAAAAGCTATGCCACCCAAACAGAATGGAAAAATTGACCTTATATGTGGGCGACTACTTCGAGGTCAAACAGCCTCTCTCTCCTGAGGTCGAGTCAGAGGAGGCCAGGGCTCAAGGTACTTCGCACCTTAGTACGGGCGAGTCTTATCATCCGGTATCCGAGGACGTAGTGGTCGTTCATCGGGTCGTAAACAAGCCTGCTTTGTCCAATTTTCCGGTGGAGGCAAGTGCCGCCCGTCACGAGCGGCTGTTATCCGATCTTCTGGACGAGGCCAGGGCTCTTGGCCTTAGCGTTGAGGAACCGCATTCGGGTGATTGCCGGATTCACGTATTGCTGCCAGCACAGCCGGATGCTCGGGTTCGTAAAGTTACCCGCAGGATGGTTGACATCGGTTTCACACTTCTTTCTGGAACTACCTACGTCAAATGAACGAACGCACCAGGTATGCCCCGCCGCGAGCCGGCGCGATGCTGGAAGCTTTACGTGGTCTCGGATACTCGACTGCCGCAGCTTTAGCTGATGTGATTGATAACGGTGTTTCCGCCGAAGCGTCAGAAATTCATGTGACGTTCGACTGGGATGGCGATAGAAGTCGAATTTCCATCTTGGACAACGGACGAGGCATGGACGACGCCGAGTTAGAGGCGGCAATGACGCTTGGCGCTAAGAATCCTCTCGATGACCGTGCACCTAATGATCTCGGTCGTTTTGGGATGGGCTTAAAAACCGCATCCTTTTCTCAGTGCCGCTGTCTCACTGTTGCGTCTAGACGGATGAGCGGTCCAGTTTCCTGCCTGCGTTGGGATCTCGATGCTATTGCGGCATCAACGGACGTCGGATGGAGGATGTTTGAAGGGGCAGCCCGTGGCTCCGAAGCTTTCGTTGAGCCCGTCGATGCGCTCCACTCCGGAACAATAGTCCTGTGGGAGCAATTGGATCGAGTCGTCACGCCTGGCTATACCATCGATCACTTTGCCGACTTGGTAGACGATGTTGAACTACGCCTGGCAATGGTTTTCCATCGCCTGTTAGAAGGGCCAAGCCCTGTTATCCGGCTGTTCCTCAATGACAAGTTGGTTAGTCCGTGGGATCCCTTTATGACAGGGCACCCTGCGAAGCCGTGGCATTCGCCGGTAGCCCGAATCCTCACGCCATCAGGCCTCGTGGAGGCTCAATGCCACGTTTTACCACACAAAGATCGGCTTTCCGAAGATGAGTTCCGTAAGGCGGGGGGGGCAGAAGGGTGGACCTCTCAACAAGGATTTTACGTATATCGGAACCATCGTTTGCTTCTGGCAGGCGGATGGCTTGGGATTGGGCAGGGACGCGCATGGAACCGAGAGGAGCCTCACCGGCTTGCCAGAATCAGGTTGGACATCCCTAATACTGCCGATTCCGCCTGGAAGATCGACGTCAAGAAGTCCACCGCCCGGCCTCCCGTGACAGTGCGTCCATGGCTTACGAAGTTGGCTGAGGATACGAGAGAAAGGGCCAGAAGAGTCTTTGCTTTTCGGGGTACGCCAATGCTTGGGCCGGGAGGTCTCAAGGTTGAGCAACAGGCATGGCGTGTCGAGAGGCTTAAGGATGGTGTGCGCTACCGCATCGACGAGAGACATCCGGCAGTGGCGGCAGTGATTGAGGCTGTTGGCAGTAATGCCAACCTCGTTCGGGCCATGCTACGCGTCGTAGAGGAAACAGTGCCTGTCCAACGGATATGGCTCGACACCGCCGAAAACAAAGATACCCCAATAACCGGCTTCTCAGGAGAGTCCGAGACGGCTCCTGACGGCGTTCGAACTGTCCTCCTGACGCTCTTTAGGGACATGGTAGGGCGACGTGGAATGAATCCCGAAGTGGCCGTCACAGCCTTGTCCTTGACGGAGCCTTTTCAGAACTACCCTAATCTCGTCGCGTCCCTTCCGAGCCTCGCGGCAATACCCCAATAAGGGAATGCATAATGACGGAAGAGCAGGACAAGGTATTTCAGCGCGTCGTTAGCGTCGCCCAAACTTTCTTGGTCGAGGCTATGGAGAATGGTTCGGTCACGCCGACCCTCATCGCCGAAAAAGTCGATTTTGTCGCGACGCATATGGCCCCAGGCGAAAATGTCGACCGGAAGGAGGCCGTCGCAGAACTCATTCGTCGATTCAGCCTATGGATCGGCGGAGCGTCCACTCTGTCAGACAAGACTGGCCATAAGGACTGGCTTAACGCCGCTCGCAAAAGGGACTGGCGTTACTGGCAGCGCTACCGCGATTTCCTCGAGAGTAAGATGTCCGTCAAGGCCGTAGATGCTCTAGATGATGCGACCAATAAAATTCTTGAACTGCTTGAGGATCCTCTTCGCGAGGAAGGTTGGGATAGGCGCGGGCTTGTTGTTGGGCATGTCCAGTCCGGCAAGACGGGCAACTACACTGGCCTGATATGCAAAGCTGCCGACGCGGGATACAAGATCATCATTGTGCTTGCCGGCCTGCACAACAATCTGCGCTCCCAAACCCAGATTCGCCTAGAAGAGGGCTTCCTTGGCTATGAGACCTCGGCGAAGAACGATGTCGTACGCTACATCGGCGTGGGCGAGAACGGGCGCGACGCCGAGATTCGCCCAAACTGCGCGACAAACCGCTCGGACAACGGTGACTTCAACACAAAGGTCGCGAAACACCTAGCAATCTCCCCTGAGCAGAGGCCTTGGCTATTCGTCGTCAAAAAGAACAAGACGGTGCTAGATCGTCTCCTGAAATGGATTCGCAACCACGTCGCGGACTCCAAGGACGCTGACGGTCGTCCGCTAGTCTCAGGCTTCCCTCTGCTTCTGATCGACGACGAGGCCGATCACGCCTCCGTCGATACCGGTGACCAGGTGGTAAGCAAAGACGGCTCCGTGGACGATGAGTACCAGCCGAAGGCCATCAATAGCCGCATCCGAAAAATCCTCCATTCCTTCTCCCGAAAAGCTTACGTGGGATACACCGCCACGCCGTTCGCAAACATCTTCATTGATCGGCGGAAGGCGACTAAGGAGGAGGGACCCGACGTGTTCCCGCAGTCATTCATCATCAACATCTCTGCACCCTCGAATTACATCGGCCCTGCCCGTGTCTTCGGGCTGCGAGCACCTGAGGGGCGGGTCGGCGGTCTGCCGCTTACTCGCGAGGTTGACGATCAGGCAGCCGACACAGGTGAAGGCGGCTGGATGCCTCCTAGGCACGACAAGAACCATGTTCCCCTGTTCAAAGGGCGTGACGAGGTACCTCCATCTCTCCGGGAGGCGGTTTCGGCTTTCGTTCTGGCGTGTGCCGTCCGCGCTGTACGCGGACAGGGCCGCCGACACTGCTCGATGTTGATTCACGTAACTCGCTACACCGCCGTTCAGGAGGAGGTTCGCCGTCAGGTCGAGGATCTAGTGAAGAGCTATCGCCAGCGGGTGGAGCGCGGCTTCGAGAAAGACAAACTGATGGCGGAGTGGCGGGAGCTCTGGGAGTCCGACTTCGCACCGACGTCGGCCGCTGTGGCGACGGCCATGGGGGACTCTAGCGGTGAGTTCAACCTCCCCGAGTGGGAGGAGGTGCAGGCTGTTCTTGCGGATGTCCTAGGGGATTTGGCCAGCAGCGTCAGGGCGATCAACGGTTCGGCCGGGGACGTTCTCGATTACGCTGAGCGCGAAGAGACCGGTCTCAAGGTCATCGCCGTAGGTGGCGACAAACTCGCCAGAGGCCTGACTCTCGAGGGACTCTGCGTCAGCTATTTCGTGAGAACCACGAAGATGTACGACACCTTGATGCAGATGGGTCGTTGGTTCGGCTACCGGCCTGGGTACCTCGATCTCTGCCGTCTTTATACGACCTCCGATCTCGTCGAGTGGTTCGGGCACATTGCCGACGCAGCAGAGGAGCTTCGCCAAGAGTTCGACATCATGGCTAAGGTACATGCCACGCCAGAGAATTACGGCATGAAGGTTCAGTCGCACCCCGTTCTCATGGTTACCTCGCCGATCAAGATGCGTAGCGCCAAAAGTTTGCAGGTGTCCTTCTGCGGATCGGTTCTTGAGACAGTCGCGTTCCATCGTGATTCGTCTGTCATCGAGAGAAATCTAGTAGTCATGGAGAGGCTCCTCGACGCAGCCGGAGTTCCCGCTGAGAAAGATGAAATCGTCCGCAAAAGATGCGATAGCGCTCAGGAGTGGAAAGGGTTCCTCTGGGATAACGTCCCGGCAGAGCACGTTATCGAGTTCTTCTCCGGATATCTGACTCATCCTGCCGCGCGGAAGGTGAACAGCGCCGTCCTGGCTGACTTCGTTAAGGTGATGGCAGCTAAGGGGGAGCTTACGTCCTGGACCATTGCTCTCGTAGGCGGCAGCGACGGAAAGGATCGCATATTTTGCGAAAAATACGCTCTGGAAAACATGATCGTACGAAACCAAAACCCAAGTTCGAAAGGGGAGCACTACTCCATCGGGCGACTTCTTTCGCCCAGAGACGAATCGATTGATCTCGACGAGGATGCTTGGATGGCTGCTCTAGATCTCACCGTCGACGATAGGATGATGGATCCTGCACGAAGAACCGAGGAGACAGGCAAGGAGCCACCTAAAGCACCGAGCGGGGTCTTCGTGCGACAGGTTCGAGGGTTGGGTGCAAAAGGAGTCCTCGGTCATCCCGAGCGAGGCCTTCTACTTATATACCCAATTGACCCGAGCGGTGCAGGACTCCCTGACGACGCTGTTCCCGTCATCGGCTTCGGTGTGAGTTTCCCCGCGAGCCGCTCGTCGACAACCGTTAAGTACGAAGTGGATCACCTGCTATGGGAGACTGAGTATGCGCCGGCCTATTGACGAGTTCGTCGCAGCTTGGGGCGCACTTTCCGGGAGTGAAGGAGAGGAGGGTGGTTGGCTTGGTATTCCGGTGGCTTCCGTCGGGACGTGCGAACTCATGGCTGCCCGGCGTTGCCCTGGCAACGAAGAGTCTCTTCTTGCTCGCTTCCCGACGGCCCGACTTGGATCGTCCGAGCGCCTGCCTGAGGGCAGAGGCTTCGAGGTCGTCCGGGCGGATCCTCGTGGCGACGGCAAAACATGGATAGCCCTGTCACGCAAGGAATCCGGCAGCACCGAACTGTTCTCAGAAATGGTCGGTGACGTCGCCGGAGCCATGGATGCTTCCGTTGCAGAGGGCGAGGACGCTGTTTTGCGGACGATGTTGCGCAGGGTTCGAATGTGGCAACAGTTCATGTCCCGCGGACCGGTTCCTCTCAGCCCTGAGGCTGAGCTTGGCCTAGTGGGCGAACTCGCCTTTATGGTCACTCTTATGAACTCTGGAGTTTGTGCTGAGGAAGTGCTCAGAGGCTGGGTTGGGCCCGACGATGCTCTGCAGGATTTCCTGCTGGGTGACGGAGCGGTTGAGGTAAAGGCAACAATGTCCTCGTCTGGCTTCCCAGTGAAGATAGGCTCCCTTGAGCAGCTGGACGACTCGGTGGCGTCGCCACTCTTTCTCGCTGCCGTACGGTTTGCTTCTGAGGATGGCGGGCTCACTCTTCCTGAAATGGTCGCGGAGGCCGAGCAACTTCTTCGCGAAGAGCCAGGAGCGATCAATTTCCTTAAAGATAGGCTTATGGTTGCCGGATACTCCGAAATTCACTCGAGCCATTACACCCGCAGGTTCGAACCGAAGGAGACGAGAATTTTCGCTGTGTCCGAGGGCTTCCCTCGACTGACTACGGGAACCGTTCCTGTCGGCGTCACGCGAGCCCTTTACGAAATCAATCTGGACCACGCCGGAGAGTTCCTATCGGACCTCGACGCGGCTCTGAAACTACTAGGAGTAACTGGATGACGCTTGATGATTTTTTCGCAGAGACCAAGGGCGAGATAGCGAACCAAATGTCTGACGGCGCCCCTTTTGGTGAGCTCGTTTTCTCCGAAGTGGTGATGCAGCACCTTGCTGAAGCCGGAATGACTTTCGATCCAGTTGTGTGCCACTTTCAGGGGAAGGTTGGCAATGCGAATTTGCGCTTAAGCGGCTATGCCATGTCTGAAGACGCTGACCAGCTAGACCTGTTCGTAAGTTTGTACGAAGGCTTTGAAAGCCTGAGTCCGATTTCCGATCAAGATATCAAGACAGCAGCGGCCCAATGTGTTCGTTTCTTGGAGCTCTGTGCCGCCGGGCGTATTGCCGAAAAGCTCGATCCGTCAAGCGATGTCCATTCCCTTGCGCTGACGATTCGAGAAATTTACGACGGGCTTGAACAGGTTCGTGTCTACGTGCTTACTGACGGTATAGCGAAGTCGAAGAGTTTCAAAGCCCGAGACGTTGGCGGAAAGCATGTGAAGCTTGAAGTCATGGATATTGAGCGGCTTTACCGCCATCGCTCTGAAGGTAAGCCTCGTGATGAGCTGGTTGTTGACTTCAATGAGGTGTCTGGCTCCCCACTGCCATGCGTATTTGTACCTGGTGAAACAGGAGACTATGACTACGCACTTACCGCTATTCCTGGTGAAGCGCTTCGGTTTGTTTATGAGAAGTTTGGCCCTCGTCTTCTTGAGGCCAATGTACGTTCATTCTTAAGTGTGAAGGCGAAGGGTGTGAATGCGGGACTCCAGAATACTTTGCGGAATGCCCCGGAAAGGTTCATGGCTTACAATAACGGGATCGTATTAGTCGCTGATGAGATGAGGCTTGATCGCGCAGCAGATGGATCCCCTGGCATCGCTTGGTTGCGTGGTATGCAAATTGTTAATGGAGGCCAAACTACAGCTTCAATTTTCTTCGCCAAGAAGAAATACGCAGATACGGATTTGAGTAAGGTTCGCGTTCCCGCCAAAATTATCGTTATGAAAGAGCAAGATCCTGCAAAAGAGGAGGCACTTGTCTCCGATATCTCGCGTTATGCCAACAGTCAAAATGCTGTTCGGCAATCAGATCTATCGGCCAACAAACCATTCCATGTTGATATTGAGCGGTTGTCGCTTTCTGTCTATTGCCCTGATGGTATGGGCCGATGGTTCTACGAGAGAGCTGCAGGCAGTTACAACACGCTCCTCGCCCGTGATGGTGTCACACCAGCCAAGCTCCGCGCCCTCAAAGAATCTGTACCAACATCGAGGAAGATCACAAAGACTGAGCTGGCGAAGTACTCCACTGCGTGGGATGGTCATGCTGATGTTGTCAGTCTTGGCGCACAGAAGTGTTTTGATCGGTTCATGTCTGGTATGACTGAGGTGGAGGCCCGAGGAACGGTTTTTACTCCGGATGTTACTTATTTCAAGGCTATTGTCTCGAAAGCATTGCTGTTTAAAGCAGTGCACAAGACAGCGCGACCATTGGTGCCCGCCTTCCTCGCCAACGTTGCTGCTTACACTGTTGCATTAATTTCTCATGCTTACGGCGAGTCATTTAACCTCGAGCGTATTTGGAACAAACAAGGTATTTCTCCTCAGCTTGTTAAACAGATCGAAATCTGGGCTCGGGAAGTCAATGATCGTCTTCATGACACCGCAAACGGCAGAATGATCTCTGAATGGGCAAAACGCGCAGAGTGTCGAGAGGCTATGTTCTCCCAGCCGTTCTCCCCCCCTTTAGCAGATATTCCTGAGGCGCTCTGACACCCCAGGCACTTTCAGAGAAAGCTCAAAACTATGGGGCAGGGTTGGTCGACGCGAGTTTTCGTTGGCAGAGGCCAACTGGAAATTCGCCGTCGTTGCGAGTGCCTGCCCGAGTCTATCCGACACTGGATGCGTTGCTCGATAGTCTGTCTGGTTCGATCAGGTGCGCGCTGTTGCTTGGGGGTGTTTTCCCAGATCGATAGGAATCGATGACCGCTGCGACGACAGCTGCGATTTTTCTAGCAAGAAGCGGCGGGACCGCGTTTCCGATCTGTGTGTACTGTTGTGTTCTATTGCCTTCAAAGAAGTAGTTGTCAGGAAAGGTCTGCAACCGCGCGGCTTCGCGAACAGTCAAACTGCGACACTGGCTTGGATCCGGATGTATGTAGTAGTGGCCATCTTTAGCTATGTGAGCGACGACAGTGGTAGAGGGGCCATCTTCCATTTGAACCCTGAAACGGTCACTAAAGGGGACGGAGTCGGAAGACACGTTCTCATGAGCTGGGAGTAGCTGCGCAGGGAATTGATGTATTTTTGGAGAGGTGCCATATAACTTGGCGTAGCTTGCTGCAAAAATATACCTATGCAGGTCAGAGCGCATATGGCTCCTTGCCTCATGCTGTAGCACCCCTTTAAGTCTTGGGTCGAGGAACCACCGACGCTGCTTGGCACTCATTTCTGGCTCTACTTGCCAAGGTATGAACTTGCTACCATTGGTATTCAGCCTCTTTGCTTTGAGAGCCGCCTTTTTTATGGCATCTATCAAATCGCCCCGCCCGGCCACATAGGGCCGTAAAAGCATAGAGCTGGCCTCGTCCAAGGCTGAGAGCCAGGCTTCGAGGGAGTCTCCCCCTCTTGAAATCTTGCTCCGTACCGGTGGGAGCCCCGATAAAGCCTGCCCAACTGTGAAAACCGTTTTGCTGGGTTCCATTACAAGCTTGTTCGGGCGCTCCAACAAAGCAGGACAGCCCGAGGCGACGTCAGAGCGAATCCCAAGCAGGATAACCCTGTGTCGAGCCTGCGGAAGGCCATGACGTTCAGCTTGGATGACAAAATCGTGTGGATCTGGTTTTTCTGCGTCTTTAGGAATGACTAAGGAACGGATGTTGTATGAGAGATCTCCGGCAGGAGCCGAGAGGTCATCGAGAATTTGCTGGAAGATGTGCGAGCCACTGTGCTTCGAGGAAAGTATGCCCTTAACGTTCTCCATAACGAAGATAGTTGGTTTGAACTCACGAATAATCCGCAGGTATTCTTTGTAGAGAAAGTGCTTTTCGTCGCTTTCAAACTCTTCTTGACTCTCGCGCGTTCGACGGGCACGTCCTGCTACAGAGTAGGCTTGGCACGGCGGGCCGCCAATGAGAACCCATTCATCTGCGCCGATCAGGGCTTCCCTGATCCAATTATCGACTTCCACCGGCGAAATTTTACCAAGCTCTGCGAGCTTGGCTTCTTGCGAGGCTTCCACTGCTTCTGCGGGGACGTCCGGATGCTTGAAAAGCTCTTCACGAGTAATTTCGCCCCGGATGTATTGGTAGTAGGCCTCTGGCGCCTCGCCCTTCGGAAATGCGCGAAACAATGCCCGGAGGGATAAGGTTGCGTGAGCGACGGGATCTTTCTCGATCGAGACACGCAGCTGGAATTTTCGTACCCCCTTCTCATGACCGCCGATTGAAGAGAATCCCTCCCCGAGTCCGCCCGGGCCCGCAAAGAGGTCGATGACCGGGATAGATTCCTTATATTTCATTGAGTTAGTCGATGCGCCAAAGACGAAAATAAAAAAAGCGCACTGTAGCGCTCAGGTGAGATACGGCCCCGAAGAGACACGTACTATGTGCGATAAATGGTAACGGTTCACTGGGTAGCGGGCAAGAAATGAACCTTGAGCAGAGGTGCGGAGTTCCTCCGAATTAACGCGTGTGAGCGTAATGGGATACTCATTACCAAATAAAAAAAGCCCCGATCAGATCGAGGCTTTTTTTTCGATTTGCCGATTCAAACTGCAATCATCAAATCGCGGCGAGCTCTAGAAATCAATCCCAGCTCAACGCCCCACCAGTCTGATACTCAATAACTCTCGTCTCAAAGAAATTCTTCTCTTTCTTCAAGTCCATAATCTCGCTCATCCAAGGGAACGGGTTAGTCGTCCCTGGGTACTCTTCCTTCAACCCAATCTGCGATAAACGACGGTTAGCGATGAACTTCAGATAGTCCTCCATCATCGCTGCATTCATACCCAACACCCCACGAGGCATGGTATCCCGTGCGTATTCGATTTCCAGCTGAGTGCCCTGCAGAATCATCTGCGAAGCTTCTTCCTTCATTTCAGCGTCCCACAAGTGTGGGTTTTCGATTTTGATCTGGTTGATCACGTCGATGCCGAAGTTCAGGTGCA
>Ga0065714_10065422_pt1 | contig 10167 bp, 6 predicted proteins | sample MisRhiReplicate2_FD_59101 | JGI IMG/M metagenome (GOLD analysis project Ga0065714, IMG submission 59101) | Miscanthus rhizosphere microbial communities from Kellogg Biological Station, MSU, sample Rhizosphere Soil Replicate 2: eDNA_1 v2... | ecosystem: Host-associated > Plants > Roots >... | reverse complement strand
GGCATGGCCACACCGAACTGCAAGGCTTCGACCGCACGTTCCTGGCCAAGCACACCGCGGAAGGGCTCCAGATCATTGGTGGTAGAGAAGCTGAACTGTTCAGCGGAAAACGGACGGGTCAGCGCTTCGGGCGCTAGACGCAAGCTGGCAGCAACAGGATCAGGCATCGGGCTTCCTTACATCAGGCGGGGCAGATAGCGGCATTCTGGCGCTGCCTGTACCTGACTGGCAAGGAGCGCCTCAGACCAAAGCATAGTCAATGGGAAAACCCCAGGCGGGGCCCCGTAAACAGGCGATCCCCAGTAATGTTTTTGCAAAATGTCACGGAACCCTCGGATCGTGCCTAAACTCCAAATTGCGCGGCTGGAACAATAACCGGCCCACTGGCAGCTGTAGGGGCCAGACCCTGTCCATTGGTATGCACATAAAGAGAACATAGCTATGAAACGGATTCTTCTCGGTACTCTCTTCACCGCTGTATCCATCAACGCCATGGCTCAGGCGCCGGGCGGCCCGGATTGCGGCTGGGGCAACATGCTGTTCGAAGGTCAGCGTGGCACTCCGGCACACTTCCTGGCATCCACCACCAACGGCACTTCCGGTAACGCGACCTTCGGCATGACCTCCGGCACCAACGGGTGCTCGACCAATGCTGCACTGACCTACGGTGGCAAGTCCTGGCTGGCCATGAATGGCATGATGAACGAGCTGTCCGAAGACATGGCCAAGGGTCAGGGCGAAGCGCTGACCACCTATGCCGTGGTACTGGGCGTAGCGCCGGAAGACCGCGCACATTTCTCTGCCGTCACCCACGAGCACTTCCAGCAGATCTTCAGCAAGGCTGACGTAACCGCCGAAGACGTGCATACCAACACCCTGGCCGTGCTGAAAAGCGATCCTCGCCTGGCCAAGTACGCCACTCAAGCTTAAGCTCGACACCACTCGCTCCTCTCGGGGAGCGGGTTTTCTTTTTGGGGCCCCTTCGGTCTTTATTTTTCGCCTTTCCAAGTAGCCGACTATGCTCAAACGCCTTGCCTGGCTGGCGCTCTGTGTGTGCGCCCCGCTGTCCGCCGCGCCTCATGTCGACCCTCAACGTTTGCAGCAACTGGCCAATGACCGCTTCTGGATTTCCCTGGGCCACTACGAAACCGCCAAGCTCGGCGGTTGGCGCAGCTATATCAGCGACAAGAAATTCTTCCTCGCGCCCGATGGCAACGAACATCCCGAGCGTGAACTGAGCGCCACGCTAAAAGCCCTGTACGGCCCGGCCAGCGCCGGCCAGCAGCATGCCCAGTGCGTGTACCCGGCGCGCACGCGCTGGCTCAAGGCCCAGCTCAACCTGACGGATCTGCCGGCCGTCGACTGCGGCGACTTCAACCAATGGTTCAAGGACGTCTCGCCCCACAGCGCGGTGATGATCTTCCCCGCCGCGTACCTGAACAGTCCCTCCTCGATGTTCGGCCACACCCTGCTGCGCATCGACCAGGCCGATGTGCAAAGCGACAAGACCGCCCTGCTCAGCTATGCGATCAATTTCGGCGCCTACATCGAAGGCTCGGACAACAGCATCCTCTATGCCTGGAAGGGCCTGATGGGCGGTTATCCCGGCCTGTTCGCCCTGGTGCCGTACCAGGAAAAACTCTCCGAGTACCGTAGCCTGGAGAACCGCGACCTGTGGGAATATCGCCTGAACCTGAGCCAGGCGGAAACCGAGCGCATGGTCGAGCACGTCTGGGAACTCAAGCAGATTCAGTTCGACTATTTTTTCTTCGACGAAAACTGCTCCTATCGCCTGCTCGAATTGCTGCAAGTGGCTCGCCCCAGCCTGCGCCTGACCGAACAATTCCCGCTGACCGCGATTCCCACCGACACCGTCAAGGCAGTGAAAGAATCCGGCCTGGTGGAAAGCATCCAGTATCGACCGTCCCGTGAACGGGAACTGCTCAGCCGCGCCGAACCGCTCAGCGATGATGAACAGCAATGGGTACTGAAAGTCAGCGCCGACCAGCAGCAACTGCAAGCCCCCGGCTTCAAGGCGCTGCCGCGCGAACGCCAGGCGCTGATCATCGATGCGGCCTATCGCCTGGAGCGCTATCGCGCCAACGGCCAGGAGCGTGATCCGCAGCGCTCCCAGCGCAGTTTCGAACTGTTGCGGGCAATCAACCAGAACCCCGCGCCGGAACTCGATATCCCGCAACCGGGCCTGCCCGAGGACGGCCACCAATCACGCACCTGGCAGGCCGGCCTCGGCACCCGGGGCGACCGGGCGTTCGGCGAGTATGGCTTGCGCATGGCCTATCACGATCTGAACGACAACGCCGAGAGCTTCCCCTTGGGCGCACAGATCGAAATCCTGCAATTGAAACTGCGCCAGTACGAAGGCAATGACTGGCAGGTGCAACAACTGGACCTGGCGACCATTCGCTCCCTGACCCCACGCAACGAGCTGCTGCAACCGCTGTCCTGGCAGGTCACCGGCGGCCTGGAGCGGGTGCCAGGCAAACACGACGATGAAACCCTGGTCAGCCACGTCAACGGCGGCGCCGGTGGCACCTGGGCGCTGGGCGAAGAGGTGCTGGGCTTTGCCCTGGGCACGGTACGGGTCGAGCACAACAACGATTTCGCCCAATTCATCGCCCCGGCCGCCGGTTTCAACAGCGGTGTGCTGTGGAAAAACCCGCTGGGCAACCTGAGCCTGGAAGCCAAGGGTGATTATTTCGTCAACGGCGAAGTGCGCCGCAGCCTGAGCTTGAATCAACAATGGGAATTGTCCCGCAACCTCGGCCTGCGCCTGAGTGCCCAGCGGGAATTCAGCCAATTGGCCTCGCCGGAGAACGAAGTGATGCTCGAGGTGAAGTGGTACCACTACTGACCATGGCCTAGGCAACGAACGGATTAATCACCACGCTTTCACGCCTTACTGACGAATCCACTCCTAGACTTATTGTATGAGCGGGATTCGGCAGGAAAGCAGAAATGAAGCGTGCGACAGTGGTCCTGAGTGTGTTGATGTTGCTCGGTGGCTGTGAAACCACCCACGAAGACCTGATCGCCCGGGGTTATCCACCAGCGTTCGCCGACGGCTACGACGACGGTTGCAGCAGCGGCCGGCAAGCCGCCGGGGTGATCACCGGCCAATTCAGAAAAGATGTGCCGCGTTACCTCAAGGATCCGCGTTATGCCGAGGGCTGGAGCGATGGCTTCCGCCAGTGCCAGGCCATGCGCGAGAACGAAGAGCGCAATGCCTATCGCGAGCGCCATTGGGACGAACGTGAACGGGCCTGGCAGCAACAGAAAGACCAGGACGCCGCCCGGGCTTATCGCTCGCAATAAGTCGCGTACAGACATCCGTCGAAACCAAAACCCTGCAACCATGGCCCAAACTCCAATGCAGAGGAGCAAATGCCATGAGCCGCGCCTTCGTCAACGAAGATAACGCCGCTGCCCAGGCCGACCAGCCGGTCGAGCGCCAGGTCAGCGCGCAACCCAACTACGTCACGCCCACAGGACTTGCCCAGCTACAGGCCCGGGTCGCCGAGTTGCAGGCGCTACACGCCCAGCAGGCGAGCCGTGGGGAGCTGGCGGACAAGCAGCGGATCGCCGACCTTGAGCGGGATCTGCGCTATTTCACGCAGCGCCTGCAAAGCGCCCAGGTCGTTGCGCCGACTTCATCCGATCAAGTGCGGATCGGCCACTGGGTGACCTTTGTCGATGAACAGGACCACGAGCAGCGAGTGCAATTGGTCGGGGAAGACCAGGCCGATGCGGCCAGTGGGCTGATCAACTGGGGCTCGCCGCTGGGAAGGGCGTTGCTGGGGGCAAAGGTTGGCGATGAGGTGACATGGGAACGACCATTGGGGAATCTCGCTATAGAGGTCGTTGCGATCGATCTCCAGTGATACTGCCAGTCTGTTTAAACATGCCTGAAGCCTCTAACAAGACCCGAGATTACCCGGTGCTCGGGTAGCCCCATCAATTAAGCCTCCCACAATGGATTTGCATCCATAAAAAAACGGAGCCTTCGAAGGCTCCGTTTTTCATGCAACCGACCGAATCAGGCCAATTTCTTGTGCCGTACGCGATGCGGCTGGGCAGCAGCTTCGCCGAGGCGTTTCTTGCGATCGGCTTCGTACTCGGTGTAGTTGCCTTCGAAGAACACCGCTTGCGAGTCGTCTTCGTACGCCAGGATGTGGGTCGCCACGCGATCGAGGAACCACCGATCGTGGGAGATCACAATGGCGGCGCCCGGGAAGTCCAGCAAGGCTTCTTCCAGGGAACGCAGGGTTTCGACGTCGAGGTCGTTGGACGGTTCGTCGAGCAGCAGGACGTTGCCGCCCTCCTTCAAGGTCAACGCCAGGTGCAAGCGACCGCGCTCACCACCGGACAAGTCCTTGACGAACTTCTGCTGGTCGCCGCCCTTGAAGTTGAAACGGCCCACATAAGTGCGCGACGGGATTTCATAGTTGCCGATGCGGATCTGGTCGGAACCGTCGGAGATCTGCTGGAACACGGTCTTGCTGCCGTCCAGGTCTTCGCGGCTCTGGTCGACGCAGGCCAGTTGCACGGTCTCACCGATTTCGATGCTGCCTGAATCCGGCGTTTCCTTGCCCATCAGCATGCGGAACAGCGTGGATTTACCCGCGCCGTTACCGCCGATCACACCCACGATGGCACCTTTTGGCATGGAGAACGACAGGTTGTCGATCAGCACGCGGTCGCCATAACCCTTGGAGACGTTCTTGAACTCGATGACCTTGTCACCCAGGCGCGGACCGGCCGGAATGTAGATCTCGTTGGTTTCGCTGCGCTTCTGGAATTCCTGGGATTGCATTTCCTCGAAGCGTTGCAGACGTGCCTTGGATTTGGACTGACGGGCCTTGGCGCCTTTGCGCACCCACTCCAGTTCTTCCTTCATGGCTTTTTCATGAGCCGACTGCTGCTTGGATTCCTGGGCCAGACGATCGGACTTGGCCTCCAGCCAGCCCGAATAGTTGCCCTCGTACGGAATGCCTGCGCCGCGGTCGAGTTCCAGGATCCAGCCGGCGACGTTGTCCAGGAAGTAACGGTCGTGCGTGATCGCAACCACGGTGCCTGGGAAGTCGTGCAGGAAGTGTTCGAGCCAGGCGACGGAATCGGCGTCCAGGTGGTTGGTAGGTTCGTCGAGCAGCAGCATGTCCGGGGCCGACAGCAGCAGGCGGCACAGAGCCACACGGCGCTTCTCACCACCGGACAGGTGTTCGACCTTCGCGTCCCAGGCCGGCAGGCGCAACGCATCGGCGGCGACTTCCAGCTGGCGATCCAGGTTGTGGCCGTCGCTGGCCTGCAGAATCGCTTCGAGCTTGGCCTGTTCGGCGGCCAGCTTGTCGAAGTCGGCATCCGGATCGGCGTAGGCGGCATAGACCTCGTCGAGGCGCGCCTGGGCGTCCTTGATCACGCTGACCGCTTCCTCGACCACTTCACGGACGGTCTTGCTCGGGTCCAGCTGCGGTTCCTGGGGCAGGTAGCCGATGTTCAGGTCCGGCATCGGGCGGGCTTCGCCGTCGAATTCGTTATCGACGCCGGCCATGATTTTCAGCAGCGTGGACTTACCCGAACCGTTGAGACCCAGTACGCCGATCTTGGCGCCGGGGAAGAAGGACAGTGAAATATTTTTCAGGATTTCCCGCTTCGGCGGAACTACTTTGCTCAGCCGATGCATGGTGAAGACGTATTGAGCCATGGTGAACCTAGCGTCAGTGACAGGTGAAAAGAACGAGCCAGGCCATGCGCGGCACCGGCACTTGACGGTCATCAATGCCTGCGGGCGGATAGAGCCTGGGAATCTGGAGCTGGAACGCTCTTGTTTGACCGGCAAAGCTACCTCAACCGTCGGTCAAGGTCCAGCCGCCAAGGGCTGGCACTTTGCCACAAGTCAAGGCATGCTAGCCGCCCTTCGGGCGTCCGGCTTATAGTGCACGTCGCGCCAGTCCAGCAAACCGCAGGATTACAGCTTGTCCAACGTCACTCCGCCCCTGTCCCCTCGCGCACCCGCTGTCGTGCCCGGCTCGCCCCTGCGCGGGACATTGAAGGGCGGACTGGCCACGCTGGTGCTGCTGTTACTCGGCTTGCTGTTCTGGCAACTGCTCGACCAACTGCGCGAAACCCAGCAGCAACAACGCCAATACACCATCGACTACACCGCCGATCTCGCCGCGCAGGTCAGCCTGAACATGGCCCTGAACGCGCAAATCGCCCTCAACCTGCTACCGATTGTCGAACAACCCCAAACAGGCGACGAACAGCGGGCCCTGGTGCGCAAACTCCAGCAATCGCTCCCCGAATTGCGCAGCCTGGCCCTGCTGAGCCCCTCCGGCCGAGTGCTCAGTGACAGCGACGCCGACAGCCACGACGCCGATTACCTGGGTGAACTGGTGCGGCGCAGCCGGGCCCAGGCCCATTACTTCAGCAATGCCGAAGACGGCTCCGTGGTGCATCTATTGTTGCACCAGGCCAGCGGTAGCAGCCGTGGCTACTGGGCGCTGCGCCTGAACCCGAAGTTTTTCTCCACCCTGACCAAGCAGACCGATATGGGGCTGCGCCCGCTGTGGCTGGTGGAAAACCGTCTCAACCAGCAGATCATCAGCCGCGACGAAAGCCTGCCCTCGAGCAGCCCTACCCATTTGTCCCCGGATGACTTGGAGAACACCGTACTGACCGTGCCCTTGAGCAGCAGCGACTGGCAACTGCGGGGGTTGTTCGACAGGCGCCAGGTGATCGAACAACTGCTGCCGGCCTTCATCGGCAAATGCCTGCTGGGCCTGGCGTTTTCGTTGTTGCCGGTGATTGCGCTCTTGAACATACGCCGGCGTCAGCGGCAGTTGCATGAAGGTCGGCGGCGCTACCAGGATATTTTCGAAGGCACCGGCGTGGCCCTGTGCGTGCTGGATCTGTCGGGGCTCAAGGCCTTTTTTGAGCGGACCGGCCTGCACACGGGCGATCAATTGCGCGCCTGGACGAAAACTTCCCATCAACTCGAGCAATTGCGCCAGGAAGTCCACGTCACCGAAGTCAACCAGATGGCGTTGAAACTGCTCAACGTCGATTCCTGCGACCAGGCCTGGCAACTGCTGGTCGGCAAGGGTGCGCAGGACAACAACCCCGTTGGCTCGAAGCTGCTCGAAGCGCTGCTCGATCGACACAAGCAACTGGAACTGGAAATCAAACTCCAGGACGCCCATGGCCGCGACCAGCACCTGTGGCTGGTGCTGCGCCTGCCGGAAAAACAGCAAGACCATAACGCGGTCATCCTGAGCATCAGCGACATCACCAGCCGCAAGCTGATCGAGCTCTCGTTGCTCGAACGCGAGGGTTTCTGGTCCGACGTGGTGCGCACCGTGCCGGATCATCTCTATGTGCAGGACGTCATCAGCCAGCGGATGATCTTCAGCAACCACCACCTGGGCCAGACCCTGGGCTACGACCGCACCGAGCTGCACCAGATGGGCGAGTACTTCTGGGAAATCCTGCTGCACAGCGACGATGCCGATCACTACCACGGCCTGCGCCAGGCACAACGGCGGGGCGGGTACACGCAATTGTTGCAATGCCAACTGCGCTTTCGCCATCGCAATGGCAAATGGCGCTGCTTCGACATCCGCGAGCAGGCACTGGCCCGGGACCGGGACAATCAGGTGACACGAATCATCGGTGTGGCCAAGGACGTCACCGAGCAGATCGAGGCCAGCGAATCGCTGCGTGACAGCGAGCAACGCTACCGGATGCTCGCCGAAAGCATCAGCGACGTGATTTTCTCCACCGACAACAAGCTTTCGCTCAACTACGTCAGCCCGTCGGTGCAGGCGGTGCTGGGCTACACCGCCGACTGGATCTTCCAGAACGGCTGGCAATCGATCATCGCCAATCCGCAACAGCTGACCGGCATCTACAGCCTGATGGACCGGGTCAGCAAGGCCCTCGACAAGCCCGAACAACTGGCCGAGCTGCGCAACCAGATGCAGACCCAGTTGTTCCTGTTCGACTGCCTGCGTGCCGACGGGCGCAAGATTCCCATCGAGCTGCGGCTGGTACTGGTGTGGGATGAACACGGCGCGTTCGAAGGCGTGCTCGGCGTTGGTCGCGACATCAGCCAGCAGCGTCGCGCTGAAAAAGACCTGCGCATGGCCGCCACGGTCTTCGAGCACTCGACCTCGGCGATCCTGATCACCGACCCGGCCGGCTACATTGTCCAGGCCAACGAAGCCTTCAGTCGCGTCAGCGGTTATGCCGTGTCGCAAGTGCTGGACCAGTTGCCCAACATGCTGACCGTGGACGAACAGCAGGAAGCCCACTTGCGCTACGTGCTCAAGCAGTTGCAACAGCACAGCACCTGGGAAGGCGAAGTCTGGCTCAAGCGCCGCAATGGCGAACATTACCCGGCTTGGGTCGGCATCACGGCCGTGCTGGATGACGAGGGCGACCTGGCCAGCTATGTATGCTTCTTCAGCGACATCAGCGAGCGCAAGGCCAGCGAGCAGCGCATTCATCGCCTGGCCTATTACGACGCCCTGACTCACCTGCCCAACCGCACGCTGTTCCAGGATCGCCTGCACACCGCGCTGCAATCGGCCGACCGGCAGAAGACCTGGGTCGTGCTGATGTTCCTCGACCTGGACCGCTTCAAGCCGATCAACGACTCCCTGGGGCATGCCGCCGGCGACCGGATGCTCAAGGAAATGGCCACGCGCCTGCTCGGCTGCGTCGCCGACGACGACACCGTGGCGCGCATGGGCGGCGATGAATTCACCCTGCTGCTGCAACCGCGCGCCAGCCGCGAAATGGCGCTGAACCGGGCCATCAACGTAGCCGAGCAGATCCTCGCCAGCCTGGTCCGGCCATTCGTGCTCGAAGGCCGGGAGTTCTTCGTCACCGCCAGTATCGGTATCGCCCTGAGCCCCCAGGACGGCAACGAACTGAGCCAATTGATGAAGAACGCCGACACGGCCATGTATCACGCCAAGGAGCGTGGCAAGAACAACTTCCAGTTCTATCAGGCCGACATGAACGCCAGCGCCCTGGAGCGCCTGGAGCTGGAAAGCGACCTGCGCCACGCCCTGGAACAGAACGAGTTCGTGCTGTATTACCAGCCGCAGTTCAGCGGCGATGGCAAACGTTTGACTGGCGCCGAAGCACTGCTGCGCTGGCGCCATCCGCGACGCGGGTTGGTGCCGCCGGGGGACTTCATCCCGGTACTCGAAGAGCTCGGCTTGGTGGTGGACGTCGGCGACTGGGTCATCGCCGAAGCCTGTCGGCAGCTCAGGACGTGGCACCAGGCCAAGGTCCGGGTGCCGAAGGTCTCGGTCAACATTTCCGCCCGGCAGTTCTCCGACGGCCAGTTGGGCACGCGCATCGCCAATATCCTGCGCAGCACCGGCCTGCCGCCGGCCTGCCTGGAGCTGGAACTGACGGAAAGTATCCTGATGCGCGAAGTCAGCGAGGCGATGCAGATCCTGGCCGGGCTGAAAAACCTGGGCCTGAGCATCGCCGTCGATGACTTCGGCACCGGTTATTCGTCGCTCAACTACCTCAAGCAATTCCCCATCGATGTGCTGAAGATCGACCGCACCTTCGTCGACGGCCTGCCGTCCGGCGAGCAGGATGCGCAGATCGCCCGGGCGATCATCGCCATGGCCCACAGCCTCAACCTGGCGGTGATCGCCGAGGGCGTCGAGACCCACGAGCAACTGGACTTCTTGCGCGAGCACGGCTGCGACGAAGTCCAGGGCTACCTGTTCGGCCGGCCGATGCCAGCCACCCGGTTTGAAGCGCAGTTCAGCAATGATGCGTTGTTCATGCTCGACTGAGGCCTTGTACTATCTGGGCCGGCCTCTCGCGGGCAAGCCTTGCTCCCACAGGGGAACGAGGGCTTCTGTGGGAGCAAGGCTTGCCCGCGATGAGGCCAGTACAGGCAACACCCCTCTTGCGTGAAACCCATTCGTCCGCGACATGACGCCCTTTCATATGCCTTCCAAAACCGGTTGAGGTAGAATGCCCCCCTTTTCTGCCCCCGATCCTTGAGGACCGCCATGTTCAGCCGTGATTTGACTATTGCCAAGTACGACGCCGATCTCTTTGCCGCCATGGAGCAAGAAGCTCAGCGCCAGGAAGAGCACATTGAGCTGATCGCTTCGG
>Ga0065714_10003934_pt1 | contig 10169 bp, 10 predicted proteins | sample MisRhiReplicate2_FD_59101 | JGI IMG/M metagenome (GOLD analysis project Ga0065714, IMG submission 59101) | Miscanthus rhizosphere microbial communities from Kellogg Biological Station, MSU, sample Rhizosphere Soil Replicate 2: eDNA_1 v2... | ecosystem: Host-associated > Plants > Roots >... | reverse complement strand
TGAAAAACTTACTGAGATATGGCCTGCAATACCTGCCGCTGATCACGAGAAGGCGCTCTTTTCTCTCCGACCGGATAGAAAGCAGCATGTCAGGGTAGCCCAGGGGGAGGATGCAAACCGATTTTTCCTGGTCAGGAATAGTTTTATGGGCTTTAACTTGCTCAGGATCCCTGTTAATCAATATTATAAGCTTCGGGAGAAATTCATTAAGGCTGGTCCTGTAAAGGATAAGGCGGCAATGCCTTACGCGCCTTATGGTGGTATGTTTTTTCACAAAGAGCTGGTAAAGCTGATTGGCTATCCCGAAGCGGAGTTTTTTGTTTATGCAGATGATTCTGAATATACTTACCGCATAACCGAAAAAGGAGCTACGATATGGCTCATTCCCTCCAGTCAGATTACCGATATTGATAAATCTTATGGCATTAAGTATGTGAAACAGGTATGGCGCTCTATATATTTAGATTTATGGAGTTTCCGCACTTATTACCAGGTAAGAAATAGTGTTTATTTTTACGACCGGGTTAATGTTACCAATAGTGTTGTTTACCGGATGAACAAATGGCTTTTTTTAAAGGGGCAATGGATCATCAGTAAGCTGACTGGTAAAGAGGAAAATTACAAAAAGCTTTTAACGGCTATTCAGGACGGACTTTCTGGGAAGCTTGGCATGGTAAATCCAGAAAAATATAGTTAGATTTGGGTGAACAATTTCATAGGTTTTACCAGCGTTTATAGTATAATTATTTAACCCATTGCAAATGCAAAAATTTGCCCCTATAGCCCTTTTCGTTTATAACCGTCCTGAGCATACGCGAAGAACGCTTAACTTCCTGCAAAAGAATAATCTGGCTGAAGAATCCAGGTTGTTTATATTTTCGGATGGTGCCCGCAGTGGCGAAGAAGAGAATGTAAAGGCAGTTAGAGATCTTGCACATAGCATTACCGGATTTAAATCTGTTGAAGTTGTAGAGCGGGAACGCAATTACGGACTGGCCAATTCAGTCATTGATGGGGTTAGCAGATTATGCAAGGAATATGGCAGAGCGATAGTATTGGAAGATGATGTATTGACTTCTCCCTTTGCGCTTCAATATTTTAACGACGCTTTAACAAAATATAGTGACGTGGAGCAGGTGATGCATGTGACAGCGTATATGTACCCAATTCCTCACGAGCAACTGCCTGAAACATTTTTTCTCAGAATTGCGAGCAGTCAGGCCTGGGCTACCTGGGATCGGGCATGGAAAAACTTTGAACCGGATATTGATAAACTTATTTCAAGATTTGATGAGCGGTCGAAGTATCAGTTTGAGCTCGAGGGCGGCATGAATTTTTGGAAACATATGATGGAGTTTAAGCATGGAAGAAATAATTCATGGGCCATCAGGTGGTACGCATCTGTATTTTTAAATAAAGGACTTTCCGTAAATCCTGCGCTATCATTGATAGAGAACATTGGTCATGATGGTTCAGGTGTTCATTCGGGAGTTAGTACGATATACAAGGGCTCGATTAACAATTCAAGGATCACTAAATTTCCGGAACAGCTGGAGGAATATAAACCCGGCTACCAGGCGGTAAGGCATTTCTTGAAACACCGCAAAGGAACTTATCTGCAGCGGGGGCTCCGTTATTTAAATCATGTGTTTACAAAATTGACAATGAAGCGCGCATAGCGTATAAAGGAGGTCTGATTGAAGGTAGTACATCTGAATACATACGAAGGAAACGGTGGAGCAGGCAGAGCCTGTTTAAGGTTAAGTGATGCNCTTAATGCCGGTGGAGTGTCGTCGAAAGTGATGGTNTATTTTCAGTTTAAAGAAAGCACAAAGACGGGGACATTCAGTAAAAATCCTTTTCAAAAGGCAAAAGCAATCTTCAATATTCTCGCGGAGCGGTATTTATCTAAAGCTGTTTCGAAGGCTGTAAAAACACCTTTTTCTCTCCAATGGTTTGGAAGATCAGTGATAAAACATCCTGCGGTAAAGGAGGCGGATATCATTCACTTGCATTGGATAAATCATGGCTTTCTTTCTCCTAAATTTCTGGCTCAGCTTGATGAGCTTGAAAAGCCAATAGTATGGACATTTCACGATAGTAATGCTTTTACAGGAGGCTGCCATGTGCGGTACGAATGTGAAAATTACCATAAAGAATGCGGCTTTTGCCCGCTACTCCGTTTCAGTGGAAAAAATGATCTCTCACATAACAACTGGTTACGCAAAAAAAAGGCTTATTCTGAACTGAATTGTCATATCGTTGCGCCAAGTAACTGGATGGCTAATTCTGTTAAATTGAGTAGTTTAATGGGGTTTAGAGAGGTTACAGTAATCCCCAATACTATAGAAACGAATGTGTTTAAGCCTTATGTTAAGTCGGAGGCAAAAAAGATGTTAAAAATTAACCCGGATAAGTTTGTCTTGATGAGTGGTTTTATGCCTTCAAAGAACGACAAACACAAGGGGACAGCCTACCTTATTGATGCATTGAACGACCTGTCTGCAAGACCGGGTATTGTTAAAGAAAATATCGAATTGGTTATTTTTGGGAATAAGGACAATGTTGATATGCCTGAATTTCCATTTAAAACAACTTTCCTGGGTTCTATAAATAATGATGAACACCTTGCGAAGTGTTATTCGGCCGCAGATGTGTTTATTGCGCCTTCACTGGAAGATAATTTGCCGAATACGGTTATGGAGAGTCTTTCCTGTGCAACGCCGGTAGTGGCCTTTAAAACAGGCGGCATTCCCGATATGGTAAAGCACCTGGAAAATGGATATCTGGCCGAGTATAAATCGTCCGAAGACCTGGCTACCGGAATTGAGTGGCTGTATCATGATGAAAATGCACCTGATATTCAAAAGGAAGCGCGCAGATCAATATTAATTCATTTCTCTGAGGCTGTTATTGCAGAAAAACACTTATTATTGTATCAATCTCTTATTGATCTCCAACCGAAATAAATAGTTTTTAAGCCCCATGCAACCAAAGTTAAGCGTTATCACTATCGTTTATAATAATGTAAAGGATATTGAGCGTACCATGCTTTCTGTTCTGAATCAGACTTATCCTAATATCGAATATATCATTATTGATGGTGCATCGAAAGATGGAACAAAAGACATCATCTATAATTATAAGTCGAGGTTAGCACAGTTTATTTCTGAGCCGGACAAGGGGATTTATGACGCGATGAACAAGGGACTTTCGCTGGCAACCGGCGATTACGTTTTGTTTATGAATTCGGGGGACGAAATTTATGGGCCTGAAACAGTTGCTGAGGTATTTGGGACCGCAGATTCGGCTGATATTTATTATGGGGAGACGGAAATGTATGATGAGCAATGGAATAGCTTGGGTCAAAGGCGGCATCATGCCCCTGAGCATTTCAATTGGAAAAGCTTCAGACATGGCATGAGCATCAGCCATCAGGCTATTTATGTAAAACGTAGCATTGCAGGCCCATTTGATCTGCAGTATAAATTTAGTGCGGATATAGACTGGATTATCCGTGCAGCAAAAAATGCCTCAAGTATTGTCAATACCCACAGTTACGTGGCTAAGTATCTTGTTGGGGGAATTTCAAAAAAGAAACATCTCGAGAGCTTAAAGGAACGGTTTAAGATATTCACTAAGTATTATGGTTTGGTTCCAAACCTGGTTAATCATGTTTTTATCGCCTTAAACCTTGCGCAATATTATATTCGTCACCGCAAAACGAATGACTGATACTATGGCTCAGAAAAAAAATATTGATTCTTTACAACTGTTAAGGGCTATTGCTGTAAGTCTGGTCATTTTGCTTCATGCAGGATCAAATGGTACAACAAAGTTTGCTGCCGCCAACCCTATTGGCTCATTTTATCATTTAGAAACATGGGGTGCGATTGGCGTGGATTTGTTTTTTGCGATAAGCGGCTTTATCATGACGATCGTGATGCCTGCCTACCTTAAGCCGGGGGGCTGGAAGACTTTTTTTGTAAAAAGAGCAGTAAGGATTCTTCCTTTATATTATTTATTGTCTGCATTGCTGGTTTTTACCACAGTTTACATCCATCATCAAGCTCTGGATATTCAAAGTGTAATTAAAACAGTGATTTTCTTTCCAGTATTTGATAGTAAGACCATTGTTTCGCCCTTAATGGGGGTGGGCTGGTCTTTGTCGTACGAGATCTACTTCTATGCTTTAATTGGCATTCTGTTGATTTTCAAAAAAGACCTTTACAGGAGGATGCTGTTTTTGATAATGGTATTGAGTATGATGGGGTTGTTTATTCCTACAGATATTCCTTCGTTGAAGTTTTTAACCAGTCCTATCTTACTTGAATTTGCATTTGGTATAGTTTGTGGATTGGTTTATCAGAAGTTCAATCAGCTGGAGCTAACAGTAGCTCAAAAAAAGGCAATTTCAGTTGGCCTTTTATTAACTGGGCTGTTTTTAATGTGTGCCACTATCTTTGTAAGACCAGATTTTGACTTGCACTCCATTACTTTGGTTCAGAATGTAAATGAAAAGGCCTTTTATCGCGCATTGCTTTGGGGCTTGCCATCGGCTATTTTTATGTTAGGCACCATTCTTACNATGCANACNTTTAATAAACAGACACCAGCTATCTGGGTTCTGGCTGGAGATGCATCTTATTCGGGCTATTTGATCCATACAAAGGTGTATCTGATGATTGCATATGTATTTAAGTACCTGTCGCTGGGACCGGTATTTTATATGATCATTATTGTTCCTGCCTGCCTGGGAGTAAGTATCGTATTCTACTGGTTGATAGAAAAGCCTTTAATCAAGATTTTTTCGAGGCCTAAAAAAGCAATAGTAATTCTTCCAGGCTAGAAATCTGCGATTCTACATCCTGGGGTTTCTCTTTTCTGAGCGGATTAAAATAAATGGCTTTAATCCCATAATCTTGTGCTCCCCGTATATCGGCCTCCAGACTGTCGCCTATCATAATGCTTTCGTGCTTCTCGGCTGCGGCTTTATTTAAAGCGTACTCGAAAATAGCCTTATGTGGTTTGTTTACGCCTACATCTTCAGAAATGATAACGTTGCGGAAGTACTGATTCAGGCCAGATACATCCATTTTGGTAAGGGTAGTTTCCTTAAAGCCGTTGGAAATAATGTGAAGGGTATACTTTTCGTAAAGATAGGCTAACACCTTCTCTGAGCCATAAAATAAATGTGTTTTGGTTGGACTGATGCGGACATAATCCTCCTCAAACTGACCGGGGATATTGTCCGGTCTTACACCGAGTTGCCTGAATGTTTTATGGAAACGCTCAGATCTGAGTTGTTCTTTGGTGATTTTACCTACATGATACTCTGCCCAGAGGCGATGATTATTTTCTGTATAGGTAGCAATAAATTCTTCGCGTGAATTGATCCCCAGCTTTTCAAGTTCATACAATTGATAAAGCTCTTTTAAGGTTTCTTCAGCATTACGATCAAAGTCCCAGATGGTATGGTCCAGATCGAAGAAGATATGTTTGATCATTTGTTTAATGTTTTTACGGCAGCCGGTTTTGTTAAGATTGCTAACAGAGGTTTCTGCTAAATTTTAACTCCGTAAGCAAGGTCTCCGGCATCGCCTAATCCGGGCACAATGTACGATTTACTCGTCATTTCCTCATCAATTGAGCCTAACCATAATTTTGCTTTTGGCAGATTTGCCCTTACATGTCTTACTCCTTCGGAGCTGGCAATGGCTGATACGATATGCAGTTCTTTGACTTTGTATCTGCCCATCAGTTCTTTACAAGTAAGNACCATGCTCATCCCTGTGGCCAGCATTGGATCGGCCATGATCACAATTCTGTCGGTCAGGTCCGGTGATGAAACNTACTCTATGGCGATTTCAAAGTGACCGGTCTTATGCATTTTGCGATAGGCGGCAACAAATGCACATTCAGCACGGTCAAATACATTGAGCATGCCCCGGTGCATGGGGATTCCGGCACGGGTAATGGTGGCCAGGACCGGTTGCTCTGTTAGCTGTACCGTTTTAGCAATGCCCAAAGGGGTTTGTGTTTCTGTTTGTTGGAAATTAAGTGTCTTGCTGATTTCGAAGGCGAAAAATGTCCCCAGCCGTTCCATGTTGGTACGGAAGCGCATTGCATCTTTTTGAATATCCTTATCCCTGATCTCAGCGATAAAAACATTTGCAATTGAATTGGTTTTACTGAGGTCGAATATCATTATATAAAGATAAAAAATAAAAATCACCATTAACCAATTTCACACTATCTATAAGTTCATTTATCTGTAATAATAATTCCTGTCTGGTCTTATTGCTTAGTAGCGCNATGTCGGTTGCAGCCACGGGATGTAGGAGGAGNTGAGTTTTCTTTTCAAGTTGTAAATCGTACCAGTAAAAAGGAATGCTGGTGCCTGCTCTGAAACCAGGGAAATTGTCGTAGTACATGCTGTAATCATTTTTTGCAATAGTATTTGCCAGCTTTATATAGCTTTTAGGCATTTTCATTTTTGCATCAAAATGATGTTTCCCTTGTAGGTTAGGGATGGAGAGCCCTGGTTTTTGTATAAGTCCGAATCGTTGCATATCGGCGATGATCATATTGATTCCGGCAATTTTTTCTTCATGTCGTGTTAGCTTTTTTACCATAAAGGCCTTGATGGTGGAAATGGTTTTTGACAGAAGGTTATTGCCGGTGGTTGTTGATGGATGGCTGGAGTAAACCGGATAGAAAGAAAAATGCCTCTTGCCAAACCATAGAGAAGGGAAATGCTTTAGCAGGATGTTTTTCAGGATGAGCGCCCAGCTGTCTATTATTGGTAGTTTTAGGATGTTCAGCTGATATTGTAAACTGGTCTCATAGGGGTGGAGTTCGTTTTTGCTGGTTTTGTTGAGGTATTCTTCATACCTGCTCAGGAAATAGAATGAAGCAGCAAACACATCGAAGGGCATCGTGCTTTTTCCTACCGCAAATGGAACTTTCGTTTCTCCGAAGATCGTTGTTTTAATGTGCTGGCGTGTAACTTTATGTTCCAGGAGCAGGTTTGTACTTTTAAAAAACAGCTCAGCGCCAATCGGATTTGGGGCATAACTAAATTTGGGGAGATCTGATTTTGTAAACTCCTCTACATGAGTAGTGAAGCCTACTTCGGTCCTCAGTATATCGTTAAATATAAAGCTAAAGATGTACTTTATACGTGGGGTAAGCGTGGGGGTGTAAACCAAAAGTTTCATCTATTTGTTTTTTCAGGTGTACTACATAGCAATAATTGTCTCCAAGCGTTTTAATTGTGTCAAATTTTTAAGTATAAATTTAGCATATAAATGATCAAATCACAGGGCTTTGAAAATATTCCTATCTTTGATAGTCCGGGTTCTTCATAATGAGGGGGCGGTCTTAAATTAAAATTTGCTGATGAAATTTAACATTGTTTCCGATTACAAACCTACAGGAGATCAGCCAAATGCCATTAAGCAACTGGTGGAAGGAGTGAATAATAATGAACATTATCAAACCCTGCTTGGGGTAACGGGATCCGGAAAGACGTTTACTGTTGCGAACGTAATTCAGCAAACCCAAAAGCCAACTTTAATTTTAAGCCATAACAAAACACTTGCCGCACAATTGTATGGTGAGTTTAAACAGTTTTTTCCGGAAAATGCGGTAAACTATTTTGTTTCTTATTACGATTATTACCAGCCTGAGGCTTTTATGCCCAGCACGAACACCTATATTGAAAAAGATCTGAGCATCAACGAAGAGATAGAAAAGCTACGACTACGTACTACTTCGGCATTAATGTCCGGGCGCAGAGATGTAATCGTTGTTTCTTCTATTTCCTGCATTTATGGTATGGGAAATCCGGAAGATTTTTCAAGGTCCGTATTCCGTTTTTCGGTAGGGACCAGAATTTCCAGGAATTCCTTTTTGCATAGTCTTGTCGAGATTCTATATGCCCGTACNACNAATGATTTCAAACGGGGAACGTTTAGNGTAAAAGGTGATACCGTAGATATTTTTCCTGCNTATCTGGATAGTGCTTACCGCATCTCCTTTTTTGGGGATGATATCGAAGAACTAACTGTGATCGATCCGGTAACTGGAAAAACGCTGGAGAAGCTGGAAGATATGGCAATTTACCCGGCCAATCTGTTTGTGACGCCTAAGGATCGCTTTACCTCATCTATCTGGGGAATACAGGAAGAGCTGGAGCTTCGCAAAAACCAATTGTTTGGTGACGGACATTCACTGGAAGCAAAAAGACTGGAAGAGCGTGTGAATTTTGATATAGANATGATGAAAGAGTTGGGGTACTGCTCAGGAATTGAGAACTACTCACGCTTTTTTGATGGTCGCTCACCAGGNATGCGTCCCTTCTGTTTACTGGATTATTTTCCGGATGATTATCTGATGGTTATTGACGAAAGCCATGTTACTGTGCCGCAAATCAGAGCCATGTATGGTGGTGACCGGTCGCGCAAGATGTCGCTGGTTGAGTATGGTTTCCGTTTGCCTTCGGCATTAGATAACAGGCCACTTAATTTTGACGAATTTGAGGCACTTGCGCCACAAACAATTTATGTAAGCGCAACACCTGCAGATTATGAACTGCAGAAATCAGAAGGTGTGGTGATTGAACAGGTAATCAGACCTACCGGCTTACTTGATCCTCTGATCGAAGTTCGTCCGGCAATTAACCAGGTTGACGATTTGCTGGATGAAATTGACAAGACCATAAAAATGGGTGATAGGGTATTGGTTACAACCCTGACCAAGCGGATGGCTGAAGAGCTCACCAAGTATATGGACCGGTTAAATATCAAATGCCGTTACATTCACTCAGAGGTTAAAACGCTGGAACGTGTAGAGATTTTACGTGGATTACGTTTNGGCGAATTTGATGTGCTGGTAGGGATTAACTTATTGAGGGAAGGATTGGACTTACCGGAGGTGTCGCTGGTTGCTATTTTGGACGCAGATAAGGAAGGTTTCCTGCGNTCAGACCGTGCTTTGATCCAAACGATAGGAAGGGCGGCCAGAAATGATAGGGGAAGAGTGATTATGTATGCCGATAAGATTACCGACTCTATGGAACGTACCATAGAGGAAACAAACCGACGCCGGGAAAAACAAATCACCTATAATATTGAAAATGGTATTGTGCCTAAAACTGTAGGGAAAAGTCGTGAAGCCATCCTGGAGCAAACTTCAGTACTGGATTTCTCTTCGGGTGAAGCGAAGCGCGCCAAAGCTTATATTGAGGTGGATGAGGTAAGCATGGCCGCGGATCCAATTGTACAGTATATGACTAAACCTGAAATGCAGAAATCAATCGATAAAACCAGGAAGGAAATGAACAAAGCTGCAAAGGATATGGACTTTTTATTGGCCGCCAGGTTGCGTGACGAGATGTTTGCAATGGAAAAAATGTTTGAAGAAAGATTTGCTAAGTCGTAAGTTTGCATGATGGACGGAAAGAGCAGAAAAGATATATATCCCGGTTTGGAAGTTGATATCATCCTGAAAAAGGATCAGCGAAGTGGGAAACTAACCAGGGGTATAGTTGCGAATTTACTTACTTCGGCAGCATTTCATTCCCGGGGGATTAAAGTACGGCTTGAAGACGGACAAATAGGCAGGGTTGCAGCTATCGTGGATGACAATTAAGCCGGTGGTATTGTAATTGCTATGTAATAAACAGATTGGTGCTGTAATATTGAGGTTTTCAGCCCGTCTATGTTATAAATATTAATTGATAAAATGGGAGCTTTCATAAAATTCATAATAATCAGCTTATTGATATTCTATATCATCCGCATTATCCTGCGTCTGGTTTTTCCGGTAGTGCTGAGAAATATGTTTAGCAAGGTGCAGCAGCGGGCCGAGAATCAGGCAAGACAACAACAAAATGCAAAACCCGAGGGGTCAATCTCAATTGACTATGTTCCGCCGACCGCTAAAACAGGTAAAACGGAGAAATTGGGTGATTTTGTAGATTATGAAGAGGTAAAATAACCGCTTTTTATTCCGTTAAAGATTTTTTTTAAAAAAGTTGTTCGATACAGATAAAAATAAATCATTTTATCTAAGTTTGGGGTTAGTTTAATCTTAGACAAACCTTAATGAATAACTGGTTAAAAGCGAATGGCATTCATCTGGCCATAATTGGATTTTTTGTAATC
>Ga0065714_10065421_pt1 | contig 10170 bp, 10 predicted proteins | sample MisRhiReplicate2_FD_59101 | JGI IMG/M metagenome (GOLD analysis project Ga0065714, IMG submission 59101) | Miscanthus rhizosphere microbial communities from Kellogg Biological Station, MSU, sample Rhizosphere Soil Replicate 2: eDNA_1 v2... | ecosystem: Host-associated > Plants > Roots >... | reverse complement strand
CCGAAATACAGTGGGCCTCGTCCACCACCAGCAACGAGATCGGCACCTGCTGCAAGAAGTTGCGAAAGCGCTCGTTCTTCAGGCGCTCCACAGAAATCATCAGGATCTTCAACTCACCCGAACGGGCTCGTGCCATGGCGTCGTTGGCTTCATCACGACCCTGGGCCGAATCGATACTCGCCGCCGCAATGCCGTGGCGCTTGAGGAACGCCAACTGGTCCTGCATCAGCGCCAGCAGTGGCGAGACCACCAGGGTCAGATGAGGCAATAGCAGGGCCGGCAATTGATAACACAAGGACTTGCCCGAGCCGGTGGGAAAAATGGCCGCTGCCGACCGACCGGCCAGCACGGCGCCGATGGCCGCCTCCTGACCGGGACGAAACTGTGGATAACCGAAAACCTGTTCCAGGGTGCTGTGCATGCGCGGTCGCTCCTTTGACTGCTGCGATGCCCAAAGCCTAGCGGGACAACGCGGTGAGTCGAGAAAAGGTCGGGGTCGAATCGATACGGGATGATACAGCCTGAATGGCCGTGACGCTGATCGACTCGGGAGTCAACGCACGCGCGGAGACGTTTGATAGCTGACAGTTTGAGCTTGGTGTTCAGTCATAAGACGTTAAATAAAGATCCAGTCCTTGAGGAAGAACCAATGATGCCAACCGCTCGATTTCAAGCACTTGCTTTGCTGAAAGCCTGAAGTCCGCACCAATATGATCATTACTACCTGCCCATTGCATCACGGGCTTCAAGTCCTCCACCGACAAGCTGATGCTCTGCTCAAATACCAGCTCATCCTTACCAGGATAAAAACCCAACACCCCAAAACTCATGGCTCTACCTTCCTTGTCTTATCCGCTTTTTTGGTCTGTTCGCCCGTGATGTGATTGAACTCACCCAAATGGTTTCCACGCGGGTTGTACTTTTCAAGGGCGCTATGCTGCCGGTCCCATCATAAATATTGCCTTTCCGGTCGTGCCAACGTGGACGTAATCCTCCACCTCCTTGTACGGGAGTTTTTGACCGACCGCGAACAAGATCAGGAAAAGCAGGAATTACACCTTTCGGGGTCGGGTGATATTTGTGATCAGAAATGCTGAGCACGATATACAACGGCGAAACCCCAGAATCCGCCGGAAACACAAGAATGAAATCCTTGTACTGCGGCGGATAAATCGGGTTGACGATGATGCTGTCCGCCGCAGGCGTTGGCGGAAAAATCCATATGTGCGGAGCCTGTGGCGCGGCCTCCAGCGTCGGGATGCCCAGCGTGGCGGATGGATCGACTGCCGGCGTCCAGATCAATTCGACCCCATCGCCAAAGTCCGCCACCTGCTGCTCGCCGCGAGCCTGGAACGTGACCACGGGAATCATTTCCCAGTCACGTCGCGTCTGGGTGTTGTAGCCGTATCCCTTGAGTGTTCCATCGACCTGGGTTTCGACATGCAACCGAACCCGGGTGCGAGCCTGCTCCAGGGAGCGCAGTTGCTCTTCGGTGTACAACGAGCCGTCACCCAGGTTCGTGGGCATCAGCAATCCGACCAGGCCGATCAGCACACCCGCCGCCACAGGAGCGCTGACCGCGGCAGCAGCACCAAGGGAGACCGGCATCGTCCTACCCAAGGCAAACGTGCCGAAGCTTGTCGGCAACGACCCACTGATACTCTTAAGCTGAATTTGCCCTGACTCGTCTGCTTGACGCCCACCCAACAAGGTAAATTGGCCGTACTCCCTCAAGGCTTCAGTCGGGATGTAGCCGCTCGGGTTGTGGTAGTCGATTACCGAAACAGCCAGATTGCAGGACTTTGCAAATACACAGCCCTTCACGTCGGAAGGTGATGCTTCGCGGACCGGGGCCAGACGCTCGCTCATGTACGCCGTCTGCCTGGCGAGCATGGCCTCATAGGTGTGTTGATCGGCATCTCTTTTTGCCAGTTCGCTGGGGGTCATGGCCCGCAGGATCCTGTAGCCCCGATCACCACCGTAATGCTCCCAGGCCTGCGGGACACTGGCCTTTCCTTTCGTCATGCTTCGTCCTTGCTCGATCGCCATTGCCCCCATTGAAAGGGCGTGGCGAACCTTACCGGGCGACTAAAGGTTTACTCAGCAGACGGTTCCGAGACTGCTGTGAGATCTTTCTTCTTTTCCAACGGGCAACGATTTCCCCCTAAACTTTCCCTTCAGACGGACGCACGCCAACCTCCCGGAACCTCGCCATGTACCTCGCCCCAGACTTCCCCGACGATCACGCCATGCGCCAGCTCATGGAATTGCTGCACGAAGAGATCGGCCTGCCTGAACGCAAGACGATCCGCCTGGACACCGCGATCAATCTCGACCTGGGTTGTGATGGCGCGGATGCCCGGCATCTGATGGAGGCCTTGGAAGAACGGTTCGCCATCGAGCTCATCGACTACGACGCCTACCGCTATTTTCAGCCTGAAGGATTTGATGTGTTTCAAAAGCGCAGGGCCAAGGGCCGTGGGAACAAGACGCCACTGACCATCGGCATGCTCTATAAGGCGATCAAGGCGCAACGATGGGATACGCGGGAAGTGGAAGAGGCCTAGTTGATCGGGGCGCCTCAAATAGTCGCCCATAAAAAAAACCGCCCATGAAGGGCGGCTTTTTTATTCGCTAACCAAGCCTTACAGCTGCGGACCCGCCGCCTTGATCGCGTCGCTCACGTCGAACTTCTTGAAGTTCTCGGTGAACAGACCGGCCAATGCCTTGGCCGCTTCGTCGTAGGCAGCTTTGTCGACCCAGGTGTTGCGTGGGTTCAACAGGCCAGTCTCGACGCCTGGAACAGCCAGCGGCACGTCCAGGTTGATGATGTCCAGGTGTTCGGTTTCAGCACCGATCAGCGCGCCGCTCTGGATCGCTGCGATCACCGCACGGGTGGTCGGGATGTTGAAACGCTTGCCGACGCCGTAACCGCCGCCGGTCCAGCCGGTGTTGACCAGGTAGACCTTGGAGCCGAAACCGCGGATGCGCTTGATCAGCAGCTCAGCGTATTCACCAGCCGGACGCGGGAAGAACGGGGCACCGAAGCAGGTGGAGAAGGTCGACTTGATGCCGCTGCCCGAACCCATTTCAGTCGAGCCCACCAGTGCGGTGTAGCCGGACAGGAAGTGGTAGGCGGCTTGTTCTTCGCTGAGGATCGACACAGGCGGCAGTACACCGGTCAGGTCGCAGGTCAGGAAGATCACAGCGTTTGGCTCGCCACCGAGGTTTTTCGGTGCGCGTTTTTCGATCAGCTCACGCGGGTAGGCGGCGCGGCTGTTCTGGGTCAGGCTGTCGTCGGCGTAGTCGGCTTTCTTGGTGACCGGGTCCAGGACGACGTTTTCCAGTACGGCGCCGTGCTGGATGGCTTTCCAGATAACTGGCTCGTTCTTCTCGGACAGGTCGATGCACTTGGCGTAGCAGCCGCCTTCGATGTTGAAGACCACACCCACGCCCCAGCCGTGCTCGTCGTCACCGATCAGATAACGGCTCTCGTCAGCGGACAGGGTGGTCTTGCCAGTGCCCGACAGACCGAAGAACAGGGTCACATCGCCCTCTTCGCCCATGTTCGCGGCGCAGTGCATCGGCAGCACGTCAACGGCCGGCAGCAGGAAGTTCTGCACGGAGAACAGGGCTTTCTTCATTTCACCGGCGTAGCGCATACCGGCGATCAGCACTTTCTTGGCCGCGAAGTTGATGATCACGGTGCCGTCGGAGTTGGTGCCGTCGCGCTCAGGCTCGCAGACGAAGTTCGGCGCGTTGATGATCTGCCATTCATCCTTGCCGCCGGCGTTGTATTGCTCGGGGTTGATGAACAGGCAACGGCCAAACAGGTTGTGCCACGCGGTCTCGGTGGTCATCTTGACTGGCAGGTAGTGCGCAGGATCGGAGCCTACATGCACGTGGGATACGAAACGCTCGCGCTCGCCCAGGTAGGCTTCGACGCGGTTCCACAGGGCATCGAACTTGTCGGCCGGGAACTTGCGGTTGATCGGGCCCCAGGCGATGGCGTCCTGGGTGGTTGGCTCTTCCACGATGAAACGGTCGACTGGCGAGCGACCGGTACGATGACCGGTACGAACAACCAGCGCGCCAGTATCGGCAAGCTCGCCTTCACCGCGATTCAGGGCTTCTTTGACCAGATCATCGACACTCAGATCGGTGTACACGGCGTTATTGGCTTGCGTCATGAGATTCCCCGTCGGCCCGTGGCCGAGTGCTCCAAACGTTTTGTAGTAGGAAGTCGCGCACTACTACCCGAAAAAAGTGGGCCGGATTATGCCAGAAAACCCCAAAAAGAGTAGGGCCCTCCCGTCAGTACGGCGTAAATCCGGCGTTTGCCAGGAGATTTACCTGCGCTGAATCGTTTTAGTGACGAGTATCTGACGGTGTGTCGACACCCGCACCGGCGAACAATTGCGCGATGTCCGCCGCGTCGAACAGGTAGCGCTCGTTGCAAAACTGGCAATCGATCTCGATGGCACCGCCATGCTCGATCACCAGTTGCTGCGCATCTTCCAGACCCAGACTGACCAGCGCATTGGCAGAACGTTCACGAGAGCAACTGCACTGGAAGCGCAACGGCTGTCCATCGAACAAGCGTACCTGCTCCTCGTGATAGAGGCGATGCAGCACGGTTTCGTTGTCCAGGCTCAACAGCTCATCGGCGCTCAAGGTGCTGGCCAGAGCGTTGATGTGCTGCCAGCTGGCATCACGTTCTTCCGCGTCGCGAAGGCGATCGGCAGGCAGTTGTTGAAGCAGCAAACCGCGGGCACGCCGCCCGTCGGCGTAGAGCCAGAAGCGGGTATTGGTCTGCTGGGACATGACGAAGTAGTTGGTGAAGCATTCAGCCAGGGTCGCGCCGTCGAGATCGACGATGCCCTGGTAGCGCTTGCCATGGGTAGGGTCGACCGTCAGGGCCAGCACGCCGTCGGGCATCATGTCAGCCAGGGTCGCGTCGGGCGCGATCTGCTCGGCGTGATAACGGGCCAGGCCACGGATCTCACGTTCGCTGGAGCACTCGATCATCAGCAGCGGCACCGGACCTTCGGAGCGCGCCTGGAGAATCAGCAAGCCATCGAACTTCAAGGTGCCCACCAACAACGCCGCAGCCGCCATCAGCTCGCCGAGCAGTTGTGCGACCGGCTCCGGATAGGCGTGCTTGGCGAGGACTTCGGCGTAGCTACGCTCCAACGCCACCAGTTCGCCACGGGCGTCGCTGTCATCGAAGATGAAACGTTGGGTGTAGTCGGTATCCGGTAAATCAGTCATAGGGTCTGGTATCTGAGGTGATGACAAATGATGGCAGGCATTTTATGGGCATTCAGGGTGGGTTCCAAGCAAGGCTTAGGCTTGCCTGACGGGAAGGTGCTGACACCTCATCTGAATGTGTAGGCTGACACATTGTGGCGAGGGAGCTTGCTCCCTCGCCACGGGTGAAATGACCGGCGCTTTATTCGCTATTGCTGCCATGAAACTTGAACAGGTCCCGGCGCTGCTTCTTGCTCGGCTTGCCGTCGGTGCTGACCCCCAGGGCGCCGGCCTTGCGTTGCGCGGCGGCGGTTTCGCGCTTGGCGATGCTGGCTTCGGTTTCGCGATACAGCGCCTGGGCTTCAGGCGCGCCGCGACGCACGATCGACAAGGCTTCGACCACCACGGTCTTTTCATCGAAGCCGGTGCGGATGACAAATTCATCGCCAACGCGTGGCTCTTTGCCCGGCTTGCAACGTTCTCCGCGGTGATGAACCTTGCCGCTTTCGATGGCGGTCTTGGCCAGCGCCCGCGTCTTGTAGAATCGCGCCGCCCACAACCATTTATCGAGACGGACCTTGTCGTCCTCTTCCTTTTTTTGTGCCACTGCCATTCCTCTTTTCTGCCAATAGCCGGAACTGTACTACCGTTTTTGTCGGGCGCACGAATCCGGCCCGACGGATAGAATGCCCGTCAAATCGCCTCCACATGCATGGCTTGGCTCGAAATCGGTTACAAGCACAAACAAGCGCGTAGATAACTGTCGCCATTTTGTGATTATTCTGCGTGAATACCGCGATTCGCGGAGTCCACGATCCGATGTACTGATCGCAGGTTTTTTTATTGAAGACTTTTGACCATTTGACCGTTGTCGGTCTGCGCGAGTGGGTGGCGCTCCCGGATCTGGGAGTCGTGGGCCTGCGGGCAAAAATCGACACCGGCGCCAGCACCTCCAGCCTGCATGCCACCGACATCGAGCCATTCGAGCGCGATGGCGAAAAGTGGGTGCGCTTCACTGCGCACCTCGGTACGGTCGTGCAATTGCGCCATCGCCGCTGCGAAGCCCCGCTGGTGGCCCGCAAGACAATAAAAAGCTCCAACGGCCACGCCCAGGTCCGCTACGTGATCAGCACCACGTTGGCACTGGGTGATCGGATCTGGCGGGTCGAGTTCACCCTTGCTTGCCGCAAGTCCATGCGATACCGCCTGTTACTGGGCTCCAAAGCCTTGATCGACGGCCAACTGGTGGTCAATCCGGGTATCAAATACGTTCAAGACAAGCCGGCATTCCCGGTGTCCACTACCTCTGCCACAGGTGTTGCATGAAGATCGCTGTGCTGTCGCGTAATCCGCGTCTGTATTCCACTCGTCGTCTGGTTGAAGCCGGGACCGAACGAGGCCATGAAATGGTGGTGATCGATACCCTGCGCGCCTACATGAACATCGCCAGCCACAAGCCGCAGATCCATTACCGTGGCAAGCCGCTGGAAGGGTTCGATGCGGTGATCCCGCGTATCGGCGCATCGGTGACGTTCTATGGCTGCGCCGTGTTGCGTCAGTTCGAAATGATGGGGGTGTTTCCCCTCAACGAGTCGGTGGCCATCGCCCGCTCCCGGGACAAGCTGCGCTCGCTGCAGTTGCTGTCACGGCGCGGGATCGGCCTGCCGGTAACCGGTTTTGCCCACTCCCCCGACGACATTCCCGACCTGATTGCGATGGTCAACGGCGCACCGCTGGTGATCAAGGTGCTGGAAGGCACCCAGGGCATCGGCGTGGTCCTGTGTGAAACCGCGACGGCGGCGGAATCGGTGATCGAGGCGTTCATGGGCCTTAAGCAGAACATCATGGTCCAGGAGTACATCAAGGAAGCCGGTGGCGCGGACATTCGCTGCTTCGTGGTCGGCGACAAGGTGATTGCCTCGATGAAACGCCAGGCCAAGCCCGGAGAGTTCCGCTCCAACCTGCATCGCGGCGGCAGTGCCAGCCTGATAAAGATCACCCCGGAAGAACGCATGACCGCCCTGCGGGCCGCGAAAGTCATGGGCCTGGCCGTGGCGGGCGTGGACATCCTGCGCTCCAACCACGGACCGCTGGTGATGGAAGTCAACTCCTCGCCAGGCCTGGAAGGGATCGAAACCACCACGAGCAAGAACGTGGCCGGGATCATCATCGAGCATTTGGAAAAGAATGGCGGGCCGAACATGACCCGGACCAAGGGCAAGGGCTGACTCAACACAAACCCTGTGGAAGTGAGCCTTTGTGGGAGCTGAGCTTGTTCCCACAGGTTCTCTGTCTTGCTTGAGGGAGATCGCTACACCGCATCCCGAGGCAGCATCAAGCCCAACGGCAAGCGCACCCGAGCTTCCAGCCCGCCACCGACACGATTTCGCAGTTCGACGTTGCCGCCGTGCATCGAAGCGATGCGCTTGACGATGGCCAGGCCCAGCCCCGTGCCCTTCCCGCCCCGGGCGCGATCACCGCGAGTGAAGGGGTTGAAAATGGCTTCCAGCTCAGAAGGATCGATGCCGGCGCCACGGTCCATGACGCTCAGCACCACGTAAGGCGCGCTGGTGTCACCGGAGACATAGGCCGCGACTTCGACGCCGGTGCCAGCATGGTTCAGTGCATTGCCAATCAGGTTGTTCAGCAAACGCTTCATCGACACCCGGCGCAACGGGAACGGCTGGATCGGCTCCAGGCGCAGGTGCACTTTCTCATCGTTCTGGTTATAGGGCGCGGCCACCTCCCGCACCAATTCACTTAGGTCCACCTCTTCCACAGACTCGTCACGACCGTCGCGAATGAACGCCAGGAACTGGTCGAGAATCGCGTCCATGTCCTCGATGTCGCGGACCATCTCGTCGGTCAGATCGGTGTGCTCGCCCATCAACTCCAGCGACAACCGCAGCCGGGTCAGCGGCGTGCGCAGGTCATGGGAGACACCAGCGAGCATCAACTCACGCTCGCGCCCGGCCTGTTCGACATCCTCGGCCATCTGATTGAAGGCACGGTAGACCTCGGTCATCTCGCTGGGTGTATCGCTGATGGGCAGCCGCACGCTGCGCCCCTGGCCCAGTTGGCGGGCGGCGTAGACCAGGCGTTTCAACGGTTGGTTGAGCTGGCTGACGAAGATCCACGCCGACGCCGTCGACAGCAGGCCGATGGCCAGGAACCAGCCGAGCACGTTCCAGATTTTCTGGCCGCGCAGCGGATGCGGGTACAACGGCACTTTCAGCCAGCCATCCCCCAGGCTCGGGGCTCGTACCCACAGCGCCGGCGGCGAGTGCATGCGTAATCGCACCTCGGTATCGGCACCCAGTTCGGCCTGCATCTGGCGTTGATAGATCTCGCTGTAGGGCCAGTGCTGCTCGCCCTCCGGCACGCCGGCACCGACAACGCGGATCAGCGTCGCCGCCTCGGCAATTTTCGCTCGGTTGGTTTCGTCCGCCGCCCAATAGGCCCGCAGCGTCAAGGCAACGCCGTGACTGTACTGCCGATCCACGAGAACGTCTTCGTTCATCAGCAGGTACACCAGCGTCAGTGCCTTGGAGAAGAGCACGACGATCAGCACCAGCCAGAGGGTGCGGGAGAAGAAACTCTGGGGGAACCAAACGGGGGTTTTCATGAATAACCGCTACACACTTGCAGGAGCGAGCGATGCTCGCACAATGACAGACCGCGAGTCGCCTGGAAGAAGACATTTCAACCGGCCAGGCCACCCGCTCCTACAAATCGCCGATCACTTGCTGGCGGCGCCATCCGGCACGAACACGTAACCCACGCCCCAGACGGTCTGGATATACCGCGGCTTGGAAGGATCGGGTTCGATCATCCGGCGCAGACGGGAAATCTGCACGTCGATGGAGCGCTCCAGCGCATCCCATTCACGGCCACGGGCCAGGTTCATCAGTTTGTCCCGGGTCAGCGGCTGGCGGGCGTTCATCACCAGGGCCTTGAGCACCGCGAACTCGCCGGTGGTGAGCATATGGACCTCATCACCGCGCTTGAGCTCGCGAGTGGCCAGGGACAGCTCATAGTCGCCGAATGTCACGCTTTCATCTTCGCTACCCGGCGCGCCAGGTACCGGCGCCGACTGACGACGCAGCACCGCCTTGACGCGGGCCATCAGTTCGTCGGGGTTGAACGGCTTGGCCAGGTAATCGTCGGCGCCCAGTTCCAGGCCCTTGATACGGCTCAGCTCGTCGCCCTTGGCGGTGAGCATGATGATCGGGATCTGGTTGTTGGCGCCACGCAGGCGGCGGCAGGCTGTCAGGCCGTCTTCACCAGGCAGCATCAGGTCGAGCACCACCAGGTTGAAAACTTCACGGGCCAGCAGTCGATCCATTTGCTCGGTGTTCGGTACGGTGCGGGCGCGGTAGCCCTTGCTGACGAAAAAGCGTTCCAGCAAGCTGCTCAGCCCCGGATCGTCGTCAACAATAAGAATTTTTTCGCCTTCAGCAGTTTGTGCAGTGCTGCTCATAGGAAGCTCCTTTGATCTCGGCGCGCATTATGGCCTAGCTGCCGTTATACGCACCGTGTGCATTGTTAGCAGATTTTTCCTCCATCACCACAAATCCGGGTATCAAGCCTACAGACCATGTCCCCCCCTCAGGACGGAACGCTGGTTATAATGCGCGGCCTTTTGTGCCAGGGAATGCCGGATCGTGACCCGGCGTGCCATTTTTTTCCCCTTGGCCAGGCAGCACTTTTTGAATTTCGCGGGTCAACAGGCAGCCTTTTGACCCAGGCAGCGGCGCATGCCAGGCCGCTCAACCAGTCTCGCCGAGCCCTGCTTCTGCGGCGGCGAGCCTGATTTCACAATTTGTCAGGTGGTTTTATGGACAGCATCAACAGCCGCATCGCCGAGGAACTCGGTGTACGCCCACAACAGGTCGAAGCGGCCGTCGCGCTACTCGATGA
>Ga0065714_10003658_pt1 | contig 10172 bp, 7 predicted proteins | sample MisRhiReplicate2_FD_59101 | JGI IMG/M metagenome (GOLD analysis project Ga0065714, IMG submission 59101) | Miscanthus rhizosphere microbial communities from Kellogg Biological Station, MSU, sample Rhizosphere Soil Replicate 2: eDNA_1 v2... | ecosystem: Host-associated > Plants > Roots >... | reverse complement strand
ATTGGTGTTGTAGTTTTCTTTTTGGCTGTCCTGGCTTTGTTTATTGATGAAAGAAAAATAAAATATGTATTTCTTGGAGGAGCTTTATTTACGTTGATGCTTTCCTGGGGGAAAAATTTCTCATTACTGACTAACTTTTTTATCGAATACGTTCCAATGTATGATAAATTTAGGGCAGTGTCTTCTATTCAGGTTATATTAGAGTTATGTATTCCTGTGCTTGCAGTTATGGGACTACAATCGTTTTTTAAAGCTAAAGATGAACCAAAACTACAGCAAAAAGCTTTAATTCAGACAGGAGTTTTCGGACTAGGAGTTTTATTGATTTTAGTTATTGCTAAAGGGATGTTCCATTTCACCGGAATGAGTGATAATGCTTACCTTCAAAGTTATGGACCTGCTTTTGTTGATGCATTAAAAGAAGACAGAATGAGTTTGTATTCTGCAGATTTATTGCGTTCAGGATTTTTTATTGTAATTACTTTTGGAGTTTTATGGCTGTTTATCAAAAATAAACTAGCACAGAATACAACGTTAATCATTGTAGGTATCTTAATGATTTTCGATTTGTTTTTTGTTGATAAAAGATATGTTTCTGCTAAAGATTTTGTGAGTCCGGTGCAAATTGCAGCTCCTTTTCAGGAAACTCCTATCGATGCTAAAATTTTAGAAGATAAATCAATCTATCGTGTTTTTGATGTACAGGGACAGTTACAGGGTAGATCTTCTTATTTTCATAAAACTATTGGTGGTTATAGCGCTGTACGCCCTAGAAGAATGCAGCAATTAATGGATTATCAAATTCAAAAAGGAAATATTGAAGTGCTTAATATGTTAAATGTTAAGTATGTAATTCAAACAGATAAAGAAGGAAATGAAGTTCCGGTAGCTAATCCTGAAGCAAACGGAAATGCCTGGTTTGTAGGTGCGGTTCGACTTGTAAACAAACCTGACGATGTTATGAAAGCTTTAAACAATCTTGATACTAAAAAGGTGGCCGTTTTTAATGTTCATGATTATGAAAATAAATTTGAAAATGCCCGGGCAAAAAAACAATGGGATACAACGGGAACAATAAAAGTCGTAGAATACAAGCCTAACTACATTAAATATCAATCAGAAAACGGAAAAGAAGGTTTAGCTGTTTTCTCTGAAATGTACTATAAAAATGGCTGGAATGCATATATTGATGGTACATTGACAGATCATTTCCCGGTAGATTACGTTTTAAGAGCCATGGAAGTTCCGGGCGGAAAACACACGATTGAATTCAAATTTGAGCCTCAGGTTGTAAAAACCGGCGGCACGATTACATTGATAAGTTCAATCGGAATGTTACTGCTTTTGATTGGTGGGATTTATTTTGAAAACAAGAATAACAAAAATAAAAATCATCAACTTTAATTTTGTTTAAAGAACTTAATTGTTTAGATCACTTTGTATCTTTGTAAAGTATTTAAAGACTGATCGATGAAAGAAAATGTGTTAAGTTTTGGTACTCCAAAAGAGTTAGAGGCTAAGAGAATTGCTGAAATAAAATCACTGTCTTATTTAGAAAGATTAGAACGGTTAATGGCAATTATTGAGGTTTCAAATATGCTCAAAACTGCCAGAATAATTCAATCTAAAAAACGATGAATGAACAAATAATTTCTATTTGGAATAGTTTTTTTGAAAATAAGGTTAAGTATATAACTATTGGCGGGTTTGCGGTTAATATATATGGTTACAATAGGAGTACTGGTGATATTGACATTTATTTAGAAGACACTATTGAAAATAGAATCAATTTGAGAAAGGCATTGAAATCAATCAATTTGGGTGATTTTGAGACTATTGAAACCATGCAATTTATTCCGGATTGGACTGATTTTACCTTGAGTTATGGTTTAAGATTAGATATTATGACTACTGTAAAAGGTTTAGAAGATAAATCTTTTTCTTCATTGCTAGATGAGGCTACAATTGTTATGATAGATGAAACCCCTGTGTATTTTATTGATTATGACAATTTAATTGTCGCTAAAAAAGCTGCAAACAGACCTAAAGATCTTTTAGATATTGAAGAACTTGATAAAATTAATAATGATAAAAAAGAAAGTAACTAATGCTTTCAAAATTAAATAAATTGGAACAAAAGAAACTTTTAATCATTACGTATTATTTTCCACCTGCCGGAGGCCCCGGTGTACAACGTTGGTTGAAATTTGTAAAGTATTTACCTGAATTTGATATTCAGCCTATTGTTTATGTTCCAGAAAACCCAACCTATCCAATAATAGATGAAGGTTTGGTAAGTCAAATATCTGATAAGGTTGTAGTGCTTAAAAATAAGATATGGGAACCGTATCAACTGGCTTCCATATTTTCAAAAAAGAAAACTAAGAAAATTAGTTCCGGAATTTTTCCACATCAAAAAAAACAAACCTTTTTAGATAAAACTTTTCTGTGGGTGCGTGGGAATCTTTTTATTCCGGATGCCCGTGTATTTTGGGTAAAACCTTCAGTTGCTTATCTTGAAAAGTATATTAAAGAAAATAATATTGATACCATTGTAACTTCTGGTCCGCCACACAGTTTACATTTAATTGGTCTCGAACTAAAAGAAAAATTAAACGTAAAATGGTTTGCTGATTTCCGTGATCCATGGACTACAATTGGATACCACAAAGCATTACGTTTGTCTGCTTACGCTGCTAAAAAACATAAAAGTTTAGAGCATGAGGTGCTAAATAGTGCTGATACTATTATTGTAACCAGTAAAACGACTAAGGCCGAATTTCAGGCTATTACCAATAAGCCAATCTCGGTAATTACAAACGGTTACGATATTGAGAATGTCGAAAAACAAACGCTGGATTCTAAATTTACTTTAGCACATATCGGATCATTTTTATCAGATCGGAACCCAAAGTTTCTATGGGAATGTTTGGTAGCGTTACTTCAGGAAATTCCTGATTTTAAATCGCATTTAGAAATCAAATTAATTGGAGCGGTAAGTCAGGAAGTACTTGATTCTATTGCGGAATTTAATCTGAGTTCCTATCTGAATCTTCTTGGTTACGTTTCGCATCATGAAGCGATTGCCCATCAAAAGAAATCTCAGGTTTTACTTTTAATCGAAATTAATTCTGAAGATACCAAAAGTATTATTCCGGGCAAATTGTTTGAATATATGGTGTCAAACCGCCCTATAATTGCTATTGGTCCGCAAGGTTCTGATTTTGCTGATATTATAAAAGAAACCAATACAGGAGTATTTTTTGATTATTCTGAAAAAGCGAAGTTAAAAAGCGTAATTTTGGAGTTTTATAATCAATTTTTGGAAGGGAAATTACAGGCTAATGGTGTTGGTTTGCAGCAATATTCAAGAAAAAACCTAACCAAACAATTAGCGCAGCTGATTAACGAATAAGTACAAAAATCTAACATCTAAACTCCACAATCTAAACTCAAATATGGGTATTGTTTTAAATCAGTCTTTCAAGAATACTATTATTACTTATTTTGGCTTCGGAATTGGAGCTATCAATACGCTCTATTTATACCCTGTTTTTTTAGGTGCAACTTATTATGGTTTAACTAATTATGTGACGTCTTGTGCGAATGTAATTATGCCTTTATTTGCTATTGGAATGCAAAACACTTTGGTTAAATTTTATTCACAATATCAAACGGATGAAGAAAAATCTCGTTTTTTATCCTTTACTGTTTTGTTTCCACTGCTATTAATAATTCCACTTTTATTAATTGGGCTTATTTTTTATGATGAGATTCTGTTCTTTGTGTCAAAAAAGAATGCAATTGTAAAAAGTTATATATGGTTAATACCATTTATAGGATTATGCATGGCCTATTTTGAAATTTTTTATGCCTGGCTTCGGGTAAATATGCATTCTGTTTTTGGAAACTTTGTTAAGGAAGTGGGTTTACGATTATTTTCACTATTTCTGTTAATAGGAGTTTACTACAATTGGCTTAGCGTAGAAGGTTTTGTGTACGCAACAGCAATTTTGTATTTTTTTGCATTCCTGATCACTATGTTATATGCATTTAGTATTCAAAAACCAACTTTTCAGTTTACAATACCAACAAATACAAAAGATATATTGATATATACTTTTTATATTATTTTATCCGGAAGTGTTGCTAATTTGCTTTTGGATGGGGATAAAATGATATTAAATCAATATATGCAGATTGAAAATATTGCTTTCTATTCTGTGGCTACTTATATCGCATTGGTCATTTCAGTGCCAAGTCGTGCCATGCATCAAATTGTGTATCCCATCACCGCAAAATTAATGCACGAGAACAAGCACGATGAGTTAAATCAGCTTTACAAGAAAACCTCAATAAACTTGCAGATGGTAGGAGGTTTTGTAATGCTCTGCATATTTGTAAATATTAATCAGTTGTACGAGATGGTGCCAAAAGAATATAGCGGCGGTATTGCTGTTGTATTTATGATTGGTTTGTCTAAATATTTTGATTTAATCTTAGGAAACAATAATGCTATCATTTTTAATACTAAATATTACCGAATGGTATTGTATTTAGGATTAATGCTGGTGGTGTTAACTGTAGCTTTAAACATGATTTTTATTCCGATTTTTGGAATATTTGGATCTGCTTTTGCTACCTTATTATCTATTACTTTATATAGTTTAGCGAAGTTGCTTTTTGTTGTTAAAAAGCTTCATTTATATCCGTTTACAAAAGAAACTGTATATTCAATACTACTGACATTTGCTTTGTTTCTCGTATTTTATTTTTGGGAATTTCCTTTTTACCAATTAATAAGTATTGCTTTAAAATGTGTTTTGGTAACGATTGTATACGTCTATCTAAATTATAAGTTCAATATTTCACCAGACATTAATAAAGTTATTGATGGCCTTTTGAAAAAGGCAGGTATTAAAATTTAGTACGATTTTATTGAGAAATTGTATAGCGATGTAATTTCGAAGCTATTTTGTTTTTATATTTGTTAGAAAGGATAACTAATTTATTTCTAACAGTATATGAAAAAGAAATTACTTTGTTTTTTACTATTGTTTGTTGTTTTATTTTCGTCAATTGTTTCTGCTCAAAAAGATAGTCTAAAAGCTCCACAAACAGTTATTTCTCAGCCAAAATTAAAGGGTTATCCAATCACTCCTTTTAAAGACACGCTTTTTTATGTTTACAATAAAGTAGGCTCTTTTTCTGCAGAAAACAGGGCAAATGCAATTACCGAAAAAATCCGAAAACTCTATCATGATTCTTTTTTTGAAAGCGATTCATTAGTAGTTGTTCCTTCAGATATTTCTCAGGATATCACTTATAAAGGAGATTTTATTATTATGTCCGTTTTGGATATTGATGCCAAGGTCGAAAATGAAAGCCCCGCGTTTATTGCAAAACGTAATTTAACTTTAATAAAAAATGCAGTTGTTTATCAAAACGCAAATTATTCGCAACTCCCTAAGCGCCTTGGCTATACGGCTTTATTGATTTTAATAATTGGTTTGGTTTTATACTTTGTTGGTAAAATTTTTAACTGGATAAAATTTCGAATCTTAAAAAAGAGCGATAAATATTTTAAAGGTTTCAATTATAATAATATCAATATTTTGTCACCTCATAAACAGCAGTTTGTTTTGATGCGATTATTTGGGGTTATTAAAATCATTACGCTAATTTTTATTGTTTATCTCTCACTACCGGTTTTATTTAGCATATTTCCAGCTACAGAAGCTTATACAACGACATTATTGCGTTGGATATTGACTCCTGCGAAATTAGCAATAATGGGTTTTGTAGACTTTTTGCCAAGCCTGATAACAATTATTGTTATCATTGTCATTTTTAGATACAGTATAAAAATTATCAAATTTTTCTTTGATGAGATAAAAAAAGAGAACATAAAAATTGACGGATTCTATAATGATTGGGCAATGCCAACATTTAATATCATTAGATTATTAATGTATGCTTTTATGCTGGTCATTATTTTTCCGTATCTGCCAGGTTCCGATTCTCCTATTTTTAAGGGTGTTTCCGTATTTGTAGGTGTTTTGTTTTCTTTAGGATCTTCAAATGCTATTGCCAATATGGTTGCGGGTTTAGTGATAACATATATGCGTCCGTTTAAAATAGGTGATTTTATAAAAATAGGTGATGTGAGTGGGGAAGTAATCGAAAAAACAGCCTTAGTAACACGTATCAGAACGCCTAAATTTGAAGATATTACTATTCCGAATGCGACAGTTTTATCCAGTACTTCAACTAATTTTTCAGCCAACACAAAACAGGCAACCAATGGATTATTAATTCATACCACCGTTACTATTGGTTATGATGTGCCATGGAAGGATATTCATAAAGCACTAATTGATGCCGCTTTAAAAACTGATATGACAGAGAAAACACCAGAGCCTTTTGTTTTACAAACCAGCCTGGATGATTTTTATGTATCGTACCAAATAAATGTTTATACGAAAGAACCTACGAAACAGCCACGAATTTATTCATCATTGCATCAAAACATTCAGGACTCGTTTAATGCTGCCGGAATCGAAATCATGTCACCACATTATAGTGCGTTACGTGACGGAAATACTACAACTATTCCTGAAAATTATTTAAAACCGGATTATGAAGCTCCTTCATTTAGTTTTAAAAAGAAGGATTAATAAATTATAAATATATTGATATTATGATGTTAATATGTAAATTTTAACAGTTGTTCGTTTTGTAATTTAATTTATAAAATTTAATTTTATGTTGAATTTTTATCAACAGATCATTTGATTGAATATAAATTATCTTATTAAATGCAATAAAAATTCAATTACAAAGTTTTTATCTGAATTGATTACCTACTTAAATTGTTAAAGTTAAAAGAGTTTAGAATTTTAAAAAAGGAGGACTATGAAAAAGAACAAACTGAGTCAGGAACAAAGTTTACAAGTATTTTCGAATATGATATCAAATAAGGTTCATAAAGGATTTAAGCTTGAAGAAAGAAATGATAAATTGCTTTTTGCAGTTCTTTCAAAAGGAGGGAAGGTTGTTAATCATGGTTTAAATTTTACCATTTTTTGCTTAACCTTAGGATTATGGTCATTTGCCTGGTTATATCTCACCGTACACGCATCTAAAAAGAAAAAAATATTGGTCGCTATCGATGAAGATGGTTTTCCATTTGAAGAAAAATGTTTAGTTGCTTAATAAATTTAATCACAAAAGAAAATTCCAAACTCCAATAGGATAATCGCTATTGGAGTTTGGAATTTTTAATTTGGAGCATTTTATAATTAAAGTTTGTCTTTTAAATAAACTCCCGTAACTGATTCTTTTACTTTTACAACATCTTCTGGGGTTCCAACTGCTAATAAATGTCCGCCGTTTTCACCACCTTCGGGACCTAAATCAATAATCCAGTCAGCACATTTTATTAAATCGAGATTGTGTTCAATTACAATGATCGAATGTCCTTTTTCAATCAGGGCATCAAATGACTTTAATAGTTTTTTAATGTCATGAAAGTGCAAGCCGGTTGTTGGTTCATCAAAAACAAATAAGGCTTTATCTTTTGTTGCTCCTTTAACTAAAAAGGACGCTAATTTAATACGTTGTGCCTCACCACCTGATAATGTTGAAGAGGATTGTCCTAACTGCACATATCCTAAACCAACATCCTGTAAAGGTTGTAGTTTCTGAGTGATTTTAGTCTGTTTGTTTTTCTCGAAAAAGGCAATTGCATCATCAATAGTCATGGTTAGGATATCATTGATGTTTTTCTCGTCAAAATAGATTTCTAAAATCTCTTTTTTGAAACGTTTTCCGCCACAAGTTTCACATGGTAATGAAACATCGGCCATAAAGACCATTTCGACGTTTATTGAGCCTTCTCCTTTACAAGTTTCGCAGCGGCCTCCATCAACATTAAAAGAAAAATGTTTGGCCTGATAACCTCTTATTTTAGATAATTTTTCTTTGGCGTATAAATCACGAATATCGTCATAAGCTTTTATGTACGTTACCGGATTTGATCGTGAACTTCTTCCAATCGGATTTTGATCTACATATTCAATATGTTTGATCTGAGAAAAAGAACCTTTTATTTCAGTAAACTGACCTGCTTTTTCAGCTGCATTTTCCAGTTTTTTCTGCATAGCAGGAAAAAGAATCTTTTTAATTAAAGTACTTTTTCCGCTTCCTGAAACTCCTGTAATAACCGTTAAAACATCTAAAGGAAATGTTACGTTTATATTTTTTAGATTATTTTCTCTGGCTCCAACAATATCAATGTGATTTTTGAATTTTCGTCTTTTCTTTGGAACAGAAATTTCTAAATCTCCATTTAAATATTTTGCCGTAAGTGATTCTGATTTTAAGATCTCATCATAAGTTCCCTGTGCAACTAAATTACCTCCAAAAGTTCCTGCTTCTGGACCAATATCAATAATCATATCGGCGGCCTTCATGATGTCTTCGTCGTGCTCCACTACAATTACAGTATTTCCTAAATCACGAAGAGAAAGCAAAACTTTGATCAGGCGCTCAGAATCTTTTGGATGTAAACCAATACTTGGTTCATCCAAAATATACATCGAACCAACCAAACTACTTCCTAGCGAAGTTGCCAAATTAATACGCTGTGATTCTCCTCCGGAAAGTGTTGAAGAATTTCTGTTTAGTGTAAGATAATCCAAACCAACTTCGGTCAAAAAGGATAAACGATTATTGATTTCAACCATCAAACGTTTAGCAATTTGCTGTTCGTATTTGTTTAGTTCAAGATCTTTGAAAAAGGTAACCAAATGTTTAATTGGAAGATCAACTAAATCTGAAACGGTTTTTCCGCCAATTTTCACATAAGAAGCTTCTTCACGTAAACGTTTTCCGCGACAAGCGTGACATTTTGTTTTTCCGCGGTAACGTGATAACATTACACGGTTCTGAATCTTATAATTTTTTTCTTCCAATTCTCTAAAGAAATCATTTAACCCTTGAAAATATTGGTTTCCTTTCCAAATCAAATCCTTTTGATCATCTGTTAACTGGAAGTAAGGTTTGTGAATAGGAAAGTCGAATTTATACGCATGTTTCACCAATTCGTCCTTGTACCAGCTCATACTTTCGCCTCTCCAGGGATAAATAGCACTTTCAAAAACGGATAAGGAGGTGTTTGGAACAACCAAATCAGCGTCAATACCAATTATATTTCCGTAACCTTCGCAAACCGGGCATGCACCATAGGGGTTATTGAAACTGAATAGATGCACATTGGGTTCTAAAAAAGTAATTCCGTCCAATTCAAAATTATTTGAATATGTAAATCTTTTGTCTGAATTTAATTCCTGTAAATAGCAAATTCCTTTTCCTTCAAAAAAAGCAGTTTGTACAGCATCAGCCAAACGATTATAGAATTCTTCTTCCTCTTTAACAACAATTCTGTCAATAATCAGAAGAATGTCTTTATTATCTAATTTATGAATTTCTGTGGGTGTAAATTCATCTAAACGAACCATTTCATTGTCAACTAAAATTCGGGCAAAACCTTGCTGCAAAAGTACTTTTAGTTTGTCTTCCAGCTGTCTTCCTTCTTCTAAATGAATAGGAGAAAGCAAAAGCCATTTGCTGTCTAATTCTAATGTTTTTACATCAGAAACAACATCGGTAACCGTATTTTTTTTGACTTCCAGTCCGGAGATTGGTGAATAGGTACGACCGATTCTGGCGAATAAAAGTTTGATGTAATCGTAAATTTCAGTCGATGTTCCAACAGTAGATCGAGCGTTGGTAGTGTTTACTTTTTGCTCGATAGCAATAGCTGGTGCAATACCCTTGATATACTCCACTTTTGGTTTATCCAAACGCCCTAAAAACTGACGCGCATAAGAGGATAAACTTTCAACATAGCGACGCTGTCCTTCGGCATATAAAGTATCAAATGCCAAACTGGATTTTCCTGATCCTGACAGGCCTGTAATAACAACAAGTTTATTTCGGGGAATGGCGACATCTACATTTTTTAGATTATGTACCTGCGCTCCTTTAATGATAATATTATGTTTTGGGTCGAGTGTAGAAAGATCAATTTGCATAAAAAAAGTCAATTTTTACAAAAGTAATCAATTTTGAATTGAGTTTTGTTAATGCCATTGTTCCAAATCTTAACA
>Ga0065714_10065420_pt1 | contig 10176 bp, 10 predicted proteins | sample MisRhiReplicate2_FD_59101 | JGI IMG/M metagenome (GOLD analysis project Ga0065714, IMG submission 59101) | Miscanthus rhizosphere microbial communities from Kellogg Biological Station, MSU, sample Rhizosphere Soil Replicate 2: eDNA_1 v2... | ecosystem: Host-associated > Plants > Roots >... | reverse complement strand
CCGAATCGTCGACGTAATCCGACCGCGCGGTGCCGCCGGCGCCGAGCAGCTGCTCCGCTTCCTTCGGTATCGCCGCCGCGCGTGGACGCTGGCCGGCCGGGGCGGCGTTGGCGGCCCGCCCGCCGGGCCGGTTGCCGAACACGGTGAGGCCGTTCTCCCGGCGGCCCCAGAGCAGAAGCAGCCAGGCCTGGTTGAGGATCAGGCCGTGCAGCAGGATCACCAGGTACAGGGTGCCCTGGGCGATATCGCCCGCAGGGTCCTCCGGTACCTGCGCCACGACCGCGGCCACCGCGTACACCGCGGCGATGATCGCCCAGGAACGCCGCCGGGCGACGGCGGCGAGCGCCCCGAACGCGAGCCAGGCGGCTCCGCCGGCCGGAAAGAGCAGCATCAACAGCCACGAGCTCCAGGCCAGTCGCCACCACAGCGACGGAGCTGTGGCCGTGGCCGGTGTGCTTTGGGTGCGGCTCGGGGCGTGTGTCATCGGGTTGCTACGCCTGGGCGTGCACGTTGAGCACCATGGTCACGGTGTCATCGGCCTCGCGGGTCTCCGACACGAGGTCGAACCCCGAACTCTCGGCGCGCTGACGGATCTTCTCGGCGACGGCATGCTGCACCATCAGGGCGTACTCGCCGTCGAGCCGCTGCAACAGTTCGGTCGCCCCCAGCACGGTCACCTCCCGCCCGTCCAGGCCCTCCACGTGCGCCTCCCAGACCGCATCCTCGGTGAGGGTCATCGTCAGGCTCACGCCGTCGACCTCCGCGGTGACGCGGGTGCGCGACACGTCGATGGCCGTGGCGCCGAGGTTGGTGAGGGCGGCGGCGAGTAGCGTGCTGTCTTTCATCCGGGTGCGCACCCGGATCTCCGGCGCCGCCCCGGAATCCTTGTCGGCGGCCTTGGCGGTCACGGTCGCACCGAGTGCGCCGATACCGCCCGCCGCGGCAGCGGCAGCCAGGGCGATGGGCAGAAGGATCAGGGTGACACTCATGCGAGTCTCGCTTTCGTACGGTTCCGGGTTGAACGTGGCCGGTCCTGTCGGGGACCGAGGTCGTGGAGGAGTGCGTCGAGGGCGGCGTCGTCCGCCCAGCCGTTCACGTCGATCTGGCCGTCCGGGTGGATGCGGATCTCCAACCTGTCGAGCCCGCCGTCCCGCTCGATGCGGGCGACCTCGGCGGCGTAGGCGGGGGTGAGCGCGCGGATGCCCTGGTTGGTCGAGCCGAGCCACGGGCGGATGGCGTCGGGCCGGTCGCGCAGGTACGGTCCGTCGATGAGCAGATCGGTGGCGGCGAGCAGCCGGGCGATGTCCGGGCGTTCCAGTGCCCACTCGGTGAGCAGGTTGAGGGGGTACCCGGAGAAGGTCATCACGGTGAGCCCGGCGGCACGGAAGGCCTCGGCGATCGATGCGAGCGCCGCGGCCTGGTCGAACGGCTCGCCACCGAGCAGGGTGACGCCCTCCACGCCGGCGCTGAGCGCATCCGCCACAAAACCGTCGGCGAGCTGCGCCGTGTTCTCGAGCCGGCCGCCGATCTCGGCCCAGAGCTGCGGGTTGAAACAGCCGGGGCAGTGCACGCTGCAGCCCTGCACCCACAGTGCCGACCGCAGGCCGGGGCCTTCGGCGGCGGTCGCGGCCAGGAACCGCGACCAGCGCAGTTCGGCGCCGGGCTTCGCTGCGGGCAGGCTGGTACCCAGGAGCGTTGCGCCGGGCAGGGTCACCGGGCGCCGTCCCAGTTCGTCGCGGTGGTCTGCTGCTCCGCGGCGACCTGGCCATAGGCATCCGTGAACGACGACTCGGTGGTCTGGGCCTCGAGCATGTTCTCGAGCACCGCGATGTAGTCCAGGCACTCGTTGCCGTACATGCCGATGGTTTCGGCGTGCACGCTGCCGTCGGGCCGAACCTTCACGATGAGCTGCTTGTCTGTCATGGGGTGTCCTTAGTGGTCGACGGAACTAAAAATCAACGGTGCGGCCGCCGCGGCGGCTGGAGAGCGCGGCGCCGTCGGCGGCGGCCGCGCCGACCAGGGCGTCTTCGTGGGGGTCGATGTCTTCGCTGCCGGTGGCCCGCACGGCGCGCACCTCGGCCCAGGCGCGGATGGCCTGCACCTCCTCGGCCTGAGTGACGGCCAGCGGGATCATGTTGGTGATCGCCAGGCTGAGGTCGGCCGGGGTAGCCGGCCGGCGTTCGGCGAAGGCCTCGTAGAGCGCCACGATCACGGCCTGCTCGATCTCGGCACCCGAGTAGTTCTCGCTCACCTCCACAAGGGCGTCGACGGCGGTCGCGTCGATGGCCGCGAGCCCGTTGCCGGCGGTGGCGTTCGAGGCCAGCTGGATGCTCCAGATGGCGCGGCGCTCCACGGCGGTGGGCAGGTCGACGAAGAAGATCTCGTCGAAACGGCCCTTGCGCATGAACTCCGGCGGCAGCGAGTCGATGTTGTTGGCCGTGGCGACGACGAACACCGGATGCTGCTTCTCCTGCATCCAGGTGAGGAAGTACCCGAACACCCGGGCCGTGGTGCCGGAGTCGCCGGTGCCGGTGGTGTTGGAGAAGCCCTTCTCGATCTCGTCGACCCAGAGGATGCACGGGGCGACGGCCTCGGCCGTGGCCAGAGCGGTGCGGAGGTTCTGCTCCGACGAACCGACCAGGCCGGAGAAGATCCGACCGATGTCGAGCCGGAGCAACGGCAGGCCCCAGGACGCCGCCATCGCCTTCGCGGTGAGCGACTTGCCACAGCCGGGAACACCGGTGATGAGCACCCCCTTCGGCGCTGGCAGGCCGAATTCCTCGGCCTCGGCCAGCCAGGAGCCGTTGCGCCGGGACAGCCAGCGCTTGATGTTGTTCAGGCCGCCGACCGAGTCGAGGTCGAGGGTCTTGGTGACGAAGTCGAGCAGACCGGATTTGCTGACGATCTGGCGTTTCTCGTCGAGCACCACGGTGATGTCCTTGGAGGTGAGCTGGCCGTCGTCGACCATGGCACGCGCGAACGCGTTCTCGGCCTCCGACATGGTGAGGCCGCGCGCCGCCTGCACGAGGGCCTCGAGGGTCTTCTCGTCGGCCTTCACGGTGATGCGGCCGCTGCCCGACGCGTTGTTCTCGATCATGGTGTCGAGCATCGAGCGCAGTTCAGTGGTGTTCGGCAGCGGGAATTCGAGCAGGTGGGCGAGCTTGTCGAGTTCGGGCGGAATGGCGCGAACCGGGGCCGTCACGATCAGCGCGCGGGCGGCATCCGCGTGGCGCAGCTCGAGCACGGTTTCGCGCACCTTGCGGATGATGAGAGGGTCGCCGGGGCGCTGTTCGCTGCCGAAGTAGGCGTGCAGGTCGCAGAAGACGAAGACCGCGTTCTCGGGGATGCCCACGATGTGGTCGAGTGCCCTGGCCGGCGTGGTGGTGTTGTTCACACCCTTGCCGTCGGGGCCGATGAGCCCGGTGGCGCTGGTCCAGGTCCACACCTCGCGCGGGCGCCGCAGCGCCTGGGCGGCGCGGGTGACCTCTTCGAGGGCGCGCACCTCCTCGCTCGTCTCGATGTACAACAGCGGCAGGCGGGCCTTGAAGGCCTGGTCGAGCGTCTGGGCGAAACTCATCGCGGGGTGCTTTCTGTTGGGGTGGGTGCTGTCGGGGTGAGTGGTGCATGTGTCGGGGCATCCGTGGCCAGCTCGTCGATGTCGATCGACCAGGCGGCGTCGTAAAAATCGTCGGTCTTGATGCTGAAATAGACGGCAGTGGTGGGGTCCCAGGACGCGCGCTGGTCGGCATCGCCGATCTCGTTGATCGCGGAGTAGGACGAGCTGTCGTCGGGAGAGCTATCGAGGGACTTGATGGTCACGAGGAATGGACCCGGGCCCCGGTGCGAAAACTGGGCGCTCACGGCATCCCCGCGGTAGACGAGATGGCGGGTGTTGGTGTCGTTGCTGGCACTGGTGCCGTTATGGGCGCCGGTGGCGAAGCCGTTCGTGATCTCGGTGACCTGAGCCTTCTGCAGGGTGAATTCCCACGGGCCGTCGGCATCCACCCACAGTTCGAGGTCGGCGTCTTGCGGGAGGATCAGGATCTCTTCGCCCTCGCGGTAAATACCGGCGACATTCGAGGGGAAGCTGCGGTCGGTGGCGGGCTGGCCGAGATCCTCGGCATCCGTGGCGTAGAGGCTGACGTAACTGCCGGCGACCAGGGTGAGGGCGTACGGGTCCTGATCGTGTTCCTCGACGGGAATGCGGATCAGGCCGCCGCCCCAGCCGGAGTATGTGGTGCCGTCGGGTTCGAAGACTACCGGCTCTGCCGCCTCCCACGGGTACGTGAAGCCATCGGAGAGCTCGACCGCCTCGTTCTCCACCGCCACGTCTTCGACCACCGCCTCCTCGACCGTGAAGGTGTTCAGCGCGCCGACGAAGAGGACCAGGGCGCCCCACGCCCACACCCACACCGAGAAGGTGCGGATGGCTCGGCGAGCGGTGCGCGATACCGAAACATCCTTCATGCTCACGATCCGTCCCCTGCCACGGGTGCGGGGGAGTCGGCGGGGTCCTCGGTGGGACCTGGGGTGCTCGGCTCGGCGTCCGGCTCGGCCGGGGCATCCGTGGCCAGTTCGTCGATGTCGATCGACCAGGCGCCGCGCCCGTCGTCGGCCTCGACGGTGAAGTACACGGCGTCGGTGGGATCCCAGGACACCCGCTGGTCGACCTCGCCGGACTCGATGATGGGCTGGTCGGAACGTTCCGCCGTGGTCTGGATGGTCACGAAGAAGATCCCGTCGCCCTTGTGCACGAACCGGGCGCTGAGAGCGTCGCCGTGATAGACGAAGAAGCCGTTACCGGTCCCGCTGGCGAAGCCGTCGGTGATCTCGGCCACCTCGGCCTTCACCAGGGTGATTTCCCACGCGGCGTCGCTGCGCACCCACAGTTCGAGGTCGGCGTCGGCGGGGATGATAAGCGCCTCGTCGCCGACGTCGGAGAGGTAGGCGATGTTGTCGGGGTAGCCGCGGTCGTTGTCGGGCCGGCCGATGTCCTCGGCCTCGGTGACGAAGAAGTCCACGTACGCGTCGGTGGACAGGGTCACCAGATACGGGTCCTGGTTGTGCTCGGCGAGGGGGATGCGGATCAGGCCGCTGCCGTCGCCCGAGTAGGTGGTGCCGTCGGGCTCGAAGACCGGCGGGTCGGCGACCTCCCAGGGATTCGCGCCGTCGCCGAGCATGCCGAAGCCCCCGTCGCCGAACCCGACATCGGAGTACGTGGTGAACGCGCCGATGCAGAGGACCAGGGCGCCCCACACCCACACGTAGACGGAGAAGGCGCGGATGCGACGACGAGCGGTGCTCGACACTGGCGCATCAGTCATGCTCACAGTGCATCCCTCCCCCCGGGTGTGCGCGGTACAACGTTCACAGACTACTGGGGGAGAGCCGCAGCGAACCGTTGTGGCGATCGGTTGTACATTCGCGCTGAGCAGATCCGAATCTGATCGGCGAGAGGATGCGATCTCATGACGAGGACAGAACGGACGCCGCGGTTGCCACCGCGGTGGTTTGTGGTGACGGCCTGGAAGGTGCACCGGGCCCTGTTCCGGCTGACCGGTGGCAGGCGCGGGCTGTGGCGCGCGCGGCCCGAGCGATGGGGCGCCCTGCGGCTGACCACAATCGGGCGGAGGAGCGGCGAGGAACGGTCGGTGATCGTGGGCTATCTGGAGGACGGCCCGAACCTGGTGACCCTGGCGATGAACGGATGGGGCGCGGCCGAGCCCGCCTGGTGGCTGAACCTGCAGGCGCACCCGGACTGCGCGGTGCAACTCACCGACGGCGCTCGGCGGGTCGTGGCGCACGCCGCATCCGGACCGGATCGCGCCCGGCTCTGGGAGCGGTGGCGCTCCGTGGATAAAGACCTCGACGGTTTCGCCCGCCGACGGCCGACCGAGACGGCCGTGGTGGTACTCGAACCCGCAGGTGAACCCGGCTGAGCCCAGCGGATCAGCTCAGGGCCCTGTCGAGGTCGGCCAGGAGGTCGCCCACGTCTTCGATGCCCACCGACAGGCGGATCAGGCCCGGCGCGATGCCCAGCCGGTCACGCAGCTCCTGACTGAACGAGGTATGGGTGGACGTGGCGGGGTGCAGCGCCATCGACCGGGTGTCGCCGATGTTGGTCATGTGGCTGATCACCCGCAGCCGGTCGAGGAACCGGCCGGCGCCGGCCTCACCGCCCCGCACCGTGAAGGAGAACACCGATCCGCTGCGCCCGCCGTAGAGCCGTTGGGCGAGGTCGTAGGCGGGGTTGCCCGGCAGGCCGGCGTAGTCGACGCTCTCCACACCCGGATGCTCGGCGAGCCAGGCGGCGATGGTCAGGGAGTTCGCGAGGTGCCGCTCCATCCGCAGCGACAGCGTCTCGATGCCCTGGTGCAGCAGGAACGAGTTGAACGGTGACAGGGCCGGGCCGATGTCGTTGACGACGGCCTCCCGGGTGGCCCGCGCGTATGCCGTGGGGCCGAACTTCTCGGCGATGGAGGGCAGGCCGCCGGTGGACTGCGTGATCAGCGGATAGGGGCGGTCGGCGGCCGCCCAGTCGAAGCTGCCGCCGTCGACGATGGTGCCGGAGATCGCGGCCCCGTGGCCGCTGAGGAACTTGGTCGACGAGTGCACGACCACATCCGCGCCATGCTCGAACGGCCGGATCAGAAACGGCGACGCGATCGTGTTGTCGACCACGAATGGGATCCCGTGCCGCTTCGCGACCGCGGCCACCCGGCCGATGTCGACGATGTCGTTTTTCGGATTCGGGATCGTCTCGCTGAAGATGGCCTTGGTGTTGGGTTGGATGACGCGGTCCCACTCGTCGTCGTCGAACTCGTCCCAGACGTAGTCCACGGTGACCCCGAACCGGGCGAAGCTGCGGCCGAAGAGGATCCGGGTGCCGCTGTAGATGCTGGCCGTGGAGACGATGTGCTCGCCCGACTGCGCGATCGAGAGCAGCGCTGCGGTGATGGCCGCCTGGCCGGAAGCGACCACGATGGCTTCTGTGCCGCCCTCGAGGGACGCGATCCGGCGTTCGGCGACGTTGCCGGAGGGGTTCCGCTGCCGGGAGTAGATCAGGCCGTCGGCCTCGCCGGCGAAGCGTGCGCGCGCATCCGAGAAGGAGCTGAACCGGTAGCCGGCGGTCATGTTGATCGGGGGGATGCGGGCGCCGCTGGTGAGGTCGTCATATTCGCCGGCGTGCACCTGCCGGGTGTCGAAGGCATAGCCGGCCCAGTCGTATTCGGGACCGGGGTGGTCGCGGGTGTCGGTCATGAGGGAACGGTCACTTTCAGTCGGCGCACCGCTGCGGCCATCTGCAGCACGGCCTGTTCGAGGATGGGGCGGGGCATGGCGAAGATCAGCCGGGCATGGTCGGCATAACCTCGTCCGCACAGGGCCCCGTCGGTGAGGGTCACCCCCGCTTCGATGCGGAAGAAATCGGCGATGGACCCGTCGATGCCCAGCCTGGAACAGTCCAGCCAGGCGATGTAGGTGGCGTCCGGCGCCGTGTAGCCCACCTCGGGCAGGTGTTCGGCGAGCAGGTCGCCGAGCAGGGTGCGGGTGCCGTCGAGGTAGTCGGTCACCTCGGCCAGCCACTCGTCGCTCTCGGCGTACGCCGCGGTCGCCGCGATGACCCCCAGCGTGGATGCCCCGTGCACGACCGAGAAACCGTAGACCTGGTAGATCTCCTCATCGGCCTGGTTGGTGGTGATGAACTGGGCGGTCTTCAGCCCCGGCAGATTCCAGGCCTTCGACGCGGAGGTGGCCGTGATGGTGTGCCTGGCGGTCTCGGCGGAGATCGACGCGTAGGGGATGTGCCGGGTGTCGCCGTAGCGAAGCGGCGAGTGGATTTCGTCGGCGAACACCCGGCCGTTGTGGCGTTCCACGATCTCGGCGATGTCTTCGAGCTCCTCCCGGGTCAGGGCCGTGCCGGTGGGGTTGTGCGGGTTGCAGAGCACCAGGGTGCGGGCGCCGGCGTGGAAGGCGGCGTCGATCCCGGCCAGGTCGTGGCGCCACCGCCCGTCGACGATGTGCCCCGGAACCTCATGGATCTCCCGGCCCAGGGTGGGCGTGAAGCTGAGGAACGGCATATAAGAGGGAGTGGGGATGATGACCCCGCTGCCGTCCGGCGAGAACCGGCGCACCGTGACATCGAACGCCGCCATCACATCGGACACCGGGTGGATGTTCTGCCACGGCACCTCCCAGCCGGAGTCCCGGCGCAGCCAGTCGGCCGTGGCCTCGGCCATCAGCCGGGTCGTGGTGGGGGCGAGGTAGCCGAGCTCACCGGCATCCACCGCCCGGCGGAGCGCGGCGGTGACGGCGGGGGACGTGCCGAAGTCCATCTCCGCCACCCAGGCGCCGATGGTGCCGGGGTGCAGGCTCCATTTCCTGCTGCTCGAGCGAGAGAGCGCCTCGCGCGCGATCTCGTCGAAACGTGATGTCGTCATCTGCGTTCTCCCGTGGTGGTCATGCCTGGCCGCTTTCCACGACCCTAGTAACGGCGGATATCGTCGACGAAACTCCGATGACGCACGGCGACATTTTCTGACCGGCCCGCCGGCCGGGCCCGCCGGGCCCGCCTAGTCCCATCAGGTCTTCCTTTACGTCATGTGTCATTGGGAGGCAGATTGTTGCGCCGCAGATGGTCACCCGCGGCAGTCCCGCCTACCGTCGAGGCATGATGACTCGGACCCCCCTTGACGCGACCGAGCATGGCGACCACCTCGTGCTCAGCGCCATGGTGCGCACCCTCGGCGCGTTCCCGTCCGGGTGGCGGTACCCGGGCGCGCACAACGATCCGGCCAAGGACGCCGAGGCGCTCAAGCGGGTGGCGAAGGCCGCGGAGAAGGCCGGCTTCGACTTCCTCTTCCTGGGCGACTGGCTCTCCACCGACACCGACCTGGAGTTCTCCGATCCGCACCTGCTCTCGCGGGCGGATTCGCTGAGCACCGCGTCGTACCTGGCCGCGGCGACCCGGCGGATCGGGATCGTGGGCACCGTGAACGTCGCCCACTCCGAGCCGTACGCCACCGCCAGGGCCGCGGCATCCATCGACCGCCTCAGCCACGGCCGGTTCGGGCTGAACCTCACGGTGGGTACGGATGCGCGCGGTGCGGCGAACTTCGGCAAGGCCGGATACGCCCCGGAGTTCGACCGGTTCGAGGTGGCGGACGAGTACGTGCAGGTGCTGCACGGGCTGTGGGACGGCTGGGACGACAAGGCGTTTGTGCACGACGCCGCCTCCGGGGCGCTGATCGACCGGTCGTTGGTCGCAACTCTGGACCATGTCGGCCGGTCATACGCCGTGGCCGGGCCCCTCAACGTGCAACGCCCGGTGCAGGGCCACGTGCCCCTGATGCACGCGGGAACCTCCCGCCGGGCCCGGGAATTCTCGGCGGAATCCGCCGACATCTACCTCGTCGCTCCGGCCACGCTCGAGGAAGCCACGAGCCTGTACGCGGAGACGAAACAGCGAGTCGCCGCGTTCGGTCGTCCGGCGGAATCGCTGTCGATCGTCGCTCCGCTGCTGCCGGTGGTGGGGGAGACCCGTGCCGAGGCCTACGAGGTGTACGACAGGCTGGTGCAGCTCTTCCAGGTCGACGACGGCACCGACACCGCCGCGAAGCTCGGCCTGCCGACCAACCGGAGTGCGCAGAGCCTGCGTCAGCTGGTGGGCCTGCCGCTGGCCGCCCGGGGCATCGATGATGTGGTGACCGCGCCGACCGCCGCGCGCTTCAACGACACCGGGCGACGGCTGCTCGACGTAGTCGCCGACCGTTCCGGGCGCAGCGTCGGCGGGGCCCGGCCGGTGACCTACCGGCACCTGCTGGTGGCGCACCTGGTGCGCTCGCCCCTGGTGGTGGGGTCGGCCGAGGACATCGCCGACCACATGGAGCGCTGGTTCCGGGCCGGGGCCGTGGACGGATTCGGTGTGCTCAGCGCGTTCCTGCACGAACAGTTCGAATCGTTCACCCGGTTGGTCGTGCCCGAACTGGTTCGCCGCGGGCTCGTGCGCGACGAGTACACCTCCAGCACCCTGCGCGGTCACCTCGGGTCGGCCGTTCCCGGACGCCGCTGATGTCGGCGCCGAACCGTTACTATCTCGACGCCGCGGCCGCGGAGACGGACCGCAAGGCCGCTCTCGCGGTGCCCATCCGGTCGCCGCACGCCGGCGCCCCCGCTGCC
>Ga0065714_10065418_pt1 | contig 10177 bp, 8 predicted proteins | sample MisRhiReplicate2_FD_59101 | JGI IMG/M metagenome (GOLD analysis project Ga0065714, IMG submission 59101) | Miscanthus rhizosphere microbial communities from Kellogg Biological Station, MSU, sample Rhizosphere Soil Replicate 2: eDNA_1 v2... | ecosystem: Host-associated > Plants > Roots >... | reverse complement strand
AACACAAATAAATCTGTAATTTTGAGCCATGTATAATAAAAGTGATATTGAATTAAAGGTAGCGGAATTTTTATTACAGATAAAAGCAATTAAATTACAGCCAAACAATCCCTTCACTTGGGCATCGGGCTGGAAATCGCCAATTTATTGCGACAATAGAATTACCCTTTCTCACCCTCAAGTTAGAACTTACATCCGTCAGAAACTGGCACAGGCCATACAGGAAGAATTTGGTTCTGTAGATGTTATTGCAGGTGTTGCAACCGCTGGTATCCCACAGGGCGTTTTAGTAGCACAGGAATTAGGTTTACCTTTTATCTATGTAAGGGCAAAAGCTAAAGAACACGGTACCGGAAGTTTAATTGAAGGTGAAGTAGTAGAAGGCCAGCGTGTAGTGGTGATCGAAGATTTAATTTCGACTGGAAAAAGCAGTTTACAGGCTGTTGAAGCTTTAAGGGTTGCAGGTTTATCCGTAGCAGGTTTAGCTGCAATTTTCACCTATGGTTTCGAAAAAGCAGACGAAAATTTTACCGCTGCAAAATGCCGTTACCTCACCTTATCTAATTATGCTGCTTTAATCGATTATGCTGCCGAGCACAGCATTATTGCCAAAAGCGATATGGAATTATTGGGTAAATGGCGCTTAAATCCATCAGAATGGGGACAAGGTCGAGTTTTGAGTTCAGAATCCTAAGTTTGGAAAAAAAAACAAAATCTATACAAATATATAATGACTGTTATCGAAAGCACAGTAGAAGTTAATAAACCAGTTGCTGAGGTTTATACTTTTCTATCCAATATGAACAATCATCAGCAATTGATGCCAGAAAACATTTACAACTGGGAATCTACTGAAGATGATGCACGGTTTACCATCCAGAATATGGCAAAATTGGCCATCAAGATTTCGAGCCGTGTAGAAAACCAGGAAATAACGGCAATTCCAAGTGAGAAGGCACCTTTTGATGTAGAATTAAAATGGACGGTTGCAGATAACGGAAACGGAACAACTACAGCAAAACACATTATTTCAGCTGATTTGAATATGATGATGAAAATGTTGGCATCCGGTCCACTACAAAAACTCGCAGATCATCAAACGGAAAAACTGAAAGAGATTTTAGGATAAAAATTAATTACACAGACATTGTGATTACGCATAAAAAAAGACGAATTAAACCTCGTCTTTTTTTATGCGTAAAAATACGTGAGCTTGTCATTCTGAACGCAGTGAAGAATCTCTTATTTAACCAGTCATTTTATCCCTAAAGTCCACAAGTTTGTCAATTTAGGGATTCAAAAGGGCCCAGTACCGATCCCTCATCGGTACCGCAGCGCAACTTAGCACCATGAGCCCGACACTTTCCCGATTTTTCATCGAATTAGGGTAACGCCCAAATCAGTTAGCTGTTGGCAATTGCAATACAGACCTTCGCTGGTATTGGAAACCTGCGAGGTTTAAAAATCCAAAACACGACAAAATTTCATCATAAAAAACTAAAAATCAGCAATTTAGTCACTTAAAATAAAAACTTAGCGACAAAATTTCCGATTGTAAAATCAAAACAGATATGGCATTTGTTTTGACCTAAAAGGAAATATGAACTTCAACAATTTTACCATAAAAGCCCAGGAAGCAGTTCAACAGGCTTCTGAAATAGCCCAAGGCAATCAGCAACAGGCTATTGAAACGGCACACCTGCTTAAAGGTCTGCTTACTGTTGATGAAAACGTGGTTTCTTATGTTTTAAAGAAACTGAACGTTAATCTAAATTCATTAAATCAAAACTTAGATGCAGAGATTGCCAAATTCCCGAAAGTGAGTGGAAGTAATGTCTATCTGTCATCAAATGCCAATAGCGTTTTGCAGAAAGCGCAAACATTTTTAAAAGAGTTTAAAGACGAATTTGTCTCTGTAGAACATTTATTATTAGGCATCTTAGCCGTTAACGATAGCACCTCGAAATTATTAAAAGAGCAGGGCGTTAACGAAAAGGACCTTAAAAAAGCCATTACAGAATTGCGTGGTGATAACCGCGTAACCGATCAAAATGCCGAAGCCACTTACCAGGCTTTGAGCAAGTATGCCCGGAATTTAAACGAGTATGCAGAGAGCGGAAAACTGGATCCGGTAATCGGTCGCGATGAAGAAATCCGCCGTGTGATCCAGATTTTATCGCGTAGAACGAAAAACAATCCAATTTTAATTGGTGAACCAGGTGTGGGTAAAACGGCCATTGCAGAAGGTATTGCCTTCAGGATTATTAAAGGAGATGTGCCTGAGAACCTGAAAAGCAAAGTGGTTTATTCGCTTGATATGGGTTCGCTTATTGCCGGTGCAAAATACAAAGGCGAATTCGAAGAACGCTTAAAAGCTGTAGTTAAAGAAGTTACACAGAGCGATGGTGATATTATTCTCTTTATCGACGAGATCCATACTTTGGTAGGTGCCGGCGGTGGCGAAGGTGCAATGGATGCGGCGAATATTTTAAAACCTGCCCTGGCCCGTGGAGAGTTGCGTGCCATTGGTGCAACCACTTTGGATGAGTACCAGAAATATTTAGAAAAGGATAAAGCCCTGGAGCGTCGTTTCCAAAAAGTGATGGTTGAAGAGCCTGATACCCAGGATGCTATTTCTATCCTTCGCGGATTGAAAGAGCGCTACGAAACCCACCATAAAGTCAGGATTAAAGATGAAGCCATTATTGCGGCTGTAGAAATGAGTCAACGGTACATTTCAGACCGGTTTTTACCAGATAAAGCTATCGATTTAATGGACGAAGCCGCATCTAAACTGCGTATGGAAATGGACAGTGTGCCAGAACACGTTGATGCTTTGGACCGTGAGATTATGCGTTTAGAAATTGAACGCGAAGCGATTAAACGCGAAAAAGATGATAGGAAGGTTAAAGAACTTTCAGAAGAAATTGCTAACTTATCTGCAGAGCGTGATGAATTTAAAGCGAAATGGCAAGGTGAAAAAGACTTGGTAGACGCGGTAAATAACGAATTAGAGCAAATTGAACATTATAAACTAGAGGCCGAACAAGCTGAACGTGCCGGAGATTATGGCAAGGTTGCCGAAATCCGTTATGGAAAAATCAAGGAAGCCCAGGATAAGGTTGAAAAACTTAAAGCCGATTTAGAAAGCCAGCAGACTGATAGCCGCATGTTAAAAGAAGAGGTTACTGCTGATGACATTGCAGGTGTGGTTGGCCGTTGGACTGGTATTCCGGTTACAAAACTGATTGCCAGTGAGCGCGAAAAATTGCTTCACTTAGAAGAAGAGTTACACCAGCGCGTAGCTGGTCAGGAAGAAGCAATTGAAGCCATTTCTGATGCCATCCGTCGCTCCCGTGCGGGCTTACAAGACAAACGCAAACCAATTGGCTCTTTCATCTTTTTAGGCACTACCGGTGTTGGTAAAACGGAGCTTGCAAAAGCCCTTGCCGAATTTTTATTCAATGATGAAAATGCACTCACACGTATCGATATGAGTGAATACCAGGAGCGCCATGCCGTGTCCCGTTTAATCGGAGCGCCTCCGGGATATGTTGGTTATGATGAAGGCGGACAGTTAACCGAGGCCGTTAGACGTAAACCTTACTCGGTGGTATTGCTTGATGAGATCGAAAAAGCACATCCCGATGTATTTAATATCCTCTTGCAGGTATTGGATGACGGACGTTTAACCGATAATAAAGGTAGAACGGTGAATTTTAAAAATACCATCATTATCATGACTTCGAATATCGGTGCACATTTAATTCAGGATAATTTTAAAAATTTAAGCGACGAAAACCGCGAGGAGGTTATTGCGAAAACCAAAAACGAATTGTTCGAGGTATTAAAACAGACTATTCGTCCGGAGTTTTTGAACAGGATTGATGAGCTGATTATGTTTACCCCGTTAAACCGCAGCGAAATCAGAAATATTGTAAGCTTACAATTTAAACAGGTACAACAAACATTGGCCGAAATGGGTATAGAGATGGACGCCAGTGATGAAGCTTTAGATTGGTTGGCACAATTGGGTTACGATCCGCAGTTTGGTGCAAGACCATTAAAAAGGGTAATCCAGAAAAGAATCTTAAACGAGTTGTCGAAAGAAATCTTAGCGGGTAAGATAGATAAAGACAGCAAAATTAAGTTGGATATGTTCGATCATAATTTTGTGTTCCTGAACCAAAAAGCAGATTAAGATACACTAATCAAGTCCCGTCTATAGTATGTTTGGACGGGACTTTTTTTGTTACCAAGATTATCTTTAGAGCTGAAAACCCGATTTATTTAGCGTTTTTTAACATAAAGCGTGTTGTAGCAACGATTTTAGATGTTTAAAATTGTAAAATAACCACTTGAAAATGAATCTAAAAACCGCTCTATTCCTTATTTTGGCATGCTTTTTCACCCAAAGTTTTGCTCAAAAATTTCAAAAATCAGCACTTTTAAAAGGCATTAACACTTTACCTATGCCTGATACGGGCAAATTTGTCTCTGCGTTCTTTAGCACGAATGAAAAACCCAATATCATAGCCACACATCTGCTTGCCCCGCAGGTCGATGTTTTAGCATCGATAATAATGACGAGCGCCCTGGGTAAGGGACAGATTTTTGCCATTGGCTCGTCCGAGTATTTTGAAAGCAAATTATTATGTGATCAAAATGTTCAAAAATTATTAAAAAACATTATCCAAACTGCAAGAAATCATCCTAAAAAACTTAAGGTAGCTGTCACCAATACAGCTGATGTAGCACTGATCAATGCATTGAAAGCCAACAAAGCTAAAGTTTACGTCGCAGATAGCAGTAAATTACAGCCCAATACCGACATCTACTTTTTAACAAATGACGTGAAGGACACGACAGCGCTTAAAGCCATTGAAAAATATATCGCTGATGGTGGAAGTTTGGTTTATGGCTCCCCCTATCCATATATTTTCAAGCAAAGAGATCCCAATAAATCTTATGTAAATGATCTGATAAAAATAAATACCTTATTAAGCAAGGCAGGTATATTTAATGCCTATACCCTGTTAATGGCTGAGCATGCCAAAGATAGTTTGACGCTAACAAAAGAACCTTTTTATCTGCTATTGAAGAACATTTTGAGTGAGCTGGCAAAATCTTCTCCTAAAGAGGCTAGCCCCACCGAGTATGCTTATGGTATAGAGCCTACGCTCAACCTGGCTTTTTCAAACAATGCAGATACCAGTAGGTTGATCAGGAAAGTAAAATCGACACTTTCAATTAGCGATTCATTTCCTATACCAACACTAAAAAATCCACTCGATATTTCAACAGCTGCCAAAAAAGCGGGCTATCAATTTTCAAAATATCTTTTCGAAAAATCTCACAATAAAGAAAACTCAACAGATTTTGTTTTCCCGGAGAGTAAATCATTTCCTGGCGAAGTACCTAAAACAGCAAAAAGAACTACGGAGTTGATTGATATTGCCGTTAAAGTAGGTTCGCAAGGCTTAGCTGATCCTTATCCTAACTATTTTAGGTTACACAGTACAGGCGTTTATGTACCTGCCGGTGAAAAAGTTAGCATTGTGATCGATCCAAAATACAAAAGCCAATATTTAAAGGCACAGATCGGCATCCATAATGACGATTTAAAACATATGGATAAGCTGGTAAGATCAGGTTTTGATCTCACCAGATCGTTTGAACTGGAAAAAGATACCACAACCGTTTTTTCACCTTATGGCGGATTGTTGTACATTAGAATTCCAGACAGTTCCACACTTAAATCCATAAGTATTATCGCAAATGGTGTGGTAAAAGCTCCCTATTACAAACTAGAAAAAAATAATCTGACCGAATGGGCAAGCATCAAAAATAATCCTGCGCCATGGACAGAATTAGCTACAGATAAAATTATACTCACCGTACCAACCTATCGCATTAAGAACTTAGAAAATCCTGAGTCCTTGTTAAAATTATGGGACCAAATAATGGATGCAGATGCCGATTTAGCCATCATTAGCCATAACAGGACACATCCCGAAAGAATAATTATTGATAACCAGGTTGCTTATGGTTATATGTTCACGGTTTGGGATAAAATTGTGGCCCCAAACGATGAAAGTTGCGAATTGATGCTTAATGAAAAAATGCTAAAAGACAAAGGAAGCTGGGGCCATTTCCATGAACTTGGCCATCGCCATCAATTCTGGGGGCTCGATATGGACGAAGTTGGCGAAGTAACCACCAATCTTTACAGCATGTATGTGTATGATAAAGTACTCAAAAAAGGGCTTTATAACCACGATGCCATCCAGAGTAAAGAAGAAGTAAAGAAAAAAATTCAAACCTATCTCCAAAACCAACCTACATTCGAAAAATGGGGAAAAGAACCGTTTATTGCTTTAAGCATGTACATCAAGATCATTGAAAATTTTGGCTGGGACCCCATCATAAAGGCGAACAAAATATACCGCGAAATGGATCCGAGAAAATACTACGACCATCCACTGAGTAACCAACAACGGATCGATCTCTGGTATACAACGATCTGCAAAACTACCAATGCCAATTTATCATTGTTTTTCGAAATATGGAAAATACCGGTGAGCGAAAAAGCAAAAGCAGCGGCCAAAAAATATAATACCTGGATTCCTCAAGAATTTGTTACTTACGTACCTCAATAGTCCGGCAATGCTGAAATATAAAGTCCCATAGAGCCTCTATCTATGGGTGATTTATTTAAAAAAATCAACTAACATAGCAGTTCGTTTTTCTTGCTTTTTGTTTCAATAATGATTATTATTGATTACACACAAAACACAAATAAAATGAAACCTAAATTAATCATCATGGCGCTCCTATGCGCTGTCAGTTGGCACAGCTATGCCCAAACTGAAAAAGGAACAGGCTTTGTTGGCGGAAGCCTTAGTTTTGGAACTTCCAAACAAAACGGCTCGTCTCCCAGCTTAAACACTTTTACCTTAACGCCAAGGGGAGGATATTTTTTAGCCAATAATTTTGCCATAGGCTTGGAAATCCCCTTAAATCTTTCAAAACTCAGGGGTGAAAATTTTATTGCATGGAATGAAGAATATGGATATTACGAAGAACAGCTGGGAGTAAAGGAGTTTAGCTTCGGTTTTTCTCCTTTCATACGCAAATACATCGACGTTAAAGATCGCTTTAAGTTTTTCATGCAAGCCAACCTGCTCCTACAGGTAAATACTTTTAACCGCATTGATGATGAAGGTTACCTGATCCGAACAGATGCTAAAATAAAGGGATGGGGCGCAAGCATAAGTCCTGGCTTTAGTTATTTCATATCAAAACATACTGCATTGGAGTTTTCATTGCCCGTTGTATCTTTCTTCCATCAAAATTACTATGCTGAGGAATCGCTCTACAACTACGACAAAACCAATAATCTAAAACTAGCCCTGCAGAATTTCACACCAACATTTACTTTCAATTATCATTTTTAACGTTTAATAAAATGAAAAATATCTTCACCAAAATCTTAAGCCTGGCAGGCATAAGCTTATTATTTCTTTTAACTTACGTATGTAATGTGAAAGCCCAGACAACAGAAAGCACTGAAATAAAATATTATAAAAGTATTTTCCCCGAAGAAAATGGGAAGCCGGAATCTATTGGCAATAAAAAAATAGAATATTATAGAAGCATCTTCTCAGAAGAGAACGGAAAGATTAAATCCATCGGAGATAAGAAATTTGAATATTATAGAAGTATTTTCCCCGAGGAAAATGGTAAAGTTAAATCTATCGGCGATAAGAAAATAGAATATTTCAGGAGCATCTTTCCAGAAGAAAATGGAAAAATCAAATCAATAGGCAATGTGGCAATCGAATACTACAGGAGCATTTTTGATGAAGAGAATGGAAAGATTAAATCAATAGGCGGTGCCCAGATTGAATACTACAGAAGCATTTTTCCAGAAGAAAATGGAAAGCTCAAATCAATTACAGGTGAAACAGGCGGCGATTTCAATTTCTCTCCTACTGAACTGTATTACTTTATCCTGAATGCAAATTCGAAGTAAAATACAATCCATTCATTCTTATTATCAAACATCGATCTAACAAACCTGATCGGTGTTTTTTTTTATGACTGATAATCAATAGATTACAACAAAAACAACTAAACATATAGTTTTATTTTGTTTTTTTATTTATTATTGAATACACAAAAACACAAATGAAAATGAAGAAAAGATTATTAGTTACGGCTATGGCCGTGGGTATCTCCCTATGCGGTTTCGCGCAAACAAAAGGAACAAACGCTTTAAGCTTTGGCGTTAATTCAACTAAAAACAAATTAAGTGGAAATAACTACGAAAACGAATCAAAAAACAACTCTTTTACGCTGGGTTATGGTTTTTTCTTTAAAGATAATGAGAAGATTGGCTTAGACTTAACCTATGGACTAAATAAAAATAGTTCTGGAAATACCAGTTCCCAGAAGCAAAAAAGCTATGGTGGAAATTTAAGCTATCAGCGCTATTTCCCTCTTGTAAAAAGCTTATTTGCCTATGCAGGTGGAAAAGCCGGCTATACTTACAGTAAGAATGATAGTCAATACAGCAACACCTACCCACAAGTAACCAGTTATACTTCCAACCAATATGCTGTAGGTGCATATGGCGGTATCACCTGGTTTGTTTCTAAAAGATTTGCATTAGAAACAAGTTTATTATCAGCAGATATTACCTATAGCAAAACAGAACAAAATGAGGTCAGCAGCAATAACTTTTTTACCAAAAGCGAATATACTTCATTCAATTTAAGCAGCCAGGGATTTATCAACAACCTCGGATTTAAGATTTATATCTTATTTTAACCTCTTCAACTATTAAAGCTTTGGCCCATCCCCTTAAAAATGGATGGGCTTTTTTATTTCTTCTTCGTTTCTATATTTGGCAAGAATCCGGTTAACAAACCGATCAAAGGCAGAAACGCACAAATATTAAACACATATTCGATACTGGTAGAGTCTGCTAATTTACCCAACAATGCCGATCCGATACCGCCCATGCCAAAGGCAAAGCCAAAAAACAAACCGGCAACCAAACCTACCTTACCGGGAATTAATTCTTGTGCATAAACCAGAATTGCAGAGAAAGCCGAGGCCAAAATCATCCCAATGGGAACGATGAGCACGCCCACCCAGAACAAACTGGCATGTGGTAATAATAACGCAAATGGAGCCGTACCCAATATGGATGCCCAGATTACGTATTTCCTTCCTATTTTATCGCCAATTGGCCCACCCAATAATGTTCCGGCAGCTACCGAGAATAAGAATACAAATAAATAAATTTGTGAGGTTTGTACTGAGACATGAAATTTATCGATCAGATAAAAGGTGAAATAATTGGTTAAACTCGCCATATAGAAATATTTCGAGAAAATTAACAAGAGTAAAATGCATACCGAAAAAATCACCTTCCCCCTCGAAAACTGGTTAACAACAGTCTGAATATGGATCTTTTTACTTCTCGAAAGCATAAATCCTTTATACCAGTTACCTACATAGGTTAAAATCATAATAGCCAGGAGTGCAATTACCGAAAACCAGATCACGCTGAACTGCCCATATGGTACAATAATCCAGGCCGCCAATAGTGGACCTAAAGAACTACCTGCATTACCACCCAACTGAAAAACAGATTGTGCCAATCCCCTCTTTCCTCCAGATGCAGCGTGCGCCATCCTTGAGGCTTCGGGATGAAATATAGAGGAACCAATTCCGATAAAGGCAACAGAAATTAGCATGGTATAAAAATGGCCCGCTTGTGATAGCGAAATCAAACCAATCAGCGTAAATCCCATGCCTATCGCCAGCGAATATGGCTGAGGTTTTTTATCGGTATACAAACCTACAAATGGCTGTAATAAGGAAGCAGCCAATTGAAAAGTAAGCGTGATTAAACCAATCTGCGAAAAACTTAAATGATAACTGGTTTTAATAACGGGGTAAATTGCAGGAATTAACGATTGTATGGTATCATTAAGTAAATGCGAAAAACTTAAGGCGAAAAGTATCGGGAAAACAGTTTTTTCAATAATGGATGTGGTAGTAGTATTCTCAGTCATGACGGTAGATTATACCGTCAAAAATAGCGATTATAAATTTTTAAACTATACGATATGTCCTTGCAAAAACCAAACATTTTGATAAAGTT
>Ga0065714_10065419_pt1 | contig 10180 bp, 19 predicted proteins | sample MisRhiReplicate2_FD_59101 | JGI IMG/M metagenome (GOLD analysis project Ga0065714, IMG submission 59101) | Miscanthus rhizosphere microbial communities from Kellogg Biological Station, MSU, sample Rhizosphere Soil Replicate 2: eDNA_1 v2... | ecosystem: Host-associated > Plants > Roots >... | reverse complement strand
GAGACCTTTGAATGTCACAGTTTCTTTCTTACCTTCAGCAACTTCAAGTTCGATGGTGTGTTGGAGAGAAGGCATTGTGTCAAAGAACTGTTTGATCTTCAGCAGACCTGCTGTATCAATGTCGTCATAGAACGCTTCAAGCTCTTCACGAGTCACCGAGTTGCGGTCATGGATTTCATTCTCATCGAAGATGGTGTCGATGCATTCGATTGGCAGGTCATCTTCACTCTTGATGTCTTTGAGCATCTTGAATGTCGGATAGCGCATCGTTAGACCAATCTTATCGCTGACCATAATGACTTTGGTGTGATCAGGATCAACCTTAATTTTGATGTCGTCAACGTTAATCGCAGCCTTGATGAACTTGCTCTGTGGCCGATCTTCAGCATCACGGAAGTCATAACGGTATTGCACGTTGATCACTTCACCTACAGACTTGGCACGAATGCGCAGGAACAAGTCTTCGATGTCAAATGTCGACAGTGCCGAACCATCAATCTTGCCCAGTGTGCAGTTGCTGACAATCTGCTCTATCGCATTGACCACTACCTCTTTCTCATCAGCAGTGCCCTTGGCGTCTTTAGCCAGCAGCAAGGTCTTTTGCTCTTGGTTGGTGAATGGGCGAAACTTGATTTGCTTGCCCAAGCCAACCAGAGTGTGAGTGTACAGCGTGTGGGTAATTTTAGGAAGTGCCATAGTGTGTCTTCACCTAGAATGAGAGATTAAGGTTTGAATTTCTTCACCGCACCCTCAACGAAATCGAACAACTTGCCTGCATCGGCTTGAGTGATTTTATCGTTGACATCGAGTGAGGCTTTAATTGTGTTCATCAGACCAACAGACTTGTTAATCGATTCACCGGTTGTATTTTTGACGATATCGTCTACCTGCTTATATATGTTCAGCGCTTCGCCTTGCAGATCGATGCCTGTAGAGTTCTTCACGTATTCAAGACCACGCTGCACCACAGGGTTCGACAAGATCGGTGCAAGGTACGGACCGAGCGGAGTATCAAGCAAGCTGTCCATACCGTTTGCAGGGGACGCTGACAGATCAAGGTTGACCCAACGACGATAGGCGAACTGAACCATCAGTTCATGCACGTTGTTATGCTCACTGTTGGACATGGTCAGTGGGTTCATCATGACAGGGAATGCGTCAAGCAATGCGACTGCATGGACAATCTTGTCGTTCTGGTCGAGTTGAAAGATGTTGATCGTTACCGCATAGTCACTCAGGTAGCTAATCTCATGCGTTTCAGGATCAACAACCATATTCATCCACTGATCGATAATGGTCTTTTCATACATGTCCTGTGACACATGGAAAGTGAACTGTTGGTTGCCGTACATCACTGACTGACCAACCTTGTGTACATCACCGTTATACTTGGTCTCGGATGTGTTGATTGTCTTGCCAGGAAGTTCAGTCTGCGAACACATCAAATCAAGTCCGCGCGTGTACTCAGCAGCAGAACCACCACCTGTGAAGATGCGAATCACTTTGACTGCTTCACCAAACATTGACTTGAGTTTGGATATTGGTGGTTCATTGCCTGTTGAATCGATAGACGAATCAAGGGCAGCAGCATTGCGCATCGTCGGTGTAGGGATGAGTACCTGGAATCGGTTAGTACGCGCCAGGCCATTTTGTAAGATGTTCGCTGTATGCTCTTTGAAAGAAGCCATAACGTTGTTTTGTCCTGTCTTATATAAATACTAGATAGAGAATATACACATCTGTTATTTAGCTAGGACTCCATAATTTATGGCCGCGACCCCTAAAGACGAACCAGTCAAAAACTCGACCGGCACGGACCTTGAGATCCTAAAAAACCTTGAGAAAGCGTTTTACCGTAATAACCCGAATTCGATGAAGCGCAACATCGCCGCATCGCTTGACTGGTTCCGCAACTATGTTGGTAAGTCTTACAACAAGCTCGGTACAGGCGCGATGTTTCGAGACCGCAGCTTGTGGGCCAAGAAACTGACACCTGGTCGCATGTACTTCTTTGAATACGATGCCAAGCACAAGGCGACTCTGCCTATCTGGGACCGTTACCCGATGATGTTCCCTATAAGCTCGTACAAAGCGAAAGACGGGATGGAGATTGTCATAGGGTTGAACATGCACTATCTCTCGCCAAAGATGCGGATGATCGCGTTTGCAGCCCTGTTGAAGCTGCGCACCGAGAGTCGTTATCGTAAACACACAAAGTTGGCTCTTGAATGGGAACTACTGAAGAACCTAAGTGAAGTCGACATGTTCAAGCATTGCATCCACTCGTACCGCATGGATCACGTTAAATCGGTGTTCGTCGAAGTACCTTCGCAGTCTTGGGAGATGGCTTTGTTCTTACCACTGGCACGATTCCAGAAAGGTTCGACTGCCGATGCTTACAAGCTCAAGAAGTAACCCAATGATGTGCAAAGGAGATGTGAGATGAGCAAGTTTGTAACCAAGTTAAACGCTATCGAAATTGACCGCACTATTCACCAACTGTCTTCCGATCTGGTATATGATGACGATGTCGAGGGTATGATTGTTGTACCTAAAGACTTCGTCACCGACTATGCAAGTATTGGTGGTCTTAACAATGTAATCCTCTTCCCGCTGTTTGCGCTGTTCGCCACTTACGGCAACTATGCAAGTGCAGTCCACGACTACCTATACCGAAACGGCAAACTCACACGCGCACGCGCTGATGCACTGTTCTACCGTGCATTGAAAGTTGAAGGCGTCGGTGCATTCCGCGCTGTCTTTTTCTATGCAGGTGTGCGCGTGTTTGGTGCCTCAAGCTATAAGGATTAACAATGCCTATCACTAAAGAACAACTTGTCGCAATTCTACCGAAGTCTGGAAAGATGGCTGACGCAATGCTGCCTGCGTTGAATGATGCCATGGCTCGGTATCAAATCAATACTCGACTGCGCATTGCTGCGTTCATTGCTCAGGTCGGTCACGAGTCAGGCCAGTTTGTTTGGCTGAAGGAGCTTGGTAACAATGCTTATCTGGCGAAGTACGACACAGGCACGCTTGCTGCGCGTCTAGGTAATACTCCTGAAGCTGATGGGGATGGTCAGAAGTATCGTGGTCGTGGTCTGATTCAGATCACCGGTCATGACAACTACCTTGCGTGTAGTAAGGGTCTGTTCGGTGATGATTGTTTGCTTGCTACGCCTGAGTTGCTTGAGCAACCAAAATATGCTGCGCTGTCTGCTGCATGGTTCTGGGATTCACGCAAGCTGAACGAGTTTGCTGATGTCTCAGCGTTCGAGACTATCACACGTCGCATCAATGGCGGGGTCAATGGTCTTGCTGAACGGGTCTTGTTCTACAACGCGGCATTGAAGGTGCTGAAATAACAAAAAGGGCCGATTAAGGCCCTTTGTTTTGTCTTGTCAACCGTTTGCGAAAAGATTTTTGTTGTTCTTCAGTTCGTACAGGATGAAGAACCGATACTCCGAGGTCAGTTGACGCAGGAAGTACAACAAGTTGCGGTGACACTCAATCACGAACTTTTCAAACAGGTGGGTACCAAGCTGATCACCGAACATGTAAACGAGCATACGGCCGCTCATGTTGATCGACAACTTTTCGAGTTGTTCGACCTGAGCAACATAGGTCCATGTACCATCTGCCATCAGACGGTCCTGGTACGCTTTGATGTCGCCCATTGCGTCGTCTCTGAATTCTTCATAACGTGTCATTGCGTTTTCACCATTTCATAAGCGTCGAATGAGTCGGTGCGGCCACCTGCGAAACCGATTGTGTAGCTTTTTGCACCATTCAGTTTGTCTTGGGTCTTGATCACTTTCACGGTACGCATCACACCATCACGACCTTGGGCAGTCATACCCTTTTTCAGTTCGTTTGCTGCGACGTTACGGACGATGCTGATGAATGCGTTCATGATGTCTACTCGTTGTTCGTTTCGATGTGTTGATTATGGATCAGGTCGCTTACCTTGTCAAGCGTCATTTCATCAACATCATCACTCTGAAAACCTCGACCTACAAGCTTGACCAGTTTCGCCCCTGCCGCATCATTGTCACCGATCGCAATGACATTGTGGTTGACACTCAATAGCCAAAGCAACGACTTCATTTTGACAGGGTTCGCCGTCAAGACAGCAAGCGCATTCAGGCCCAAGCTGTGTAGGGTCGCCGCTTTGAAGATCCCTTCAACAACATAGACGTCAGTCTTCGTTCTATCGTAGCTCTCAAAGCCCCACAGGGCGCAGACGTCACTACTCGCATACGTGAAGTACCGAGAGTCGCGTGGGTCGTTGTTGCGCTTCTTGGTTTCATCTGGTCGATACTGTTGAAAGCCGACGTATTGGCCCGACAGGTTGAACAGCGATACTGTCAAGATTCGTTGAAGATGATCGATGTGCTGGTGTTTGTAGCGCGATGGATCATAGTGTCTCGATAAGAGGTGTTTGATCATATTGATTTCCTCACTTATGGAAAAGGACCCTTTCGGGTCCTTGTCTTCTACGCTTTGACGCTTAGCCTTCTTCGGCCAGACGTTTGAACATTTCAAGAACGCTTTCACCTTCAGCAGCATCAGACGATGCAGTAGGTTGCGACTTAGGCTCAGACTGTTCGTCAGTCTTACCTGCATCACCATTGTCAACGCTGTTGTCCAGTTCCATCGACTTTTCCAGACGCGCTGCAACCGATTCAGCAGGGTCACCCGATTCCAGTTTGTTGTGCGCTTCGCCAGTCACTTTCTTGAAGCGAACAGCCAGTTCTTCGAAAGTCTTGACTTTCAGGAACTCAGACAGGTCGTAGGTCTTACCGAACAACTCTTCTTTCTTGGCGTCGTCACCTTCGAACAGTTCCGACACGCGGTCGAATTCGCTGTTCTCGTAGTTAGGAACTACAGTCTTGCCACCGTTGCGCTGATCAGGGATCTCTTTACCGACGATCTTGATCTTGAAGTCTGCACCAGACCACAGATCGAACGGATCCATCGGCTTATCATCTTCGAACTCAGGTTTTGCAGCACCTTCAATTTTCTTGAAGATCTGGCCGCCGAACTCGTAAATGGCATTCTTGCCGTTCCAGTCAGGTGTAACAGTGTCTTTGATCACGTAGATGTTGGAGAAGTACTTGGTGTTGCGCTTGCGATTCCGAGCGATGTTTTTGAACGACTCGTTACCTTCGTTCTCGCCTTTCTTCCAGTACAGGGTGTTAGCGATACCGACTGGATCTTCTTCACCGATAGTCGAACGACTGTTCTCGATGTACCAGCCATCCTTGCCTTTGAATGCGTGACTGAACACACGAACAAAATGCTCGCCTTCTTTTGCAGGAAGGAAACGAATGACGGCGTAGCCCTTGCCTTCTTTCTTATCGAAGCCAGGCTTGTACAGACGCTCATCTTTCTGGGTACTAGAACCCTTGTTCAGAGTTTCCAGCTTCTCAGTCAGTTTCGACAGAGTAGAACCACGGTTGCTGCGGAGTTTGGCAAAATCGACCATTTTTGAATCACCTTTAAGAAGTTTTGTTACTTGATTTAGTTACTGTTTTTGAATGCTGCTACTGTAGCGTCCTTAAGCTGTCTCAGAAGTGGACCGCTAATATAAAGTTGCATGAACTTCATGTCAAACTCTAATTTAACTTTCCATGCCTCAAATACAAACGGCTCATTAGACACTACCGTATTTAGTAGCTCAGGAACGACGAGGCATAATACAACTGCTTGGTCGTGTGTCATATGCTTCTCAGCGTACAACTGATAGAACTTAGGTAGCATCTCGCTACAGGCAAAGAGTTCAAAGAAGTCTAGAAGGATATGTTCCTTCATCAATCCTTCAATCCATGCCTTATGTTTCGAGACAAGACCAAAGCCGAACTCTTTTTCGAACCGACCATAACAACCATGCATCATGCCGATTGCATCAGGCTTCACATAACCAGACTTGAATGCTGGGTAGAAAAACTTGATCTGGTCAAGCTTAGTCGGATGATCGCGCTCAATCTTTGCATACTGGTACACGAGACGATTTTTAGTTGCAAACGTCTCAGGCTTACACTTACCGCTGAAGTTGTACTTCCAACCATCCACAGTACCACGGAAGTGCAGACCCATACCTAGAAAGGTCTTGTACGCTTCAAGGCCGTTCATTGCACAATGTACTCCTCATCAATATCGAACTTGCCTTGATAGGTGCTGTAATCAAAGATGATCGACTCTGGTGTGTCATCAACCCAGATATCAACTTTGATTCCACGCGCCAACATGAACTGTCGTTTTGACACTTGGCCAGTGAAGTACACCTTATACCCGAGCTTCACAAGAAAGTCGAGATCTTCAGGGAAGCAATCAGGTTTGCGGTAGGTAACGATAATGACACGGTAGCCAGTCAGTTCGAATGCCTTGAGGATCTTCAGCCAGGCAGTGTCATGGTGACTTATCGTGTCGTCGTAATCGACCGCGACAACCTTTTGATAAAAGTCATCGACTGATCCGTACATTACATCAACCTCACACCTGGAGTGTCTTTCAGCAAGCCCGCTGCCGACGCTTCGTTCTCGATACAACCGATGATCTTACTGTTGAGCATCTTCGCGATCTCAGTCATCTCATGGTCAGTCTCGTTGGTGTAAAACCATACGATTGTCTCGGTGTAAGTGTCGAATGCCTTTTCCTCTTTCAAACCTTCAATATAAAGGCTGAACTCGTTTGCGTCTTTGTACATAGGTGCTCCGGTTATGCCGATATCGGCGTGAAGTCAAAGACTGGAGCTGGTGCGGTTTTCTTGCCGCCTTCGATCACAGCAAAACAGCGATCTAGCGTTTTAAGGCCTTCTGCATAGTGGTTCTTTACAGTCGCAACTGCCTCGCGGAAGTTGGTGGTGTCGACATCAATAGCGTGATGTTCAGGATCACCTTTTACATTGAATGCAACAAGCATGTTACTGTTCCTCAACTCGAACGAATGTGTCAAAAATATACATCAACTTTGATACATCAGCGCCAAAGTTGCTGTCACCTGAATCGTCAATGAAAAAGATCTTACCTTCAGCGTCATTGAAGATGCGATATGGCTTACCTAAAGTCACATCGTTCACCCAGCCACCTCCCACGTTTTGGTGGAAACCTGCAATAATGATGATCTTCACGATGCGACGTCCTCTGAACGAATCGTGAACAGGTAGACTGAGTTTGTTTCATCGCAGCCGAAGTTCTGCTCACCAGCGTCGTCAACGAAGAACGGGTCAATCTGACCATCTGCGTCGATCACTTCGTATGACTTACCTACAGTCACATCGGCCCGCTCTTTTGTTGTAGCCGACTCATCGATACCAGTGATAGTGATGTGGTATGTCATACTGTGGCTTCCTCGGATTCAATTGCAAGTTGTTCATCTTCAACACACTCTTCGAATGCGTAGATCCCTTGTGGAGAGTATGCACCGTAGTTGTCGTCGCCTGCATCGTCAATGAAGACTTTGCGAGTCGGGCGTTCAAACACTTCGTACTCACGGCCGAAGGTTACATCTTTGTGGTACTGCTCATGTATAGGATCTTTCAACCCTGTAATACGAATCTTCATACTCAACTCCTATAGAAAATGTGATTACCCAACGCTAATGCAGGTTGTAACTGATGTCGCCAGATCGGCTTCACTTGCTTCGTATGAAAGTACTCACCGCCCTTTGTAGGGTCGACAGCTTCATAGAAGTAGGTGTTGTATGCCACATCTAACGCTTTCTGCCATGAGCGATCATCGTTACCGATGGCCACTCGACGGTCTTTAGCGTTGATTTGACACATGTAGCTGAACTGACAGATACCGCGACGTTTCTGATTGACAACGCCGTGAACATCATCGGCATACTTACCTGAATCTCTCCGATTGATGATCGTGTAGGCTATTGCGTACTGGCCTTTTACTGGCTCACCGCGACCTTCAAAGAAGACAGCTTCAGCTAGCTTGCGACACTGGACGTTAGCATAACACACTTCAGGCTTTGTCACACTGGATTGTTTCAGATCAACTTTAAGTTCAACGGGGATGGTGATGGGCGTGAGGGATAATGCTTCACTCTGCGATGGTACTATGTTAGCACCAAACACGAGTAATCCCCACACAGCCAGCACCTTCAATTGAGTGCCCATTATTGTTTCTCTTCTACACTTGAACCACCTAGATTAGATGACTACATGATGAATGTCAAGCCTTAACCAAAAGACTCTCGATGAATGGTAGTAGACGGTCCTTGTCAAAGAACACACTTTGCTTGATGTCGACATAACCATAATAGGCCGCAATCAATAGGTCAAACTCATAAGCTAGCTGCTCATTGAACTTGACTTTGAAACGCGACGATGACATCTCAGTGAAGTTACCGAACAGCAAGACACCATGAGTCGGTGGCGGGAGCTTAGGGAACATCTCTTTGAAGGCAGTCGCATAACCAAAGAGTTGGAATATGTATGTGACAAGTTTCTTCTGTGCATAGTTCTTCGTCAGATTGACCGCCCGTCGCGAGTTCTTATGGTCCACGATGCACAAGTCAGACCCTTCGAATGCTATGCAGTCAACACGCCCTGCATAACGCTTCTGACGGGAGTACAGGGGCGCCTCGATAGCAATAATCGGGCCTAGCATGTTAAGGTTCTTACGCGAGCGATTGAACAGCAGCGAACCAGGGCCTTGCACGTCTTTACGTTCAAGGGTGTTCATGAGGTAGCGTTCAGACAGATCATGCAGGTTGTTACCGCGTGCAACTGCGTCTTTGACGATCTTGTCAGCTTCCTCTTCACCTACACGTTCACGCCACTCATCGATACCACCATCATCAAGTAGACCAAGAATCGAGGTCATTGATGGGAACTTGGTGTTTTCGTCGATGATGTAGTAGCGCGTTTCACCTTCTTCGGTCTTGAGGTCTTCAAGTGGTAGTTTGACCCACTCAAACTTCTTCCAGTCATTCAGCATCCATCTGCTCCCTGACTGCTTTTGCTTGCTGCTCCAAACCATCTTCAAAGTTCAACTCAAACTTCCCGTGTTCAAGGTATTTCCTGACAATAGCCAAACAGGCTTCAGGGTCATACTTGCGCAGTGGCGGTAATGTCGAAGAGTCCACGTTTGCACACAAGTCTTCAAACTCTTTAAGGTTCATGATTGTATCCTACTGTAAATGAAAAACCCTGATTGCTCAGGGTTTGTTGTGGTTAGTTAGAAACCCTCATACTCTTCATGCATGTTTACACCTCGTTTTCTATCAGTTCAAGCATGTCAGCACACAGACCAGAGCGGATGCAATCTGCACGGGTATAGCGCACGATCTCGATAGCCTTGTTGCGCTTCTCGATTTGACGAACTAGCCACGACAGACCAGTTTCCTTAGAGCCCAGGTCAGTCTGATTGACGTCACCGCTGATGAAGATTCGCGAATTAGTACCTGCACGAGTCAGGAACATTTTCATCTCAGCAACAGAAGTGTTCTGTGCTTCGTCGAGCAACATCACCGCGTCATCAAACGTCGCACCACGCATGTAAGCGAGTGGCTTGGCAAGTATACGCGACTTGTAGTCACATTTAAACTTATCTGAGCCAAGACGATCCAGAAGTCCAGCTTTGAATGGTTCAAGGTAAGGAGCGAACTTGTCGTCGATATCACCAGGCAAGTAACCAAGTTTCGGTCCAACCTCAACCGGTGGACGGGACATGATGATTTTCTTGACAATACCATTCTTGTACAGATCAGCAGCAACAGCGGCAGACAGATAAGTCTTACCAGTACCAGCTGAACCAATCGAGATAACCAGGTTATCATGCAACAGTGCGGCGATGTGAATTGCTTGTCCTTCAGTCAGCGCTTCAATTTTCTTTACAGCAACAGGCTTATATTCATACTCAAGTGATTCGCCAGTAGTTGTGCTGTCGTTTGCAGATGGTTTACCACGTTGTGGTTTTGGCGCTGGGTTCCTTGCTGCGCGTTCTGCATTACGGCGTTCTTGGCGTGTTTCGCGTTTTGGACGTGCGTTACTTGACATGGCGTACACCTTATTTTATCTAACTGCGATAGGTTGGGCTTCTTAATTACTTAGATCACAAAAAAGGCTCTAGCCGAGAATTCAGCTAGAGCCTGAGGGTTTTCTTATTCTTGGCTACCGATGTCTATCATGACATGATCCTTATTTTGTTATTCTATCTGAACT
>Ga0065714_10065417_pt1 | contig 10184 bp, 8 predicted proteins | sample MisRhiReplicate2_FD_59101 | JGI IMG/M metagenome (GOLD analysis project Ga0065714, IMG submission 59101) | Miscanthus rhizosphere microbial communities from Kellogg Biological Station, MSU, sample Rhizosphere Soil Replicate 2: eDNA_1 v2... | ecosystem: Host-associated > Plants > Roots >... | reverse complement strand
TTGAAGAGCCACTGTGGGAGCGAGCTTGCTCGCGATGCTTTTAGCGGCTGGCGAGCAACGCCTGGCCGCGCACCACGGCTGCCTTGACCTGCGCCGGCGCGGTGCCGCCGATGTGGTCGCGGGCATTGACCGAGCCTTCGAGGGTCAGCACGGCAAACACGTCCTGTTCGATCTGGTCGCTGAACCGGCGCAGTTCGTCCAGGCTCATTTCCGCCAGATCCTTGCCACTGTCCACGCCGTACTTCACGGCATGGCCGACGATCTCATGGCAGTCGCGGAACGGCAGGCCACGGCGCACCAGATAATCGGCCAGGTCCGTGGCGGTGGAAAAGCCGCGCAGGGCCGCTTCGCGCATCACTGCATGCTTGGGCTTGATGGCCGGGATCATGTCGGCGAAGGCCCGCAGCGAGTCGCGCAAGGTGTCGGCGGCGTCGAACAGCGGTTCCTTGTCTTCCTGGTTGTCCTTGTTGTAGGCCAGCGGCTGGCCTTTCATCAGGGTCAGCAGGCCCATCAATGCGCCGAACACCCGGCCACTCTTGCCCCGCACCAGTTCCGGCACGTCTGGGTTTTTCTTTTGCGGCATGATCGAGCTGCCGGTGCAGAAGCGGTCCGGCAGGTCAATGAACTGGAATTGCGCACTGGTCCACAGCACCAGCTCTTCGGAGAAGCGCGACAGGTGCATCATCGCGATGCTTGCGGCGGCGCAGAATTCGATGGCGAAATCGCGGTCTGAGACGTTATCCAGCGAGTTGCCACCCACGGCGTCGAAGCCCAGCAACTGCGCAGTGTATTCACGGTCGATCGGGTACGTGGTGCCGGCCAGCGCGGCGCTGCCCAGGGGCATGCGGTTGGTGCGCTTGCGGCAGTCCACCAGGCGCTCGTAGTCGCGGCTGAGCATTTCGAACCAGGCCAGCATGTGATGCCCAAACGTTACAGGTTGGGCGGTTTGCAGGTGCGTGAAGCCCGGCATGATGCTCTCGGCTTCGCGCTCGGCTTGCTCCAGCAGGCCTTTTTGCAGGCGAGTGATTTCGGCCAGGATCAGGTCGATCTCATCGCGCAACCACAGGCGGATGTCGGTGGCGACCTGGTCGTTGCGGCTGCGGCCGGTATGCAGTTTCTTGCCGGTCACGCCGATGCGGTCGGTCAGGCGCGCTTCGATGTTCATGTGCACGTCTTCAAGGTCGACGCGCCAGTCGAACTGGCCGGCCTCGATTTCAGCCTGGATGGTCTTCAGGCCGTCGATGATGCTGTCGCGCTCGGCATCGGTCAGCACGCCGACCTTGGCCAGCATGGTGGCGTGGGCGATCGAGCCCATGATGTCGTGGCGATACAGGCGCTGGTCAAAGTTGACGGAGGCGGTGAAGCGGGCGACGAAGGCGTCGACGGGTTCACTGAAGCGGCCGCCCCAGGACTGATTGGTCTTGTCAGTGCTCATGAATTCGCTCGTGATCGGCTGTGGAAAAAGTAGCGGTTAAAGGCTGCGGCGGATGATAGCAGGGTTGCCGGGACTGGCGCTGGCACTGGTCGGCAGGTTTTTTCGATGCAAGCCTGGGATCCAACCGGGTTTTCCCGCAACGATATTTTTCGATTGAGCAATATCGTCGCGGCAACCGTCTACAGTGGACTGTAGGACTTTTGCTTTTTTTACCCATGGCGCAGCGGATATAGATAAGAAGGGGGTGCTCATATTGGTCAGATCGACAGTTAACAATCCCTACGGCGACGCCGTGCGACAACGGGCCTCGGGCATCGGTCGGCAAGCGCTGGTAAAGATAGGCAACCGCCGCGCGGCACTTTTTGGCCCTCGAACGAGTCTTAGCGTGGATCGCCGTGACGGATGTCACTTCCCCTGTCTACGCTATCCTTGTGCGAGACTCACGCAGGAATCCAGCGCAATATGAATGTCCTGATCGTTGATGACGAACCACTGGCCCGCGAGCGCCTGAGCCGAATGGTTGGCGAGCTCGAGGGTTACAGTGTCCTGGAGCCGAGCGCCACCAATGGCGAAGAGGCATTGGCCCTTATTGACAGCCACAAGCCGGATATCGTGCTGCTCGACATTCGCATGCCTGGCCTGGACGGTCTGCAGGTTGCGGCGAAGTTGTGCGAACGAGAGTCGCCGCCTGCGGTGGTGTTCTGTACCACCCGGGACGATTTCCCACCCGAGGTGTTGCAGGCCGGTGCCGTGGGCTACCTGGTCAAGCCGGTGGCGGCCGAGGCGTTGCTTGAAGCCTTGCGCAAGGCCGAGCGACCCAACCGCGTGCAACTGGCGGCGCTGACCCGTCCGGCCGCCGAAAGCGGTAGCGGCCCGCGCAGCCATATCAGTGCGCGCACCCGCAAAGGCATCGAGCTGATCCCATTGAACCAGGTGGTCTATTTCATCGCCGACCACAAATACGTGACCTTGCGTCATGAGAGTGGCGAGGTGTTGTTGGATGAGCCACTCAAGGCCCTCGAAGACGAGTTCGGCGAACGTTTCGTACGCATCCACCGCAACGCCCTCGTGGCCCGCGAGCGGATCGAGCGTTTGCAACGCACCCCCCTTGGGCATTTCCAACTGTTCCTCAAGGGCCTCAATGGCGATGCGCTGATTGTCAGCCGACGGCACGTGGCCGGCGTGCGCAAAATGATGCAGCAGCTTTAATGCAGCGGTCCAAGGCGTTCCATGCGTTTCATTTCGAGGATTTGGCGGCCAGGGAGGCCTTGGGGTCGTGATTCAAATCAAAGCGGTTTTGGCTGAGCTGTTATTATCTGCCGTATCTTTTAAGTACGGATTGATCCATGTCCCCTCGCGAGATCCGCATCGCCACCCGTAAAAGTGCCTTGGCCCTCTGGCAGGCCGAATACGTCAAAGCCCGCCTGGAAGCGGCCCATCCCGGCCTGATCGTGACCCTGGTGCCCATGGTCAGTCGCGGTGACAAGCTGCTGGATTCGCCGCTGTCGAAGATCGGCGGCAAGGGCCTGTTCGTCAAGGAACTGGAAACCGCGTTGCTGGACAACGAAGCCGACATCGCCGTGCATTCGATGAAAGACGTGCCCATGGACTTCCCCGAAGGCCTGGGCCTGTTTTGCATCTGCGAGCGGGAAGACCCACGCGACGCGTTCGTCTCCAACACGTTCTCCAGTCTTGAAGCTCTGCCTGCCGGGAGCGTGGTCGGCACTTCCAGCCTGCGTCGCCAGGCACAGTTGCTGACTCGCCGTCCGGACCTGCAAATCCGTTTCCTGCGCGGTAACGTCAATACGCGCCTGGCCAAGCTCGATGCCGGTGAGTACGACGCGATCATCCTCGCCGCCGCCGGCCTGATCCGCCTGGGCTTTGAAGATCGCATCACCTCGGCCATCAGCGTCGACGACAGCCTGCCGGCCGGTGGGCAAGGGGCGGTGGGCATCGAGTGTCGCAGCGCCGACAGCGACATCCACGCCTTGCTGGCGCCGCTGCACCATGAAGACACCGCCACGCGGGTATTCGCCGAACGCGCTCTCAACAAACACCTCAATGGCGGTTGCCAAGTGCCGATCGCCTGTTACGCCGTGCTGGAAGGCGAACAGGTCTGGTTGCGCGGGCTGGTGGGGGATCCCAACGGTGGCCGGCTGCTCAGCGCCGAAGCCCGGGCGCCGCGCCACGATGCCGAGGCGTTGGGCGTGCGGGTGGCCGAAGACCTGCTGAGCCAGGGCGCCGCCGACATTCTCAAGGCGGTCTACGGCGAGGCCGGCCACACGTGACGGGTTGGCGGCTGCTGCTCACCCGGCCGACGGACGAGTCGTCGGCGCTGGCGGCTGTCCTGGCCGAAGCGGGGGTCTACAGCAGCAGCCTGCCCTTGCTGGATATCGAGCCGGTCCCGCTGTCCGATGCCGGGCGGGCGATATTCCAGGCGCTGGACCAATACTCTGCCGTGATCGTCGTCAGCAAACCGGCCGCACGCCTGTGCGTCGAGCTGCTGCACCAATACTGGCCCCAACCTCCAGACCAACCATGGTTCAGCGTGGGTGCGGCCACCGGACAGATTCTCGTCGATGCCGGCCTCACGGTGTTTTATCCCGATAACGGCGATGACAGCGAAGCCTTGCTGGAACACTTGGTCTTGCGCCAGGCTGTTGCGCGGTCCGACCCCAAGGTGTTGATCGTGCGGGGTGAGGGCGGGCGTGGCTTGCTGGCAGAGCGTTTGCGCGAGCAAGGTGCTAGTGTCGATTATCTGGAATTGTACCGCCGCCACTTGCCCGATTACGGCGAAGGGGCGTTGCCGGCGAAAGTCGAAGCGGAACGCTTGAACGCACTGGTGGTCAGCAGTGGGCAGGGCTTCGAGCATCTGCAGCGGCTGGCCGGCGATGCGTGGCCGGCCCTGGCGCGGTTACCGTTGTTTGTTCCAAGCCCAAGGGTTGCCGAGATGGCGCGTGCCGCCGGGGCCCGAACAGTTGTGGATTGTCGTGGCGCCAATGCCGCGGCTTTGCTGGCGGCGTTACGGGAACACTCCGTGCCGTTTTCTAATGCAAAGGATGGATACGTGAGCGAAACAGCCTTGCCAAAAGAAGATCTAGACCAGCCAGCGATCGATGCGCCGGTTGAAACTCCGCCCCCGATGGCGCCGCGTCGCGGCAACGGGTTGGCCATTGTTGCATTGCTGCTCGGCGCCGCCGGCGTGGCCGTGGGCGGTTGGGGCGTGTGGCAGGTGCGTCACCTGCAAACCAATAACCAGCAGCAGTCCGCCCAGGTCCAGGCACTGAATGACCAGGCCCAGAGCCTCAAGCTCAACGAGCAACGCCTGAGCGAACGCCTGGCGCAATTGCCCCCGGCCGAAGAGCTGGAGGATCGGCGGCGCCTGGTGGCTCAGTTGCAAAGTGATCAGCAGCACCTGAACCAGCGCCTGGAAACCGTGCTCGGTGCCAGCCGCAAGGATTGGCGTCTGGCGGAGGCCGAGCACTTGTTGCGCCTGGCTAGCCTGCGTCTTTCCGCCCTGCAAGACATCAACAGTGCCCAGGCGCTGGTCCAGGGGGCTGACGAAATCCTGCGCGAGCAGAACGACCCCGGTTCGTTCGCCGCCCGCGAGCAACTGGCCAAGACCCTCGCCGCGTTGCGCAGCACCGAGCAACCGGATCGCACCGGGCTGTTCCTGCAACTGGGCGCCTTGCGTGATCAGGTCCTGGAGCTGACCGAGCTGGCGCCCGAGTACAAGGACCGCGGTGAATCCCTGCTGGGCCTGACCGCCGACGGCGATGGCGCAAGTCGTTGGGCGCAGTGGTGGGACCAGATCTCGCGCTATATCCGTATCGACTTCAACGCCGATGAGAATGTCCGTCCGCTGCTGGCCGGGCAAAGCCTGGTGCAAGTGCGCCTGGCCTTGAGCCTGGCGCTGGAGCAGGCGCAATGGGCCGCCCTCAATGGTCAGGCGCCGGTCTACACCCAGGCGCTGACCGAGGCTCGGGACGTGTTGAAGAACAACTTCAACCAGGACAACCCGCAAAGCAAGATCATGCTCGAGCGCGTGGTCGAGCTGTCCAAGCAGCCGGTGACGGTGGTCACCCCGGACCTGACGGGTACGCTGAGCAGCGTCCAGGCTTACCTTGAGCGTCGCAACCTCAATGCCCAGGAATCGGTCAAGCCGCTGCCCGCGCCTGGCGCGCAGGAGGCCACGCCATGAAGCGTCTCTACGTGATTCTGTTCGTGGTCATCGCTGCTGCTGCCTTGCTGGGCGTGGCGATTGCCGAGCATTCGGGTTACGTGCTGGTGGCGTACAAGAACTTCCGTTATGAAGCCGGCCTGTGGGTCACCCTGGCGCTGGTGGCGGTGCTCTGGCTGCTATGGCGAGGCCTGAGGGCGCTGATTGGGCTGGTGACTACGTCGAGTGGTGTGGTCAACCCGTGGTCGCGGCGCAACCGCAGCCGGCGGGTGCAAGTGGCGATCGAGCACGGCCAGTTGGACCTGGCCGAAGGTCGCTGGGCCAGTGCCCAAAGACACCTGCATCGTGCCGCCGAAGCCGAGCGCCAGCCGCTGCTGTATTACCTCGGTGCCGCCCGTGCGGCCAACGAACAAGGTCTCTACGAACAGAGCGACAGTTTGCTCGAACGCGCCCTGGAGCGTCAGCCCCAGGCGGAGTTGGCCATTGCCCTGACGCACGCACAACTGCAGACGGACCGAGGCGACACGGACGGCGCATTGACCACGCTGCAGGCCATGCATGAGCGTCATCCCCATAACGTCCAGGTCCTGCGCCAACTGCAACGACTGCATCAGCAGCGCGGCGACTGGTCGGCATTGATCCGACTGTTGCCGGAGCTGCGCAAGGACAAGGTCCTGCCACCGGCTGAACTGGCGGAACTGGAGCGTCGTGCCTGGGGCGAAAATCTCACCCTGGCAGCCCACCGTGAGGAGGATGGCAGCGTCGGTTTGCAGTCGCTCAATCGCGCCTGGCAACAACTGACCTCCGCGCAGCGCCAGGAGTCGGCGCTGGTGCTGGCCTATGCCGAGCAGTTGCGCCAGTTGGGGGCCCAGGTCGAGGCCGAAGAAGTACTGCGAAGTGCGCTCAAGCGTCACTATGACAGCCATCTGGCGCGCTTGTATGGGTTGGTCCGGGGCAATGATCCGGTCCGCCAGTTGCAAACGGCCGAAGGCTGGCTCAAGGATCATCCGGCCGATCCAAGCCTGTTGCTGACCTTGGGGCGCCTATGCCTGCAGAGCAGTTTGTGGGGCAAGGCGCGGGACTATCTGGAAAGCAGCCTGCGCGTCCAACGCAATCCCGAAGCCTGTGCTGAACTGGCGCGATTGCTGGCGCAACTGGGGGATGCCGAGCGCAGCAACCAGTTGTTTCAGGAGGGGTTGGGGCTGCTGGACGAGCGCCTGCTGGCCGCGCCGTTGCCGGTTCCGGCCCAGGTGTTGTCCACTTGAGATGAGTCATTGTGGCGCGCCTGTACGGGTGGGAGCAAAGCCTGCTCGCGAAACAGGCGCCTCGGTTTCTGAAGGACCGCGTCGTCTTCATCGCGGGCAAGCCTTGCTCCCACTGGTGATACCCGTTTGTTTTTGGGGCTTTGGTCATGCCATCAGTAAAGTCCTACAGTCCATCGCGCTGAATCCTCTTTGGCCTGTCGGGAATTCCCTACATCCCTGGTGAAGTGTCTGCGCGGGCCTGCCTTGAAAGGCCCGAGGGCTTTCCTCTACCGTAACTGCTTGTCTCTTCTGTTACGGAACCGCCATGTCTTTGGCCAGCTCACGCTTCTTGTTTTTCATGGCTTCCATCGCCGCAGCCCTGGCTTTGGGCATCGCCACTTATCTGGAATATTCGGTCGGCCTGACGCCTTGCAGCCTGTGTGTCTTGCAGCGGTTGTGTCTGATGCTGCTCCTGGTGAACAGCCTTGTGGCATGCGTACACGGTCCAGGCCAAAGAGGCAGTCTCTTCTATGGCGCGGCAGGGTTGGTTTTTGCGACGGGGGGAATGACCCTGGCATGGCGTCAGGTCTTGATGCAAAGCCATTCGTTCGAGCCGTTTCCTGATTGTATTGCCCAGCCCAAGCTGATGGATTCGTGGTGGTGCGCGTTGCATCGCGTCCTCGACGGCGCGGTCGATTGCGCGAACATCACCTGGACGCTGTTCGACCTGAGTATCCCCGAATGGAGCCTGTTGTTTTTTCTCGCGGTGTCCAGCGCGATGGCCTATCTACTGCTGCGCCTTGCCTGGAGTGCTCTGGTACGACCGCTCAGCGGCGATACGTCGCAGATGCTCAGGGCCGTGGATTAAACACTTGTATGAACTTTATCTCCTGCGTACCTTGAAGCCATTGTCGTGCGGGCATAATCTGGCCCGCACGTGTTATTGGAATTGTGCCGCTCGATCATGTTGTGTCTGGCTTGTCCCTGATCATCAGGCGTGCACAGGCTGCGAGTGGCATGACTCACAAGGGAAGAAATCACCATGCTCGAAAGTTGTCAGAATGCTCAGGAACGCTGGGGTGGGGTGCATCTGCTGATCGATCGTTGGTTGCAGGAGCGTCACGAACTGGTTCGGGCCTACGATGCCCTCGGCGATAAGCCTGAAGCGCTGAGCGAAAGCCGCAAACCCTTGCAGGAATTCTGCGGTGTGCTGGTCGACTATGTGTCTGCCGGTCATTTCGAGATCTACGAACAACTGACGGGCGAGGCCAAGGCCTTCAACGACAAGCGCGGCCTGGAACTGGCCGAGCAGATCTACCCGCGCATCGATGTCATCACCGAAAAGCTGCTGGCGTTCAACGACCTCTGCGATGAAGGCAAGTGCGTAGCGGAAAAATTCAAGGAGCTGGGCGGCTTGCTGCATGAACGTTTCGAACTGGAAGACTGTCTGATCGAAGTGCTGCACAACGCTCACAAGGAAGAAGCTGCGGTCCAGGCCTGAGGGTTTCGCGGTCATGATAAAACGGTGCGCATTGCGCACCGTTTTTTATTGGGCCCGCGTCAGGTCGTCGCGCCCAGCAATTCGATTTCAAACACCAGTGGCGTGTACGGCGGGATCACATCTCCCGCCCCATCGGCGCCATAGGCCAGGGTCGACGGAATCACCAGCCGCCATTTTGCGCCTACCGGCATTTGCGGCAATGCACTGCGCCAACCGTCAATCACGCTGTCGAGGTTGAACCACTGTGCCTGGTGGTTGGAATCGAATACGGTGCCGTCCGGCAATCGACCGGTATACAGCACCTGGACTTTGCCGTGAGGGCCGGCTTTCGCGCCGTGGCCTGGCTTGATCTCGGTCAGCAGGATGCCGTCTGCGAGTTGCTGGACGCCGGGACGGTTCTTTTCTTCGTTGAGAAATTTCTGCTCCGTTTTCAACGCGGCTTCGATCTGCGGCGTCGTCGATTGCGAATTCAGTTGTGCCTGGTGCTCGGCGAGGATCTGTTCGATGCGTTCATCCTTGAGGGCCAGCGGCTTGCCCAGGTAGGCCTGTTGCAAGCCTTCGACCAAGGCTTTGATCTGCAGGTCCGGCACGTCCTGACGCAGGCGTTCGCCAAGGCTTGCGCCCAGGCTGTAAGCCAAATCGTGGGCATCGTTTGCGTTGGTTTTTTCAACGGCCTGGACCGTGGAGCAAGCCATGCACAGGAATAAAAACAGGTGACGCGACATGTGTGCTCTCCGGCCTCGAATCGAGGAATTATGCCAGTGCCGATATCTATAGAGGTGGATTGCCAAGGCACTGGCGCAGAAGATTTTTCGTCTCTTGCAACGCAACGTCTTGTGTACTGTCAACATGCCCTAGCGGCGGTTGAAGCAGAGGTCTAGTATGAGCCGCACTCACGTCAGTCAGGAGGTAAACCATGTCGGCCACCAAGAAGCCTGTAAACACTCCGTTGCACTTGCTCCAACAACTCTCGGGCAGCCTGCTCGAACATCTGGAAAATGCCTGCTCCCAAGCCCTGGCTGATGCTGAAAAACTGCTCGCCAAACTTGAAAAACAACGCGGCAAAGCGCAGGAAAAACTGCACAAGTCGCGCACCAAATTGCAAGACGCAGCCACCGCTGGCAAGGCCAAGGCACAAGCCAAGGCCAAAGATGTCGTGAAAGAACTCGAAGACCTGCTCGATGCCTTGAAGGATCGTCAGTCCGAGACCCGCACCTACATTCTGCAACTCAAGCGTGATGCCCAGGAAAGCCTGAAACTGGCCCAGGGTGTCGGTCGCGTGCAGGAGGCCGCAGGCAAGGCGCTGACGCTTCGTGCTGCCAAGCCTGTCGCTGTATCGGCCAAGAAGCCGGCGGCTAAACCCGTCGCGGCAAAAGCTCCGGCCAAAGTCGCTGCCAAGCCTGCGGCCAAAGCACCGGCCAAAGCTGCCAGCAAGCCTGCTGCCAAGCCGGTCGCTGCCAGCGCTGCAAAACCTGCGGCAAAAAAACCAGTCGTCAAAGCTGCGGCCAAGCCTGCCGCAAAAACGGCGGCCGCTAAACCTGCTGCCGCCAAGCCTGCTGTAAAAGCTGCTGCTAAACCAGCCGCCAAACCTGCGGCAAAAGTTGCAGCCAAACCTGCCGCGACGAAAACCGCTGCCGCTAAACCTGCTGCCAAAGCGGCGGTAAAAGCCACTGCAAAACCTGCTGCCGCCAAGCCGGCTGCCAAACCAGCAGCAACCAAAACGGCTGCGGCCAAGCCTGCTGCGAAAACGGCTGCCAAGCCAGTCGCTGCCAAAGCACCCGCCAAAGTAGCGGCTAAACCCGCCGCCAAACCGGCTGCGGCCAA